>Ga0105050_10006414_pt1 | contig 14599 bp, 16 predicted proteins | sample FRY01_FD_78088 | JGI IMG/M metagenome (GOLD analysis project Ga0105050, IMG submission 78088) | Freshwater microbial communities from Lake Fryxell liftoff mats and glacier meltwater in Antarctica - FRY-01 | ecosystem: Environmental > Aquatic > Freshwater > Ice > Glacier meltwater ... | reverse complement strand
TTAACGAAACCCTCGCCAAGCCGTTTAAGTGGACTTACGAGGGCAAACCGCTCAAACAGTGATCGAGGACTTGGGGTCGATATTTCAGCCGGGATGTACTAGCGACATCCGCCTCCTCGCCAGCGGCCCGCGCACCGGCCTCGGTGAACTGTTGCTGCCCGAGAACGAGCCCGGCTCCTCGATCATGCCCGGCAAGGTCAACCCAACCCAGACCGAGGCCATGACGATGATCTGCGCCCAGGTCATGGCCAACGACGTCGCCGTCGGCCTCGGCGGTGCGGCCGGCCAGCTGGAGATGAACGTCGCCAAGCCGCTCATCATCCACAACCTGATGCAGTCCCTCGCCCTGCTGTCCGACGGCTGCACCAACTTCCGCCGCTTCCTGGTCGAAGGCACCGAGCCCGACCACCGCCGCATCGCAGCCCATGTCGAACGCTCGCTCATGCTGGTCACCGCCCTCGCCCCCGCGATCGGCTACGACCGCGCCGCCGCCCTCGCCCACCACGCCGCCACCCACGACCTCACCCTGCGCGAGGCCGCACGCGTCCTGGGCGTCATGGAAGGTGACGAGTTCGACCGCCTGGTCGACCCCGCCCGGATGGTCTGATCGTCTCGACAGCGCCGCCCCCGCCGCGCATGCTCACCCCCACGGCCACAACGCGGGGGAACGGCAATGCCGGTATTGGAACGGGGCGCAGTGCGCCTCAACTACGCCGAGGCGGGGCAGGGCGCGCCCCTGCTGGTCCTGCCCGACAACCCAAGCCCAAATGAATAGAGTTTTTGTATTTTTTGTTCACAAAAAGAAGATTCTTCCTTCCCCTACGGCGTGATCGCCACCTTCAGCACTCCGTCGCGCTGGTGGCTGAACAGGTCGTAGGCTGCCTCGATCTCGTCCAGCTTGAAGCGGTGCGTCACCATCGGCTTCAGGTCCACCCGCCCGCTGCGAATAACGTCCATCAGCCGCCGCATCCGCTCCTTGCCGCCCGGGCACAGCGTGGTGACGATCTTGTGGTCCCCCAGCCCCGCCGCGAAGACGCCCAAGGGAATGCGCAGGTCGGTGGAATACACCCCAAGGCTCGAAAGCGTCCCGCCCGGCCGCAGCGCCCGCAGCGCGCTTTCGAAGGTCTGCTGCGTGCCCAGCGCCTCGATCGGCACGGTTTGGTCGCACCGCCTTGATCGGCATCAAGCACCGGCAGATCTTCATCATTCCGTCATGCAAGGCTGCCGCCCGCGGCTGTTGACCCCGGGCAAGGATGCCCGCACCGTGCCCGCAATGACGTTCCCCCTCTGGCTTTCGGCCCTCGGTGCGGCGTTGCTGGCGCAGATGGTTTCCACCTTCATGGGCCAGGCGCTGCCGGTGCTGGCGCCGCTGCTGACCGCCTCCGCCGGGGTGGCGCCGGAGCGCATCGGCAACCTCTCCTCGCTGTCGTCCCTGGCCAGCATCGCCTACCTGGCGTTCGGCAGCCCGATCCTGGCGCGGCTGGGCCCGGTGGCCAGTCTGCAACTGGGCACGGCCGTGGCGGTGGTCGGCCTGGCCGTATCCTCGATCGGGCTATGGCCGGCGCTGGTGGCCGGCGCGGTGCTGATGGGCCTGGGCTACGGCCCGACGCCGCCGGCCGGCAGCCGCATGCTCCAGGCCACGGCACCGGCCGCGCACCGCTCGCTGATCTTCTCGATCAAGCAGGCTGGGGCGCCGGCCGGCGGCGCGCTGGCCGGGCTGGTGATCGCCCCGGTCGCGGTCCTGTTCGGCGGCACGCCAGCCCTCGCCCTGGCCATGGCCGCCGGTGCGCTCTCAGTCCTGGCGCTCCAGCCGCTGCGCCGGGCGCTGGATGCCGACCGCGACCCAACCCGCTCGGTGCATCCGCGCGTGTTGTTCGGAGTGCGCAATCTGGCCACGCCCTTCGCCACCCTGCGCCGCGCCCCGGCGCTGCTGCCGCTGACCGCGCTCGCCTTCTCCTTCGCCGTGGCGCAGGGCGCCCTGTTCAGCTTCTCCGTCACCTACCTCACCCAGCGCGGGCTGAGCCTGGCCGCCGCTGGCTTCGCCTTCGCCTGCCTCCAGGCCGCCGGCACCGTCGCCCGCATCCTGCTCGGCTGGGTTGCGGACCGGACGGGCAATGCCGCGATGAACCTGGTGGTGCAGGCCTTCCTGGCCGCCGCCGCCGTCACCGGCTACGCGCTGCTGCCGCTCGATGCCCCGCTCTGGCTGGTCGCGACCGCCGCCGCCGTCGCGGGGTTCTTCGGCGCCTCCTGGAACGGCATCTACCTGGCCGAGGTCGCCCGCCTGGCTCCCCCCGGCGGGGTGGCGGACGCGACGGCCGGCTCCACCATGCTGTGCTTCATGGGCTACGTGATCGGCCCCACCCTGTTCGCCGCCGCGGTGCCGCACTGGGGCTGGGAGGTTCCGTTCATGCTGTGCGGCGCGCAGCTGGCGCTGATGGGTGCCGTGCAGTTCATCCTCATGCGCCGCCGCTGACCTGCCCGTTGCGGCGGCGGCGCGCAGGCCGATATAGGGGCAGCGCGCCCGCGACAGGAGTGCCCGCTCCCATGCCCGAGACCAACACCACCCACCGGCCCGAGGTCCTGCCAAAGACCGAACAGCCGAAGCTGCACAAGGTCATCCTGCTGAACGACGACTACACGCCGCGAGAGTTCGTGGTGCGCGTGCTCAAGACGGAGTTCGGCATGAACGAGGGCAGCGCCAGCCGCGTGATGCTCACCGCCCACCAGCGCGGCGCCTGCGTGGTCGCGGTGTTCACCAAAGACGTCGCCGAAAGCAAGGCCACGCGGGCCACCGATGCCGGGCGGAAGGTGGGGCACCCGCTGACGTTCACGACGGAGCCTGAGGAATAAGAATCTTCTTTTTGTGAACAAAAAGAAGCGCTTCCCATTCCACCTGCCCCCCAGCTGCCGCACCCACTCGTCCCAACTCATGGCCGTGCTCATGCCGCGCCTCCGGGTTCTGCGGCCGATTTCAGCGCGATTTGCCGCTTAGCGCCAGAAAGCCAGATAGAACCGCGGTATTTCGTCGGTGAACGGGCGGAAGGCCAGCGTGCGGCTGACCCCGTACGTGGTCACGTAGGTGTTCAGCGGCACCATGTAGGCCTGCTCGGTGACCAGCCGGATCGCCTGGCTGTAGAACCGGCGGCGTTCGTTGGGGTTGGTGCTCGCCCCGCCCTGCGCGATCAGGGCGGCGAGTGCCGGGTCGCGCGTGTAGTCGTTCGGCCCGCCGCCGAAAAAGAACGGCAGGAAGGCGGAGACGTCGTTGATCGAAAAGCTGCCCCAGGCCAACTGGCCGATCGGCACGTCGCCGGCCAGCGAGGCGCGCACCACCTCGGCCACCGGGCGCTGGGTGATGCGCGCATGGATGCCCACCGCCTTCAGGTAGCCCTGGATCGCCGCCGCCCATTGCGGCAGCACGTAGGTGACCAGCTCGGTGTCGAACCCGTCAGGATACCCGGCCTCCGCCAGCAGTGCCCGCGCGCGGGCCGGGTTGTAGTCGTAGCGCACCGCGGCGGTGGCATCGCAGCCGAACTGGGTTGGGAAGCACGGCGCCTCTGGCACGCGGGAGCCGCCCTGCACCACCTGGCGCACGAAGCCCTGGCGGTCGATGGCGTGGACGATCGCCTGGCGCACCTTCTGTCGCGTCAGCGGGTTGTCCGCCCCGGTGCGCCCGGCGGCATCCAGCGACAGGTAGCCCACCCGCATGCTCTCCGCCCGCAGCGCCTGCAGCCCCGGGGCGCGGGCGATGCTTTCGCTGCTGTCAGCCAGGAAGTTCCAGATCCAATCCGCCCGCCCGGCCAGCAGCGCCTCCAGCTCCGCCGCCGCATTCGGCACCTGGTCGATCTGCAGCCGGGCGATGGCGGGCCGGCCCTTGGGGCTGTCCGGGTAGTAGCCGTCGAACCGCTCCAGCATCAGCCGCCGCCAGCCGCCCTCGCGCCCCGTGAAGCGATACGGCCCCGCACCCACCGGCGCCTGGGCGAACGCCTCCGCCCCCAGCCGCTCGCGCGCCGCTTGCGGCCAGATCGGCAGCACCATGGCGACATATTCAATGGCGGCGGGAAACGCGCGCTTCAGCTTCAGGCGCACGCGGTGGGTGTCCACCTTCTCCGCCCCGTCCAGCCAGGCGAAGTTGCTCGGTACCGACACGCCAGGGTCGGCCAGGATGGTGGATACGGTGTACACCACGTCTTCGGCGGTGAAGGGGCTGCCGTCGTGGAAGGTCACGCCGCGGCGCAGTTCGAACTCCAGCGTGGTCTCGTCGGTGTAGCGCCAGGAAGTGGCGAGCAGCGGCCGCAGGATGAACGCCTCGGGGTCGCGGTGCACCAGCCCGTCGAACAGGTGGTGCGCCAGGATCAGCCCGGTGCGCTGCTGATGGTAGTAGGGGTCGAGCGTGGCCACCGCGTCGCGCCAGGCGATGCGCAGCGTGTCGGCGGATTTCTGCGCATGCGCCGCCGGTGCGGCTGCGAGCCATGCTGCCAGAAGCCCCCCGATGATGCCGCGCATCCGCGCCCTCCCCCTTCGCGGGCGACGTTAGGGGCAGGCGCCGCAGCAGGGCAAGACGCCGCGCGGCGCCCGCCCCTCGGGTGGCGGTCAGCCCTTGGTGGGTTCGATCGTCTCGGCCTCGGCCCGGCGCTGGCGGCGCGGCTTGGCGGCGGTCGCGGGCTTCGCGCTGCGGCGCTGTGTGCGCGTGCGCGGCGTGGTCGCCGCCTCGGCCGTGGCCATGGCGGTCATGGGCAAGGCGAGGCCCAGGGCGATGAAAAGACTGCGTCGGGAGAACATGGATGGTGCTCCGTGCCAGGCGCCGTATCGCGATCGGATGATCAGATAATGCGCGAACTCAGGGCCGTATGTTACTAGAAATCCATGTATACCCCTTGCCGCCCGCTCGCAAGGGCTACACGAAACCGCATGGCGGGCATGCAACGTCTTCCTACAGCAACCCCAGCAACTCCAGCTCCCGTCGCAGCGACGCCGGCAGCGACTCGCTCCCCTCCGCGGTCACGCCGGCGGCCAGGTCGGGCGGTGCCGCGGCGGGGTCGAGGTAGCGCCAGCCCTGGAACGGCTTGGTCGGCCGCGCCGCCACCGCCACCAGCTCCGGGTCGAAGAACAGGGCCGCGCATCGGGAGCCGTCGTCGTAGGCCGCCTCCTGGATGTCCACCACGCGCTGGCGCACCACCATGGCGCCCGCGATCACCCAGTACAGCGAGCCGCCGTCGATGATCTCCTGCGCCCGCCGCGGAAAACTGCGGGTCAGGTGGCGCAGCGCCTCCCCGCGCGCCAGCCGTGCCTGCTGCAGCTGCCGCAGCTCGGCCACCTCGCCGATCCCGACGCACAGCTTGGTCAAATGCAGCATCAGAGATCCACGCGCCGTTCGGCCAGCGCCGCCTCGTCGATCTCCAACCCCAGCCCCGGCGAAGTCGGCAGGTGGAACAGCCCCTCCGCATCGGGCCGCGGCGGATTGCGGAACACCGCGTGCATGCGCGGCGACGGGTCGTTCAGCTCCACCGGCTTGGTCGCATGCAGCTGCGTGGCCGCGATGTGCAGGTTCGCCATGTGCCCGACGGTCGGCTGCGTCTGGTGCGGCACCAGCTCCACCCCGTGCGCCTGGCACAGCGCGGCGCACCGCAGCAGCCCGGTGATCCCACCCATCTTCACGATGTCCGGCTGCACCATGCGCACGCCGGCATCGATCAGGTCGGCCACGGCGGCGAGCGTGTAGTCCTGCTCCCCGGTCGACACGGTGATCGACAGCCGTTGCGCCAACTCGCCCAGAAGGCGCGGGGTGTAGTGTTGCACCGGCTCCTCGAACCACCAGTAGCCCAGCTCCTCCAGCACGCGGCCCACCCGCATCGCGCCGGAGTACGAGTATCCGTTGTTGGCATCGAAGGCGAGCGGGAAGTCCGGCCCCACCAGCTTGCGCACGGCCCGCGCCTTGGCGATGTGGTCGGGGATCTCGGTGTCCAGGTCCACGCGGTCGTTGTCGAAGCGGATTTTGATCGCCGCCGGCTTGTCCGCCAGCCGGTTCTCCACGATGCGCAGCACCGCGTCGAGCGAACGGCCGCGGCCATTGCCGCCGATCGAGGAATAGAACGGCAATGCCGTCCGCCACGCGCCGCCCAGCAACTTCCAGATCGGCTGGCCGAGCAACTGGCCCTTGAGGTCCCATAGCGCGATGTCGATCGCCGCCAGCGCTCCGCCCAGCGCCCCCTCCGGCCCCAGCTTCGCCAGCCGGTGCATCAGCCGGTCCTGGAGCACCGCATGGTCCAGCGGATCGGCACCCAGGATCGCCGGCGCGATGGTGTGCACGATCATGCCGAGCGAGGCCCGCCCGCCCTGCATCGGCGAGGCCTCGCCCAGCCCGATCCGCCCGTCATCGGCATGCACGCGCACGAAGGCGCTGTGCTGCGCCGGCGGATCGCCCGGCGCCCACTGCACCTGGAAGGCCTCGACCTTGGCGATCCTCATGTCCCGACTCCACTCCGACCCGCGCGAAGTGTGGGCCGCAAGCCCGCAGCCCTCAACCCCGGCCGGTCAGGAGCGGACGGGATCGCCGACAATGCCGCGGTAGATGCGCTTGAGCACCGGCTTGATGCCGATCTTCTCGGCGGTGTCGCGCAGCCAGGGCAGGTAGACGTGGTTCCACTCCACCGACCAGAGGTACTGGAACGTGCCGACCGGGTTGCGCCGGTAGTAGCGCAACAGGAAGCGGCGGTACTGCGCCCGATTGAACACCTTCGCGTTGCCGCCGAACTTCGCCACGATCGGGGTGAAGCGCGGATACAGCGACGTGTTGGTCAGGTTCACCTTCATGAAGTTGCCGATCAACAGGTCGTCGATATAGCCCCACTGCAACGTCTCCAGCAGCGAATGCCGCGGCGCGAACAGGTTCAGCCCCGCCGGCTTCGCCCCGACCCCGCCCGGCTTGTCGAACTGCCGCGTCTCGCCGCCCACCGTCACGGCCACGAAATCCATGTACTCCCACATCATCTCGAACCGGTAGAAGAAGGCGCCCACGCGCCCCCACTCCTCCTCCGACAGCGTCTCGCTCCAGTCGTCGTCGCCGCAGCGGTCGGTGATCTGCGATGCGTCGGAGGTCTGGCTCGCGTGATTGCGAGTGACCGCGCCGCTGTCGAGGTCGACCGACACGAACGCCTCCAGCAGCGTGATCTCCGGCCGCGCCCAGTATTTCTGGATGTCCGGCCAAGTGATTCGGTACGGGTTGGCCCAGATCGTGTCGGCGCGCACATAGATGTGCTGCGAGGACGAGCAGCAGAAGTTCTTCACCCCCAGCAGCGCCGCCTTGCGCGCCACGCTCCACACCACGCCCGGCTTGCGCTCCTCCGGCGGGCCGACGATCGAATGCCCCTCCGGGTCGACGAAATTGAACATGTCGGCATCGAAGGCGCATAGCGCGAACAGGTAGGTCTTGTGGTTCGGGTGGTTCTTCACCAGCGCGCGCAGGAACCCCGCCTCGCCGTCGATCGGGCTGTCGTTGATGTTCAGCAGCAGCGCATCGCCGGCGCGGATCACGATCACGCCGTCCTGGTTGATGTTGTCGATGCACAGCACCTCCACCTCCGGCGACAGGCGCACCCATTTGCGATAGGGCAGCACCGTCACCTCGAACCCCCGCTCGCGCAGCGAAACAGCAATTTCGTCGTGGTAGTGGTCGGGCAGCAGCACCTTCTGCCCGGGCTTCATCAGGTCGAGCGATTCATGGTGCAGGTGGTCGGGATGGCCGTGGGAGATCCACAGGTATTCCGACGCAACCGCGTGGGCGATCTGCTCCCCGCTCATCGGATGGTCCAGCGCCCAGCTGCCAAAATAGCAATTGCCGACCAGCCATGGATCGGTGATCAGCACCGGCCGGCCATCCTCGAACACCTGGATGGAGGCGTTGCCGAGGGTTTCGAATGAGCAGCCCATGTCTTCGGCTCCGCGATGTCATGCCAAGGTCGCCGCCCCGGTTGCATCGCGGAATGGCAACGGTTCGGAGCATAATGCGCGCCCAGCCTTGCTGCAACGCACACGTTCCCATGACGCGGCGGTGGCACGTCTGGCGAGGCAGGTCGTACCTGGGCTAGGTTTTGGCCACACGGGGTTTCAGGAGTTTCCGATGCGCGCCATCGAAGGTCACGCCGTTCACCACACCCACCCCGTCGCCAAACGCCAGGCCGCCCCGCGGCGGGGGGCGATGCGGTGAACGCCCCGGTCCTGCCGTCCAGCGCCGCCACCCGGCCTGTCACGCCGCTGCTGGACCGTGTCCGCAGCCCGGCCGACCTGCGCAACTTCTCGCCCGAACAACTGCGCCAGCTTGCCGACGAACTGCGGGCGGAGACCATCGACGCCGTCTCCACCACCGGCGGCCATCTCGGCGCCTCGCTCGGCGTGGTGGAGCTGACGGTCGCGATCCACGCCATCTTCGACACGCCGACCGACCGGCTGATCTGGGATGTCGGCCACCAGTGCTACCCGCACAAAATCCTGACCGGCCGGCGCGACCGCATCCGCACCCTGCGCCAGGGCGGCGGCCTGTCCGGCTTCACCCGCCGCGCCGAGAGCGAATACGACCCGTTCGGCGCCGCCCACGCCTCCACCTCGATCTCCGCCGGCCTCGGCATGGCGGTCGCGCGCGATCTCAAATCCGCCATTCCCGGCGCCAAGAAAGACGCCCGCCACGTGGTCGCCGTCATCGGCGACGGTGCGATGAGTGCCGGCATGGCCTATGAGGCGATGAACAATGCCGGCCATTTGCGCTCGCGCCTGGTGGTGGTGCTGAACGACAACGACATGTCGATCGCCCCGCCGGTCGGCGCGATGAGCGCCTATCTCTCGCGCCTGTTGTCGTCGCAGAGTTTTCTGACCTTGCGCGAACTGGCCGCCCGGATGGCCAAGCGCTTTCCCAAGGGCATCGAGCGCACGGCGCGGCGGGCCGAGGAATACGCCCGCGGCATGCTCACCGGCGGCACGCTGTTCGAAGAGCTTGGCTTCTATTATGTCGGGCCGATCGACGGCCACAACCTCGACCACCTGCTGCCGGTGCTGCGCAATGTGCGTGAGGCCGACGATGCCGGCCCGATCCTGCTGCATGTCATCACGCAGAAGGGCCGCGGTTACGCGCCCGCCGAGGCCAGTGCCGACAAGCTGCACGCCGTCAGCAAGTTCAATGTGCTGACCGGCGAACAGGCCAAGGCCCCGGCCGGCCCGCCCACCTACACCCGGGTCTTCGCCGACGCGCTGGTGGCCGAGGCCGATGCCGACCCCGCCATCGTCGCCGTCACCGCGGCCATGCCATCGGGCACCGGGCTCGACCGCTTCGCGAAGGCCCACCCGACCCGCACCTTCGATGTCGGCATCGCCGAACAGCATGCGGTGACCTTTGCCGCCGGCATGGCAACCGAAGGGCTCAAGCCCTTCGTCGCCATCTATTCCACCTTCCTGCAGCGCGCCTACGACCAGGTGGTGCACGACGTCGCCATCCAGTCGCTGCCCGTGCGCTTCGCCATCGACCGCGCCGGCCTGGTCGGCAATGACGGCGCCACCCATGCCGGCAGCTTCGACCTGGCCTATCTCGGCTGCCTGCCGGGCATCGTGCTGATGGCCCCCAGCGACGAGGCCGAGCTGGCCCACGCGGTGGCTACCATGGCCGCCATCGACGACCGGCCGAGTGCTGTCCGCTTCCCCCGCGGCGAGGCAACCGGGCTGGTCGAGGTGCCGAAACGCGGCACCGTGCTGCCGCTCGGCCGGGGCCGCGTTGTGCGCGAGGGCACGCGCGTTGCCATCCTCTCGCTCGGCCCGCGCCTGGCCGATGCCTTGAAGGCAGCCGATGCGTTGGAGGCCCAGGGCATCTCCTGCACCGTCGCCGATGCCCGCTTCGCCAAGCCGCTCGACACCGCGCTGCTGGAGCGGCTGGCGCGCGAGCATGAGTTGCTGGTCACCATCGAGGAAGGCAGCATCGGCGGGTTCTCGGCGCTGGTGATGCAACATCTTGCCTGGAAGGGCCTGCTGGATGGCCGCCTCAGGATACGCCCGATGACCTTCCCGGACATCTTCATCGACCACGAAAGCCCGGCGAAACAGATGGTCCAGGCCGAGCTCACGGCGAAGGACATCGAGGCGACCGTCAAGGCCGCCTTGGCATGAGGTGCGCCGACCGACCATGAAGCAACGTGCCGACGTGGCTCTGGTCGATCGCGGTCTGGTCGATAGCCGGGCCCGGGCCCAGGCGCTGATCCTGGCCGGCAAGGTGTTCTCCGGCACCGCCCGCATCGCCAAGGCCGGACAGCCGGTGGCGCCCGAGACGCCGATGGAGGTGCGCGGCCAGGACCATCCCTGGGTTTCCCGCGGCGGCCTCAAGCTGGCGCACGGCCTCGCGCATTTCGCATTGTCGCCCGAGGGCCGCGTGTGCCTGGACATCGGCGCCTCGACCGGCGGCTTCACCGATGTGCTGCTGGCCCACGGTGCGACGCGCGTGCATGCCGTCGATGTCGGCCATGGCCAGATCGCGTGGAAGCTGCGCAGCGATCCGCGCGTGGTGGTGCACGAGCGCACCAACGCCCGCCACCTCAAGGCCGAGGCGATCGGCGAGCCGGTTCAGGCGCTGGTGTGCGATGCCAGCTTCATCGGCCTGCGCACCGTGCTGCCGGCGCCGCTCGGGCTGTGCGCCCCGGGGGCGTGGGCGGTGGCGCTGATCAAGCCGCAATTCGAGGCCGGGCCGGCGGAGGTGGGCGGCAAGGGCGTGGTGCGCGATCCCGCCGTGCATCAGCGGGTTTGTGACGAAATCCGGGAATGGTGGGCGGGGCTGCCCGGATGGTCGGTGCTGGGGATCGCCGAAAGCCCGATCACCGGGCCGGAAGGCAACCGCGAGTTTCTTATCGGCGCTCGGCGAGCGGGGTAGCGGGTTCGACGCGGCTGACCTCGGCCAGCAGCGCCCAAACCCGCGCCGGCTCCAGCCGGACATCGGGGTCGTTCAGCAGGCGGTCGAGTTCATCGAGCTTGCGGCTGTAGTCAGCGTCGGTCATCGGGGCTTGGCTCCTGCGTGGTCAAGCGGCTTCCACAAGTGGTATCTGGCCCTTTGAACGTGGCAGGCAAATGGCGGAAACGATTCCGCGGGATGACGAGGCCGTGAGGAATCCTTCCACGCCGCCGCGGCGTCCGGGCGCGGGAACCCGGCCTGGACGACAGGCATTCACCCCTTCTGCACGTTCCAGAACACTGGCACGGCGCCCTTCAGGATGCCGGTGAGGTTGCGCCGCGTGCCCGCAGGCGGCATGTACTGGCCGATCGGGATGAACGGCACCGTCTCGAAGCTGCGCGCCTGGATCTCGCGGTCCAGCCGCTTCTGTTCGGCTGCGTCGGCGCTGTCAATCCAGCGGTCGCGCATCTCCTCCACCACCGGGTCGGTCGGCCAGCCGAACCAGGCGCCCAGGCCGTTGCCGCGCAGATTGGTGGCGAAGATCGGGTCGCGATACTCCGCTGCCGGGAAGCCGGCGGGGAAGATGCTCCAGCCGCCCTTGTCCAGCGGCTCGCGGTTGGTGCGGCGTTGCACCACCGTGCCCCAGTCGGTGTGCACGCTGTCGATGTTCAGCCCGATCTTCTTCCACGACGCCGTCGCCACATGGCACATCGCGTCGTAGAAGGTATGGTCGGTGGGGTGCAGCAGCAGGATGCGCTCGCCAGCGTAGCCGGCCGCTTTAAGCATGGCGCGGATCTCGGTCTCGCTACGGCGCTTGGTCACCGCCTCGATCCCGGCATCGTTCTCGCTCGGCGTGCCGGGCAGGAAATAGCCGACCGGCGCCTTGAACAGCGATTTGTTCCCGCCCATCACCGCGGTCATCACCTCGACCATGTCCAGTGCCGCCAGCATGGCGCGGCGCACGCCAGCATTGGCGGTGGCACCATGCAACTGGTTGAAGCGGAAGACGCCGAAGGTGCCGTAGATGTCGATCGGCTCAATCCGCACGGCCTCGGACCGGCGCAGCATCGGCAGCAGGTCGGGTAGCGGCGCGTCCACCCAGTCGACCTCGCCGTTGACCAGGGCGTTGGCCGCGGTCGCGGCATCGGGGATGATGTGCCATTCCACGCGGTCGACGAACACCCGATAGCCGCCGGCGCAGAAGCTGGCCGGCTCGGGCCGGGGGTTGTACTTCTCGTTCTTCGCATAGACCGCGCGGCTGCCGACGACGTATTCGTCGGGCACCCAGCGGAACGGGCCGCTGCCGACAATCTCCGGCACCTGCTTGAACGGATCGGTATTGGCCAGCCGCTCCGGCATGATGACGCAGCTCGGCTGGTGGCGGCACAGCGCATAGGGCAGCGAGGAGAACGGCTTCTTCAGCCGCCACACCAGGGTGCGGTCGTCGGTGGCTTCAAGCGCATCCATCCGCGCCTCGATCGACAGGCCGATCTGGTCGCGCTTCATCCAGCGCTTGATCGAGGCCACGCAATCGCGCGCCAGCACCGGGGTGCCGTCGTGGAAGTTCAGGCCCTCGCGCAGCTTCATGGTCCAGCGCAGGCCACCGTCCTCGACCAGGTGGCCCTCGAGCATCTGCGGCTTGGGGTCGAGCATCTCGTCCCGGCCGTAGAGGGTTTCCCAGATCAGGTGGGCGTGGTTGCGGCTGACAACGGCGGTGGTCCAGACCGGGTCGAGGCTGGTGAGGTTGGCCTGCGGCACGTGGATGATGGTCTTGGCCCGGCCGCCGACGGCTGGGGCCTGTGCGCCGGCACTGCGTGCGGCCAGGGTGGTGGCCGCGCTCGCGGCGAGGAAATGGCGGCGTTTCATGCTGTGTCTCCGAACGTTGCCCCGGCCGGCGCTCTGGCGGCGCCGCATCAATGCAGTGTAGCCGGGTGCTGCTTCGCGCGCCTACCCCTATCGGGGTATCGCGCCTTGGCACGCGTCGGGCGGGGGTGCGATAAGGCCGCGCATGCGCACCCTGTTTCACCTTCCCCTGTCCGCGTCGTGCCGCAAGGTGCGATTGGTACTGGCCGAGAAGAAGCTGCCGTTCGAGTTGCGGGTCGAGAAGGTGTGGGAGTCGCGTGACGACTACCTGGAGCTGAACCCAGCCGGCACGGTGCCCACGCTGCTGGAGGATAATGGGCTGGCGATTCCGCATTCCGGGGTGATCTGCGAGTACCTGGAGGAGGCCTACCCCGATACGCCGATGATGGGCACCACGCTGGCGGAGCGGGTGGAGGTGCGGCGGCTGCTGGCCTGGTTCGACGAGAAGTTCGACAGCGAAGTCACACGCAACCTCACCGGCGAGAAATACCTTAAGCGGATGGCCAACCAGGGGCAGCCCGACGCGGCGCTGCTGCGGGCGGGGTATGGCGCGATCAAGCAGCACCTGGATTACCTGGGGTGGCTGGCCGAGACGCGGCGCTACCTGGCCGGGGCGACGATTTCGTTGGCCGACTTTGCCGCCGCGGCGCATCTGTCGGTGCTGGACTTTACGGGGGACGTGGACTGGCAACGCAGCCCGGCGGCGCGGGAATGGTATGCGCGGATGAAGTCCCGGCCCAGCTTCCGACCGCTGCTGGCGGAGCGGGTGTCGGGGATGACGGCGCCGGATCACTATGCGAACTTGGACTTTTGAGTAGTAAGACTTCTTTTTGTGAACAAAAAGAAGCAAAAAAACTTTTTCCAAAAGGAAGATGACATATGGGCCATCCGCCTGTGGCGCGGTCGATTACTTGGATTTACACGTCGGATCTGGTGGGGACGGCGCGGTTCTATTCCGAGGTGATCGGGCTGGAGCTGAAGGCGGAGCAAAAGGGGGAGAACGGCGGTGGGTGCCGGATCTTCCAGCAGGGGCCGGCGAGTTACCTGGGGGTTTGCCAGGTGCGGCAGGGGCGGTACGTGGAGCCCAAGGGGGTGATCGTCAGTTTCGTTACGCCCGATCCGGACGGGTGGCATGCGCATCTGGTGGCGAACGGGGTGGTGCCGGAAGGGCCGGTTCGGTTCAGCGAAGCGTACGGGGTGAAGGGGTTCATGGCGAAGGACCCGAGTGGATACATTCTGGAGTTCCAGACGCTGCCGGCACTTGGGGTCGACTAAACTAAATGGACAAAAGTCTTTTTGTTTCTTTTTCTTCAGAAAAAGAAGAATTTTACTTGCTGAATTTTTCTCTCCAGCTCGGCACGCTCGGCGGATAGGGCAGGGCGGTGGCTTCGTAGACGCCGCGGGCGATGGCGCGGGCGAAGACCAGGGTGGCGGCGTGGCCGATCAGGGTGAGGTCCATCGGGTCGGCCATGGGCACGGTTGCGGTTGCGGCGGCGAAGACGGTGTCGCCGTCGCCGGGGGCGTGGGCGGGGAGGATGGCGCGGGCGAGGCCGTCATTGGCCATGATGGCGAGGCGTTTGCATTCGGCTTTGGTGAGCACGGCATCGGTGACGACGAGGCCGATGGTGGTGGCGGTGGCCGGTGGGGGGAGGCCCTTGAGGCGGGGGCGGAGGTCGAAGGTGGCGGGGAGGCCGAGGCCGCCGAACTCGTTACCGATCTCGTAGGGGGCGGCCCAGAAATGGGGGGTGTCGCCGATGGTGGCGGTGCCGACGGCGTTGACGGCGACGATGGCGGCGACGGTGTAGCCTTCGGGGAGCTTCA
>Ga0105050_10006413_pt1 | contig 14604 bp, 12 predicted proteins | sample FRY01_FD_78088 | JGI IMG/M metagenome (GOLD analysis project Ga0105050, IMG submission 78088) | Freshwater microbial communities from Lake Fryxell liftoff mats and glacier meltwater in Antarctica - FRY-01 | ecosystem: Environmental > Aquatic > Freshwater > Ice > Glacier meltwater ... | reverse complement strand
GGCAAGTCGATCCTGCTTGATGCGCTGGGGTTTGTGCTGGGCTGGCGGGGCAGGGCCGAACTGGTCCGCGCTGGTGCCGCACAGGGCGAAGTGACGGCGAGTTTTGATCTGTCGCCCGAACATGCGGCGCGGGCCGTGCTGGACGAGGCAGGGATCCTGCCCGAGGACGAATTAATCCTGCGCCGCGTCAATACGGCCGACGGTCGCAAGACGGCATGGGTGAATGATCGCCGGGTGAGTGGCGAGGTGTTGCGCGCGCTGTCGGATACGCTGGTCGAACTGCATGGCCAGCAGGATGACCGTGGATTGCTGAACCCGCGCGGACACCGGCAATTGCTCGATGCCTTTGCCGGGACCGCGCCGCAGATTGCCGCATGTCGCGGGCTTTGGGTGCAAAGGCAGGCAGCGGCATCAGCATTGGCAACGGCCAAAGCCCGATTTGAAGCATTGCGCGCGGAGGAGGATTTTCTGCGTCATGCGGTGGCCGAACTGGACCGGATGGACCCAAAACCCGGCGAGGATGCCACGCTTGATGCTGCGCGCCGTCAAATGCAGGGGGCCGCGCGGATCAGGGCGGATATCGCCCGCGCTCATGCCGCGCTGACCGGCGACGGGGCCGAGGGGATGGTCACTGATGCGCTGCGCTGGCTCGAAGGGGCGGCGGATGCGGCTGATGGCCGGCTTGATGCGCCGATCATCGCTTTGGCCCGGGTGATCGAAGCACTGGGTGAGGCAGAGCAGGGCGTGGCGGATTGCCTCGACGGGCTCGATTTCGACCCGGCTGATTTGGAGGCCACCGAAGAGCGGCTCTTTGCCATGCGCGCGCTGGCCCGCAAACATGCCGTGCTGCCCGATGATCTGAGCGCTCTGGCCGATGATCTGCGCGCGCGTCTGGCGGCGCTGGATGGATCGGCGGGCGATATCGGCACGCTGCAAAGCCGGTTGACCCAAACCGCACTTGACCATGCCGACGCAGCGCGCGCATTGTCGGATGACCGCCGCGCGGCGGCCCGCAGACTGGTGACGGCGATGGCGCAGGAACTTGCGCCGCTGCGGATGGAGCGGGCGGTGTTCGATGTCGAGATCACCCCGACAGAACCCGGACCGGAGGGGCAGGACCTCGTGGTGTTTGTGGTTGCGACCAACCCCGGCGCGCCTGCCGGACCGCTGGACAAGATTGCCTCGGGTGGCGAGTTGAGCCGGTTTCTGCTCGCGCTCAAGGTCTGTCTGACCAAACATGCGGACGGCTTGACCCTGATCTTTGACGAGATCGACCGGGGCGTTGGCGGCGCTACCGCCGATGCAGTCGGGCGCAGGCTGGCGGCGCTGGCGGGGCAAAGTCAGGTGCTGGTGGTGACGCATTCGCCGCAGGTCGCCGCATTGGGCAATCATCACTGGCGGGTCGAGAAATCGGTGAGCGGCGATGTGACCCGCTCGCGCGTGGTGCCGCTGGCCCCTGAGGCACGGGTGGACGAGATTGCGCGGATGCTGGCGGGTGATACTGTGACCGAAGCGGCGCGCGGGGCGGCGCGCGAACTGCTTGACGGGGCGCGGGCGGCCTAACTGACGGGTTCGGCGATGTCTCGTGCCTTTGGCGCGGTCCTGCCCTGCAGACTGACCATGCCGACATAGAGATACTGTCGCGCAAAGACCCGCAATCCCTGCCCAACGGCAATCACGCGCGGCGCACCTTCGGCGGTAAAGATCAGCGCGGCAGAACGGTCGGCGTGGAGCGTTTCCTGATATGGCGCGTGACCCATCCGTCATCCCTCGGCCCTGGCGGTCCGGCGACTGATCCGGGGCCATAAAAAATGGGCAGGCATCGGCCACTCACCTCCGATACCCGCCCTGATCTATGCAATCTGGTGCCTTGCGGCGATTAGAAACAAACGGATGGAAAGAAACCGATCTAAGACTTCAGGCGGAGCAATATGTTGACGCTACGTCCGTTTGCCCGGCGTCGTCATACCCCAAACAGGGTAAAATGCTGCAAGTGTTGGAGAAACCTGTCAAACATACCGCTCAAGCAGTGCAAGCGCGTCGCGCCACTTGAGGAAGAACAGCAATTGCCCGGCATCGGGATACACACGAAAATCGATCCAGGGATAATCCTGCTGATGTTCCCGCAGCGTAGCCGCAGGCACCTGCGGGTCTTGCAATCCGTTCAGGAAATGCACCGGAACCGATGTTTGCAGTGCCGCCACCTCATCGGTCCAGTCGGTGGTTTCATGCGAGATCACCTCGCGCGCAAAGGCGTCATGAGCGGAATGCGTCTCGGATAGCGAGACATCGGAGCCGCAGACCATCGCCTCGAACACTTCGGGAATCTCGAAGGTCGCCACATCCGCCGGGCTCTTGCCATAGACCACGTGAACAAAGCCGCGTTTGCCCAGACGCCGGGCCAGCGCAAAGCCCGCCTTGACCATGAAGGGCAGCAGATGCGGCGTGTAACGCGCGCCTGCAAGGATGAAGCGGTGCCATTTCTCCATCCGTTCATATTGTGCGGGCCGGTGCAGCGGCAGCACCCCCGCACAGCAGATCAGCGCGCGGACCCGGTCGGGATAGGCCGCGTGAAACGCAATAGCGAGAAAACTGTCGCCGCCCAGCGTCATCAGTGGCAGCGGGCCAGCGCCCAGATGGTCGAGGAGTTGAGCCACATCATCCACGCTTTGCGCGATATAAGGGAGGCCGCGCGGGATGGAGGAGGATTCGCCATAACCTGCGCGCACCATGACAATGATCTTGATGCCACGCCGCGCTGCCTCGGCCTCGGCACTGGCGGGCCAGCGGACCAGCCCGTAATCCAGCGGAAAGAACAGGCAGGGCCGCCCCTGCGGATCGCCCAGAATGAGGTAATCCATCCGGCGCCCGTCGGAGAGGGTCAGGCTCTGGAACGGGCGCGGCTCGAGCGTGTCGAAACCAGTCGATGTGGCGGGGAGTCCGGCGGTGGCGGTGTCCGAAAACTGCGCAAGCTCCATCGTGGACAGGGTGAGGCGCACCAGTTCGGACTGGCTGCGGGTTTCGGTCTTGGCCATGATGGATTTGAGCTGCGCGCGCACGGTGTCGATGCTGCGCCCGCGGGTGGTGGCCACGTCGCTGAGTGCCTGCCCCTCGGCCAGTGCGCGCATGACTTCCGCCTCGGCTGGGGTCAGGTCAAAGGCGCCGCGCAACAGGTCGGTAAACCCGGCGGGCCAGCCCAGTTCGGATGTGACAGCGATGACAAAGGCGGGTTCCGTCTCGGGCCGGACTAGCCGCAGATGCAGCACGATCAGCCGGTCGGCGCGGATGGTGCGGACGCGCAGCATCACGGATTCGGTGCCATTGCTGCGCAGCATCCGCGCGATCTGCGCGCAAAGCAGGTCAGCCTCGCCCTCGCTGAGCGCCAGATCCGCCAGCCGCGCGCCGCGCGTGATGCCCAGAACGGATGAGCCCGCCGCATTGACCGCTGTGACTGTCAGGCTCGCATCGGCGGCAAATGCCGCAGCACGTTCGATCCGCGCCAGCATCGCGGCGGCGTCAGAGGTGGGCCGGTCACGGATTACCCGTTCGAGCACCTCGTCTGCGCGGCGAAAATGTCCTTCGAACTGTTTCAGCCCCAGCGTGGGCGAGCCTGCCTGATTGGCGGCGGCGCGTTGCGGACGTATCATCGCCTCCCAGTGATCGAGCAGCGCCTCATAGCGGCTGGGATCTACCGCGACTTCATAGAGCCGGTCGATCAACGCATCCGTCGCTATATCCTTCGCTGCCTGATCCTGTTCCGTAGCCATTTTAAGCACCACACTCCGACCGACTTACCCCAAGGTCAGCCTAGACCAGTGTCATGGCAAATGGCGAGGGGGCTTTTGGGCCGGATGTTCCCCCCTGCATGCACACTTTTTCGTGATCTGTCAGCGGGATAGGATCAGGATTGCGGCACGATCTTGCCGGGGTTGAGGATGCCCAGCGGATCGAGAGCGGCCTTGATCGCGCCCATGACAGCCCAACCCTCACCATGCTCTGCCGCCATATAGGGCAGTTTGCCCATGCCAACCCCATGTTCGCCGGTGATGGTGCCACCCAACCGCAGCGCCCGGTCCACCATCCGATGCGCGAGGTCGAGGGCTGTGGCCCGTTCTGCCGGGATGCTTTCGTCGATCAGCAGAATCGCATGGAAATTGCCGTCCCCGACATGGCCCAGAATTGGGGCAGGTATGCCGGACTCGGCCAGATCGGCCTGCGTTTCGGTCACCGCCTGCGCCAGTTGCGACAGCGGCACACAGACATCGGTGACGATGGCACGCGCGCCGGGTCGTGAGGCGAGGATGGCATAATAGGCGGTGTGCCGCATTTTCCACAGCCGCGCCCGGTCGGTGGCATTGGCGGACCAGCGGAACCCGCTTGCGCCATATTCGGCCACGATGGCGCCAAATGTCTCGGCCTGTTCGGCCACCCCGGCCTCTGAGCCATGAAACTCGACCAGAAGATGCGGCAGCACCGGCAGGCCCGCGTCGGCGTAGGCATTGACCGCCACGACGCTGGCCGCATCCAGAAACTCGATCCGCGCCATCGGCACGCCGGTCTGGATCGTCTCGATCACCGCATCCACCGCCGCGCTGATGCTGTCAAAGGCGCAGACGGCGGCAGAGACAGCCTCGGGCTGACCACGCAAACGCAGGGTGAGTTCGGTGATCAGGCCCAACGTGCCCTCGGACCCGACCATCAGCCCGGTCAGGTCATAGCCTGCCGCAGTCTTGCGCGCCCGCGTGCCGGTGCGGATGATCCGCCCGTCCGCCAGCACCACCTGCAGCCCCAGCACATTGTCGCGCATCGTGCCATAGCGCACCGCCGTGGTGCCGCTGGCCCGCGTACCCGCCATGCCGCCGAGCGAGGCATTGGCCCCCGGATCGACCGGAAAGAACAGCCCCGTCGCGCGCAATTCGGTGTTGAGCGCCTCACGCGTGAGCCCCGGCTGCACCTGCGCATCCATATCCGCCGCATTGACCGCCAGCACCCGGTTCATCCGGCTGAAATCGACGCTGACCCCGCCATGCAGCGCCAAGGCATGCCCCTCAAGTGCGGTGCCGGTGCCCCATGCGGTGACCGGGCAGCGGTGCGCCGCGCAGATCCGCATCAGCGCGGCCACCTCTTCGGTGGTTTCGGGATAGGCCACGGCATCGGGCAGGGTGAGGGGAAAATGGCTCTCTGAACGCCCATGCAGATCGCGGTCCGATGCGGAGCGGCTAAACCGCGCGCCAAGCAACCCGCCGAGGTCGTCCAGTGCCGCTGCGATGGTCATGCTTTGCTGTCCTTTTTCCGCTGGCCGCGACCCGCTTGCCAGATATCGGGTTTCTAGGCATCATTACAGGATCGGTCCACATGCTGGCGCAATCGAATTTTCCCGTCACAGAAGGTTTTGTCATGAGATTTTCGATGATTGTCGCCGCGATAAGCTTTACCGGCCTCGCCGCAACCGCGTCTTTGGCACAATCACGCAGTGATGCGCTGCGCGACCTGTTGTCGTTTGTCCCTTTGTCGGTGGTCGCGGGACCACAGTCGCCAGACCTTGAGTTTGCCGATCTGATTGCCGCCGCCCGCGTCATGGCCCAACCAGCGTCAGGCGGGTCCGACGCATTTCGAGGCCCCTATCGCGCCCTCTACCGCGCGCAGCCCAGCATGTTTTATGATGCGATGCAGCCCGCCCAAATTGAACAATGGCCCGCATTGATGGGATTCGCATGGGATGACGTTGAGGCGACGCTGATGCTGGCAAGGTCGCCCCAGAGGCTGCGGTTGGTCAGTCTGAGCGATAAGGCTGTGCCGGGCGTCTGGCCCGCCTTGCTGGCGGCGGGCTATGCCGAAGGCATCATTGCCGAAACCCCGGCCCTGATCCGGGGCGACGAGGATTTTGCCATCGATATCGAAGGGCGCAATCCAGCCGATCCCTTTGGCGGCAATCTTGGCCAATCCTCGCGACTGGTGATGTTCGAAAACACGCTGGTACAGGCGCCTGACAGGGGAATGCTGGAGGCGGTTCTGGCCCGCGGTCCGGCAATGACTGATGATCCCGAGATCGCGGCCATGCTGGATGCACTGGATGACCCCAATCTTGGGCGCGAGCCGCTGGTCAGGGCGACGTTCCTCTTTTCTGCGGCACAGGTTCCGTTCGCGGTGAGCGCAGGCGTGCCGGAATGGCGCATCGCCCTGCTGGCGGATATCTCCGGGGCCGACATGGATACGACAGTCCTGATCATCGCCTATGACGATCCGGAAACGGCTGCGAGAGCGGCGGATGCAGTCAGCATCGCATGGCGCGACCTGCCCTCGGTAGTGACCGGGAAGTCGATGGCGCAGTTGCGCGGCAATGATCTGATCACATGGGTCACTGGACCCTTTACCGGCCCCGATGATGGCCCCTCTGTGATGATCGCAATTCTGAGCGAACCGGCAGAGGCGCTGAACGGGATCGTGCGCAATGCTACGGCTAATGCGATACAGCAGGCCTACATGATGCGTGATCTGGGCTTTCTCGCGCCCTAGATCAGCTGAGCCTCAGACCTGTTCGAGTTCGACCTTGTTGCGATAAAAGGCCAGATACCCGGCAATCGGTTCGACCCCGGCTTTCGGTGTCTCATAGCTCCAGATCGCGTCACGGATCGTGCCGGTTTGTGCCGCGATGGAGTAATAGGTCGCCTCGCCCTTGTAGGGGCAGGAGGACCGGGTCGCCGAAGGCTCCAGAAAGGCCATGGCGAAGTCGGCGCGCGGAAAATAGATGACGGGGGGATAATCGCCTTCGATCAGTTCCAGCGCGTTGTCACTCTCGCCCAGCACGGCACCCTCGGCCCGCACCACCCATGTGCCCTGTGCGGCACGAATCTTGATATGGTCGGCCATCCGGGGTTTCCTCTGCTGCAGGTCAATGATTTGCGCGTATCAGCACAGCATTGCAGCAAGATGTCAAAGGGGCACAGCGGGCTGCGGCAGAATGGCAGGCTATGGGCGCATCCGGGCAGGGATCGGCCAGAGTCTATGTGATGTGAGCGCGGCTTGTTCGCGCATGATTATACCGGCTGCTGACCAATGTCTATATCGGCGGAATGGCTTTCGTACCGAGGGTTACAGCGCGGCGCAGGCCGCGTTCAGCCAGGCCAGCGCCGCCCCTTCGACCCTTGGTCCGATCTTTTCCATGACCGCGGCGTGATAGCTGTCGATCCAGACCCGCTCTGCCGGTGACAGCAGTGTGGCGTCGATCAGCCTCCGGTCGAAGGGCACCCATGTCAGTGTCTCGAAATCGAGCATGGCGCGGGCATCGCCGCCGGGGACGGTTGCGGCCTCCTGCACAACGATCAGGTTTTCGATGCGGATGCCGAATGCGCCCTCGCGGTAATATCCGGGTTCGTTGGACAGGATCATGCCGGGTTCCAGCGCGACATCAGACACCCGCGAAATGCGCTGCGGCCCCTCGTGGACCGACAGATAGACCCCCACGCCATGGCCGGTGCCGTGGTCGTAATCCATGCCCGCCGTCCAGAGCGGAAACCGCGCCAGCGCGTCCAGATGCTGCCCACCCACCCCGCGCGGAAACCGGGCGCGGCTGATCGCGATCATGCCTTGCAGCACGCGGGTATAGCACGCGGCGGCGTCCTGTGGCGGTGTGCCAACCGTGACGGTGCGGGTGATGTCGGTGGTCCCGTCAAGGTATTGGCCACCCGAGTCCACCAAGAGCAATTCGCCCAGCCGCACTGGCCGGTCGGTATCCTCGCTCACCCGGTAATGCACGATGGCGCCATGCGCACCGGCACCGCAGATCGTCTCGAAACTGATGTCCTGCAGCACATTGGTGGCGCGGCGGAACCCTTCGAGGGCGCGCACGACGCTGATCTCGGTCAGCCCGCCCTTGGGCGCCTCGGCATCAAGCCATGCGAGGAATTGCACCATCGCTGCCCCGTCGCGCAGATGCGCCGCGCGGGTGCCCGCAATCTCGACCGGGTTTTTGCGCGCCTTGGGCAGCAGGCAGGGGTCCGCGCCTTGCGCCATGGTGACGCCGGCAGAGGCCAGCACATCGGCGAGCAGTTGCGGCGCGGTCTTGGGGTCGATCCGCACCGGGCCACTCAGCGCGCCAAGTGCCGCGACAAGGGCCTCCTGGCTATGCAGGCGCACGTCGGGCCCCAGATGATCGCGGATCGCGTCGGCTTTGCCCGCATGGGCAAAGAGGTCGCAACTGGCGTCATCGTGCAGGAGCGCAAAGGCGAGCGGCACCGGGTTGCAGGTCACATCGCTGCCCCGGATATTCAGAAGCCACGCGATACTGTCGGGCAGGGTCAGGACCACAGCCCGTTGTCCCGCCGCGCGCAGATCGGCGGCGATGCGGGCGCGTTTGGCGGCATGATCCTCGCCCGCGCGTTCCAGCGGATAGGCGGTGAAGGGGGCGGCAGGCGGGGCGGGGCGATCGGTCCAGAGCCGGTCCACCGGATTGTCTGTCGCGCGCAGGGTGATCCCGGCAGGCTCCAGCTTGGTGCGCAGGCCCGCAACCTCGTCCAGCGTATGCAACCACGGATCATAGCCCAGCACAGCGCCGCCGGGCAGATGTTCGATCAGCCAGTCGGCCAGTTTCACCTCGGGATAATGCACCGGGGTAAAGGCATCGGCCACCTCGGCGCGGACCTGCACCCGGTAGCGCCCGTCGATGAAAACGCCCGCGACGGTCTGGGTGATGGCGGCAAAGCCCGCCGAGCCGGTGAACCCGGTCAGCCATGCCAGCCGCGCATCGCAGTCGGCGACATATTCGCCCTGATGCGCATCCGCGCGCGGTACCAGCACCGCATCCACCGCCTCTGCCGCCATCAACGCGCGCAGCGCCGCAAGCCGGGGCAGGCCCTGTTCCGGGCGGCTGCTCACCTCGAAAGTCTGAAACATCTGGCCTCCCTTGCGTAGCGGTAACCCTGCCTCAGGCAGAGCGGCGCAGCTTGTTCATCCCCAGCACCCGCGCGCGCTTGCGCGGGTCGGTGTCAAAGAGTCCGGCGAGCTGTTCGGTCATCGCACCGGCCAGCTGTTCGACATCGGTGATGGTGACGGCGCGGTCGTAATAGCGGGTCACGTCATGGCCGATGCCGATGGCCAGCAGTTCGACAGCCTTGCGGCGTTCGACCATGGCGATCACGTCGCGCAGGTGTTTTTCGAGATAATTCGCGGGGTTGACCGACAGCGTGCTGTCATCGACCGGCGCGCCATCGGAAATCACCATCAGGATCTTGCGGGCCTCGCGCCGGTTCACCATCCGGCGATGCGCCCATTCCAGCGCCTCGCCGTCGATGTTTTCCTTCAAAAGACCCTCTTTCATCATCAGGCCCAGATTTTCGCGCGCCCGCCGCCACGGCGCATCGGCGGATTTATAGACGATATGGCGCAGGTCATTCAGGCGGCCCGGCGCGGCAGGGCGACCATCGGCCAGCCATTTCTCGCGGCTGAGGCCACCTTTCCATGCGCGGGTGGTAAAGCCCAGAATCTCGACCTTGACCGCACAACGCTCCAGCGTGCGGGCCAGCACATCGGCGCAGATCGCGGCGATGCTGATCGGGCGGCCGCGCATGGAGCCGGAATTATCGAGCAGCAGCGTCACAATCGTGTCGCGAAACTCGGTATCCTTCTCGACCTTGAAGGAGAGCGGCGTGGTCGGGTTGGCCACCACGCGGGCCAGACGACCGGCATCAAGAATACCTTCTTCGCGGTCAAATTCCCATGAACGGTTCTGCTGCGCCTGCAACCGGCGCTGCAGTTTGTTGGCCAGCCGCGACACAGCGCCCTTGAGCGGTTCAAGCTGCTGATCGAGATAGGCGCGCAGGCGTTCAAGTTCGGCAGGTTCGGCCAGTTCCTCGGCGCCGATTTCCTCGTCAAAATCCGTGCGATAGACCTGATAATTCGGGTCGGCATCCGACCATGGGGCGGGGGCAGGCGGCTCCAGCGGAGCCTCGCCCTCGGGCATCTCCGCCTCTTCGGCGTTTTCGGCATCAGCCATGTCATCCATGCTGACCTGCGCCTGTGACGGGTCCTGCTGGTCGTCCTGCGTTTGGTCGGGGCTGGCTTCGGCCTCGTCACTTTCGCTTTCGTCCTCGCCGGTGCTGTCTTCTTCGCCCTGATCCTCTGACCCGTCCTCGGCCTCATCTTCCTGATTATCGTCGCGGTCAGGGTCATCGCCCAACTGATCGCCATAACCCAGATCCCGGATCAGGCTGCGGGCGAATTTGGCAAATGTCTTTTGATCCGACAGCATGTCCTGCAGATCGCCCAGACGTTCGCCGCATTGTTCTTCGATGAAACCGCGCCACAGGTTCATCACATTATCGGCCCCGGCGGGCAGATCGCGGCCGGTGGCGAGATGGCGGATCAGATACCCCGCAGCCGTGGCCAGCGGTGCATCGGCAGAGGTGCGGATCTGTTCATAGCCTTTGCGGCGGGCCTCGTTGCCGATCTTGGCGTCGATATTGCCGGCGGTGCCGGGCATATGGCGGGCCCCCACGGCCTCGACCCGCGCCGTTTCCATCGCGTCATAGATGTCGCGGGCCATCTGGCCGGTCGGCATGTAGCGGCTGGCCACACTGGCGTCGTGATATTTGTGACGCAGCGCAAAGGCATCGGCGGTGCCACGGGCCAGCAGCACCTCGTCACGGGTCATGCGGCGGCTGATCTGCGGCAGGCGCACCGTGTCGGCGGTCAGGCCCGGCGGGTCGACCGAATAGCTGATCGTCAGGTCCGGGTCATCGGCCAAGACTTTGGTGGCCTCGGCGAGGGCCTTTTTGAACGGATCGGCGGGGTTGTCGGACGGTTTCATCATGGCACAGATAAATCACCCGGACGGGTCAGGGGCAAGTCCCCGGCGCGGCAAAGGTCAAGGTGCGCGGGTCCAGTGTCTTTGTGCATGTGCGCACTTTGTCTGCACTTGCTGCGCTGCTCCGTGCGGCACATGTAAAGGTCACAACAACAACCCTGCTGACCCCTCAAGGAGGCCACAATGTCCGCCACACCCAGGATCGCCCTGATCATCGGCTCTACCCGCGCCACCCGCTTTGCCGATATCCCCGCCCAGTGGATGCTGGCGCAGGCACAGGCCCGCACCGACATGAGCCTCGAACTGCTCGACCTGCGCGATTATCACCTGCCGATGTTCGATGAAATGGCCTCCAACGCCTATGTGCCGTCGCAGGACAGCAATGCGGTCGCCTGGCAGAAAAAGCTGGCCGAATTCGATGGCTACATCTTTGTGGTCGCCGAATATAACCACTCGATCACCGGGGTGCTCAAGAACGCGCTGGATCAGGCCTATGTCGAATGGGCGAAAAAGCCGATGGGCGCGATTGCCTATGGCTCGATGGGCGGTGCGCGCGCGCTTGAGCATCTGCGCATGATCGCGGTCGAATTGCAGATGGCGCCGGTGCGCAACGCGGTCCACATCGGCGGCGCTGATTTCTGGAAAGTGCATCCCGGCATGGGTGGATCGGGCAATATCGCCGATATCGAAGGCGCGCTGCTGCCATCGACCGGACTGATGCTGGATGATATGGCATGGTGGGCCAAGGCGACGATGACGGCCAAAGCCGCCGACATGGCCAAAGCGGCCTGATTTACGCAGCGCAAACAGAGTGATGAAGGCCGGGCACCACGCCCGGCCTTTTGCGATGTTGCGGATCAGTTCAGGCAAGAGCGGCAACTGGCCCAGTTGCAAGGTTTCTTCGGCGGCCCGGTTGTTACACTGTTGTCCCGTCATACCTGTACTGCAGGAGACAATGCGCCGGGCCGCACATGCGGCGCTGGAGCGTCTCTGCAAGTAAGGTGGTCAGTCATGAAAAAGATCGACGAGGACAATGACTTCAAGCGATCGAGATTCCTGATTATCGCAATGATCGCTCAAGTCGTTGTGGTTCTGGTCGTCATGTTCATCTACATAGCCTGGCTGCGCGCGTCGTAGAGACCACGCATCATAGCGGAGTCCGCATGGGCCGCAAAAACCAAAGTCATGCCGCCTCAGGCTTGATCACTGACTGCTCAGGGCTGAGCGTCGTAGACCGACGCGAAATTGGGTGGGTTCAAAACCCACCCTACCGATCCGTCACTTCATCGCCATGCTCGCCGCACTCTCCGGCAGTTCCTCGGCAAAGCAGCGCTGGTAGAACTCGGCCACGGTCTGCCGTTCCAGCTCGTCACATTTGTTCAGGAATGACAGGCGGAAAGCATAGCCCACGTTGCGGAAAATCTCGGCATTCTGGGCCCAGTTGATCACGGTGCGCGGCGACATGACGGTCGAGAGGTCGCCGCTCATGAAGGCAGTCCGGGTCAGATCGGCGACAGTGACCATCTGGCTGATCGTCTTGCGGCCCTTTTCGGTGTTATAATGCGGCGCCTTGGACAGCACGATCGCCACTTCTGCGTCATGGCGCAGATAGTTGAGCGTGGCGACCAGCGACCAGCGGTCCATCTGGGCCTGATTGATCTGCTGGGTGCCGTGGTAAAGGCCGGTCGTATCGCCCAGACCCACGGTATTGGCGGTGGCGAACAGGCGGAAATAGGGGTTCGGCGTGATGATCTCGTTCTGATCCATCAGCGTGAGCTTGCCGTCATGCTCCAGCACGCGCTGGATCACGAACATCACATCGGCGCGTCCGGCGTCATATTCGTCAAAACAGATCGCCACCGGATTGCGCAGCGCCCATGGCAGGATGCCCTCGTGAAACTCGGTCACCTGTTTGCCATCGCGCAGCTTGATCGCGTCCTTGCCGATCAGGTCGATCCGGCTGATGTGACTGTCGAGGTTGACGCGCACGGTGGGCCAGTTCAGGCGCGCCCCGACCTGTTCGATATGGGTGGATTTGCCGGTGCCGTGATAGCCCTGCACCATGACCCGGCGGTTATGGGCATAGCCCGCCAGAATCGCCAGCGTTGTATCGGGATCGAACTTGTATGTCGGGTCTATATCCGGCACCCGGTCCATCCGTTCGGCAAAGCCGCGCACCTTCATATCGGTGTCGATGCCGAACACCTCGCGCACCGAAATATCCTCGGTCGGCTTTGCTTTGATGTCGATGGTGCCGTCGGCCATGTCAGTCCCTTTCGCGCGCGCAGGCTTTTGATCGCCGATACTACTGAAGCATAAGCCGGGCGGGTTCAAGGGCAAGGACAGCCCGGATTTCCCCTGCGGCACCGTTCACATTGGTATCAACCGGGCAGGTCCAGCCTTGCCTTTTCGACTGATTGCCGCATTCTGACTGCCTTATCGATCAGGACTGACAATGACAGCGACGACAGACATCGAAGCCATGATCGGGCGCATCGCGCTTGGGGATAGGCAAGCCTTCTCGTCACTTTATTCTGCAACATCAGCGAAACTCTTTGGTATTTGCCTGCGTGTCTTGGACAATCGGGCAGAAGCAGAAGATGCGTTGCAGGAGGTGTTTGTGAAAGTCTGGCATACGGCCAGCCGCTATCAGGTCAACGGGCTCAGCCCGATGACATGGCTGATCACCATCACCCGCAACCACGCGATTGACCGGCTGCGTCAAAGGCGCGCTGCCTCTGGCGAAATGGACGAGCTGGCCGAGCTTGCCGATCTGTCACCCGGGCCGGAAGCGCTCGCGGTGGCCGCGTCCGAGCGAGGGCGGATCGCCGGCTGTCTGGGGCAGCTTGAACCGGACAGGGCCGACGCGGTGCGCCGGGCCTATGTGGAGGGGGAGACATATGCCGAGCTCGCCCACCGTTACGGTGTGCCGCTCAACACCATACGAACATGGCTGCGCCGCAGTCTGCTGAAACTGAAAGAGTGTTTGTCGTGATGATCGAGGAAAGTGACAAAGACGACGACACCGCACTCAGCGCCGAATATGCGCTTGGTCTGTTGAACCCTGTCGAGGCCCGCGCCTTTGAAACGCGATTGGCTGTCGATCCGGAACTGCGGGCGCAATACGCGCTCTGGGTCGAGGATTTTGCCAGCATGACCGATGGGATCGCCCCGGTCGAGCCGCCGAAATCGGTATTCGACAAAGTCAGCGTCACCCTCTTTCCCGAAGAAAAGCAAAGCTGGCTGCAGAAACTGGGTCTGATCCCGGCGCTGCTGGGCGGTTTGGTCGCGGCGCTGATTCTGGTTGTGGCCACAAATCAGGGTCTGCTCAATGGCCCCGGTGTCAGTAGTCCGGCCTATACTGCCGAGATCGTGGCGGAAGATCAGAGCCTGCTGGTGCTGGCTACTTATGACCCGGTCGACGCGGTCTTGCGAATCGAACGCACCGCTGGTGCCGCCCGCGACGGGCGCACTCTGCAACTCTGGCTGATTGCGGGCGACAATGCCCCGGTGTCGCTGGGCGTGCTGGCCGATGGCGAGGTGAGCACGGTGCCCATTCCTGATACGCTGCTTGCTGCACTCGAAGGCGGTCTGCTCGCCATCAGCGACGAGCCGCTTGGCGGATCGCCCACCGGGCAACCTACCGGCGAAGTGCTGGCTGTCGGGCAGGTGGTGACGCTTTAACCCGCATTCCCCAAGTAAATCTATGATTTCGCTGTCCTGAACTCATTATTTCCTATATAAATCATAGTGTTGATGGCTGCGAGGGACGTGTTTTATGGATCACCCAGAGGGTGCGGGTT
>Ga0105050_10006412_pt1 | contig 14607 bp, 10 predicted proteins | sample FRY01_FD_78088 | JGI IMG/M metagenome (GOLD analysis project Ga0105050, IMG submission 78088) | Freshwater microbial communities from Lake Fryxell liftoff mats and glacier meltwater in Antarctica - FRY-01 | ecosystem: Environmental > Aquatic > Freshwater > Ice > Glacier meltwater ... | reverse complement strand
TGTGGGTCGGAGATATTTTCCAACACTCTCCGTCAAACCGAAAACCACAGGAAATCCCGCCCGACCGACTCGTGCGCATGGCTGAAGCATTATGCTTCGCCGCATAATGTACAAAGTCGAGCTGTAGTGCACATGATGCAATGCAGCGGACCTGCCTCAAACGGCGACCAGAGCATGTGCACCTTCGCGCGTCAGACCAGTTGACGGGTATCCTTGTCAAAAAGATGCCAGCAGGTTGGGCCATGCGTCAGCATGCAATCAGCAACCCTGTGCTGCCCGCTTCACCCGGCTCTCCCCGGGATACCCTATTGACGGTCCCGGCCGCAAAACATAATAAACCGGCGACGTAGGGGTATAGCTCAGTTGGTAGAGCGACGGTCTCCAAAACCGTAGGTCGCGGGTTCAAGCCCTGCTGCCCCTGCCATTTTCACCAGCAGACCGGCACGATTCCATGGCGGCACGGGGGCGGCACGGGCTGGCGATGTTTCCCCGTCCATGCGACGCAAAAGCTCGGGCGGCAATGGATTGGCATCGACGTGACGCATCTGGCCATCAGGCTGATCGAGAATCGATTGCTCGAAGCCTGCCCCGATCTGCAGTTCATCGTTCACAGCACCCCTACGGACGTAGTTGCAGCCCGCAATTTTTTTTCGCGCAATGACTCGACCAAGAAAGAGTTTGAAGAATGGGCGGTCGCGCGCCTGCGATTCATCCCGCAAAAAAGAAAGGCGCAGATGGCGGCTATGACGGGATCAGGTGGTTCGGCGTGAACGAAGAGTTCAAGGCAATTGTCTCGGTCAAGGGCGGCACCAAGATTGGCGTCGAGCGGATCCGTTTGTTCGATGCCGTGGTCAAGGCGCAAGGCGCGCATGTCGGCGCATTCCTCACCTTGGAAAAGCCAACGAGTCCGATGTTGGATTCTCCCGTCCCACGCATCCAGATCGTCACCATCGAAGAGGCGATGAAACTGCGTCACCGCGCTGTGCGTCAGCCGGTGCGGCGCGAAAAAACCTTCAAGCGGGCAGCACGCGAGGTAGAGACAGGCAATCAGGGCAACCTGGATTTCTGAGCCCGGACCCGCGAAAGCCCGAATTGGCACCGTCGGAATACCGACGCGATAACGACGCTTTTGCCGATCCGGTTCAGGCTTGAATTCCCGCATCCAAACCCGTATGTCAGCCCGGTCAGATACAAAGGTTTCCGCCCGATGGCCCGCACCAATCCGCTCCAATTCGTTCAGCAGACCCGTGCCGAGATCGCCAAGGTGATCTGGCCGACCCGGCGCGAAGTGGCGATGACCACGCTCATGGTCTTTCTCATGGCGGCGCTTCTGGCGGTGTTTTTCTCGTTTATCGACTTCGGTATCCGTTCCGGTCTGCAGGGCGTGCTCAGCTACTTTGGCTGATTGCTGCACAAAGGCGGCCGCAACCCCTTGATATCCGTGGGTCCGGGCGGTAGTTAGCGCGGACCTTCCGGAATGGCGTGCGGCGAATCAAGCGGCGCGCCGCTTTTCTTTTCCGGGACTTGCGGCATAACCGCTTGAACAAAATGGAACTTTTCGGTCGCAAGGCTGAATGCGACGGGGTGCTTAAGGCGATGGCGAAACGGTGGTATTCGGTGAGCGTCCTCTCGAACTTCGAGAAGAAGATTGCCGAACAGATCAGAATCAAAGCCGCCGAACAGGGGCTCGAGGCACAGATCGACGAAGTTCTGGTGCCCACCGAAGAGGTGATCGAGATCCGGCGCGGCAAGAAAGTACAGGCCGAGCGGCGTTTCATGCCCGGCTATGTTCTGGTGCATATGGAGATGTCCGACGAGGGCTATCACCTGATTTCGCAGATCAACCGGGTGACCGGTTTTCTTGGCCCCCAAGGCCGCCCGATGCCGATGCGCGACGCTGAGGTGAACGCAATCCTGAACCGCGTTCAGGAAGGCGAAGAAAGCCCGCGCACGTTGATCCATTTCGAAATCGGCGAAAAGGTAAGGGTCAACGACGGCCCCTTCGAAGATTTCGATGGCATGGTCGAGGAAGTGGACGAGGACACCCAGAAGCTCAAGGTTTCGGTGTCGATCTTTGGCCGGGCGACCCCGGTCGAACTGGATTTCACCCAAGTCTCCAAGCGGGACTGACGGTGACGGCGCCCTTGGAAACAAGGGCGTCCGTGGGAGGCGAGGCGGCCGCGGCTGCCAGACCGGACCACGCAACGAGAGCCTGACGGGGCGCGCCCCGGAGGGAGTTGGAGCAAGGCGGGTCTGACCCGCCGGAGACAAAGGAGAGGCCTCATGGCCAAGAAAGTCATTGGTTCGCTCAAGCTGCAGGTGAAAGCCGGCCAAGCGAACCCATCCCCGCCCGTCGGCCCCGCACTGGGCCAGCGCGGCATCAATATCATGGAATTCTGCAAGGCATTCAACGCCCGCACCGCAGAGCTTGAACCCGGTGCACCGACTCCGGTGATCATCACCTATTATCAGGACAAATCCTTCACGCTCGACATCAAATCGTCGCCAGCGTCGTTTTACCTGAAGAAAGCTGCGGGTCTCAAGCCGGTAGGCAAGCGTAACCGCCCCAAAGCCTCGCCCAAGCCCGGCAAGGAAGTGGCCGGCACGGTGACGCTGGCTCAGGTGCGTGAAATCGCGCTGGCCAAGATGAAAGACCTGAACGCCATCGACATTGACGGCGCGATGCAGTCGATCATCGGGTCCGCCCGGTCCATGGGTATCGAGGTCAAGGGGTAAGTCATGGCAAAGTTTGGAAAACGGACCCGCGCCGCACGCGAAAATTTTGTCGGCAAGAACCTGCTGAAGGTCGCTGACGCCGTCGCTCTGGTCAAAGCCAATGCCACCGCAAAGTTCGACGAAACCGTTGAAATTTCGGTCAACCTTGGTGTCGATCCGCGTCACGCAGACCAGATGGTCCGCGGCACGGTGACCCTGCCCAACGGCACCGGAAAGACGGTCCGCGTCGCTGTGTTCGCCCGTGGTGACAAGGCCGAGCAAGCGCTGAAAGCCGGGGCTGACATCGTCGGCGCCGAGGATCTGATGGAAGCGATTCAGGGCGGCAAGATCGACTTTGACCGTTGCATCGCTACCCCTGACATGATGCCGATTGTTGGTCGTCTGGGCAAGATCCTGGGCCCGCGCAACCTGATGCCGAACCCCAAGATCGGCACCGTGACACCCGACGTGGCAGAGGCCGTCAAGGCCGCCAAAGGTGGTCAGGTGCAGTTCAAGGTCGAAAAGGCCGGTGTTGTGCATGCCGGGATCGGCAAGGCCAGCTTTGATGCGAAAAAGCTCGAAGAGAACCTGCTGGCATTCGTCGATGCGGTGAGCAAGGCGCGGCCTGCCGGTGCCAAGGGCACCTATATGAAGAAAGTCTGCGTCAGCTCCACCATGGGGCCGGGCGTGTCGGTCGACATTTCGTCGGCGACCGGCAACTGAAATTGCGCCGCGCGGGTGTGACCCCGCGTTGCCCATACCTTCCGGTCTGACCGGGAGGAATGACGGGGCCCTTACCGGCCCTGTCCTGTCCGAGACGGAGGGTAGGGTGCAAGCCCGTTAAATCCTTCCTGAGATGGGAAGCGAGAACAAGATTTCCGATCGGTCCGCAACGCGGCCCCTCGGGCGATCAAGGCCTCGGTCCCTGATTTGGACCCGAACGGCCCCCGGACGATCGGGGGTCAACATGAGCCGGGGGGAGACCCCCAATTTTGGAGTGAAACTGTGGATAGAGCCCAGAAAGAGAAACTGGTCGAGGAACTCGGCCAGATCTTCGAAAGCTCTGGCGTCGTAGTGGTTGCCCACTACGAAGGGATCACGGTTGCACAAATGCAGGACCTGCGCGCGAAAATGCGTGAAGCGGGTGGGTCCGTCCGCGTTGCCAAGAACAAGCTCGCCAAGATCGCCCTTGAGGGAAAGCCCTGCGCAAGCATCGCCAAACTTCTGACGGGCATGACCGTGTTGTCCTATTCCGAAGACCCCGTGGCTGCGGCCAAGGTGGTCGAGGCCTATGCCAAGATCAATGACAAGCTTGTCATTCTTGGCGGGGCCATGGGCAACGCGGCACTGGACGCCGCCGGTGTCAAAGCCGTCGCAGCAATGCCGTCGCGTGAGGAGCTTATCGCTTCGATCGTCGCCTGCATCGGTGCGCCTGCCAGCAACATCGCGGGGGCCATTGGCGCGCCTGCTTCCAACATCGCGAGCATTCTTTCGACCATTGAAGAACGGGCCGAAGCGAAAGCTGCATGAAGCAACCTTCCCGTCATGGGGCATCTGCCCTGACGTTGGAACACACCTTAACCGAACGGAAAGAGTCAACAAATGGCTGATCTGAACAAACTCGCCGAAGACATCGTGGGTCTGACCCTGCTGCAGGCGCAAGAACTGAAAACGATCCTCAAGGACAAGTATGGCATCGAGCCCGCCGCCGGTGGCGCGGTCATGATGGCTGGTCCCGCTGCAGTGGCGGAAGTCGCTGAAGAAAAGACCGAGTTCGACGTCGTCCTTAAGGATGCCGGCGCACAGAAGATCAACGTGATCAAGGAAGTCCGCGCGATCACCGGTCTGGGCCTCAAAGAAGCCAAAGATCTGGTCGAAGCCGGTGGCAAGGTCAAAGAAGGCGCCAACAAAGCCGACGCCGAAGCGATCAAAGCCAAGCTGGAAGCAGCTGGTGCCAAGGTCGAACTGGCCTAACTCCGGTTCTTGGGGTCGGTCAGACCCCACATTTTCAGGCTGGATCCGCGTCAGGCGGGTCCAGCTTAACCTGTCTTAGAAGGCCGCCGATCCGGGTGGCGGTCTTCTTGGGCAGGTCAGCGGGTCGAGAGGCAGCCTTTGGGACGGTTGCCACGGATGGGCCCGCGCCAACCCGTTCTCAGGAGGTACCTCCGCGGCCCCGGCGGCAGGTCACCTCACAGAGATTTGAAAGGTGATGACGCACATGGCTCAGTCCTTCCTAGGTCAGAAACGCTTGCGCAAGTATTACGGCAAAATCCGCGAAGTGCTGGAGATGCCAAACCTCATCGAGGTCCAGAAATCCTCCTATGACCTGTTCCTGCGGTCTGGCGATGGCACACAGCCTGCCGACGGCGAAGGGATCAAGGGTGTTTTCCAGTCGGTTTTTCCGATCAAGGACTTCAACGAGACTGCCGTGCTCGAGTTCGTGAAATACGAACTGGAAAAGCCGAAATACGACGTCGAAGAATGCCAGCAGCGCGACATGACCTATGCCGCGCCGCTCAAGGTGACGCTGCGCCTGATCGTGTTCGACATGGACGAAGATACTGGCGCGAAATCGGTCAAGGATATCAAGGAACAAGACGTGTTCATGGGCGATATGCCCCTGATGACGCAGAACGGGACGTTCATTGTGAACGGCACCGAACGGGTCATCGTGTCCCAGATGCACCGTTCGCCCGGCGTGTTCTTTGACCATGACAAAGGCAAGACCCATTCCTCGGGCAAACTGCTGTTCGCCTGCCGGATCATCCCTTATCGTGGCTCCTGGCTCGATTTCGAGTTTGACGCCAAAGACCTCGTGTTCGCCCGTATCGACCGCCGCCGCAAACTGCCGGTGACGACGCTGCTCTATGCCCTCGGGCTGGATCAGGAGGCGATCATGACCGCCTATTACGATACGGTGAACTACAAATACGACAAGAAATCAAAAGGCTGGGTCACCAAGTTCTTCCCCGAGCGGTCGCGTGGCACGCGTCCGACCTTTGACCTGATCGATGCCGCCACCGGTGAAGTGCTGGTCGCGGCGGGCGAAAAAGTCACCCCGCGCGCGGTGAAAAAGCTGATCGACGACGGCAAGGTCAAGGAACTGCTGGTTCCCTACAAGCATATCGTCGGCAAATATGTGGCGCAGGACATCATCAACGAACAGACCGGAGCCATCTATGTCGAGGCCGGTGATGAGCTTACCCTCGAGATGGACCGTGACGGCGAGATCATCGGTGGTTCGCTCAAGGATCTGATGGATTCCGGCATCACCACGATCCCGGTGCTGGACATCGACAATATCAATGTCGGCCCCTACATCCGCAACACGATGGCGGCAGACAAGAACATGGGCCGCGATACCGCGCTCATGGACATCTACCGCGTCATGCGCCCCGGCGAACCGCCGACGGTGGATGCGGCATCTGCCCTGTTCGACACATTGTTCTTTGATGCCGAGCGTTATGACCTCTCCGCCGTAGGCCGGGTCAAGATGAACATGCGCCTCGACCTTGATGCCGCCGACACGCAGCGCACGCTGCGCAAAGAGGATATCGTCGCCTGTATCAAGGCGCTGGTCGAATTGCGCGATGGCAAGGGCGATATCGACGATATCGACCACCTTGGTAACCGCCGCGTGCGGTCCGTGGGCGAACTGATGGAAAATCAGTATCGCGTCGGCCTGCTGCGCATGGAACGCGCCATCAAGGAGCGGATGTCGTCGGTCGAGATCGACACCGTGATGCCGCAAGACCTGATCAACGCCAAACCGGCGGCTGCGGCCGTGCGCGAGTTCTTTGGCTCGAGCCAGCTGTCGCAGTTCATGGACCAGACCAACCCGCTCTCCGAAGTGACGCACAAGCGGCGTCTCTCGGCCCTCGGGCCGGGTGGTCTGACCCGCGAACGTGCCGGCTTTGAAGTGCGCGACGTGCACCCGACCCACTATGGCCGGATGTGCCCGATCGAAACGCCGGAAGGCCCGAACATCGGCCTGATCAACAGCCTTGCAACGTTTGCCCGCGTCAACAAATACGGCTTTATCGAAACCCCCTACCGCAAGGTGGTAGACGGGGTCGTGACCGATGACGTGCAATATATGTCCGCGACCGAAGAAATGCGTCACACCGTGGCGCAGGCCAACGCAGAGCTTGACGGGGACAACCGCTTTGTCAACGACCTGATCAGCAGCCGCCAGTCGGGCGATTACATGCTGGCACCAAAAGATCAGGTGGACCTGATCGACGTTTCGCCGAAACAGCTGGTTTCGGTCGCGGCATCGCTCATCCCCTTCCTCGAGAATGACGACGCCAACCGCGCGCTGATGGGGTCGAACATGATGCGTCAGGCGCTGCCGCTTCTTCAGGCAGAGGCGCCGCTGGTCGGCACCGGGATCGAGGGCATCGTCGCGCGCGACTCTGGCGCTGCTATCATGGCAAAACGCGGCGGCATCATCGATCAGGTCGATGCGCAGCGTATCGTTGTGCGCGCGACCGAGGATCTCGAGCTTGGCGATGCCGGGGTCGATATCTACCGGATGCGCAAGTTCCAGCGCTCCAACCAGAACTCCTGTATCAACCAGCGTCCGCTGGTGAAAGTGGGTGACATGGTGACCAAGGGCGAAGTGATCGCCGATGGTCCGGCGACGGATATGGGTGAACTGGCCGTCGGCCGGAACATCATCGTCGCCTTCATGCCGTGGAATGGCTACAACTACGAAGACTCGATCCTGATCTCCGAACGGATCGTGCGCGACGACGTGTTCACCTCGGTGCATATCGAAGAGTTCGAGGTCGCGGCGCGCGACACCAAACTGGGGCCAGAGGAAATCACCCGCGACATTCCCAACGTCGGTGAAGAGGCGCTTCGCAACCTCGACGAGGCTGGCATCGTCTATATCGGGGCCGAAGTCGGTCCCGCAGATATCCTCGTGGGCAAGATCACACCAAAGGGCGAAAGCCCGATGACGCCGGAGGAAAAACTCCTGCGCGCCATTTTTGGTGAAAAGGCCTCCGACGTGCGCGACACCTCGCTGCGTCTGCCGCCGGGTGATTTCGGCACCGTTGTCGAAGTGCGGGTGTTCAACCGGCATGGCGTCGACAAGGACGAACGTGCGCTCCAGATCGAGCGTGAAGAAGTCGAACGTCTGGCGCGTGACCGGGACGACGAATTGGCCATTCTGGACCGCAACATCTATGCGCGTCTGAAATCCATGATCTTTGGCAAGACCGCCGTGCGCGGCCCCAAAGGCTTCAAGGCTAACAGTCAGATCACTGATGACGTCCTCGCGGACCTCAGCCGTGGTCAATGGTGGCAATTGGCGCTGGCGGATGAGGATGACGCAAAGATCGTCGAGGCCCTGAACGAGCAATACGAGATCCAGAAACGGACCCTCGACGCGCGTTTCGAAGACAAGGTCGAGAAAGTACGCCGTGGCGACGATCTGCCGCCGGGCGTGATGAAGATGGTCAAGGTGTTCGTAGCCGTCAAACGCAAACTGCAGCCGGGCGACAAGATGGCCGGCCGGCATGGCAACAAGGGCGTCGTGTCCAAAGTTGTGCCGATCGAGGATATGCCGTTCCTCGCCAACGGGACGGCGGTCGATATCTGCCTCAACCCGCTGGGTGTGCCGTCGCGGATGAACGTCGGCCAGATCCTCGAAACCCACATGGGCTGGGCATCGCGGGCGCTGGGTCTCAAGATCGACGAGGCGTTGCAGGAATACCGGCGCTCCGGCGACCTGACCCCGGTGCGCGAAGCGATGCGGATCGGCTATGGCGATGATGTCTACGAAGAAGGCATTGCCGGCATGGATGAGGAACGGCTGGTCGAAGCGGCGAGCGTCGTCACCAATGGTGTGCCGATCGCGACTCCAGTGTTTGACGGTGCGAAAGAGGCCGACGTGAATGACATGCTCATCCGCGCCGGGTTCAGCACCTCGGGCCAGTCGATCCTGTTCGACGGGCGCACTGGCGAGCAATTCACCCGTCCGGTCACGGTCGGCGTGAAATACATGCTCAAGCTGCACCACCTTGTGGATGACAAGATCCACGCACGTTCCACCGGGCCTTACAGCCTTGTCACGCAGCAGCCTCTGGGTGGCAAAGCCCAGTTCGGCGGTCAGCGTTTCGGGGAGATGGAAGTCTGGGCACTGGAAGCCTACGGCGCGGCTTACACCTTGCAGGAAATGCTCACCGTCAAGTCGGACGATGTGGCAGGCCGGACCAAGGTTTATGAAAGCATCGTCAAAGGCGAGGATAACTTCGAGGCTGGTGTGCCAGAAAGTTTCAACGTGCTGGTGAAAGAAGTCCGGGGCCTCGGCCTCAACATGGAACTCCTGGATGCAGAGGACGAGTGACCGGGGAGGGTGGGTTGAAACCCACCTTACTTCGCCGCGCGTAAGGTGGGTCTCGACCCACCACCCCTCTGCCAGCCTTTAAGGATTTGAAAATGAACCAGGAACTGACCAACAACCCGTTCAATCCGCTGACCCCGGCCAAGACCTTTGACGAGATCAAGGTGTCGCTTGCCTCGCCGGAACGGATTCTCTCGTGGTCCTTTGGCGAGATCAAAAAGCCCGAGACCATCAACTACCGTACGTTCAAGCCAGAGCGGGACGGCCTCTTTTGCGCGCGTATCTTTGGCCCGATCAAGGATTACGAGTGCCTTTGCGGCAAATACAAGCGGATGAAATATCGCGGCGTCGTCTGCGAAAAATGCGGCGTGGAAGTGACCCTGCAAAAGGTCCGCCGCGAACGCATGGGACATATCGAACTGGCCTCGCCCGTCGCGCACATCTGGTTTCTGAAATCGCTGCCGTCGCGCATCGGTCTGATGCTCGACATGACGCTGCGCGATCTGGAACGCATCCTCTATTTCGAAAACTATGTTGTGATCGAGCCGGGTCTGACCGACCTGACCTATGGCCAGTTGATGAACGAAGAGGAATTCCTCGACGCGCAGGACCAGTATGGCATTGACGCCTTCACCGCCAACATCGGCGCCGAAGCGATCCGCGAAATGCTGGCCGCCATCGACCTCGACGCCGAGGCCGAACAGTTGCGCGCCGACCTCAAGGAAGCCACTGGCGAACTGAAGCCGAAAAAAATCATCAAGCGGCTGAAAATCGTGGAAAGCTTCATCGAATCCGGCAACCGCCCGGAATGGATGATCCTGACCGTCATCCCGGTCATTCCGCCCGAACTGCGCCCGCTGGTGCCGCTCGACGGTGGCCGCTTTGCCACATCCGACCTCAACGATCTCTACCGCCGCGTGATCAACCGCAACAACCGTCTCAAGCGGCTGATCGAACTGCGCGCGCCCGACATCATCGTGCGCAACGAAAAGCGGATGTTGCAAGAGTCAGTCGACGCCCTCTTTGACAACGGCCGCCGTGGCCGCGTCATCACCGGCGCCAACAAGCGCCCGCTGAAATCGCTCTCTGACATGCTCAAGGGCAAGCAGGGCCGTTTCCGGCAAAACTTGCTCGGCAAGCGGGTCGACTTCTCGGGTCGTTCGGTCATCGTAACCGGGCCCGAGTTGAAGCTGCACCAGTGCGGGTTGCCGAAAAAGATGGCGCTCGAACTGTTCAAGCCATTCATCTACTCGCGGCTTGAGGCCAAGGGTCTGTCGTCGACCGTCAAACAGGCGAAAAAGCTGGTGGAAAAAGAACGTCCCGAGGTTTGGGATATTCTGGACGAGGTCATCCGCGAACATCCTGTCATGCTCAACCGTGCGCCGACCCTGCACCGTCTGGGCATTCAGGCGTTCGAGCCCGTACTGATCGAAGGCAAGGCGATCCAGCTTCACCCGCTGGTTTGTTCCGCCTTCAACGCCGACTTTGACGGCGACCAGATGGCAGTTCACGTCCCCCTCTCGCTGGAAGCCCAGCTCGAGGCACGCGTGCTGATGATGTCGACCAACAACGTACTGTCGCCCGCCAACGGCGCGCCGATCATCGTGCCGTCGCAGGACATGGTACTGGGCCTCTACTACACGACGATCGAGCGTAAGGGCATGAAGGGCGAAGGCATGTCCTTTGGCGGTATCGACGAGGTCGAGCATGCGCTCGTCTCCGGCGAATTGCACATGCATGCCAAGATCATTGCCCGGATCAAGCAGATCGACAACGAAGGCAACGAGATCATCAAGCGCTACGAAACCACGCCGGGCCGTCTGCGGCTGGGTGCGCTTTTGCCGCTCAATGCCAAGGCGCCGTTCGAACTGGTCAACCGTCTGCTGCGCAAAAAGGAAGTGCAGCAGGTCATCGACACCGTTTACCGTTACTGCGGCCAGAAAGAGTCGGTCATCTTCTGCGATCAGATCATGACCGCCGGTTTCCGCGAGGCATTCCGTGCCGGGATTTCCTTTGGCAAGGACGACATGGTTGTGCCGGACAAGAAATGGGCTCTGGTCGATGAGACCCGCGATCAGGTCCGTGACTTTGAACAGCAGTATATGGACGGCCTGATCACGCAGGGCGAGAAATACAACAAGGTTGTCGATGCATGGTCCAAGTGCAACGACAAGGTCACCGACGCGATGATGAAGACCATCTCGGCCAACAAGATCGACGCCAAAGGCGCCGAAGCAGAGCCGAACTCGGTCTATATGATGGCGCATTCCGGTGCCCGTGGTTCGGTCACGCAGATGAAACAGCTTGGCGGGATGCGCGGCCTGATGGCCAAACCCTCAGGCGAGATCATCGAGACGCCGATCATCTCGAACTTCAAGGAAGGTCTGACCGTTCTTGAATACTTCAACTCGACCCACGGCGCCCGCAAAGGTCTGTCCGATACCGCGCTAAAAACCGCAAACTCCGGTTACCTGACCCGGCGTCTGGTGGACGTGGCACAGGATTGCATCGTGCGCATTCCTGACTGCGGCACCAGCCGCGCCATCACGGCCGAAGCGGCGGTGAACGATGGTGAGGTTGTGTCGTCGCTGGCAGAGCGTGTCCTTGGCCGCGTGTCCGCCGATGACGTGATGAAGCCCGGCACCGACGAGATCGTCGTCAAGGCGGGCGAGCTGATCGACGAACGCAAGGCTGACCTGATCGAAGTTGCGGGTATTGCCAAGATGCGGATCCGCTCTGCCTTGACCTGCGAAAGCGACGATGGCGTTTGTCAGGCCTGCTACGGCCGCGATCTGGCACGTGGCACCATGGTCAACATCGGCGAGGCTGTCGGCATCATTGCCGCGCAGTCGATCGGTGAACCCGGCACCCAGCTGACAATGCGGACGTTCCACATCGGCGGCGTGGCGCAGGGTGGCCAGCAATCGTTCCTTGAATCGAGCCAGCCGGGGGTTATCGCCTTCCGCAATGCTTCGCTTCTGGAAAACGAGGCTGGCGAACAGGTAGTCATGGGCCGGAACATGGTCCTCGCCATCCTCGATGAGGCTGGTGAAGAGAGGGCACAGCACAAGGTCGGTTACGGCACCAAGATCTTCGTCAAGGAAGGTGCCAAGGTTGCGCGCGGGGACAAACTCTTTGAGTGGGACCCCTACACGCTGCCGATCATCGCAGAAAAGGGCGGCACGGTGCGTTATGTCGACCTGATCAACGGTATCGCCGTGCGCGAGGATACCGATGAAGCAACCGGCATGACACAGCGGATCGTTTCGGACTGGCGCTCGGTGCCGAAAGGCAACGAACTCAAGCCCGAGATCATCATCGTCGGCGCAGACGGCGAACCCGTGCGCACCGACAGCGGCAACCCTGTCACCTATCCGATGTCCGTAGATGCGATCCTCTCGGTCGAAGACGGCCAGGAGATCAAGGCCGGTGACGTGGTGGCGCGGATCCCGCGCGAAGGTGCCAAGACCAAGGACATCACCGGGGGTCTTCCCCGTGTGGCCGAATTGTTCGAGGCCCGTCGTCCCAAGGACCACGCCATCATCGCCGAAATCGAAGGCTATGTGCGCTTTGGCAAAGACTACAAGAACAAGCGCCGCGTGGCGATTGAATCGGTAGACGAAAGCCAGGAACGCAAGGAATACATGATCCCCAAGGGCAAGCACATTCCGGTTCAGGAAGGCGACTTTGTCCAGAAGGGTGACTACATCATGGACGGCAACCCCGCCCCTCATGACATCCTTGCGATCATGGGCGTCGAAGCGCTGGCGAACTACATGGTTGACGAAGTGCAGGACGTGTATCGCCTGCAAGGTGTGCGCATCAACGACAAGCACATCGAAGTCATCGTGCGCCAGATGCTCCAGAAATGGGAAATCGCAGAAAGCGGCGACACCACGCTGCTCAAAGGCGAAAACGTCGACAAGGCCGAATTCGACGAGGCCAATGAAAAGGCAATCGCCCGTGGCGGTCGTCCCGCTTCTGGCGAGCCGATCCTGCTCGGGATCACGAAGGCGTCGCTGCAAACCCGCAGCTTCATCTCGGCGGCGTCGTTCCAGGAAACCACCCGTGTGCTCACCGAGGCTTCGGTGCAAGGCAAGCGTGATAAACTGGTCGGCCTCAAGGAGAACGTCATCGTGGGTCGCCTCATCCCTGCCGGGACCGGCGGCGCCACCAGCCGCGTGCGCCGTATCGCGGCAGAGCGTGATGGGCTGGTGATCGATACCCGTCGTGAAGAGGCCGAAGTGGCCGCCGCACTCGCCGCTCCGGTGGCGGACGTGATCGGTGGTGACGAGTTCGATCAGCTGCTGGTGGATACGCCCGAAAGCCGCGATTGATCCTGTCTCATTGACCTGAACAATGGGCCCCTGCGAAAGCGGGGGCCTTTTGCGTTAAACCATACCACAATCGTGCAATCGTTTGCGCTTGACCATGACAGACCCTCTTGCTAGCCAAGTCGCAGGGCATGGTGTCCGACAATCGGGCCGGGCAAGACCGTGCATGGAGGGCAAGCATGATCCATGTCGATGACGGTTCACTGACTGAAGAACAGCGCCTGATGCGTAATTCCTGCCGCGCTTTTGTCGATGATGTGGTGCTTCCCTTCATCCGGCAGAACTGGCAGCGCGAATGGGACATGACCCCCGGCGAACGGCTCGACCCGGCCATCCTGCAAGGTGCAGAGGATATCGGCGTCCGCACCTTGGGCGTGCCCGAGGAATACGGCGGCTTTGACCTCGATCCCGAGACGGAGGTGCGCACTTTCGCGCTGATTGCCGAAGAAATAGCGCGCGGCGATTCCGGTCTGGCCGACAAACTGGTGCAGAACTGGAAGGTATCGATCCTACTGCGCGAACTCGCCTCGTCCGACCTTCTCAAAGAGTGGTTCCCCCGCCTGCGCGCCGATCCGGGCTTTTTGCTCGCCCATGCACTGACCGAACCGCGTGGCGCCTCTGACCGCTGGCTGCCCTACAATGCGCCAGAGGCCGCCATGCAGACCCGCGCTGTGCTTGATGGCGATCATTGGGTCATCAACGGGCGCAAACAGTATATCTCCAACGGCTACGACGCCTCGCTCTACGTCGTCTATGCCAACAACGACCGCAGCAAGGGGATGCTCGACGGCACGTCGAGCTTTCTCATCCCGCGTGGCACCCCCGGCTTTCATGTGACAAAATGCAACGAGACGATGGGTTGCCGGTTCATGAACAACGGCGAACTCACGCTCGAGGATTGCCGGATCCCTGTCAGCCACTTGCTGGTGCGGGACAAGGCGCTGGGCAATGCCGGCACCTATTTCCGCGCGGGCAAGATCATTCAGGCCGCAAAAAACCTCGGCGTCGGCGTTGCTTGTTTTGAACGCACCGCCGCCTTCGTGCAAAGCCATGTGCAGGGCGGCCGTCTGCTGATCAAGCATCAGGCCGTCGCAGTCCGTCGTAAGCATCCGGCGGGAGCCGCGGCTACGCGGCCTTGACGGCTTTTACTTCAGCCTTCCAATTCCACGGCAGCAGTTCATGCACGCGGGAGACGGTGATGTTGGG
>Ga0105050_10006409_pt1 | contig 14608 bp, 11 predicted proteins | sample FRY01_FD_78088 | JGI IMG/M metagenome (GOLD analysis project Ga0105050, IMG submission 78088) | Freshwater microbial communities from Lake Fryxell liftoff mats and glacier meltwater in Antarctica - FRY-01 | ecosystem: Environmental > Aquatic > Freshwater > Ice > Glacier meltwater ... | reverse complement strand
TTGCGTCCCCGCAGAGCCTGAGTCGAGCCTGAGTCCGTTGTTCCCGGTACATTGATTGTATCGCTCGGCAATTTCAGATGCAAAATATCATTGGACGCAGGAGCGGATGCCTAAAAAAATTCCTTGCCCTGGATTCAGCATGGGCGAAGACCTCAAGATGGTGCCAACCCTGAAACGCTACTGAAAACCAATCTGAATCTACCCACAGATTTTGCGGAAGAGCCTTGATTTAATGTCTTCCATGTCCAACAAATTGAAGTTGGTGCGAAAAAGCGGTTCGTGGTGCTGCGTTAGCAATCGCCCCGTGTTTGCAAACAGACAATTTGCGTTGACTCCGGATTTTGTTGGGCACTTCACCGTAAGTTTCCTGCTAGGGCGGATCAACGTGCCACGAAATCGCCAATTTTCTCAGTTTTCGGCGTAACCGAGCCCCCAAAAACCAAGAACCCAACGAGAATGGAGCCGTTGTTTGGTGAGGAAATGCTGCCAGCGAGCGCAACGTTCACGTCCGGGCAGCAAACCGCTTGCGCGAATCGTATAAAGTCGCCAGACACAGTTAGGTTCAGTCAATATTAACAGGAACATGATGTCCGAATTTTTGGCCGAAGTGATCGCGATTGGCGACGAGATGACCAGTGGCGCGAAGCTGGACACAAATACGCAGTGGTTGTGTCAACGTCTGAGCGAACTTGGCGTAACGGTCCGCTTTACGTCGATGGTGGGCGATGATCTGGATGCCAATATTGATGTCTTTCGACATGCCGCGAACCGTGTTGACTTTGTGGTATCGACGGGAGGCCTCGGCCCCACAGCAGATGATCTCACGCGAGAATCACTTGCCGCCGTTGCGGATAAACCACTGGTTCTTCACCAACCTTCACTAACGCACATTGAATCATTGTTCGCTAGCCGAGCGCGCGATATGCCGCCAAGAAACCGAGTCCAGGCGATGTTTCCTGAAGGAGCCCTTGACGTGTTTAACCAACGCGGCACGGCGCCAGGAATCGATTTGACGGTTCCACGTGCGAGCGGCGGCAGTTGCCGAATCTTCGCCTTGCCTGGGGTGCCCGCAGAGATGAAGGAAATGTTCTCCGACATCGTTGCCCCACGCATCCTTGACAACATCGGCGGCGACCGGCAACTGATTCGCAACGCCGTCATCAAGTGCTTCGGACTTGGCGAAAGCGAAATGGAAGCGAGGCTCGGCGAAATGATCGCGCGTCAATCGTATCCTCGGGTTGGTATCACGGTTAGCGCGGCAACGATCTCCCTGCGAATCACCGCGATGGGACACTCCGAAGAATTTTGCAGTGCAGCCATTGAACAAACTCGGCAAGAGATTCATTCAAAGGCAGGGGAGTTCGTCTTTGGAGAAGGCGAGGAGTTCGAGTTGCAAAACGCGGTTGCCGAAATTTTGGACCGTCGAAACGAATGCATCGCGATCATCGAAGTTGGACATGCCGCGCCACTCTCTCATTGGTTTGCCGATGTCCTCGAGCAGAAAGTATTCGCGGGCGGAAGAGTCTTCCGCGAGTTCACTTACACGGCGGAAACCTTGGAGAATACTCGCGCTGAGTTCGGTGCAGATTGGTTGGTGGTTGTTGATCGTTATTTCTCGCTGCGAAACCAGACTGCCGAGCCGGCCGAAGTCAACATTTCGGTCGTCGGTCCGACCGCCGAAACATCGGTGACCAAATCTTACCGGCTAGGCGGACACCCAAGCATCGTTCATCCACGCATTGGAAAAGCGGCGCTCGCTCTGGTCCGCTCGCATTTACTTACACTTGAAAACGCATCGATTACACAACACCAGGGATCGCCATCATGACGGACTTCATCAAAAAACACGTGGTTGATCGAAGTAAAAAAGTCAATCTCAGTGGCATTGAGACTGGCCAGTCAGCTCCCTTCGACAACAGGGACGATGCGAAAGTATTTACCTCTGACGCGATCGATCGAATCCGGCACCTTCAATACAAACTTTTTGTTGAGAACAAGCAGTCACTATTGATCGTGCTTCAAGCCCCGGATGCAGCGGGCAAAGATGGCTTGATCCGCAAAATGCTGGGACGCATGAATCCTCAGGGGTGTCGTACCTATCCATTCAAGGCACCGACGGAAAATGAATTGGCGCATGATTTCCTTTTCCGCGTTCATGCCTGCGTTCCTGCGACCGGCCAGGTGAGCATTTTCAATCGCTCGCATTACGAAGATGTACTGGTCGTGCGAGTTGAAAAGCTTGCGCCGATAAAAGTCTGGCAGAAGCGATATGAGCACATCAACGCGTTCGAATCGCTTCTAGCGGATCGAGGCACGGTGATGATTAAAATCTTTCTGCATATTTCTTTGGAAGAACAGTTGGCCCGCTTCGGGGAAAGATTAAACGATCCTGAAAAGCACTGGAAATTAAATCCTGGCGATTACACAGCGCGAGATAAATGGAACGATTATCGCAAGGCATACGAAGACGCAATGAAGAAATGTTCCAGCGAGCATGCTCCTTGGTACATCATCCCGGCCGACAATAAATGGTATCGTGATGCGGCGGTCGCGGGCATCTTGTTGCAGACGCTTGAAAAGATGAATCCACAGTTACCAAAGGTCACCGTCGATCTGGACGAAATGCGGCGTCTGTTCGACGAAGCGAATCAAGCACCACCTGCCTAACCCTTACAAAATATCCGCGAACAACAAGCTCCTCATGAACACTGATGACCTGTTTTTCGATGTCTATGATCGCGAAGATCTTGCTTACGGCCTGAAGCCGTCTGCGGAGTTGGCCAGCTACCTCGTGCAAGTGTCTCCGCAAGGTTTAGCGATTGATCTCGGTGCCGGTGGGGGACGAAATGCACTTGCTCTTGCGCGTGCCGGACTCCAAGTGCGAGCGATCGATATGTCCGAACGAGGCATGGAACGATTGATGGAACTTGCCGCGTCGCGCGATGTCGAACACTTGATACAAACCGAGGTTGCCGATGTTCGCGAAGTTGAATTGCCAACGGCAAGTGTCAACGTCATGGTTGCAACGACGGTCCTGGACCACATTCCTATTCAAGACGCAGCCGTACTTTGGCATCGCATCGAAGAATCGCTAACCGCAGACGGAGTCGTCTACGCGGAGGTTCACACGAAGGAAGACCCCGGTTGTTCTGAGCCTCCAGGATGTGACAACCCTTTTCCCGTCAGTGAAACAGCCTCATTCGTGATGCATTATTTTGGTGCCGGGGAATTGCTTCATCTTGCGCTGCAATCGGGAGCAATGCGAGTGCTGCGGTATGAAGAGCGGCAAGAGTGGGACTACACGCATGGCGCCGAACATCATCACGGCAAAGCCGTCTTGCTGGCCGTTCGCAACGGATACTTTCCCGCTTGGTATGGCCATCCGCTATTGTTTCCTCGCCATCGCTAACTTGATCGCCACCGTTTTCAAACTCGCTCGACATGCAACCTCAAACACCGTTTTCGCTCTCGGGAAAATCCGCACTTGTCACCGGATCGACTCAAGGCGTCGGCGCTGCGATTGCAATTTCGCTGGCTCGCGCGGGAGCGAACGTTTGTTTGCATGGCTTGGAGATCGATGACCACTCGCAATTCGTGATTGAGCATTGCGTCGCCGCAGGTGTCACGGCACACTGCATCGCGGCAGACTTGACAGCGAACGATGACCGCTCACTGACTCGCTTTGTCAATGAAGTCGAAGGCGTGATGCCTGGCATCGACTTGCTGGTCAACAATGCAGGAACGTATTGTGATCTACCGTTTCTTGAGATGACACGAGAACGTTATGAGAAGACGATGCGGCTCAACGTCGAAGCCGGATTTTTTCTGACTCAGCATTTCGCGCGGCGATGGATAGCTAACTCGATTCGCGGTCGCGTCCTTTTTACGGGATCGATCAACGGCATGCTCGCTGAGCCGGTGCACGTCGCCTACGACGCGAGCAAAGGAGCAGTCTCCGCGATGGTTCGTTCGTTATGCGTCTCACTGGCACCGCATGGAATACGAGTCAACGCAATCGCGCCAGGCCTTGTTCGAACGCCGTTAACCAATGCGGTTTTATCAAGCGATCATGACACATTGACTTGGATGCAATTGCATACGCCAAGTGGAATGGTTCCCGAAGCGGATGTCTGCGGTCCTGCGGCCGTGTTTCTTCTGAGTGACGCGGCCGAACATATTCATGGCCAAACGATTTTGATCGACGGTGGCATGAGTGCTTGGCAACAGCCCGATTTGCCAAGCTATCTGCGTGGACGGCTTGAAAGCAAGCGTTCGGCGGGGGCATAGTGACTGGGGGCGGTAGGTTGCGGCGATTCGTTTCCCTTCAACCATGGAACCACCTCAGGCCATTCTGACCCCGGCTAAGTCTCCTACGGCCCACTCTTCATCATCCTGGCAAGGGTCGTTAATGTTAGGTTTAAACCGCTCAAACGTGTGGGACCAGTGAGCGTTATCCTCTGCGCAGTGATAAGTCATGTCTGGTAAACGCAGCAAGCAGTTACGATCACTCTCTACCACGCAATGGTAGCCAAGGACTCTCGCGTAAATAAGTTGCCGAATTGATAATGATTTGATTTTGCGATTTTGTCACCATTCATCGATGCCGGATGCAGCAATCGTAGATGGAATTTATATCAAGTGGTCAGTCTTGGTCGAGGACCTGGACGAACGGGGGCGTCGTCGATGGGCGGCGACTGAAGCGATCTCGCTCGGACGTGGGGGAATCGCCGCGGTATCGGAAGCCACCGGGATGTCCGATCGCACGATCCGTAGTGGCATTGCAGAGGTGCAATCCGGTGCGGTTTTGCTCGAAGGATATCAGCGTGCAAAGGGTGGCGGTCGAAAATCGTTGGAGTATCACCAGCCTGATATTGTCAGGGCGATCGAGTCGTTGGTCGAACCGACTGAGCGGGGTGATCCGCAATCAACGCTCAGGTGGACATGCAAGAGTGTCGCGAATCTTGTCGGCGAACTTCGCTCGCAAGGTTACAGCGTCGGACAAGCCAAGGTTCGCAAAGTGCTCAAGTCGTTGGGCTACTCCCTGCAAGGAAACCGAAAGACTCGTGAGGGTAAAGATCATCCCGATCGTGATGCACAGTTCAGGCATATCCAACAACGAACGCTGGTCGCCAAACGGGCAGGCCGGGCAGCGCTCTCTGTCGATACGAAAAAGAAGGAAACGCTTGGCAAAAACCAAACAGCGCCGCGCTCGCCGCCGCAAGCTCCCTACCCGCAGCTAATCGCGCCGAACGCTTACGCTTGAAAGATAAAATCGTTGATCGTTGCCGATCTCCATCTCGCGTTCTCCAGGCAGTCCGTTGGAGACGATATCACCTCGGCCACCAAGCTTCACCATCACGATTCGCGGGGAAACGGCAAAGACACTTTTACTTTCCGCACTTCGTTATGGCTCACCGAGATTACCGTTGACGAGGAAGTGAATAATGCGGACCGCATGCCCTTGGCTTCGAGCATCCGACTGGTCGGCAATGCGAAATTCGATCTGATGAGATTTATCCGTCAACTCGGATGCCAACATCTTTGCCCAAGGAAGGTGAAGCATCGGACTCCACTGCGTAAATAGCTGACAGGTTTGCCACTCGCCGTCATCAAGGCGAAATTCAAGTGCCCCTGCATCCGGACCAGAGGCAACAAAGACACCGATTCCAACGCCATGAAACTTAAGTTTCATCACTGCCCCCGGCGTCTCGCCGACCAAGGCAGGCACGTCAACGAATCCCGGTCGGGTTCCCGCCTTGTCCTTTGGCTTCCAAATCGATTCAAGTTTCCAGCCATGAACGAGAACCGCTTGCTGTTTATCCACCACGGCCGCGGGACCCACCAAGTGACCGCGAAAATAACTGGCGGGATCAATCGGTGTGGGAAGCTCCGTTGTCGCAATCGCGATGCGACTCAACGGCTCGTTCCATGCAGCGGTGAACAAGCGAGCGATTGATTTTGCGTAGAGAGTGTGGCCAAAGGGGGTCGGGTGCAGGTCTTTGAAATCCTTCTCCCAGGTGAACTCGCCGGCATGGATTCGTTCAGCGACCTCTTTGGCCAGATTGATCGATGCAACTCGATAATGCTCCGCGACGTTCTCGTGATTAGCAATGACTTCCGGCGTTCGTCCGCCGCGAATCTCTACCAACTTGCCAGGGTCTGCGAAGTGCAAAAGTACGATGTCCATGTTGGGGTTAGCCAATCGAGCCTGGCGCACGATTCCTTCCATCCCTCGAACTTGTTCCACGTCTGAGAATCCGTTCGTGTCATCGTTGACGGCCGCTTCTTCGAACAGCAGATCAACGGGCCCGCGAGCAAGCACATCTCGCTCAAATCGAAAGGCACCAGGGGTTGATCCCAAGGACGAAATTCCAGCGTTAACGAAATCAAATTCAGTTTCGGGGAATCGTCGCTGGAGCTCCTCACAAACCTGGTCGCGCCAACCTTTTGCTGCCGTGATGGAGCCACCAAGAAACGCGACCCGGCCAACTTTTTCTTTTTCGAATTTTGCTCGACAACGATTCAATCCGCCTCGAAGCTCAAAGTAGTCATATCCATACGGCGTCGTCGCTTCGGTAAGCAAATCATGAAATCCAGTGTGCGTCAGCACAAAATTAACGATACGAACCGGATCGGGAAGGCTGTGCGGATGGTGGTTGCAGTGGGACTTGGAAATCAAGGCAAACGAACCACCTAACTCCGTGTATCGTTTCTGAATGACGAGCGAATTCTCCTCGATCGGCACAACATCATCGGTCTCGCCGCAAACATGCAGAATCGGGATCTTCGCGTTCGCTAGTGAATCCAATTGATCAACCGGATTGAATTCGTATGTCAACGCTTCTTCTTCGCTCAGTCCATACGCTTTTTTGCATCGTTCCCAATCGGCGATGGAGCCTTTCCCTCGCCCCTTTCCGCCTGGCCAGCTTTTGAAATCGCAGACGGGGGCATCGTTGTAGATGCAAGCGACTTTGTCTGAATTTCTGGCCGCCCAGTTGAGAGAGAACAAGCCGCCACGACTGAATCCCTCTAAGACGGTCTTGCGTGAAAGCGAGTATTCCGTTGTGACTCGGGAGTACATCGCATCCATAGCGATCATCGCCGTCGGAGCCCCATATAGATTCTGCAAATCAATGTAAGCAACATGAAATCCCTTTTTCAGCAAAGCCATGTCGGCTTGCGGTTCATGACCAAAGAATTCGGTTCGCCAAATCCAGGGCTTGCCGACTGCCGCTGACTTCGGAGCAATCAGAAACGCGCTGCGTCCTTCGACTTCAAACTCCAGCTTGTCCCAGCCCTCCCAAGTCTGCGCCGCACAAGTCCTTTGAGGATTGAGCATTAACAGGGAAAACAGGACGACTATTCCTGTTGAAAGAACTCGAGTCGATGGCATCGCAAATTCCTGCAACAGGTTCTTAGCTTGACGAACGTGAAGGAGAGATCTTATTCGCCTGACTGTGCGATTACGACCCGCGGTTGTTCGCCTGAATCATGTTGAGTTTACTCGTGTTTGCAGAGGCGTGGGAAAATAAGTTGGCGGTGAGCGTAAAGACGCTCATCCCGTGTTAGATTGCTCATTGAAAAACCGAACCAAGCGATGGGTCTTTAATGGATTGCCGCGATTTCACGCCATTGGCGAAACATTGCGACGCACCCATTAGCGACGCAACGCAACCTGTCCTCCATGTCCGCAGATTTTAAGGGTCATCGAAAAGTCAATGAAGATTTCTCGCATCTTTGCTCATCGCGTTGAGCTTCCGTTACATGAGGGAACGTATCGATGGTCCGGTGGGAAATCCGTTTCCATATTCGATAGCACGATCGTAGGCGTGGAAACCGAAGAGGGTCTGGTCGGTTATGGTGAAGTATGTCCGCTAGGGCCGTTTTACTTGCCCGCTTATGCTGAGGGGGTCCGCGCCGGCATCAAGGAACTTGGGCCGCATTTATTGGGGATCGATCCGCGAGAACTGGGGATCCTGAACCGCCGTATGGATGCGGCATTGAAAGGACATCCTTATGTCAAATCGGGAATTGACATTGCTTGCTGGGACCTGCTTGGAAAGGCTTGTAAGCTTCCCGTTGTAACGTTGATGGGAGGTCGTTTTGGTGAGCGAGTGCAACTGTACCGTGCGATCTCCCAGGAATCTCCTGACGCAATGGCGGCAAAAGTAAATGGTTATCGCGAAGAAGGTTACACGCGTTTCCAGCTAAAGGTGGGTGGAGACCCAGACACCGATATTGAAAGGATTCGCGCCGTCAGGAAGATGTTGCGACCAACGGATCGATTGGTGGCCGATGCAAATACAGGATGGACACAGCACGAGGCCGTTCGCGTGGTCCGGGCGGTAAAAGATCTTGACGTTTATATCGAACAACCCTGCCTCACCTATCACGAATGCCTCGCGGTCCGGCGATGCACCGATCATCCGTTCATACTTGATGAGAGTATCGATAGCCTTGAGATGTTACTGCAAGGAAAATCGGATCTCGCCATGGATCTTGTAAACCTCAAAATTAGCAAACTGGGAGGTCTTACGAAAACGAAGCAGGCGAGAGACCTTTGTGTATCCATGGGAATCGCGATGACACTTGAAGATAGCTGGGGTGGCGACATCACAACCGCTGCGATCGCTCATCTCGCCCATAGTACGCCAGAAGAATATCGATTCACGAGCACCGACTTCAATAGCTACGTTACGGTTAGCACCGCTGACGGTGCCCCCAAACGCGACAAGGGTTACATGAAAGCCAGCGATCAGCCAGGACTCGGTATTTGTCCGAAGCAAGACGTAGTGGGCCCTCGCTTGGTGGATGTTTCTTAGCGAGGGACGCAAGGTTCGAGCTGTCTAACATGCGACGCAGACCATCACGAGGCCAAGCCGGGGCTGTGAGGAACTGCGTCACAGAGGCCAATTCTTCTGTTCATTCCATCGAACAGCTTCCAGCTGTCTATTTTCATCGAACTTCTGCTTTCGGATCACAAGAGTAGCGATACCGCAAGTCATCAAGAAATGAAAAAACCACGTTCGCCGAAGCGAACGCGGTTTCACGTTAGTTCTTATCGCTCAACTCGACTTAGAATTCGCCGCGGATGACTTCCCTGTTAGCACGGGTACCAAGCGAGCCCCAGAGTCCGTAGGGACTTGGAGACCCGGGACGAGATTGTGCAAATACTTGTTGGCGGTAAACCATTGGCTGCGAACTGTTGCCGGACTCGATGGAATCCGTAATAAACTTCACCGCGCCATCGGCCATTAGTATGTGAGCGCCACCTTGGTGACGGCTGCTAGGAGGCATGACTCCCGAGCTACCGTCGCTAGCCTCGCCAATCTTCACGGCTCGGTTCGGAGGCAGAATCATGTTGACTTGTGTGTACAGAGGCCTACCATCAGCCCATCGAAAACCACGACGTTCACCGGCACTAGCCGATGTTGAACCTCCTCGAAACACCCCCGGCGTGCATGTCGTGGAGCCGGTAAGGCACCAAAAGCGAGGACGCAGAGGATCGATCAAATTTTCTCCAAGGAGCGGATTCTCGTAGAGTCCACCGCGAGGACTGGCCAGCCGGTTACCACCAAGGCTAATGGTTGCCAGCGTCGTGATCGATGCATCCCCAAGATCGGTGGAGATTTCACCGCACATAATCGAGTTCGAAGTACCATCAAGAATGTCGCGAAAACCGGCCTTGGTGCGGAATTGGAAAACACCACGTTGACCATCACGAGCGTTCTGCGCGATGCCACTGTTGTGACCCCAATTACAAGGGGCCGCGCCGGAGCAGCGGAATGACGCGTCTTGCATGTGATCGATAGAGTCACCCGTCGCGGCCGCATAATTGGTACGTCCCAAAGCCGGCAGCCCAACGCCTGGATCGCTTGGGCAACGGAATCCAGAAATTTCCGTGCTCCATGGAATGTAAGCTCCCGCCCAAGGAGCCGGCCCCATGGCTGCCCATCCTGGAGGTGCCAAATTTGCAGCGTTGTTTCTCAACACACTACGAGAAGAAATTTGCTCCCAAAGGGCCTGCTGTTCAATGAACGGCGTCAAGCCAACAAGAAAACTAAGATTCATCGCTGGATTGCCGAGCTGGTTCTGTGCCGTCGACGCACCGCTCGAAGGCGGAACATGGGTACCAGTGCCGTGCGTCGGCAATTGGTTATACGCGGCATGATAATTGTGTATACCAAGCCCAATTTGCTTGAAGTTGTTGCCACAACTCATGCGGCGGGCTGCTTCACGAGCCGCCTGAACTGCGGGAAGTAACAACCCCACCATGACGCCGATGATCGCGATGACCACCAGCAATTCGACAAGCGTAAAGCCTGCCTTCGACCGAGATGTAAAACGAACCATAAAATCCGTGCCTCAAAAAGAGTAGAAACAAACACCAAAGATTGAAAACTAACTGCGAACTTCGGAACATTTCCTCGTACTTGTGGTTAGTCAAATTGAACCTGAAGTCTCTAAACTCGGATACCAAATGCGAGCAACCCGGTTCGTCGATTTTCCGGTGTTGAAAGGCAAGGGACAAGTAGCGCTTCGGACGGATTCTGCCACCGCAACGCTTTTCAACCGATTATTCGTTTGACTCAGCAAGTTCCTTGTCATACGCCTCTTCAGCAGCTCTCTGTGCTGCCAACGCTGCTTCGTCAGATGGCGCTTCAACCACCGAGGTGTCTGCACCTCCACCACAACCGCTGGCAGATAGGAAACCGAAACCCAAAAGAGCGCAGAGCGAAAGATGTCTCAGCATGGAAAAACCTGTTGGTCGCCTGACCAAAAAAGTACTAGTGATGATGAACTCTTGAAATTGCCAAGGGTCTTGTAACCCATGATTCTGCAAAAAGGCTCCCTCAAAATCAAGGGGCGCAGCCAGTTTAAGTGGGATTATTTTACCACTATTCAACTGTAACGCACCCATCGCTCCCGAAACGCAGCGATCAACAAACCTTCCCCAACGGGCATGCATTAAGATATTTTACACCATAACAACGCATATTCGGCCCGGCCATGACGTTCGCTCTCGGCCCCCGATCAACAATCCATGGCTGCGCAGATACCCCCTCTCGAAGCGGATTTATTATGCTTGAGGCGGTATGACGCATCGAAAACTTAAAACCAGGCGTCTGAAACAGATTCCGATTGCTGTGGTCAGAGTTGCGGAAGTTGTGCTCTGTTAATATTGGTCTGATTGAACAACGTAAGTATCGCTCGTTTTCGAAGGCGAGGCATGGGCTGGCCTGATGAAAATATCTTCGAGTTGGTAATTTCATCGGGCTTTCGAGAACACTCACCTCCGGGAGAGTCGAGATTCAGGCGAGCAAAGGGCTCAACGATTTTGCTTAGCACCCATGTAATTGACTGCGAAAACGGCCCTCCCCGGCCGCTACCGCGTCCGACCCTCCCGAAACGGGAGGGTGATACTCCGGTTTGACGTTCGGACAATATTCGAACATTGTCATCAGCCCAGACGTGAGCCCCCTGGCGGCGTGCGATCCGGTTTCGTGCGACTCCCAGCTTGCTCCGCTTTTCTTGATCGCTTGCATGATCCGACCGATTGTGCGGCTTTATACTCAGCCTAACCTGCCGGTCTGAAACAGACCGTGCACGCGTGCATCCCACCGTCCTCAAGAACCTACGACTGATCTGATGATGAATCGATTGCTGCTGCTCGTCGGCTTATTCGCGATGAACATTTCGATGGCGCAATGTCAAGACAAATTGATGCTCGACTTGTCACTTGAACCTCCCGTCATCAACACTCATCCAGGTCCTGAGTATGATGACTCGGTTCGTGTAGGAAACATGATCTTAGGCATCGACCGAACGCCCAAGGGACGACTGTGGGCCGCTTGGGTTGGAAACGGAGACAGTCCCAACGGTTTTTTCATGCTCGCCACCAGCGATGATGGCGGGAAATCCTGGTCAAAGCCGCGCGTGGTCATCGACCCCACCGATCCACACGGCGTTCCGCAACGACGTGCCTTGGTGGGCAACCTCTGGACCGATCCGCTAGGACGATTGTGGTGCTTCTTTGATCAGAGTCTTGGCTATTTCGATGGTCGATGCGGTGATTGGTATGTCCGTTGTGACAATCCTGATGATGCAGAACCGGTTTGGACGGAGCCGGTGCAATTCGCGGACGGATGCACTCTGAATAAGCCAACCGTTTTGAGCAATGGAGATTGGCTGTTGCCCGTATCATTGTGGACGCGTGATCGAATCGGTCCCTCGATTCTCAAAGATGCCCATCGTGATTTTGATTCGATTCGAATGGCGAATGTTTTTGTTTCCACCGATCAAGGAAGCAGTTGGAAGCGGCGCGGCGGCATCGCTTTTCCGGGAAGTGCGTTTGATGAGCACATGATCGTCGAGCGACGAGACGGTACGCTGTGGATGTTGGCCCGCACGAAGGACGGAATCAGCGAAAGCGTCTCAACCGACTTAGGCACGACCTGGAGTTCACCACAACCATCGTCGATTCAAAACGTCAGTGCTCGTTTCTTTATCCGACGCCTTGAATCAGGCAAATTGTTGCTGGTGAAGAATGGACCGATCAATACCCGCTTGCCGCGCCGCTCAAACCTGAAGGCGTTTCTTTCGGATGACGACGGTAAGACTTGGGGGAAAGGCTTGCTTCTTGATGATCGATCTGAGGTGTCTTATCCCGATGGCTTCCAAGCACCTGATGGCACGATCCACATTCTTTACGACTGGAACCGGCACACCGACGCGGAGATCTTGCTGACGAAATTTACCGAAGCAAACTTCGACTCTCAAAATGCGGTGAAGCGAACCCTTGTCAACAAAGCGTTTTCTCCCAAACAGTCCAACGCAATCATCCCAGATCCGAAGTGGGCGCGACAAGCCGCGGAGGATGCCAAGCAAGACTTCACCAGCATTCCCTATGACGGAACCACGCCGAACAAAATGGTTTGCGATACAACGCTGCGTGAATTACCGGATGGCTCGTGGATTCTATTCATGCTAGCCGGTGGCGACACGGAGCCCAGCCCTTTAAACTATACCGGAGTCACGCGAAGCGTCGATCAAGGCAAGACATGGACATCTTTGGAAGCGTTTGATGTCGGTTTTCCACGCGAGGGTAAAACGATTGGCCAAGGCCCCACCGAACTGATGATCTTGGGGGCTCGCAGCACGTTGTTCTTCTCGACACATGCGGCTCATTGGAACAATGGTTGGCGATCGTGGTCGCTGCACAGCGACGATTCCTTCAAAACATGGAGCAAGCCCATCGAGATGCCTGGCCGTTTGAAGAATCGCACTTTCATTCGCAATCATCTTGTCGCGAAAGATGGTCGCATCTTGCTGCCTTTCCAACACTACATCGGCCCCGATGATCAGAAGAAAAAAGAGCCCTTGGATCGCGACTTCACCAATCCGCGGAACGGTGTCTTGATCAGCAGCGATGGTGGCAACTCTTGGACAGAGCATGGCAACGTCAGGCTCACTCCGAACAGTCGCTACTTCGGTTGGGCGGAGAACAATTTGGTGGAGCTCAGCGATGGTCGCATCGTGATGATCATTCGAGCCGATGGACTTGGCGGAATGCTCTACAAGGCGGAGTCGACTGATGGCGGAATTACTTGGCCAGAGTTCGCAAGCCTCACACCGATCCCCAATCCTGGCAGCAAAGCGACGCTTTATAATCTTGGGAAACGGCGTCTGCCTGGGGATACCTCAAATGCTGCGGCGCAAGACGCAGTGGCTCTATTGCATAATCCGAATAGCAAACACCGAAGCCCGATGGCACTTTGGATTAGTTTCGATGGCATGAAGACCTGGCCTTATCAGCGAGTCCTGCAGCAGACGTCTTGTGATGGTCCCAAAGGCCGCATGAACTATCCCGACGGCTTCTTGAGCAATGACAAGCAGTGGCTTCACTTTGCCTTCGACGACAACCGTCACCGCGCTGTGCATTACAGCGCCAAGTTACCACCCGTCGCCGAATAGAGGGCGACTTGTTTGCTGAATCATCAAGCTTAAAGCGAGACCGGATCAGTTTGGTGAGAGGCCCGCGATCGGCATCATCGCTTTTTAAACGCCGGTACGAGCCGTGATAAAAAGCGTCTTACAGCGGAACGTCAGGGACAGAGCAAGCGGAACGTCAGGGACAGAGCATGTTTTCAGGTGGGTGACTTACCGAAGTGCTGTGTCCCTGCTGGTCATTTTCGTATTGGCCACTGGAGCTCGCTTCCGTTGAGCAAAAGTACGCGTTCGGTGAAGGCGTTTTGCGTGTGGGCTTAGATCCGAAGACTACTCGTTCCTTGGGAGTTCACTTCATGGACAAAACGCCTTCTGCTTGAAGGAGCCTTCTACCGGCAGGCCCTTTCCTTTGTTCGCTTGACCCTGCTTTAGCGTGCTTAAGTTCTGCAAAATTGGACACCGTGGCTAGCCAAAGACAATAGCTCTGTAGCGGTATGGAGCTTTAGCTATCCAGTTTACGCGAGCCAAACAGTGATATTCAAGTGAGGCACGAATCCATGGCAAATTAGCGACGAGATTGGCCCAATTCAATATAAGGCATGTAATCTGCGAGGTTCTTCTCGGATTTTAGTGGCATCTGTCCAGAATGGGGGATTTTTTG
>Ga0105050_10006398_pt1 | contig 14632 bp, 14 predicted proteins | sample FRY01_FD_78088 | JGI IMG/M metagenome (GOLD analysis project Ga0105050, IMG submission 78088) | Freshwater microbial communities from Lake Fryxell liftoff mats and glacier meltwater in Antarctica - FRY-01 | ecosystem: Environmental > Aquatic > Freshwater > Ice > Glacier meltwater ... | reverse complement strand
TGTAATCAAACTTATTGGCACTGACTGAAGCTAGCAATTCTTGTATCTGGTTATCTGCATTTTCTATGTTAGTCTTGACGTTCTTGTCAGAGAACGCAGCGGCTGCGCCTGCCTGGGCGCCAGCTTCTGTGCCTCCTTTAATTAGCCCAGTTATAAACTGACCATTAAGGGCATCAGCAGTGAATTTAGAGCCTGCACTTCCGATGACACCTTGACCTGCAGTTAAGACTCCTTGATTGGCGTTTGCAACTCCGCTTTGGCCGCCAAGTAAAGCATTAGTTCTACGTGTGTTTATGTTGCCGAATGCACTACCTATGTTGGCGAGTTGGCCGATGCCTTGGTTAAGACTACCTCTGTTGACTGCACCTGATTGTCCCATGCTAAACAGCTGGCTTAGTGATTGTTGTTGACCCTGATTAAGTATGTCGCTTGTCTGCTGGTCAAAGTTTTGAAGGGCTTGCTGACCAGCACTTGAAGTTTCGGCACCTGGACCCATTTGCTCTCGCAAAGTATTAAGCAAGGTTTGTCGCTGCCTATCACGTTGACTCTTAAGCGGAGCTAATGCGCGTGACTCTTCACCGCGAAGTAATTGGAGGGCTTGGCTACTAGCTTCCATGATTGCTGGATCAAGTGCTTCAAATAGACTCGCTTGCTTATCTAAGCTTTGTGTCTGCTGGGCAAGTGAGCGTTCAAGCGCCATGAGTTCTTGTGGGGAAGCGGCGGCTTCTTGAAATGCGCGCTCTCTGGTTTTTCTAGCATCGGCAAACTGTTCTTTTTGAAAGCCTAATTGAGAATTGGCTGCGCGTTCTTGTGCTTGGGCTGCTCTTTGTGCGGCGTTAGCGCCTGTTATGTCTCCCAGTAAGCCGCTAGAACTGGCCATACTTAAAGGACTAAAATTAAGTGGATTGCCTGCGCTAAACTTGGGCATCTCAATTCCGCTGCTTTTTCCCATATCAAATCTCCTTAGCCATAACTATAACATTGTTGTGAGCACTGACCAAATGAGCTCCGTACTTAAGATGGAATTTTAACGCATCTGTGGCCCCATAAGTATCAAGCTTAATTGTTCCGGTTAGTACTTTGCAACCTTGCTTAATGCCGCGCTCTTTAGCAGCCGTGACCAGCTCAGTTGCATGTCCTTTGAGTCTACAATCAGGCCTAATAAACAAGTCCTCAATAAAGCACTCGTCGCCTGAAATAAGGAAAGTAATGAAGCCCTGCTCTGTCTCGATGTAGTCAGCGCCCCTACGTTCCTTATTGTATGCAAGCCAGTGGTTCATATCACGTCCAATTCTAGGATCGGAATCTCTGCTGTGATTTCAACGTTATCATTTACGGCGAATGTGAAGGGGACTACTTGAGTAAGTACCAGTTCAATTACGTTTGTAGTTGATCCATCAGCAACTAGGGCTCTAACTACAGTTGTGTCTAAACTCATATATCGTAAGTAGGTACTCCATATGCCTTGAACATTATAATCATGCGCATTCCCTTTTGATGGAAGTCCAGTGACTACTGCTCCTGCATTTAAGCCAGTGAGTAAACTTGATGAATTGACATTCCATGTATTGGGCAAGGTGAAAGTTAAAAAGGTAGCTGTTGGTGCACCTGCTAGACTTACTTTGAATTGAAAGTTCACGACATTTCCGTAAGCATGTTGCAGAAGTCCACTATAAGTTGTGTTTGTGACCCAGCTACCTGTTGGAGTGAAGGAGTATATTTTCTTCGGTATGTAGCGACTAACAATATGGACATTTGTTCCATCGGACATGAGGCGAACTGTCTCGCCCGGCCAGATAAGTTTAATTGTCGTAAGTCCTGCGATAGTCTCGGCACCATTACCGTCAATAGTGATGGCTGTAAAGTCTGTAGCGGCAACATCTTTGATAAATGTCAAGACGACTCCGCGCCATGCATCTGCTGGAGGAAGCGTCTTAGTGAATGCTCCGCCTGCAGAACTTAACGTAACTATAGGCTCTACAATTTCAACAATAGATGCAGCGGTCTGAACTGGCGTTAGTAGTGCTTTTGGAGTTTTTGCATAATGCGATTCAACTGCAGTGAGATTTGAAGACGCATTGTTAAATGCCATACCTACGCAGCGCCAAGACTGGAAGGGATGATAGTAGCCTTTAAGATCTTCGCGCCGATCATAAGGACGCAAATTCGAGATGATCTTATCTCCGTTTTCGGTGATATAGAAGAAATAGTAAGTGGATGCGGCTTCAGTAATGTCCGAGTCTAAATCTAGAGTTATATCCCACGTAATGAGATTCCGGCTGTAGCGCTGAATAGTTCCCCAGACATTAATTTCTGAGCCGGGGTAACGCGACTTTACTTGCGTGTTGGATTCGGCAAATAATTCAATGGTGTTTTCAACGTTCCATGTTCGAAACGTTTCTATCGAGCGCGCCCCTAAAGTGTTGGTCGTATCTTGGAAACAAGTACCTATTAGGGTAGCTTCTGCTGAAATAAACGATGAAATGTCGTAGCGCTTCCACGTATTCGCACTATTGTCGAACCAATAATCGCCCTGAGCCGGAGAGGTGGGCTCGTCGTCACCCCACACGGGATTAGTATAGGTAACGGTGAGCGTACCGTCTGTTTTAGCAAATACCCAAGTGAGCTTCATTAGCGTGATAGTATCGTTATTGGTGTAGCCTGAGCGCGGAATAGGCACATCTGTACTGTCAAAGAAATAACCGCGATGAGCTTTCGTAAGGGCCGTAGCTGATTTCACATAAGCTATGAAGTATTCTGTTGTGGCGCCTACTATTTTAAATGCCGCGAATTTGCCTGTTAAGGCGGTGATCTCAGTCCCCGCTGCATCAACTGGGATTTCAGTTCCGCCCTCGCCGGTATATCTAGTGTAGTCTTGATCGTCAGTTGCGATGCTGTCATTAATGAGACAAGTGTTTTGTGATGCCGGTGCTGCGGATAATCCAGTAATGGTTACGTCAGTGGAAATTGTGTATTGAGTTCCATTGATGTAGTAGATGAAGCTGGTGGGCGCCCCATCGAGCTTTATGGTGCGGGCAGCACCATTAGGTACCAGGAAGATTGGAAACTGCGAATCACTGCGTACGCGACCCGAAACAATACGGTTGTCTAGTAGTCCTGTGCCTACAGCAGCGACTAGATCATTTAATGAAACAGGCGGACTTTCATACCAATAAGATTCTCCGCTTAGTTCTTTGATTACAAAGCGCAAGCGCGCAAGTTCTGCACCTAATGAAGTTGCAAGTGATTCACTACCTACTTCGCCCGGATCTGTTTGGACTTGCATCTGCACCACATTGACTGAGTAGTCGTCAAACATTAGCGGGGCTAGATTATTTAGGATATTGTCGATTTCCGCATTTAAATCCTCATTGGTGAGGTTTTCTGCGTTCCAGTTTTTAAGTCGACTAAATAGTGCTCCGGCCATGATGTTTATCTCCTAAAACTTTGTTGCTCCGTCTGATCCAGGTCTAAATCCTACAGTGATGGATGCTATTTGAAAACTCTGATTAGTGCCCGAGTTGTAAAATCTAAAGCTGATGCGTCTGCCCGATCCGTGGAGTGGATGCGGATCCGACTGCGTCGTCCGCTCAGATAACCTATCGGCATCTAGTAGGAATGCATCAAGATAAGTACCTTCTATGTTCATGGGCATGGTGAAGGTTTCAACAAATCTGCCATCGATAAATACGTCCACACTGATGCTGTGAGGCCCTTCCTCTACGTATTCGAGCCACAGGAAATCAAAGTGCTTTTGCATCGACACGAAACGCTCATCTTTGAATCTGAAGTCTGTATATGCGGTACGGAATGCACCTTCGTATGCGGTTGCGCCCTCAAGCCGATCTTCATAGTCCATGATGTTAACGTAGCCTGAAGCATCGCCGTAGATTGGCTTAGGGATACCGTTGATGTCGCGGCGCTGAGCCAGGCATTGGGGTGTACCCTTTTGCCAGAACGTTACTCTAGGCGCCTGGCTATTCATATCCAGTACTACGAGCATATCGTTAGTGGTCTTGTAGGTGGATCTGTAGGTGAAGAATGCGAGTTTTTTAGACTCGTAGTAAAGGGCGTGCATCTGATTAATTCCGTTAACTGATAGATTTGCACGGAGATATTGTTCCATGTTGGCGGCCCGAAATATATCGGCTGACTCGATATCGCCGAATGCATCGGTTGCAGAATAGGAGGTCACGGTGCCGCTAGAATTGCCCGCAAGCAGATCATTAAGCGCATCCAGGAATGCATTGGGCGCTGCAAGTCCAAAGTTATTAGAGAGCTTGCGCCAAAACCAGAGTGCTGAATCTGCATTTTCGTCATCTAGGTAGTAGACGAAGTTGCCTTCTTTGAATGCGAATAGTCTACCTTTGAAGGCAGTTGAGCCTAAGATGTCGCCACCTTCACCCGGAAATATGGACTGAGTCAGGAAACTGCTTGTAAAATTTTCATGGTCTCCGGTATTGGATGCATAGGCTCGCTGGCCCATGAATGCCCACAACCTATTTCTATGAGCTACGCCAACTCTTGGAAAGTTAGGAGTGACCCAATCAGTTGCGGGCGCACTAATATTGGCAAATGAAAGCCCATCAGCAACTAGTACCTTTAACTGGTTAAGCCCGTTAGTGAATAGAAATAGCTTCTTTTCACGTAGGGCAGTCTCGTTACCGCCTTCAATGAACTTGCTGTTTGGAGTTACGGCACCAAGCCCTGTGTTAATAGGCGTAGCACTTGTGAAAGTACGGTCACCAATATCGCGGTAGATTTTGCCTGCATCAGTAAGTGCAATCAGTATCTGTAATGTAGTGGAGGGCCACCAATCCTGTAGAGCTACGATGCCCCCATCTAACGGATTACTTGTATTGTAGATAAGGGTGCCCGGAGCCTTTTGGACCATACCCTTAGTTAGGATGATATTTTTAGCCTCGATAAGTGTATTAGGTGGTAAGTCGCTCGGAGAATTATCTGTGAATAGTCCTAGTTGCCCAAGTGGTATTGTTGCGGTGACGCCTTGATAAGACACTATTGGTCTCCCGGTACACCGTAGATAAGCTTACGCCTTGCATAGTTGTAGAGGTCTTGGCGAGCGATGACTTGGCCGAAATGATCCCCAATTTTCTGGAGTTCGTTGCGATTCTGCACCATCATAGCTTGCAGTTTAGTGGTGGTGCGCTGGGCGAATCCATCTGCCTTCGTATCTTCTTTTTCGAACATTAGATCGGAAGATGCCCCGTATTCAAGGACGTCTATGAACTTGCGCGGGATCAATGGAATCGAAGTAGCGTTGTCTTTAAGGTCGCGAGGAATTGGAATCCAGTCTACTTCTACACGAGTCGTTACTATCGGATACTTATTAAAGCGGACAGTTATCATGCCGTCTTGTGATTCGACTATTTTGCAGAAGTTGTCGGGATACCCTTCTTCTACGCGGTTAATTGAGTAGTCTTTTTTGAAGCGGGCTTTATCCAGACCAAATACTTCGTTGGGTCTATAGAAGTCGCCCCTATGTATTGTCATAGGCTCAATAAACTTGGCAATGCCGCCTAGGATGTAGGTGCTAACGTGGATATCAGCCGCAGCTACATCTTCGTCGTCAAAGCCAAGTAGTCTGTGTGCTGAAACATAATAATTAGTGCCTGAAGCAAATTGCGGAATAAGCGTGGTTGCGCCTGTACCGTTGGTGCTGAGTGTGAACTTTCGGGTGATCGTACTGTAGCTGCCTGTGATAGTAGGACCTACTGCAATGGTAGTCATTTGGGTCGCTACATGTGTTGCTAGCTGACTAGGAGTATATGAACCTGCAGTAAGGGTCGCTGTCAGTATGCTTCCGCCTGCTGATGTCTTAAAATCCAGCTTATTGTTAGTTGAATCGATGATTAGGTAGGTAGGAACTAGATCATAATCTAGCTTAAATGCCTTGTAAGTAAGGGTCGCTCCGGTGTCCCCATCGTAAGCGCCATCGAGTTCAAATGCAGTTCCGCCTGCATCATGCGTAACTATCTTGTAGATTCCGTCACGCCCGTCTAGTTGGAGGTGCCAGCCCTGGACAGAATCCGTCACGGATGCAGAGAAACTGCCGGCTTCACTCCCTTTAACAAGAGATACGGTGCCGGTGTTGTATTTAGGCTTAAGCTCTAAGATTATTGGATACTGGGAGCGCGCCCATACCCATGTTTCGTCCATGTCTACGTTGAATTCAAGACCGCCCACAACGATGCTACGGTGAATGCGATTTACGAATTCAAGTGCTCTGGACTCGTAGGCGGAGTTGCCGTTGGTAACTTCACCGCATCTAGATAAGACTGAATCTACTATGTCTAATGTGGTTCTGAATTGTGCCAATCTACTCCCCAATTCCTATGGAGTAGTTAGCTCCATAGAGTAATTACTAATACGCCTGTTGTGCTGTCGGCAGCTAGGGCTCTAACTGAGAGTCGGCCACCCTTGGGCATTAAAGCTGCCCGGTCTAATATAGTTGGTGCGGTTGCAGCACCTTTACAAATATACAGATAGTCGGTTTCGCCGCTCGCAGGACCAATACCTAAGCGTAAGTCTTGGTCAGTTGCATTCATGATGGAAATTCCGCTTACGTCTTGATCAAGAGACGCGTCTAATTCTACCCAGGCTCCAAATGTAATTGCAGTGGCTAGTCTTATTCGCTGTACTGGTACGCTACCGCCTGCTCCTTTAGACACTTTTTGCCTCGACTGCGGGTGCTGGTTTTGCTTTAGCTGCGAGTTCTCTTTTGATTTCTGCTAATTCGCGGAGTAGGCGTTCATTTTCTTGCCTAGTAGTTGATACTTGGCTTGCAAGCTTTTGGTCTTCGGTGACTGGCGCAATGTAGACTTTGTGAGTTACGTCTTTCATGATAACGCCTTTTTCTAGGCGGCCAGCATGCTCGCGATTCTCGTACCAGAGATTGCCAGAACCCTTGGGATGTTCGAAGTAGCGAACACCGTCTGCAATAATAAGTTTATACGGATTGTGCTTAGTCACTAACTTGGTGACTGGGTCACGGTATTGAACTACTCGGGGATCAAAGTCGCCCAATGTAGATATTGACTGTGGTGCAACTGTTGAGGCTGCCATAATGTTCTCCTAAATTCTTCCGCGCCACAAAAGTTAATTACCAACCGACTGCTTTAACATACATTGTTGTTGCGGCGACCGCCACGCTACCTAATTCTACTAGTGGACCGTCTACAGTAGTGTCCAAGTTAGTAGTGTAGATTCGGATCTTGTCGCTTTCGTTATCGTACTTGTAGACGTTACCGTCACCGTCGCTTGCATCCATCATATGGAAGTCTTCTAGATTAACAGGGCAACCTAATTTGCCAATTGTTAATGGAATTCCGCCGGATGGATAAGTTAGTGCTCCGTCACCAAACACGACTTTAAAGACTGCGCCGTAGCGGGAATCGCCTTCTGTTCGGGCTGTTCCCGCCTGTAGTGTATAGACTACGTCACTTGCTGCAATATCTGCCATTTGCTATCTCCTAAAATTAATTCGCGTTAGCCAGCAATCATGTCTGAATTGTTAGCCGGAACTTCAGAGTCGTCTTCACAAATAAAGTAGTAGACGCCTTGCCCAGTTGGAGTGCCTGTACCGACTGTCCATGAAATTTCCATGGAGTCACCGACTGCAAAGTTCACTGGGGTATTGTCTTCATATGCGACTTTACCGACTGCAGAGCCTGAAGCAACTGTTACGGTTGCAACGACGGCTTCGCTAGAAGCACTTAATGGTGTTGGGCGTTTAGTGAAAATCACTGTCGGTGCTACAGATGTTCCAGAGGCGGCTTCTGAAGTAAGGACGAATCCACACTGATTTACTGTGCATGGTTTTACACAGATAAGTTCGCCGTGATCTCCGGAGGCGGCTCCGATATCGACTTCTTTTAAAACTTCAGCAGCATTTTGTGCTAATGTGATTAGCGGCTGGAAGTAGTTTAGGTAATTACCTGATTGTGGATATGCCATTTTTTAATCTCCTGTAAAGTTAAACTTAGTTACTTGTAACGTGGACAACTCTCGCTTCGCCAGCGTTTGCACTATCAGACCAGATTTGACCGAAGCCGTAGATTCCGTACCATGCGACACCTTTAGAGCGTCCATAATCTTCGGATTCTTTAGCGCGCAATTCTGGATCTTCAACTACTGCCATGACTACTGGATCTTCGCCGAAGAATACGCATTCGCCAAGAACAGAGCCTGAACCTTTAGTTGCAGAGAGTGCATCAGTGTTGTTCACTTCTACGAAGCGAATGTTTTCGATGCGACCAACTTCTCCATTATATTTCTTGGATGGATCCGTATATTTCTGCCAGTCTTTCCAGTTAGGATCGTTCATGATACCGCGTTTTGCCTTATACGAAATAAGTGCAACGTAGTCGTCACCGCTATATGGACGGATGTTTAAAGTTCCGAACATATAGTCGCGGATTTGTTCGATATGGTACATGTTAAGATTGGAAACGGCTGCGCTTGATGCAGTTCCATCAGTGTCGAATGTAGTTGCGGCAACTCCTGTAGGAATTGCTTTTACTTGGCCGACTTTGAAAGCTGCAGCGGCTGCTTTGTCCATGCTAAGTGATAATTGGTCACGAAGCTTGGCTTGAATTGCATTAGCAAGATCAAAATGTGAAAGATCTATAGCTAATGAACTGTATGGAATCGCGCGACCGCGTTCACTTACGCTGATTGCTTGAGTGCTTAAGCTAAATGAATCCTCTGGAATGCGAACGTTTTCAACTAGTACGTCACTAGTAGGCACTGATACGTTGGATACGCGAGTGATGGTAATGCTTTCGCCCATCTTCTTGCCGTAGCCAGGTTCAGGTTTAGTAAATTGAACCATTTTCGCTTCTGCGATGGCGGCCATTCTAATCTTAGAACTGATTTTGTGGTTTTTATATACGCCACTCGGTGCACTTGCTGCCCATCCGTGTTGTGACATAGTTGTTCTCCCTTGTTTGTTTTAATTTTGAGGGCCAGCTACCAGAAGCAGCAGCCCAATGTTATGTCTATTTACCTTCTTAAGCTAAGCATTTGGCTAACGAAGTCACTAGGTTCCTCAGCATTATTTTTGAGTGCTGATGTTACACCGCCACCAATATTTCCAACACTTGGCCCTGCCTTAGTATTGGTTAATGTTTGGCGAGGCTTTAGTCTTTCGTTGTAGCCTTGGAATACTTCGCGGGTTTTAGTCGCGAGATAGTCCATGGCTCGCTTTCGGTCTTTGATAGCTAGAACTTTAATCGTCTCGATGTTTTCATTAAGGGCTAATTCGCAAATCTTTTTTGAGTCAGCTAAGTCAGGATGAGTAGTGAAGAATTCTGTCCAGAGATTAGCGTCTTGTTGTTGCTGCTGCATCTTTGCGGTGATTCGCTGTTCGATTTGTGATTCTAAGTCTTGGGTTTTACGCTTTAAGTAGCCTTGTGGGTCGGCGTAGAACTGGTCGCTGTCATCCTCCACGACTACTGGAACTGCGGGTGTAACACTTTGCGGAGCTTGCTGATATTGAAGTGCGGATTCTAAGCCTTCTTGTCTAGCTTGCAGCAATAACTTTTCGGTTTCTGCATCCGCTAACTTCTTTTGGACATAAGCATAGGCTTCTTTCTCACTGGCGAATTGCTGCCCATCAACTACAATGGCTTCGCTCGCAGGCGCATCCGCAATTTCACTTTCACTTAAGGCTCGTTGTTCGGGTACCGCCTCTGCTTCCGGAGCTTCACTCTCGGGTAGCGTTTCACCGTTTCGCATTGCTTGCAATTGTTTAAGCGTTTCACTCTGTGGATTTGATTCTTGTCCATTTACTTCCATGATTATTCTCCTTTAGATGCGTACATTTCGTATTGTTTAGCTTTAGTAATTATTTCTTCTTTAAGACTATAAAGGGCTTCGAGGCGTGCAATATCTGGAATTAATTCGTGCTGCCCGTTGCGAAACTTAGAGACCATCTTTTCGTATGCTTGAGTGTGCATGTCATCAATAAGCGGGAGTATTGCGTCCGCTGCTAGATGAAATACGCGATATTGATTTAGCTTGTCGGGATTCACTGCTGCGCCCCTTGTACGTTACGGGGAAATTGCGTGCTGGGAATTCCTTGGCTACCGAATATGTCGGCCATCGGTGAGTTGGCGGGAGCGGGAACTTGAGACATGTCTTGATTAAGACCCATCCTTGGGCCATCCGCTTGTGCAGACTGCCCTCCTTGGCTGGATCCATCTTGTTGGGGAATTGCGATTTTGTTTTTGTCTATGTTCAATGCTACCATGATTTCGCCTAGAAGTTTACCGAAATCGAACTTCTTGATGAACTCTTCGATGAGTACATCGCTTGCGCCTATGGTTTGAAGTAATGTAGTGAGCTTTCTGAAGTCTTGCTGTTTGGAGAGTGTCTGACTTATGCCGTAGACTTGGAATTTGTAGCCATTGACTGTGGCGACGAATACGTCTTGTGGGTCCATCTGTGATAGCTCGGTGCCGCGCTGAATTCCAAACAACGAAACAAATATGTCTTTGGAAATTAAGTCCCAGTTCTGCGCGATAGTCATCCACTGGAGTTCAATTTCGGGCTCGATGAATTTCGCTTCGATGTTTTTAGCTATGCCTTGAAATACAGACGTAATGGTTTGGCTTGCTTCAACTACTTCAGTTGCTTTGACCGCTCTAAATGGCATAACTCCTTGACGGAGATCATTAGTCAGCATCGCAGCGTTGAATTCTTGCTGATATATATTAAGTACGTTGATTGCGTCTGCAGGAACGTCGGCCTCCTCGACCGCTTCCATAACTTTGCCACCATGTGGGAGAGTGGACTTAACTAACAGCTTAGTGCCAGATTTAATTCCGTTGGAAACTTGAGAAACGTCGACCAAGTCATTAACTCTGATCTGAGATATAGCGTGCACCTTTTTAAATGCCGCATCCAATATCAAGTTATTAAGTTCGATGATGACTCGATTGAGTTTTGTGCCCGCATCAGCTAGGGCAATTCCCCATACGCTATTTACTACTTCTAAGATTGGAGCTGCGGTGAATGGAGAGGCTTGATGCCATAATGGATTAGGAGTTGCGCCTCTGATTAGCCATTTGTCGTTAGCTAGAGTCATTACTACGTTTTCATGTAATAACTCGCCTTCATGGCTTACTACGTTTCCCCAAAACTCAAGTAATTTAACTTTTGGGCGCGGCGTAGAGTTAGTTGTATTTTGTCCGGTCTCGAGGGCTTTTTCTGACTGATGTAAGCCGTCTTCTTGCATGCCCGTAGATAGTTGGCTGACTAATTCAGAATCATAGATAGCGTCGTCACCTTTAGAAAGTGCAATTACTTCATGAAGGTCGCACCACATCTCTTCAATTTCGTAGAGACACTTGCCCGTAGGATCTGGATAGTAGTCTTCTTGTCTAACTACGTAGGGCTTAAGTTGCCAAGACTTGTCTTCGACCTTCTCAACGTTTTTCTTGTATGATTTGCCCTTGCCTTCGTTGCGAACGACGAATTTAGGCTTGGGAGTCATCTTGCCTGTGGTTTTAGTGATGATAAGCGAGCCTAGTAGGCCTGATTGAAGTGAGTTGCCGACGTGAGAGAAGTAGCTTGCTTGCTTTTGCATATAAGTAAGAAGGCATTTAGCCTCGTAAGGCTTAATCGGAAGCGCTTCCTCCGGGATCGAGTAGTCTTTAAGCTTAATGTCGAACCATTCGCCAAGGTCTGCGATGGCTTGCTGGAAAAATGACTTAGTTTGTTCGATTGCCATGCGCTGTTTCGGGAGGACTTCCATAGATTGCCCCGATTCCTTGTGGGCGAAGTCGTGTTTAAGCTGAAACATGGCATAGTTATCTTTATTCAAGAGCATACGGTCGTGTTTCGCGTCTTCTGCTTCTAGCTTGCACGCTAAAATGTACTTAATAAGATCAGCTTGGTTGTCGTCTGCCATGTGGGTCTCTCCTAGTTGTAGAATCCTGTTTCAAGAAGCTGTATTGGGGGGTCGGTATATGCATAATTATTTGATTTGTCTTTTGGCGTGCACCGAAACATAGGTATTGAAGGGCATCGTGTGGATGCGACCATATGTTCTTAATAGGGCGCGGTTTAGTAGTTTCGATTTTGTTCTGGGAGTCGGCGTAGCGATAAGCACCTTTAAAGCCTTCGACTAGTAATGGACAGTTTGATTCGTCTATCTCGAGTCCTGCACTGTCTTTGTCTATGTAGATGAGAAAGCTCTCTACGCTTGAGCGCCTAGTTTCCCAGTCTACAGGACCCGCTTCAATGTTGAGGCAGCCGGCATCAGAGATTTCCATTACACAGGTACGTTCATCGGTCTGGGCACGTTGGAAGCCTGCCGGATCGACAAAGAAAATAAGGTCTTTGGTGGGCCATTCCGGGTAGCGCATCCGCAAGTCAGCTAAAACCTTGGGCATAAATGTGCGGATGCCTTCATTCTGGGCCGTATATTCGCGGAATATCTTAAGTGAGTTGCCTTGCATTTGGCCTACTACGCATGCCGGAGTTAATCCAAAATCTAATGAACACAGCAGAGGCAAACCTAAATGTGGACCAATCTTATCTTTAGCGCAGTGTAAATCACCCCTAAAATTCGGATAGCAGGGCATCCCCTCAAAAGTTTCCCATGATTTTTCGTACTCGCGTAAGAATTTATAGTGAGGTGTATTTGCTTTAATAGCTTCGCGAAATTCAGGAGTCGCTTTGAGCGGATCTGCAGTGTAATGCAAATCTACAACAAGGAATTTATTCTTGGGATTACGCCAAATATCCACCCCACGCATGGGTCTTTTGACTTCAGCTGGAGGTATTTCTGGAAAATTGTTTGCCTTGTTATCAACCTGGTCAAAAACTACTCTCTTGAAAAATCCCGGTGCTCTGGAACTGATTAGCACCATACGACCGCCACCAGATTCACTTCGCACACTTTCTAAAGTGGGGATTGCTCCAGAATAAAATTCCTCGGCACCTTCCCAAAACGCTACTTCGTCTCCTAAGATACCAGAAAAACCAAACTGTCTAAGTTGGTTTGCTCCCATTGGGTAACCTTCGATCTTACTTTCACTTTGCGTTTTATCTTGCTTATTGCCAAATTCAAATATGAGTCTAGGCGGTGATTTGGTCATCTTTCCACCTTGGATAGTGGGAAGTAATGCATGCGGTATTTTATCGGGTGGAATTCTATTAAATATAAATTCTGCGCGTGCTACTAGTTCACTAGAATCGTCTTCTTTTTTGCTTACGAAAGCCCACTCTTTACCCTTGTGAAATATGCAGTCCCATAGAGCCAGGGGAATCATTGTCCATGACATAATCATTCGACGAGATTTTGGAACAGCTAAACGCTTTTCACGTTGCCATAACATTACAATTAAACGCAAATATTCCAGTTCTACAGGATATGGTTTTATCTTGCCGTCATCTGCCTGGTCTTTGGTAAATACGCATTCAGAAAGAAATAACCAGGGATCATTTTTATAGGTAATAAAACGCTTTATAGCGTCTTCGCTATTCACAGAATATCCGGATAACGACTATCTTAGAGAAAACGCGGCCATAGTTAGAAACCTGGTACCTGTGTTCATGGCCAGGCATATCCTTGAAGTATTCCATTAATGCGGTGTCCTAGGTGTAACATCTACCGTGCTCAATTGTAAATTATGCCGAGAGCCTACTGTAAGTCAATAAGCTATTTATCTAGGTTATCTTGGATCCATGCGGCTAGTGGGTCTGCAGGTTCCCCGTCATGTTCCGCCACGTCATGTGCCTCCCCGTCATGTGCCTCGGGAGTGCCAGCTTCTGGGGACTGATTAGCCGGCGCTGCATTCACATTGATGATTTGGCCGCCTGCTTTAATCTGTTCTAGCTTGTCTAGGAAAACTCCGACCGATATGTTTCCTTTAAGGTCTATCTGTTGGGCTGGCTTGCCGGAGACTTTTTCTAGGAGCCAGCGGGCAGCGTTCTCTTTCTTTTCGGGTGGCAGCGTAGTACTACTTAATATCTCTTCGATTACGTTTGCAGCTTCGGGAGCTAATTGTTTCATACGCTCATCAAGGTCAGTCTCAAACATGTAGTCTTGAAGTCTCTCTACTTCGTTTAATATTTTAGTGTTGCCGCATAAGACGCTTACGCGACCTGGAGTGTAGCCGAGTTTAACTGCAATTTCATTTGAGGTGCAGCCTTGAGCCAGCATCTTTGCAAGTAAGCGATGACGCGCGCGTAATGGCTTACCTGGCTCTAGAAAGTGGTCGCCCCAAGTTACGCCCTCTGGTTTTTTCCACGTCGAAGGATCTTGTGCACTTAAGAATAGCGGTTTTACGGGTGCTTCGGCAATTGCTGGTTCAGTAAGTGTCTCGGAGATCACTGGCATTTCTGCATCCTCTATAGGCTCATTTGACATGTCAGGAATCGATTCGGAAGCTACAAGACCATTAGTAGGCATTTAAAGTTTCCTTAAGCTGCGATTCGATGTTGCACCCGGCATTATGCATACGGACTCATGAGCCTATGTCAATAATTAATTGTATGTGCTGGACTCTAATGGCTGTCAAGCGTTTCCAGATTTGTCAGGGATGTAGATGTTGTGGCCTGGGAGCAGTGTGTTTCCGTTGGTGTCGAGGGTCGCGAGCTT
>Ga0105050_10006396_pt1 | contig 14638 bp, 12 predicted proteins | sample FRY01_FD_78088 | JGI IMG/M metagenome (GOLD analysis project Ga0105050, IMG submission 78088) | Freshwater microbial communities from Lake Fryxell liftoff mats and glacier meltwater in Antarctica - FRY-01 | ecosystem: Environmental > Aquatic > Freshwater > Ice > Glacier meltwater ... | reverse complement strand
ATTTTTGCCAACATACCAGGCAGCAGCATGTGTGTGTTCATTGTAGACAAGGCGTCTCGCTGTAGTTGTGGTAAGATTCGCGCAGCATGTATGCCGTCAAAAAACGATGGGTACTCCGAGTCCGCAAGAGCGCCTTCGATGCGCTCCTTGAACAATGATGCCTCCGATGTAACGGGCTTCAGCCAGTCTTCGTGCTTGGCGAGCTGCCGTTCCACTACGTTCTTGAACATCTTGCATATGCTCTTCAGACGTCCCAGCTCGTTCACGTCGGCATGTGAAGACGATTTGTAGCCGTGTTTCATGAACGCCTCCACTATGTCTTCTCGTTCAAACCTGTGCGGCAGCACCTGCATGTGCCCGGCGGGGGGCATGTGCATTTGCATATCGTCGTCACTGTCGACGTCCATTTCATTTGCCTGCATGCGGCGTGGGGGGTGTAAGAGAGGGGGGTACGACTGCAGTGCCGGCCGGTGGTGCTGGTGGACACAAGACCTTTTCACACCTTATATACAAAACGTGGACACACCTTATATACAAAACGTGGACACACACAATTTCCGAGGTTCGTTCAGTTTTATAACAATCTCATGCCACACATTCGTGCTATATTTCGGGCAATTTGCACCGGCTGGAAACTCAGTTGCACGCATCTGTGCATTTCTCGCCTCGTATCTATGGGGTACTTGCTACTCGTGGTAAGGCGAGAGCATTTCTTCGACATCACAAAGTGGCACCAGTTCCTCGTCATCTCCGTATCTACCAAAGTCCAGTTTCAGCCACACGTGCAGTGGCGTGATGTTCATCACAGTGGCACTAACGTATCGCCAATCTGCACGCTCGAGAGGAACTCCGCGCCAACCTGCGCATTTCGTCGCGTTGATCTTCAGTGTGACCTTTGCACCAATGTAAACAAATGAAGGCAACACCACCAGATGCGCCAAGTGTTTGGGCCACCGATACCTTTCGCGCCCCATTTGTCGTTCTGCTGCGACTCGTTCGTCTCGGAGTCGCAGCGGTTCATCCCGAATGAGTTTGTGTGCGTCTGCAATTTTCACGTTCACATAACATATGATGTTTTCTTCCCAATCGAGTGTGTAGCTTATAACGTAATGATCTTCTTGCACTCGCAACACATATCCAGCCAGCCACTCTTTCCACTGGTAAACGATGTTGTTCTTGGTACGGATTATGTGAACGTAGACCTGTACGTGGGTGTGTGGTGGAATCACATCTGGCAGATCGTATTCTGGTGCTGGAAAAGGTCCTAAGGCATAACGTGCTTGGATCCTTCTGGCATTTTCCTGCGACTCGCTGATGTACGCTGAAACGTCTTGCATTGTTTCTACTACCAGCTGACCAGAGCTCCGTGCAAGACAACTTATTATTACAGCCAGCACTTAGATACTAATCCCGATTCGCAGGAAGCCCGTTGACCGTGCGGTGCACAGTGCGTACGATTCACTTTGGTTGTTGTGAAGTGAAAACACGGAGCAATTCTTGCGAATTACAGTGTAATTTCGTCACCCTCTCCTTCAGCCGCACTGCTTGGCTGTACAGCCGGTACAATTACGCCTGCTGCGGCTTGGGCACCCCCAGTAGGGTGACTGAAACCGTGCTCGCCGACGAATTCGCTGAGTTCGCCGAGCTTGCCAAGTTTGCCAAATCGCTCGAGAAGGCTATTCTGACGGATCACGGCGTCCGTCGGCTGGCTCGGCACTGCTTCTATCGGCACTCTGAAACCCGGATACTGTGCCAGTGCAGTAACCGTGTCGGCGAGTTTTGTGCGGTTGCTCTCAAACGACTTGGACGACAGCAGGCGTTTCATCACAATTTGTCGGAGCCGAAGGTCGCGGTCGCTCGTCTTCTTCAGTATGTTCATGGCGAGTGAAAAGGTGTCAAACTCTCGCTCGACCGTGGAGAGATCCAGGTGGGTGCAGTAGTAATACTGCGTGCGGAAATGGTCCAGCATGTAGCGATAGCCGGGGAATAAGGAAAACAGCTCCGACCCCGATTGGCAAACATTGTGTGGCGAAGCACCGCAGTTGCATGGCCGACCGTTGGGCCAAAACATTGTGCGCGACACTTCCACTCCCACAATGGAGCACACCCGCTTCCATGTGCGCTGGAATAGCGGTAATATTAGTATGTAGCAATGCTGCATGCCCCCAAAGATTGAAAAGAGAGACCCGAAAAAGGTAAATCGCTTGCACTCGTTGTGGTCGGGATCGCTACCCATTAGCGGGCATATGCGAAAGAAATCCAGCAGTTCGTCCGTAAAACTGCCATAATCCATCACCTGGCTTTGCACCAAATTGTTGGTCACCACCAACGCCGCCAAGTGCAGCACATGATTGGCGTGATGTTGCCGGGTCCAGCGTCCCCCAGGAAGCAACAACGGCGCGAGCAGCAAACTGGCACACAGATGAAACATGGGATACTCGATGGGATGCCACCAGCGCAACATTACGCTGACGTCGCACGAGCGCGTGAACCACTTGGTTACATCCATGATCAGGTGGTTCTTGTCGGGTTGCACGTGTTGCAAATACGGGTCATCGTCTTGGTCAAGTTTGAGCATGCGGTAGAAGCCAAAATCAATGAATTTGATGTGCAGTTCAGAGGTGCCCACCGTGACTGCTCCAGCGGCGACGGCTTCATCTGCCCCGTCTGACGGCGACATGCTCCACGTCAAATTGGAATCATGCATGTCGAGGTGGCTGATGCCATGTTCATACAGCTTGGAATAGTTGCACAGAAGACGCCGAATGCCATCGTACAGGATCGGTTTGGACAGCGAATCGACGACCAATGTCGCAAGGCTGTCGCCAGCAAACTCCATAAAAATGTACTGCAGCCGGATGGGCTCCTTGCTCCAGGAGAGCATGCGTTCCCGCAGCTGCTCATACTTGCGGCGTTCGTGTACACATCCATGGAGAGCGTAGTGCTGTCTCAAGGACTGTGAATGGTCATCTTTTTGCAGTTTGTGCACAATCTTGTCGACGGACGGATTCGAGTAGGTTCCACGAAACCATCGTCGCGTGGGCTCGAGCACCTGTTCGAAGAACAATTTGGCCGTGAATTCCCCGTCAGGATCGATCACGTTGAGTTTCTTCATCGTCTCGAGCTCTGTCGTCAATCCTGTGGGATAGCGTGTTAGATTGACAATAATGGTGACCAACTTTGTGGTGGGACTCGTGTTGCGCAGCGCATACGTCAGCGCTTGTTGCATTTCGGGCGGACATGCAATTCCAAAGATGACATCCTTCATCACGCCATTGTACAGTGGATGGTGGCTCTTGTCGCACTGATCTGTCACAGAACAGTTCTTGGTACATCTGCAAGGTAATCCGCTGCGTCGACAGGCATCAAACGGGCAATAAGCACTGCCCAGCAACCTGTCCTCGTCATCTGTGATTTCCTCAAGGTACATATAGTGCACGACAGATCGTCGCGACACTCGCAATTCAGTGTATATATATATATATGTATGTATGGGTACACGTGTCGCAACGGTGGTAGTATCATCTACACTAAAAAAAAGAGCAACATTTTGTACACGGCAACTGTGACGAGTACCGATCACCGCTAGTCGTTGCCGTACCTGGACCTGCTGTAAGTTCGTGCGTAGAACATTTTCGAGTCATGTCCTGCGGGAGCAAGCATTGGTTCCCGCTTTGTACATGACCCGAAATAGCACTCCGGGCGAATAGTGCTCATAAAAGGCCCTGTTTGCTCATCTTCAACACATCACATGAGCACGATTATGCGCACGTCTGGCAACACCGATCGTGTTTTTTGCACGCATGGCGGGGCTGGCAACTTGACTACGTCGTTCCAACCGTGCAAAAGTATGCATGTGAACACGGAGGGGTACGACGAGGTTTCGGGCGAGTTGTCTCGTCATATCCCGAATGCAAATACCGTCACTCCATTGTGTATGCTGGAAGTCAAGAAGGACCCGCACATCATTGACAGGTGTCTCGGAGACGCTCATGTCCTCTTATTCAACGCGTACATCATGCTCCCAGGCTCCAAGAGGAAGGAAAAGGTGCAAGTGCAGATGTGCAAGGCGGGTGGGAATCGCATTATCATGCCCATCACGGCAGACGACGATTACACGGTGGTTGTGGGTGCTGCCGAGATTTCGCACTATGTCACGCGCATCGGTCAAACATTCAAGCTCATTTTGCAGATGGACACCTGCACCCTTTTCACTTTTTACAAGAACCTCGACAGGAATGGCCCGCAGACGATAGACGAGATACACGCCGCGATTTTCGTGCAGAAAATTAGTTGCAAAATACACCTCTCCCAGCAAGTTGCAACAGTCAAGATAACGCTGGCGAAAGTTCCGGTGGAGCGATACAGTGAGAAGTTCCTGGTGTGTATGCTCTTCACTCCCGTGCCAGGGGATATGCTGGAGCAATACAAGGCGTGGAGACAAGAACATGGTATGAATTCATGCCTTCGTGGGTGGTGTTGCATGCGCGTTACTGCTGGTTTGAAGTATTTTGCTGGAGTGGGTTGACTTTTTCCGGGGTGGTGGTGTTGTTGCAGGCCCCACCACGACACTGGCACAGGTACAACTAGAAGCGTCTGCAAAAGCTGCACTGGCAGATGGAATTGCTGCGAGCAAAGTGCAGCCCATGCAACTAGAGCTGCCTGAGGGGCAAGTACAGATGCCAATGTCGGGTCCGATACCTCTCCCTTACGACGACGTCTTTGACATATCCATGTACAGCGCACAAGAGATTGGCGGCGACAATGATGTGCTTGCCGCATTCGACGAGGTAAATCACGCCTACATCTCGCAAATGAAGATTTTCAGCCGCAGACAGATGGCAGCCACATGTCAATCATGGGCCTAGACTTGTCGCTCCCATTGTGTTGGGAATGCAAGTGCATGGTTGGGGTTTCGAATGTTTTTTGAATAAAGACAAGTTCTTACTTTTTGCCCCTTGCAGAGATTAGCGTTGCATTTGGGAGACTGGCACATTGCGATGGGTGTCTCGCCCGAGCTGATCAAGTTGCTGCTTGTCTGACAAGTCCGACAACACAGATTGGGATACACGCAATTCAAAAAATCAAATACGGTGAAACCTTCTGCGAATTCTGATATATTTGCATGGAACCATGTTGAGAGAAAAGTCCCTGCTCGAATGGGATGGTGTCCTACAAAGATAAACGGCACAACGTGAGTGTGAGAATCGGACGAAATTGCATTCTGTTTGCAGGCATGACACCTTTTAATCGAAAACAACATTTCAACCAGCGCAGTGCAATGCTCCAGTGCTATAGAACATTTATATACCGCAAAACTATTTGCGCACATACTAATAAACAGTACCCTGTTCAAGATCAAAGTGCCCGAAAACGCGTCAGTCAAAGCCCAGCATGGTGAGGAATCCACGCCCGTTTCCGCTGCGCGGCTCATAGTCCACGCAGGAAGAAATGAATTTCACAAGATCGGGGGGCAAAAGGTGCAAAACGCCACACGAGGCTCCCGCACGCTGATGTAAGGCCATCGCGAATGCTGCAATAATTTCAGGGGGCGTTCTGTGCCAGCGACCAGCGCGGACAGCGTTGTGCCGGTCCAGAGTGAGCAGCCAAGGCCTCCATCGAGGAAGGGTAGTGCCGTCGCCAAGGCCCGTGGCATAATGCTGAAATCGGCGGCCCTGGCCCCATGTGTACACGCGTCCTTGCGCTGTGACAACCGCCGAATGCATCACGCCAGCCCCTATTGCCACAATCTGGCTGTTGTGTAAAAGAAAACCTGGAAGAAGGGTCGGCACCAAAATATCGGGGCCTTGCTCGTCGGTTGTACCCAGAGACGGGGCGCTGCCATTTCCACAGGTCCACACCGTGTTGTCCTTTGCAAGAATTATGGTGTGCATTGCGCCACAAGCCACGCTGCGAACGCCGCGCGGGCCGAAGAGGGCAGAATACGGACCGCCTACGCGCTGGAACGTGTTGTACGACTCATTGCTGCCCAGTCCAAGTTCGCCGCCGGATCCGTTTCCGCACGAAAAGAGCTCGCCGATGCAGGTCACCACCATCGTGTAGTCGAAGCCAGCATAAACGGTCTCGACCGCGCCGTCACCAAAGGCCGTGTTTGTAACCAGCGTTGGAACTGCCACTTCGTCATAGGTGCCGTGTCCGAGCTGTCCACTGTCGTTTCGGCCCCAAGTCCACACCGCATGGCGGATGTCAACGGACGCAGACGCTGCGATGCAGTGAGAGGCGCCCGCAGCCACCATTCTCACGGCAAGATTGCCAAAGTATGCCGCATCAATCTGCTGGAACGTATGTTTCTTAGACGAGGTTGCAGCGTCGTTGTGACCGAGTACGCCCGAATGGTTGCGGCCACTGGTCCACACTTGTCCGGCCTCTGACAGTACGAGTGTGAAATCAAGACCACACGACACCATGGCAGCGCGCGACTTGCCAAAATGATGCGGTGAAAAATGCTGCGGGACACAGAATCCGGCAATGTCGTATGTGCGCACACCCAATTGCCCGAAAAGGTTGCATCCCCACGTCCAAACGCTGCCATCTTCGGTGACACACGCCCCAAATTTGCTGCCAGCTGCCGCCATCAACACTCTTCTGCCGTGGAACGAGGCATGCCGGCCGACGAAGAACGGCCTGTTTTGGCTGATATCGCTGCCAATACCGAGCTGGCCGTGCTCGTTGCGCCCAAACGAGTACATGTCGCCGTCCTCCGTCACGACCAGTGTAAATCCGGAGCCCAGTGCCAGTGCCATGGTGCGTGGCGTGGGATTGGGAATGAATTCGTTTGCAGGAATTTTTCATGTTTTATAGGCCTCGGGGGACATTTCTCGGGTACATATAAGTGGATACACACAGAATACACGTCGTTTTACTTGCATCGTGATGACCGACTACGACGCTGCGCTGCGATGTCGGCCGTGTGCATGTACACCCCCGACGCAGCGAACCGCCTCTAACCGAAAGCGCACTTCCTGGTCTTATTGATACATACGAAATCGTCACTATGACTGCGTACACGCGGTGATGTTTTGCCGCACAAATGCTCCTGTACACAAGACGCTGTATATAAGGCCAGCTGCTGCGCAAGATTCGAGGTGGCAAACAGCTGGCGTAATCGAGTGCACAAGTCATCAGCATCAGCAGGCACCTGCGTATCTCTCGCGCTACCCACACCGTCGCGGCAAGCAACACGAGCCTGTGCTGCATTGCGATGCAGGACGAAACTTGGGAGTCGCACGCGTACCGGTGCCCAATCTGTATGCAAATCTTTTCAGAGGAGTGCACGTCCAACATGACGCCGCTGATTGTGTGTCAGAATATCCATACGGTATGTCGCGGGTGCTGCACTACGCTCAAGGAGCAGCAGCGAGGCGGCGTGGGAGACGCCAAGTGCCCACAGTGCCGTGTGGATGTATGGAAGCATGACGTGTTAAACCGAGAGAAGATTTATTTTTTGTCCAAGTCCTCGCTAGCATGCGGCAGCTGCAACAATACGACAGCCATGTCATGTGCCGTGGCGCGACTGCACTCGCGCGAGTGTGCCGAGAACCACATTACGTGTCCGCTTCTAAACAACGACGTGGGGCTTTCGCGATGCACGCAGGGCATGAACATCAGTGCGCTGTGGGAGCACTGTCAAAAGTTCCACATTGTGGAAGGCGCCCCAGGCACCATACAGATCAAGGCGCGGAAAACGGACAACAACAACAACAACGGGTCGCTCACTGCGACGGTGCTGTTGTCTGTGGGATTCGACAAGAACAACTACTTCTTCTTCACAGTGACGACGGAAAAAAAATCATATAACATGTGTCTGCATTTGACAAAAGAGATGCCACGCGACAGCAGCGATCCGCACGACCAGCACTACCACGCCGCGCAGGTCACGGAGAACGCCTCCGTCTTTTTTGTAGTGCGCCGCTTCTTTCCGGAGTTGGAGCTCACCTTTGGCACAATGCTCTTGTCTGTCGAAGTGGGCTCTGTGTGTGGAATGCTGCTGCGCATCCCGGCGGTGGTGTCGTGCTACGAAGACACCACAATGCTGAAAGATTTACCGCTACAAGACCGCTGCCAGAAAATTGTACAAGTTCCTATTGCTCTGCTGCGCCAGATGTCAGGACGCCCAGAGTCGGTAGGGCACGGCGCTGCAGCACCGTCTGAAGAAAATTCCCGTCTGAAGATGGCATTGTCGTTGCAGCTATATTTTTCTGAGGCGTGAGCGATAGCCTGTGGGAAAAGTGGGCGACATTTCTACGTGTTCCATAACTGTTGTGATTAAATTAATGTTGCAAGCATATGGCTTTGGCACTGTTGAGGAGATGGACATGGGTGTATACCTTCCATGTGTCAATAGTGTAGTTTATCTGGTCCTATTCAGTCGCCAAGTCAAGATGTTGCACCAGCACATGTCAAGTATATAAGAAGACCCATCATTCGTACGTCAGCGAGCCGGCGACACAAATGGAAGTCGACCATGATTTGGTGGTGAAACAGAGCGGCTGCGTAATCTGCATGGAAGACCAGGATCCCGACGAGCTGGAACCCCCGGTGACGAGCGAAGAGAGAAGACTGTTCGGGGGCGTTGATGGAACATCCATCTGCATGTACTCGCTGCTGCACTCGAGGTTTGTTGCCGGAACATATGCTCGCGAGGTAGTGGCGGTGCACGACGTTGTACCTGGAACAAGAGTACCGCGGTGTTGGCTGCACAAGGACAACCACGACGAGTGGCTATCTTTCCTATACAGTGTGCATGAGACTGGGCTGACTGGGCTGTGTCCCGTTTGCAACCGGGGCGCGCTTCTGGACTACCAAAACAAGGTGATGGTTTTCGACAAGGAAAACATGAATGAGCCGGTTCTCTGTGGTCTCGGGCGCAACGTGACTCCCCTGTATGTAGCGGTGGAAGCTGACCGAAATGTAGTCGTGGCGCACCTGCTGGTCCAACCCCATTTACAGGTCGACGCCACGTCGGAAGTAGACGGACACGAGCGCACACCATTGAGATGTGCTGCTGAGCAAGGAAACTGGAAAGTAGTACAACAGTTGTTGAATGGGAACGCAAGAGATGACTTGTGGGTGACGCATGCCCTTGAGATGCACCTCGACAACGCTGCCGTCGCGCGAATGACAGGACCCGAACTTGTCAGGACATGGCTGGACTTCATCTACAAGCAAGATATTACAAAGCCAGGCATCATTGTCCTGGCCGCTCGCGCACACGCGTGGGACACTGTGCTGCAGATCGTGTCGCGAATTCACACAAACTTTGGCGATTGGAACGAGCTGTCATCGTTACTACAGCGCAGCGATGGGGAAAGTGTGTTTGTCATGGCGGTGCGCTACGAACAGTGGGCAGTTGTCAATGCGATGCTGTACACCTGGCAAATTTTCAACACCCGCCAGGGTGGCAAGGATGTGTTTAGTGTACGGTGTAAATTTACACAATCGCAACAGAAGTATCTTGTGAAAGGGGCTGCAGAAGTACTACTTGCTGCTGACAAGGACGGCACAACAGCACTGGAGCACGCTGGGGCAGCAGGCATGTGGAATGCTGTGAGCATATTGATGAGCTGCAACGCCTACGTCAATCCACGGCAATGCCAGGCGACGCAAGAATTACTGCTGAGTGCAGCACAAGTGTACCAATGGAATGTGGTGAAACAAATGTTGAGATTTCCTAATATCGTGCAAAGAATGCAGTTTGGCACAATAGACCAGGACATAATTAATCAAAATGTGCTGTGGTTGGCGTGCGAAAACAAGGGTTGGTCAATTGTAGGTCGTCTTGTGGGTGCCGTCGGTGTGCACCCAAATATTCCCAATTTCCACGGCACGAGCCCACTGTGGTTGGCAGCCTCGCAGTGCGCCTGGGACGAGATGCGTTTGATGCTGACCTTTGTCAAACGGGCTGACATGCAGCGAGCCCGTGATCTCCGCACGACACATGTGAACGAAATCCAGTCCGCGCGCCAACGTCTGGGGCCCACGTTTGCCAGTCATCCAAACGGCAACAGTCTGGTGACAATGGTGGCGTCGAAGTGCAAGTGGGACATTGTTTGGCGACTGTTGAATGAGTTTTACGTCGACCCGAACACTATAGACGCCTGTGGTCGCAGCCTGCTAGAAATCGTCATAACTGCACACGAGTGGCCACTGGCAGCATTTTTACACGATGCGACGTGGCGCAACATGCCCGTCGACACTGACATGTCGTTTCTGGCGACGTATGCAGCTGCGCACCACCAGTGGGTGCTGGTCGTTGCAATGATGAAACACGGGCCTCTGATACGGACAGATGCGGGGAACGCTCTCTACAGGTCGTCGATCAACATGGGTGTGTGGTCTGTAGTTTTCTGGGGGCTGCACCGTGATGTTGGCGAAGCGTGCGACTGGATGGTCCGCGAGGCCCTCGAACGCAAACAATACTGGATTCTGGAATTCCTCTATCGACATGGCGCCCGACGGTCCACTGTCGAGCATTCCTTTCCACCGCTTGTACCGCTCGACACTGAGCTGCCTGACGAGGAAATTCGGACCATACTTCAAGGAATGGGCCTTGCATAGGAGGGGTGGGTAACAACTGAATACCAGTGTGGCAATTGTCTCATAATTTTTCGAAGGTCGTTGGGAACGCAATAATATAGGTGGTTGTCGCATGCAAATTCGAAATATTGCCAAGCAAGCCTTTGTTTCTCTTCGAACTCATTGCGATTGTGTTGGTCCACTATTATAAAGATAAGTACTTTGAATACTTCGTGTATTTTGTCGTGAATCGCAGAGGCATTGTTGGTTTCGAAATTTGCACGGTTTGTTTGCATTTGTGTGTATTGCATTGGGGAGCAGTGTGAATGCATGGGGGTGATTCGATCGGCCAAATGCATCAGTTCTACCTTGATAATAAGCAAAGTCGCTGCTATCCAGTCTTCCTTCACATTTGACAATGCATCGTGCATGCTTGTGTCTGGACTGATTCGCAAGTTCGTCACCCTTTCATAGAATGCGTCCTTGATCTGGGACTGTACCATGCGGTGAAAATCGAAACATTGTGATGACACCATGGTATCGATACAGCAGAGGTCGCCATACCCATCTCGCTCAGGTTCTCGGTACACGGACTGCACCTGCTCGGTCGGCCCGATAAAACGTGCCCAGGCTGAATTCCAGTACGACATATTTTCGACACCTTGGTTTCTCGACACCAACTACGAGATCTTATATAGTAAAGGGAAATCAATCCCCGTTCATTCGAATGCAATCATCCGATACACGATTGCACCAGACTCGTCGACAAGATGCCTTGGGAATATCAAACCTGCTTCATTTGAATACTATCACCAGACAACAGAGCATGGTATTCGATTATGCAATGGCTTTTAATTGTTAGATAATAAAACATAACGTGTCGCATCATTGCTGTGTACCGACACGCGGGCGCCCGCGAGACATATGTGTTCAGATGCGTCGACACTTGGAGATACGCGTTTCACTTTTTCCTACTTTATATACAATTGCATAAGGCTCGTGGACAAGACGCCTTGCGACCGCCACCAGCAGCTGTCTGTGCGTTACCACCATAATTAATGCCGTCAATTTTAACCGCACCGTGCGCCGTTAGCGTTGCTGTGGTTTGCCATACAACTATAATACACGCAACTGTTGTCTATATATAAAAGCGAGGTAAGAACTGGACGTGAGTGTCGAGGCGTCAGGTATGTTCAACATCGCGATGGACACATGTGGGGGGACGTGTGACGCTGATGAGCTGGTGAGGGGCAAAACCGTGGTGCAGATAGACAATGCCAGGAAGCGCAAATACGTTTGCGTGACATGTGTTGGGAAAAAGCACGCGGTTTCTCTGAATGTGCGCCGGGACATGAAAGCTCGAAATTACACGGCGCTGGCGTGGTTTTCGCACTATGGAGGCGGAGGTGGTGGCAATTCGCGACAAGACACTCCGCTGCCCGAAACGGCGAGGCATTGGCAAGCGAAGCACATTCTCTCCAAACATGTGGGACGGTATATTTTCACGGCTTCCAAGTGCAAAAGCTGCACCAAGCACACCACGGTCGAAAACGGCGCAGGTGCGACTGGGAGAGTGGAATTTTCAGAGCGGACATCGGGCGGCAGACTGTACCGTTTCGACGCAGCGCTGGTGTGCGGCGAGCCAGGAAGTGTGGTGGTGCGGAGCGTTCTGGAGGTGTGGGCCACGCACGAGACGTCGGAGGAAAAGCGGGAGTACTGTCTAGAAAACGGGTACATGTTTGGTGAGTTTGATGCTGGCGCCGTGGTGCACGCGCACAATAATGCCCCCGCGGACACAGTGTACGCACTTGACAACCTCAAGATTCGGGTTTTCGAGTGCACCGAGTGTAGGATTGCACGGGAAGAGGCTGTACTGCGTGTGGAAAACGCCCGAATACGGGCTGTGGCGCATGCGGAGCAAAAGCGCGTGTTGGCGGAGGCCGAGGAAGCCCGGGAGGCGAAGCAGCGTTTCATCGACCACGAGTTCTACCAAGAAACGTGTACCGGGGCGGAAACGCGCATCCTGCAGCTGCAAACAGAGCTACACGACCAGTGGTGTGTGGTCGCATATTATGCGGATTCTGTGGCACGCCAGCCCGCTGGCCAGGTTCCACTGGATGCGTTCTTTGATGAGGAAGATGATATACTGCTCATCTGCGACCCGAATGCATGGCGAAATTATCACAGGAAGCTTAAACAGAAGCATGCGTTGCTCGGCGACATTGCAATAGCCGACGGCAGTGTTGCTCTGGAGAGTGGTGGATTCGAAAAAGGGGCGTCGTTCAAGTGCGTCTGTAGCAAGTGGATACATCCATCGCAGGGTCGCGTGCGGTACAAGAACAAAGCAATGCAGAGAGATGTGTGGGTCGATGTATACGAGGCGCAAGTGCATCCTGTGCGCTTCGACTTCATGGTGCGAAACGGCGTTCGCAAGCAATACTCGCAAGATGGTGGTGTGTTTGTCAAATTATGTGGCCTTTGTGCGGACCACTGCACTTTCTGTCAGAATGGAATTGAACAAAGCCAGGCCTCGAAGTTTGGGTGTTGCTACATGTGTTTTCATGACGTACCCGACAAGATTGCACGTATGCAAGCCAAGAAACGCAGTGACATGGCGGCGCAGATTACGCTGTTGGAGGCAGAGGTCGCAGAGATTCATACAGGTGATCTTTTCCGGGGGTTCTCTGATTACGCCACCGAGCACCGCGCGCGCACACAGGCTGAAAAACACCGCGCACAAATGTGGCAAGAGGAGGTCGAGCGCGAAGCGCTACAACGACAGCATGAGGCAACCTTGCAAGAACAAAAAATCAGAGAAAAGGTACAGGAAGATGCACAGAAAGCGCGAGAACTACAGGCAATGCAAGACGAAAAGTGTCATAACCAGATGTTGATGCAACAAAAACACAACAGATGGCTTGCATCCCAGGTAGAGGTGCAGCAGAAACGGCGCGAGAGAGACGAGCAGAGCCATCAGCGCTGGGTGCGTGTGCGTGCTGGTGTACAGGGCGAATCCAGCAAGAGTGCGTAAACAGCACCGTCGCCAAACAATGCGACTGTCCACACAACACACGCTTTGAGTAGGCGTGGATTCATGCAGACTGTATCCAGCAGGCGGTGTTTTGTGTGATGTACAATTGCACTGCTTTTCCTCGCGTTTTATATTCGGTGCCGCGCCAGCAACATTGTCACACGGACACCACACACATACGTTGCAGTCTCTGCGAGAAAGAACGCAGAAGAGAAAAAGACGCGGGCCGTTTTGTTTTGTGCATTTTCCTGTTTATAACAACACCACAACACCTGTTGCTTAGAAATGCAGAAAGGCGTCACTGACACGCTGCTGGTACACGAGCTCGAGTGCCACCACCCGCACACTACACGCATCATCAAGTCTGTCTTCAAATGTAGACGTTCCGAGACTCCGACGCTTCACGATGTTCATTTCGTATAGTTTTTCCTGCAAAGCGCGGACCTGTTCTGACAGCCCTGTCGAAAGGTACAATCGTGTATACTCTGTCTGTGCTAATAGAATATCAGATTGCAGAAGCACCTGCATCACCTTAAATCGGGCCTCGTTTACGATCAACCTTATAGTTGGCATCTGAGATTTGACGCTACCAATACTGAAAACGGCAGCGAATCACAGTCTCGGACGTGCTTATATATATATACACACGTGTACACGACTTCCAAATCGGTAATAAAGTGACATTGTGATTGAATTCGTGTATATATACAAGCACAAGTGTGATGCACAATACATTCTATTCCGTGTCCTGCACACCCTCTCGTGCACAATATTATTAATGTGAACTCACCAGGCATTCCAAGAGCAGGGCGCGTTATGTCTCATTGTTGCAGTAAACAAGGGAGGCAGATGACAGCGAGTGGCAGCATGCAGCATGCGGGAGCAGGTATTTCGCCAATGCTCTTGATGACCGAGCATGGTATTCGAGTATGCAATGCCTTTTAATTGAGTGCAGTAGCAGGTTGTTTAGTGCGCGATGTCACGAAATCAAAACAACTCAAATTGACATTTCTCTTTTTCATTCAATAAATCACCATTCTAAATGTCGTTGCACATGTGCAAAAGCAATTT
>Ga0105050_10006394_pt1 | contig 14640 bp, 12 predicted proteins | sample FRY01_FD_78088 | JGI IMG/M metagenome (GOLD analysis project Ga0105050, IMG submission 78088) | Freshwater microbial communities from Lake Fryxell liftoff mats and glacier meltwater in Antarctica - FRY-01 | ecosystem: Environmental > Aquatic > Freshwater > Ice > Glacier meltwater ... | reverse complement strand
TCAGTCTTTCAGGCTTTCTTCGCGTAGTCCGTCGGCGAGCAGGTTCAGACCGAGCACCAGGCTCATCAGGGCGAGTGCCGGGACGATTGCGGGGTGGGGGAAGACCGACAGAAGGCGGCGGCCGTCATCGATCGTGCTGCCCCAGTCGGGGGATTCAGGTGAGACGCCAAGGCCGAAGAAACCGAGCGTGCCGAGCAGGATCGTGGTGTAGCCAATGCGCAGGCAGAAATCGACGATCAGTGGGCCGCGGGCATTTGGCAGGATTTCCCACAGCATGATGTACCAAGGGCCCTCGCCGCGGGTTTGCCCTGCGGCAACGTAATCGCGGGCTTTCAGATCCATCACGATACCGCGCACGATCCGGAAAACGGTGGGGGCGTTGACGAACACGACAGAGACGAAGACGTTCAGCAGGTTGGGCTCCATCGACCAGACGCCGAGCGGGTCGGCGTTGAAGGCAAGGCCCGAGTAGGCCCAGAGCCCGATCACCAGCGTGATGCCGACGTAGAGGTTGCGCTTTGGCGGGTCGGTGAAGTAGCGGCTGTTCCAGAGGGTGCAGAAAAATATCACCGGGAAGATGAACAGCACGGCGGCGAGATAGGTGGGGATGCCCGTCACGCGAATCTCGGGTGTGACCAGCAGGTAGAACAAGAGGATGACCGGGAAGGCGAGGACGAGGTTGGCGACGAATGACAGCGCCGTGTCCAGCTTGCCGCCAAAGTAGCCGGCCGGGAGGCCAAGCGTGATTCCGACCATGAAGGCGAAAGCCGTGGCCGCGGGGGCGATGGCCAGAACGCGGCGGGCGCCCATCACCATGCGGCTGAAGACATCGCGTGCGAGACTGTCACCGCCGAGCAGGTAATAGCTGTTGTCCACCCCCGGAACCGGGGTTCCCGGCACCTTGTTCTTCAGCCCGGAGAGCTGGGCAAGCGGATCGTGCGTGATGATCACATCGGCAAAAATCGCGGTGAAAATCCAGAACATCACAATGCCGAAGCCGACCATGCCCACGGGGCTGTCAAACAGCTTGCCATAGAGCCCAAGCTTGCGTTTGAAACGCAGCGACAAGCCGAAGGTGACAATCAGCGCAAGCCAGACCGGCCAGAACCGGGCCGACATGCCGCCGACGATGCCCTTGGCCTGCCCGCCGGGCAAGACGAGGCCAAGCACCAGATACACCAGGACAACCACCAGAATGGCCAGCAGCAAGGCACGTGTGGCCATCCCCAGCATGTCGGCGGGTCCGCGCCGAACCACCAGCAGTCCGTTGTTCATCATTTCCGGCGCTGAGCCCGCCGCGAACAGCGACACCCCGAATTGTGCCACGGAGGCGATCAGGAGCAGGGCCACCAGCGTCAGAAGCAGCGGGTTCAGAACGGAGCCAGCCAAGCCGCTCCACGTCAGAAGATCGGTCATCGGGCGCTCCTATGCCAGCCGGATACGGGGGTTCAGGAAGACATAGCCGATGTCGGACATCAACTGCGTCACCAGCACGACGAAGACGGCGACGACCGAACACCCCAGCAGCAGTTCGATGTCGTTGTTGCCTGCGGCCTGCACAAGTGTCCAGCCGAAGCCTTTGTAGTTGAACAGAGTTTCTACGATCACGACGCCGTTCAGCAGCCACGGGAATTGCAGCATGATCACCGTGAAGGGGGCGATCAGCGCGTTGCGCAAGGCGTGGCGGACGACCACCTGGTGGAACGACACACCTTTCAGACGCGCAGTGCGGATGTATTGCTGCACCATCACCTCTGTCATGGAGGCGCGGGTCATGCGGGCGATGTAACCGATGCCGTAAAGTGCAATCGTCAAAACGGGAAGCGCGAAGTTCCAGAAGGTGATCTTGTCCATCGCGCTTGTCGCCGTGCCGAGGAACAGCGTTCTGCCTTCGATCAGACCAAGGTCCGCCAGCACCGGCGAAAGGCCCGCTGTGGCCGAAGCGAACAATGCTACCAGGATCACACCCGATACATATTCCGGTGTAGCGGTCGAGGCGATGGCGACGGTGGACAGCACGCGGTCCAGTTTCGACCCCTCGCGCATGCCCGACAGCACCCCCAGCAACAGCGAGGTTGGCACCATCACGATCATCACCCAGAGCATCAGCCAGCCCGTCGCCCCAAGACTGCGCGACAAAATCTCGCCAACATCGGCCTTGAACACGGTCGATGTGCCCCAGTTGCCTTGCAGCACGCCGCAGAACCCAGGCGCCGTTTCAGGCGTCAGCCCGTCACGGATGCAGCGGCCCGTGGTTACGTCGCCTTCGGTCCGGGTCCAGCCCGGCAGTGCGCCCAACCATTCGCCGTAACGCAGCACCACCGGTTGGCCATAGCCGTTCTTGTCAAGCCAACTGATGACTTCTGCATCCGACATTCGGGCTGAAGCTTCTGATTTCGCAAGCTTTTCAAGGTTGGGAGACAGGTTCGTCATGAAAAAGACGATGAAAGTCAGGCAAAGCGCGGTCAGCAGCATCACAACGCCGCGGCGCAGCACGAATTTGAGCATGGCTCATCCTTCCCGGACATGGGCGAACCGGACATGGGCGAAGGAAAGGGGCGGACCCCCGGCTATGGCAATCAGGGCGCGCGATCATCCGCGCGCCCTTGGGTCGTTGGCGTGCCCTTACGCGTCGATCCACCATTTGTAATGGTGATGCTCGAAGGTCGCGTGCATTTCGGCACCATTCACCTTCGGGTCATAGTGGCGGAAGATCGAACGCCAATAGGGCTGGATCAGCACACCGTCGTCTTGCATGATCTGCTCGACTTCGACCATTACACCACGGCGCGTTTCGGCATCTGCAATGGACATGGCTTTTGCGAGGGCCGCGTCAAATGCAGGGCTGCTGTAAGCCGCCTCGTTCCACGCTTCGCCTGTGCGGTAAGCCAATGCGAGGATCTGGACGCCAAGTGGGCGCATGTTCCATTCGGTGCCCGAAAACGGGAATTTGAGCCAGTCGTTCCAGTAGGTCGAACCCGGCAAAACCGTGCGTTTGATGTTGATGCCCGCGTCGCGGATCTGCGCCGCAATGGCATCGCAGGTCGCGGCTTGCCACGCGTCGTCCAGCGAGGTCAGTTCGAACTCATGGTCGGCCATTCCCGCCTCGGCCAGCAGGGCCTTGGCAGCGGCAGGATCGACCACGACCGGGTCAAGCTTGGCATATTCCGGGTGAATTGGGCAGACGTGGTGGTTTTCGGCCACGGCGCCCAGGCCCGAGTAGCCCAGTTCCAGCACAACCGCGTTATCCACGGCCATGGTCAGCGCCCTGCGGACGCGGACATCCTTGTATTCCTCGGCCAGTTGGTTGAAACGCACAGCGAGTGTGGCCGCAGTGACCGCTTCGGATTTGGTCCAGCCCAGACCATCCAGAACATCGATGAATTCGCCGACAGACTGATAGGTCGCGTCAATTTCACCTGAACCGGCTGCTGCGACGGCTGCTGAAGGGTCCGAACCGAAGTCGATGTATTCCACCTTGTCGAGGTATGGCCCGCCATAAACGGCGGTACCCCACCACGGCATTGCGGTGTTCTTGACCAACACCAGGCGGATGCCGATCTCGACCAATTCTGGCAGGAACGGACCGGTGCCGATCGGGTTGACCGACGGATCACCGTTATCATAGGATTTATGCACCACAGCCGCCGGGTAATCGGCGAAGTTGGCGATCAGCGTGATATCCGGTGAAGACAATTTCAGGGTCAGCGTGAGCGGGTCAACGACCGTTACAGCGTCGGCGCGCAGATTCTTGGTCGCAGCGTCCGAAAGCGTCGCCATCCGGCCCGCCATGGAGTTGCCTTCGACATTGCCGTCAGCCCAGCGGGCGATGTTGTTGGCCACATCATCGGCAGTGAAATCGTCGCCATTGCTCCACTTGATGCCCGGACGGAGCTTCAGCGTGTATTCTGTTGCGTCGTCATTCGTGGTCCAGCTGTCCAGCAGCATGCCGCGGAATGTGCCGTCATTGTTGTATTCAACCAGATATTCCAGCCAGCCGCGGGTGAAGTTGGCGATCTGCGACCAGTCGGCGGTGCGCGGGTCTTTCAGGCCCTTCGTCTCCATCTCCATCCGCAAGGTGCCCCCGGATTTGGCTTCCTGTGCCACGGCTTGCGGCGCAGTCAACCCCAGCAGGCCGTATGCGGCGGCGCTGGCAACACCCAGCGCGGACGCGCGGGTCAGGAACTCGCGGCGGCTCATGGTTCCCGCGCGCACTTCTTCGGCATATAGACGTGCTGCGGGGTGCAGCCGTTGTTGGGTCGGAACAGTATTCATCATTGCAGTCTCCCTGTCAGGCATTTGTTATTTTTGAGCGGGCACCAAGGCGTGAAATACCGGCTTCACACCAATATCCGCGCTTCGGACGGCCCGCTTTCCTGATGACATTGCGCATTGTTTTGGCCGCTGCGTCAACGCTTGCTTTCGTCATGTCATGAATCGTTTGCGACATTTGTAAAGGCAAAATGCGCGTGGTCGTTCATAGCGCGCAGGCCGGTGAAACACAAGGCACGGCGCAAACTTCGCCGCACAAGCAAGGGTTGCAGGGGAAAATGCAGGTAATCAGGCGTTACGGCGGAAGGCAGAGGGCGACTTGCCGGTCAGATGCTGAAACGCGCGGGTGAAATAGGCGGGCGAAGTAAAGCCAAGGCTGTCGGCAATCCGCCCGACCGGCATGTCGGTTTCCGACAGCAGTTTGCGCGCTTCGAATATCACGCGGTCGTGCAGCAATGCGGACGCAGGCCGCCCGCAGGTCTGCTTGCAACATCGCGTCAGATGCGTGGGCGTCACGCCAAGTGCGGCGGCAAAATCCCGCACCCCCATCCCGGTGCGGAAGTCGCGTTCCAGGACAGCGGCATAGCGGGTAACCAGGCGCTTGGTTGCATCGGGCTGTGGTGCATCGGCAGCGCTTCGTGCCGCCTGCCGTTCCAGCCAGACCCCGAGCAGCCCCAGATGATGCCGCGTCGCGCGGTCATGGGCGGGGCTTTCGCTGTCCATCTCACGCTGGATACTGTCGAGTATCAGGTTCAGCTCCTGCTGGACCGATACTTCGCGGATGCGCAGGTGCTGTGGGGTTTTCGGCAGCGTCACATCGCAGTCGCGCCCAAAAAACACGGCCGTGCCGAAGACTTGCGGGCCAACTTCGAAACCATGCATCACGCCGGCGGGGATCAGGATGGCGTTGTTGGCGGTATAGCCACGGGTGACGCCCGCAATGGTGATGCGGCCTTGCCCCTTGGTGAACCACAACAGCATGGGTTCGGAAATGGAGCGCATCGCCTCGACACGCCAACGACCGCCAGCGGCAAGTCGGGGCACAGCCACGAGCCGCAGTTGCGATAGGGCGGAGAGGTCTTGCATGATGCGCGTTCCGGTTCGGGTCGCCTTCAGATAAACAGCCCTTGCGCCAAGACCCAAGCGAAAAGATGGCCGTATCTTGAAGTTGTTCGGGCGGCTGTCCGAAATTTCAGCATTCAGGGCAGGCTGACGCTGCGCCATGAAGTCATCCGGTTGCGAAACCAGCTGCGCTGGCGCCTGGCATATTGGCGGGTGGCGATTTTCGCGGCCTCGGCGGCTTCGTCCAGCGTGATCTGGCCCCGCAGATACGCGATCAGTTCGGGCGCGCCGATGGCTTTGGCCGAAGGCCGTGACGGCTGCCAGTGGGGAAGTTCCGCGCGGGCCTCGTCCAGTGCTCCGCGCGCCAGCATCGCATCGAATCGCAGATCGATCCGAGCACCCAGCCATACTGCGTCCGGGCGCAGCACCAACGGCTCCACCTTCGCCAGCTCCAGCAGCGGTGCGCCGGTATCCGCCTGCCAGCTTGCCAGCCCCCGTCCCGTGGCGCGCTGCACTTCCCACGCGCGCTGCACCCGCGCAGGGTTGACCAGATCGGTGCGCGACGCCGTCGCCGCATCCAGCCCCGCAATCATCGCGGCAAGCCCCGCCGCCGCCAGATACGCAGTCGCCTCTGCCCGCACATCGGGCGGGGTCGGCGGTATCTCGGCCAGGCCTTCTGTCAGCGCGGTGAAATACAGACCCGTCCCGCCCACGATAACCGGGCGCAGCCCTTCTGCCAGAACACCTTGCACGTCGCGCAGCCAGTGGCCCACGGAATAGGCCTGATCCCGCCCGACATGCCCATAAAGCCGATGCGGCAGCGCCGCTTCCTCCGCCACGGATGCCCGCGCCGTCAGTACCCGCCAGCAGTCATAAACCTGCAAGGCATCGGCATTCACCACCACTCCGCCGCACTTCGCAACAATCTCCGCCGCCAGTGCCGACTTGCCGGAGGCGGTCGGTCCCGCGATCAGCACCGGTCGTTCCATGGAAATGCCCCGCCAGTCCATCAGATAAAATCGCCTTCCTGCGCTTTCATCATGGCAAAAATATCCCACGGGGGTCCGGGGGTGTGAAACCCCCGGCGGCCGGACAGTGCGGCTGCGGCTGCAAAGCCACCTTCCCCGTTGAACCTGCCCGCGATTTCCGACATTTTGCGCCCCAGTCACAATCAGTCCATTTCGGCACATTTGCCACAGTCCAGCAACGGGGACCACCCAGATGATATCACAAGGCACTCCGGCGTCGTCTTACTCCCGCGTCATGCTCAAAATCTCCGGTGAGGCGTTGATGGGCGATCAGGGCTACGGCCTGCATCCGCCCACCGTGCAGCGCATCGCCAATGAGGTAAAGACGGTGCACGACCTTGGCGTCGAGATCTGCATGGTCATCGGCGGCGGCAATATCTTCCGGGGCCTGCAAGGCTCCGCGCAGGGGATGGAGCGGACGACGGCGGATTACATGGGCATGCTCGCCACCGTGATGAACGCGCTGGCGATGCAGGCGGCGCTCGAATCACTGAAGATCCACACCCGGGTCATCAGCGCAATCCCAATGGATCAGGTGTGTGAACCCTACATCCGCCGCCGCGCGGTGCGACATCTGGAGAAGAAACGCGTCTGCATCTTTGCTGCGGGCACCGGCAACCCGTATTTCACCACGGACACGGCGGCGACCCTGCGGGCCAATGAAATGGCCTGTCAGGCGATCTTCAAAGGCACCAAGGTGGACGGGGTGTATGACAAAGACCCCAAGAAATACGCCGATGCAAGGCGTTACGATACCGTCACCTATGACGAGGTGCTGCAAAAGCATCTGGCGGTGATGGATGCCTCGGCCATCGCCCTTGCGCGCGACAACGACCTGCCGATCATCGTGTTCAGCCTGGACGAACCCGGCGGATTCTGCGGCATTCTGCGCGGCGAGGGCACCTATACGCGGGTGCAAGGCTGATCGAAGGCCGGTCGTGCGGCTGAAACTGTTGATCCTTTTCAAAGGCCACAGCGATTTGGCCGTACAACCTGCATTCTGCGCTGCCAGAAATTGCGGCGCTGCTGGTGCTGATCATCAGGGCGAGTGCTGAACGGATCATCGGGAGCCTCTGCATGATGCAGGTTCCAGAACCACAGCTGAAAATTCGAAATATGAAAAGGTCACCGTGTTCAGGCGGGCGAGCGCAGTGCTTCATCGGGACGCCGATTGCAGGGTTTTGAATGAAATCATACCAAACCTTGAACCCCGCGACCGGCGAAACCGACCTGATCGCTCATGATATCAACGGGATGTAAGCTGTTCTGGGCGAATTCTTTATCTTCCGGCGTAGTCCGGATGGCGGACGCAGCGATCAGGCCAAGCTGTTGTACATCGCGTAATCAAGTGCTGCGACCTCCCGCAGAAGGGCGTCTGTCGCAGGCGAAAGATCCAGCGCGGCCTTTGGCGAGACATTCAGGCGCGGCAGCAATATTTCACAGCCCAGCCGGTCCTCCAGGAACGCCACGAAGCTGTCGATCTGCTCATACCGGAACAGATGGTCCACGCCGCGGCCATTCCTGTATTGCAAGAATCGCGCCTGCGACCCGACCGCCGCGAATTCCGGTTGGGGGTCGTTGGTATAACCTATGACAAAATCGTCAAAGCTGAGGCCACGTGTGCTTTTCGAAGGCTCTGTCACATCATCACGTTGCCGGTATCGGTACCAGCTGCCCAACCAGTCACGCGGTTCACGCATCAGGGCGACCACGGTAAAATCATGGCCGGATGCGGCTTTGAAATAGGGGCCAAGAAAGCGGTGATACCGCTGTACCGTGGTGTGTTTGAGCACGGGTGGCCGCTGCACCGACAGGGCGGCCAGCGATTCGAGCGCCGCGGCGATTGCGGTTGATCCCGTCTTGGGCGTGGCAAGAAATGCCAGCCTCTGCTCCCAAAACACCAGCATGTCTGCCCCTTTTTTCGCGTTTCGGCCTCTTTGGACCCTGCGCGTAAACTAACCCTTAACCGTTTTCGGAAAAAGCTGAATTTACCAGAATTCAGTTGAAGTGTTCCCGCTTTGATCCCATAAGGACAGGAACATTGATCGAACACCCGGAATGATTGCTGCCTGCGCGCGGCTGTGGAATAAGGAATGGCAAAGATGGCGACTGCGAACCTCCTTGATTTGAACGGAAAGCGCGAAATGGACAAGGCAAAGGCGCTGGAAAGCGCGCTGGCACAGATCGAACGGCAGTTCGGCAAGGGCTCGATCATGAAGCTGGGTGCCAACAACCCGGTCATGGATATCGAGGCGACCTCGACCGGATCGTTGGGGCTGGATATTGCCTTGGGTATCGGCGGGCTGCCGAAGGGCAGGATTATTGAAATTTACGGGCCGGAAAGCTCTGGCAAGACCACATTGACGCTTCATGTCGTGGCCGAGGAGCAGAAGAAAGGCGGTGTCTGCGCCTTTGTCGACGCAGAACATGCACTTGACCCGCAATATGCCAAGAAACTCGGTGTGAACCTGGATGAGTTGCTGATCTCGCAACCCGACACTGGTGAACAGGCGCTTGAGATTGTCGATACGCTGGTGCGGTCCGGCGCAGTCAGTCTGATCGTGATCGACTCGGTGGCGGCACTGGTGCCGAAATCCGAGATCGAGGGTGATATGGGCGACGTGCAGATGGGTGCGCAGGCGCGGTTGATGAGCCAGGCGATGCGCAAGCTGACCGCCAGTATCGGGCGCAGCAATTGCATGGTGATTTTCATCAACCAGATTCGCATGAAGATCGGCGTGATGTTCGGCTCGCCCGAGACGACGACGGGTGGCAATGCGCTGAAATTCTATGCGTCCGTCCGGCTTGACATCCGGCGCACCGGTTCGATCAAGGACCGGGATGAAGTGGTGGGCAATTCCACCAAGGTGAAGGTTGTCAAGAACAAGGTGGCGCCGCCCTTCAAGCAGGTGGAATTCGACATCATGTATGGTGAAGGAATTTCCAAAACCGGCGAGTTGGTCGATCTGGGCGTGAAGGCCGGGGTGGTCGAGAAATCCGGCTCGTGGTATTCCTACGGAGATGAGCGGATCGGGCAGGGGCGCGAGAACGCCAAGCTGTTTTTGAAATCCAACCCGACGATCGCGTCAGACATCGAAGACAAGATCCGTGCCTCGCATGGCTTGGATTTTTCGCCCACTGACAATGGCAAGGATGAAGATATCGTTGACATGTGACGCGGACACCGGCCGGACGGGGGATCGCCCGGCCCTTTTTTCACGCGGATGTCCCGCACAGTGGACACCCACCGCGTGCGCCGTTAAACGGAGCCCTGAACGTCTGCTATCTGCCTGACAGGGGGCCTTGCCTTATGCCGTCGCTGAACGATATCCGCTCGACTTTTCTTGATTATTTCGCCCGCAATGGTCACACGGTGGTGGACAGCAGTCCGTTGGTGCCACGCAATGACCCGACACTGATGTTCGCCAATTCCGGCATGGTGCAGTTCAAGAATTGCTTTACCGGGGTCGAGAAGCGCGACTATGTGCGCGCGACCACGGCGCAGAAATGTGTGCGGGCAGGCGGCAAACACAATGACCTTGACAACGTCGGTTATACTGCACGGCACCATACGTTCTTTGAAATGCTGGGGAATTTCAGCTTTGGGGATTACTTCAAATCCGACGCGATTCCTTTTGCCTGGGAATTGTTGACCAGGGATTTTGACATCCCGAAGGACAAGCTGCTTGTCACGGTCTACCATACCGATGACGAGGCGGCGAATATCTGGAAGCAAGTGGCGGGCTTGCCCGATAACCGGATCATTCGCATCGACAACGACGACAACTTCTGGCGCATGGGACCAACCGGGCCGTGTGGACCCTGCACGGAAATTTTCTTTGATCACGGCGACAAGATCCGGGGCGGCCCCCCCGGTTCCGCAGATCAGGACGGCGATCGGTTCATCGAGATCTGGAACCTCGTGTTCATGCAGAACGAACAGTTGGCTGATGGTTCGATGATCCCGCTGCCGAAGCAGTCGATTGATACCGGCATGGGATTGGAGCGGATCAGCGCGCTGTTGCAGGGCAAACACGACAATTACGACACCGATCTGATGCGCAACCTGATCGAGGCTTCGGCGCATGCGACCTCCACCGATCCTGACGGGCCGGGCAAGACGCATCACAGGGTGATCGCGGACCATCTGCGTTCGACGAGTTTCCTGATTGCTGATGGCGTGATGCCATCGAACGAAGGGCGCGGCTATGTGCTGCGCCGGATCATGCGGCGCGCGATGCGGCACGCGCACCAGCTTGGCGCGCAAGACCCGGTGATGCACCGTCTGGTGCCGGCACTGGTGCGGCAAATGGGTGCGGCCTATCCCGAACTGGTGCAGGGGCAGGCAATGATCGAGGAAACCCTGCGGCTGGAGGAAACCCGGTTCCGTCAGACACTTGACAGGGGCCTGCATCTGCTTGCCGATGAATTGGCGCGCCTTCCGGAAGGCACTGCACTGCCGGGGGCCGCGGCATTCAAACTGTATGACACGTACGGCTTCCCTCTTGACCTGACGCAAGACGCATTGCGCGAGCAGGGCCGCACTGTGGATACCGCCGGGTTTGATGCAGCCATGGCCGAGCAGAAGACCAAGGCGCGCGCGAGTTGGGCGGGCTCGGGTGAAACATCCGATGCGGCGATCTGGTTCGATCTGGCTGAAAAGCACGGGGCCAGCGAGTTTCTGGGCTATGACACCGAGCAGGCTGAGGGGCAGATCCTGGCGCTGGTGCAGGGCGGCGTGGCGGCGGCAGTGGTCAAGACCGGCGAAGCTGTGCAAATCGTGCTGAACCAGACGCCGTTCTATGCGGAATCGGGTGGGCAGGTCGGCGATAAGGGGGAGCTGCGCACGGCGACCGGCACGGCGCGGATCACCGACACCAAGAAGGGTCAGGGGTTGTTCATTCACCTGGCCGAGGTGACGGAAGGCGAGATTTCGCAAGGCCAAGGGGCGGTCTTGACCGTCGATCACGCCCGGCGGCAGGCAATCCGGGCAAACCATTCGGCGACCCACTTGTTGCATGAGGCGCTGCGGCGCGCCTTGGGAGATCACGTGGCGCAGCGCGGGAGCCTGAATGCGCCGGACCGGCTGCGGTTTGATTTCAGCCACGGCAAGGGCCTTTCGGGTCACGAACTTGCGCAGGTCGAAGCCGAGGTGAACTCTTTCATCCGCCGGAACGGCCCGGTGGTCACCCGGATCATGACCCCGGATGACGCGCGCGGTCTGGGTGCGCAGGCGCTGTTCGGCGAGAAATACGGCGATGAGGTACGGGTTGTGTCGATGGGCAGCCTCGCCGGTTCTGGCAAGGGGTCGGACGGGCAGACCCATTCGCTGGAGCTCTGTGGCGGAACCCACGTGGGGCGTTTGGGCGAGATCGGGCTTTTCGTTCTGCTGGGGGATTCGGCGTCGTCATCGGGTGTGCGCCGGATCGAGGCGCTGACCGGTGAAGGCGCGTTTGCCTATCTGGCAGAACAGGCGCGGCGGTTGGCTGAAGTGGCCGGCGTCTTGAAAACCGTACCCGCCGATGCTGCGGAACGGGCGCGCGCACTTATTGAGGAACGCCGGGCGTTGTCTAACGAAGTGGCGCAGTTGCGGCGTGAGGCAGCCATGAGCGGGGCGGCATCCGAGGCGAAGGACATTGGCGGTGTCAGGTTTCTCGCGCAGGTGGTCAGCGGTGTGCAGGGCAAGGATTTGCCGGCGCTGATCGACGAGATGAAGGCGCGGGTTGGCTCGGGTGCTGTGTTGTTGATTTCAGATGCTGGCGGCAAGGCTGCGTTGGCGGCGGGGGTTACGGCCGATTTGACGGATCGCCTTTCGGCGGTGGCGATCGTGAAGGCGGCTGCGGAAGCGCTTGGCGGCAAAGGCGGGGGCGGTCGCGCGGATATGGCGCAGGCGGGGGCGGCATCGGTCGCCAACGCCGATGCGGCGGTCAAAGCGGCGGAAGCCGCAATCGGAGGATGAAATGGCAACGGCATTGTGGATTGCGCACGGGACGGTAACGGACGCTGACGCATATGGGCGTTATGCCGAAGCGGCTGGCCCGGCGATTGCGGCGCACGGCGGCGTGTTTCTTGCGCGCGGCGGGCGCTATGTGCAGCTTGAGGGAAACGACAGGGCTCGCAATGTGGTAGCGCGGTTTCCATCGTTGGACGCGGCGGTCGAATGTTACCGCTCGCCCGGCTATCAGGCGGCGCTGGCGCATGCCAAGGGCGCGTCTGTGCGTGATTTGGTGGCGGTTGAAGAGGTCGGGTGAGGTTTTGTTGCAACCGCCGGGGGGGCTGATTGCCCCCCGGACCCCGGACTGGATCATTTGACAGGAAAAGATGGCCGTCAGAGCGGCAGCGCTGTTGTGTCCTTGATTTCTTCCATCACAAAACTGGCTGACACATCGTGCAGGTCCACCCGCCGCACAAGTTCCTGATACAGGCGGTCATACCCCTTCACATCGGCAACGCAGGCGCGGATCAGGTAGTCAAGATCACCCGACATCCGGTAGGCCCCCAGAATCTCGGGCATATCGCGGGTGGCTTGGGCGAAACGCGCCAGCCAGTCGGAGGTGTGGCGGTCAGTCCGGATCATCATGAACACGGTCAAGCCAAGCCCGACGGCATCGGCGTTCAACAGTGCGACTCTCGCGCGGATCACGCCCGAAGCCTCCAGTGCCTTGACGCGGCGCCAGACTGCGTTTCGCGACAAGCCGACACGTTCGCCCAGATCTTCCAGCGACAAATCGGCCTCGCGTTGCAGATTGCTCAGGATACGGCGGTCAAGGTGGTCGAAATTCTCCATAATGTGCAGTCTTGTGGGAAGATGTCCCGCTTGTAAAGCGCTCGGGTCATGAAATTGTGATGTTTTTTTAACCGGATAGGTCTATAAGAGTGGAAACAAGAAACCGGGGCGGTCATGTTCAGGCAAACAGATAGCGCGCAGTTTCCGCGCCGGATGCGGGGTATCTAGGATGTGTCGTTGGGCCGCTTATATCGGCGCGCCGATCTTTCTGGACGAGATCGTCAGCCGACCAGGGCATTCTTTGATCCACCAAAGCCATTGCGCCACAGAATGCAAAACCTCGATCAATGCCGACGGGTTCGGGATTGCATGGTATGGCGAGCGGCCGGAGCCGGGGCTTTACCGTGATGTGATGCCGGCCTGGTCTGATCCGAATTTGCGCAGTCTGACGGCGCAGGTGAAATCCGGCTTGTTTCTGGCGCATGTGCGGGCGTCGACCGGGACGGCGACAAGCCGCAATAATTGCCATCCGTTTGCAGTGGGGCGGTGGAGCTTCATGCATAACGGGCAGGTCGGCGGTTATGATAATTTCCGGCGTGATGCCGATATGCTGATCCCGGATGTGCTTTATCCGCATCGACGGGGGGCGACAGACAGCGAGGCGTTGTTTCTGGTCGCTTTGGCAGAAGGCATGGACGCCGATCCAAAGGGCGCGCTGGAACGTGCGGTGCAGCAGTTCGATGCAATCAGCCGTGCCAAGGGCTGTGCGCCGCATCTGCGCTTGACGGCGGCGTTTTCGGATGGGACGCGGCTTTATGCGGTCCGCTACGCCAGTGACGATTTTGCCCCGACTTTGTATCACCGCTGGTCAGAAGCACGTGGCGGGCGCGCCGTGGTTTCCGAACCGCTGGAGACGGATGAGGGCGGTTGGGAGCCGCTGCCCTCGGGTAGTTTTTGTGTTTTTGATGGTGAGAGCGTGCGGGTTACCCCCTTCAGGCCTGCTGTTTTATCGGCGGCGGCCTGAATAAACCAAGGCCGCACTTTCGGGCGCGGCCTTTTTTCCTTGTGTCGTGAACGGGATCAGCTTGCGCGCGACTGGCGCTTGCGTTCATGCGGGTCGAGATAGCGTTTGCGCATCCGCACCTGTTTTGGCGTCACTTCCACCAGTTCATCGTCGTCAATGTACGCAATAGCCTGCTCCAGCGACAGTTTCACCGGCGTCGTCAGGCGTACCGCTTCGTCCGTGCCCGATGCGCGCACGTTGGTCAGTTGTTTGCCCTTCAGCGGGTTCACTTCCAGATCATTGTCGCGGTTATGCTCGCCGATGATCATACCCGTGTAGACGGCCTCTTGCACTCCGATGAAGAAGTGGCCGCGGTCTTCCAGTTTCCACATCGCATAGGCGACCGAAGTACCCGATTCCATCGAGATCAGTACGCCCGCGCGACGGCCTTCGATCGGGCCCTTGTGCGGAGCCCATTCGTGGAACACGCGGTTCAAAACGCCGGTGCCGCGCGTATCGGTCATGAACTGGCCGTGATAGCCGATCAG
>Ga0105050_10006393_pt1 | contig 14641 bp, 13 predicted proteins | sample FRY01_FD_78088 | JGI IMG/M metagenome (GOLD analysis project Ga0105050, IMG submission 78088) | Freshwater microbial communities from Lake Fryxell liftoff mats and glacier meltwater in Antarctica - FRY-01 | ecosystem: Environmental > Aquatic > Freshwater > Ice > Glacier meltwater ... | reverse complement strand
TCCGATGAATTTGAGACTAGAGACAATAGATTTGAGACTAGAGATTACAAAAAAGAGATTGAAAAAGAATAAATTGATATGAAATCAAGCATGACGAAAACGTCGCGAAGGAAAAAGATTACAATCAACGCGAGATTCTATCTGGCCGTTGAAAAAAAATATAAACACATGAAAAAAATAGGAATATTAGCCGCACTGGCACTTTCGGTCAACTTTGCAGGAGTTGCGCAGCAGCGATCCATGCAAAATCATGGGGAGCGTTTTGAGCAATTGGGAACGATGCTTCGAACCCCAAATGTCTATAGAACTGCTTCTGGATCTCCTGGTCATATGTATTGGCAGCAACAAGCCAACTATGTGATCGAAGTCGAACTCAACGACGACAATCAATCCATCAAAGGTTCCGAGACAATTACTTACGTAAATAATTCTCCGGATCAATTGACCTATATCTGGGTGCAGCTGGAGCAAAATCAGCGTGGAAAAGATTCCGAAACCCCAAAAGGAACAGAGTCGACTATTAGTCGAGGAATGACCCTTAAGGGGCTTCAAGGAATTCTTTGGCATACCGAAGACTATGCGTATCAAGTATTGGACGTGAAAGGTAAAGATGGTAAAGCGCTGAAAGTAGCGGTCAACCAAACGATGATGCGAGTGGACCTTCCTGCTCCGTTGAATTCTGGGGAATCCTTTGAATTTGCGATCGATTGGTCGTTCAATATTCATGACAGAATGGGCTTTATCGGTGGTCGTCCGGGCTATGAATACTTCGAAGGTGATGGTAATTACCTGTATACGATGGCAGAATGGTTTCCAAGAATGGCAGTTTACTCCGATTTTGAAGGCTGGCAAAACAAGCAATTCATTGGTTCCGGTGAGTTTGCTTTGGCTTTTGGAAATTACGAAGTACACATCACTGTGCCCGCAGATCACATGGTCGGCGCGACTGGCGAACTTCAGAACCCTGAGGAAGTACTTTCGGCTGCAGAATTTGATCGCTGGAATACCGCAAAGAAAACTTTTGATAAGCCCGTAGTCATCCGTACCCAATCTGAGGCGGAGAAATTGGAGAAATCCAAAGCTACTGCCAAGAAGACTTGGAAATTCAAAGCTGAGAACGTTCGCGATTTTGCTTGGACGTCCTCCCGTAAATTTATCTGGGATGCCATGGCCGTCAAGCAAGGCGGGAAAGATGTACTGGCGATGTCTTACTATGCCAAAGAGGCCAATCCACTTTGGGGACAATACTCTACTCGAGTAGTGGCTCACACGATCAAGTCCTATTCTGCACATACGTTTGACTATCCCTATCCAACAGCTATCTCTGTGGAGGCTGCAAACGGAATGGAATACCCGATGATTTGCTTTAACTACGGTCGTCCTGATTCGGATGGTACGTACTCTGAAGCGATCAAAAACGGAATGATCTCTGTGATTATCCATGAAGTGGGGCACAACTTCTTCCCGATGATTGTCAACTCAGATGAGCGTCAGTGGACTTGGATGGATGAGGGCTTGAATACCTTTATGCAATTCATGGCGGAGCAGGAGTGGGACCGCAACTATCCTTCTCGAAGAGGTGCTGCGCATAAGATCGTCCCTTACATGAGAAGCGAAAAGAATATGTTGGAGCCGATTATGACCAATTCAGAAAATATCATCCAATTTGGCCCAAATGCCTATGCGAAGCCAGCTACTGCGCTTAATATCCTGCGTGAAACGGTTATGGGTCGTGAGCTGTTTGATTATGCGTTCAAAGAATATGCGAGAAGATGGATGTTTAAGCATCCGACTCCGGAGGACCTTTTCCGTACGATGGAAGATGCTTCGGCGGTTGATTTGGATTGGTTCTGGAGAGGTTGGTTCTACGGAACTGAAGCGGTGGATATTTCTATCGAACATGTAGCCTGGTATAAGCTGGACAACCGAACTCCTACTGAGAAAGCTGCGGAGAAGAAAAAGGTAGCTGATCGAGGGGAGACCTATGTATCGAGATCTAAGAATATAAAGGAAGTCCCACAGACCTTTGTCGAAGCAGATCCTGCTACCAAAGATTTCTACGCAACTTACAACCCTTTCCAAGTGACTCCTTCGGATGAGGGTTCCTACAAGAAGTTTATGGCTAGTCTAAGTCCAAAAGAGAAGGAATTACTGAATAGCAACATGAACTTCTATGAGGTGAAATTCCGAAATGAAGGTGGATTGGTGATGCCGATTATACTGGAGTGGCAATTCGCTGACGGAACTACCGAAATGGAGAAGATTCCGGTAGAGATCTGGAGAAAGAATGAAACGGAAGTCAGCAAAGTCTTTGCGAAGAAAAAACAAGTAGTGAAGCTCGTGCTGGATCCAAATCGTGAGACAGCCGACATCGATGAGAGCAGCAACTATTGGCCGAGAGAATTCCAGCCAAGCCGCTTCGAACTATATAAGCAATCAGGTGGCGCACGTGGTGCAGCTTCGGGAAGCAACCCAATGAAAGAAGCGAAGAAGAAGTAAGAATTCTGAAAATTGATATTGAAAGAGCCGGTATAATAACCGGCTTTTTTTGTGAAGAAAGGGTAAATCATTTGTTAGCAGCGATGGCATCAAAATTGGTATTTATTAGAAGAGTATTGGTCACAAAGGGATTATTCATCAAGTTTTAAATGCGAGACATTCACAAACACCTTTGGATGCAAATACTCTTTAACAAAACCCCTCAAATGCGAGAGACCCGATATAAATCAGGATAGGCGATTACCCCAGATAATAGAAGGTGTAAACGGCCTGGAGCTCATGGTTCACGGTCGTTTAGGATTGGTTTCGATATTTTATTTATGCTTGGGTTCCCATATCAGTCTTATAAAAGAGCTTAATCTTTCCTCTTCTCTACTTACAGGAATCCCTACTACTATTCCAATTAGTAGGTCATCAGCAATTTCAAGGCGCATTTGAGGTCTCATGGTCATATCAAATCTGCTTTTGTCGAGAGTTTTGTTGAATTCAACACCAATAAAATTTCTAGTACCTGAAATCATATAATGAAAACTTGTATTGATGTCATAAGTCGTATGAAATTTGCTGGTACTGTAATTCTGTTCAATCATTGGACCTGTGTAAATCAAGGAATGAAAATTTGTGCCCCAGCGTTTAGCGACTACCAAGAATGGATTATAGACATTTCCTTTAATGAAGGGCTGACCAAAGTTTCTAAAGTCGGACAGCACAAACTCGTTTATATAACCAATTGCCATTGACGTTGCCATCGTCTCACTTACAAAGAATGACCATTGGGCGGCAATTTTAATACTTTGTAGGTTATTAGAAGGAATTGAATCTTTCTCAGCACCATTTACAGGTGAATAAAAAGTAAACGGCAATTCCACTTCTAGCCCCAGTCTATCTATGGGAGCCCACTCATATTCTATCAAAGCTTCATAAGAATCGAACTTCAAATTGTCCGTCAGACCTAAACCTACGTTCCATTCTTTTTCTCCTTTCCTTGCACCCAAATCACGTATTAGGTCAATGTAGAGTGGTTCAGCGTGTAGCACTTTATCGGGCTCCTTGCGGTCTTCTACTTGTTTGATGTAAATACTGTCCTTATCAGACTTGGAAATTTGACCAATCGAATAGGTTGAAGATGCCAATAGTATTATTAGCATCAGCGATGTTTTTATGTTCATTTTTGATTTGTTTTTTTAAAAAGCATGAAATCATCCTGCTGCCTTTTGGCAATCGGAATTAGTCAACTAGTAAAACAAATCAAATCTTGGGGGGAGGAGTATCGAGCTTTTGAAAGCCGCTTGCCAAATAAGGATTATAGTCTGTGAATTGCTCCTTTGTCGTCTCAATGATTGATTCTTTAGTAATCGAATCAATAATTTGCTGAGCAAAAACAACTATCTCAACTGGTTTTTTCTTGTTGTGGTCTTCTGAGTCATGGTCGTCATACTCTTCGAGGGCATCTTCAAAGCCTAGAATTTTTTCAACCACTACTTCAATAATGCTTTCTTGGTCGTTGATTGATAGATCTTCAGGAATATATTCAGGATTAGGGTCTGGCGAGTCAACACTTATGTTGAGCAAGTAAAGTCCCATCAATCCCCAAAGGGTTTTGGTAAATACGCTTTTCCTTAACTGACTTATCACGGTTCAAAACTAACGCTATTTTGTCTTTTACCGTACGGACGACGATTGTTAATTCGTAACGGTGGTTGATATCTTCCTAAATTTAGCATGTATTAACAGTTATTGCTGATGTTTTTTTGATTATTTAAACACGACTTCTTTTAGTTCTATTTCCAATTGTATTGGTCAAACACCAATAGGGGTAGGCAGTATTCCTGAAACTTTATCTTTAAAATTTTTGATCTGAAAAGAGAACTCCATATAGCCAAAACTGGTGGCTAGTTAGTTTAAAGATTATAAATCTTCGGATTTGGAGAAAGTAAAAATCGACTCAAAAGAGTCGGTCTTTTGTGTATTTAAGTGAAATTTTCTTCACAACAGGCCATAAATACCCAATACTTGGCATTTTTTTTATGGTTATGACAACCTAGTTTTAAGAAATAAAATTTAAATGTTATGAAAACACAAAAACGTAGATTCTTAATGGATCTAGTTTATCGAGCGCTCAGTTTTTACGCCCTTACTTTTTTGCTTTGGAGCTGTCAGGAAGAAATATCCGGTAATCCCGATCCACATTTACTCGCACAAAACTGAAAAAGTTAAGCTAGTCAGGAGTACAGTAAAAGATGTATTGGCTTCTAAAGTTGCCAAAAACATTGCAGCAAGTATGGGGGATTCCGAAGTGCTGTTCTTTATGACCAAAAAAGCAGATGAACAATTCGATGGCGACTTCAATTTTCTTATTGAAGCTATCAAAAGGAGAATCAGAAGTCATTTATTTCTAACTTAAATAATTCACTTATTAGTGAGTTTAGAACGTATTTTTTTATGATTTTATATAGAATAGTTTTAGTGGTTTTCTTTTTCTTCGTGTCATTTATGGCATTTTCCCAAAAGAATTCCTTCGGATTAGAATTCGGGAGGACCTTTCAGAATGATTTTGGGGTTCACCAGCTCGATAGTGTTGTTGTGATTCCTAATGGTAATGAGTCATTTGATAGTAGAGTAATTGGAGGTTTTTTTGAGCTTTCATTATCGAACAGGTTCTCTTTGCATAGTAAATTAAATTTCACTAAGTCTGCCGTATTCTATTTGATGTATAATTCAGTCAAAGAATGTTTGTTTTGTCCTGTAGTAAAAGCGCCAAGTATGGCTATTAATCGGTTATCTTTTGAGATACTTCCACAGTTCTCAATAGTCAGATTAAATAAGTTTCAATTCATCGTATTTGGGGGAGTAAAAGCTACCATCAACTTTGTAAAAGATCAACCAGAATCCAATTTTAAGGATGCGCCAGCGGCAGCAATAGTTACCAACTCGTTGACTTCTGCTCCACTTCCAGTTACGATGAGCTACGTGTATGGAACTTCGCTCGAGTATTCTGAGCGAGTAGTGGTATGGGCAAGATGGACTGCAAATTCATTGTATTCAAGAGATATAGCTATTCAAGGAGAGAATTATAAATTCGAGAATAGATGGAAATCCTTCACTATCTCCGCTGGCTATAAGTTCCATAGTCTAAAGGTTAAAAAAGCCAAAAAAAGGACTAAAGTCCACTGATTTGATTAGTAAAAAAGCCGATTCGATAGAGTCAGCTTTTTTACCTATTTGGAGCAAGTCTTCAAATTTGTGCCTCGCGGTGCCTTACCACAATCTCCCATATGAATGTTTGCCAAAGGTTGGTGTATGGCTAGACGTTGATTCTGAAGGTACTTAATCTTCGGTTTAGTACTTGACTTGTTCAAAACTAAGACATTTAATTTCAAGATTTAGCTGAATTAACTCTATACCATCTTGCTTGCTTTGTTTTAATTCTTTCCAGATAATTAGGGGTTGCAATAGTCGCAATACCTGGGGTCTTCGCTTGTTTTGCCATGGGGATACATGTCTTCTTTCGTGTATTGACAATGCTGGCAAACGTAGCGATAGCTCAATGTTGAATTGGTTGCTGAACCGCATAAGCTGCATTCTAATCCTCTTTTAGCATCTGTAATCCCAAAGCCCGGTGTATTGCATTGGGGGCATACAGCATTTATTTTGGCCAGTAATTTTTGGGCTGCAGCTTCAATGACGTGCATACGAGCGGGATTGTACAATGCTCTCATATCTGTTTCTGCGTAGACGGAATTAGATTTTTCAAGCAGTGTTTTGAAGGCTTCCTTCAATTGGTCAAGGTCTGTAATCCCTTTGATGATATGGCTGTTATCAGTTTTTGACTTGCGGAGTATTAGTCCATGAGAAGGGAACTGTACGGACTGGGCAAATTCTAAAAGATCAGTTTCACTTTCAATTTCTTGGCCATTGAAATTCGTTTCCGTGCTGAGTTCCCTGACGATGATTTCCAACTTGTTTTTCTTGTCAATAAAAATCAAGAACTCATCGTCAGCACTTACGAAAAACAGGGAAGGATGTGGACCGAAGGAGCCTTCACTGGCAACGCCCAAATCGCAGTTGCTCAGTTCCATGGCCAAAAGACATTTTTTCCTGGCAGTTGCTATAGGGTCAAGTTCCCTTTCAATCTCACCAGTAAAAGTCCCTAAAGTATCCGTGTCAAAACTCTCATTGACAAAGCAAACCACACCCAAAGCACTGTCCAAGAGCGGAGCAATCACTTTTTCTTTTTGATGCTTGGTAGCGATGACTAATTTTCGGCCTTGGAACATACCCTTTCAACCTCCTTGATTTGGTTTTGATTTTACTTTTAATTCCATCCCTTTTATTTCTTCGTTGAAATGTCCATGGTCATACACCAAATTTCCGTTCACAAAAGTTTGCTTGATGGCAGTTTGAAATGTAGTGCCTTCCAGCGGTGACCAACCACACTTGTACAATAAATTATCTTTAGCCACTGTCCATGGGCTATTCAAGTCCACTAAGATCAAGTCGGCAAAATAGCCTTCTCGGATAAATCCCCTTTTGTCCATACTGTAGAGAATAGCAGGATTATGGCACATTTTCTCCACTATTTTTTCCAGTGAAATTCGACCTTGCTTATAAAACTCCAGCATACAGTTGAGCGAATGCTGCACCATCGGTGCTCCTGACATCGATTGAAAATAAGGCTTTTGCTTTTCCTCCAAAGTATGTGGGGCATGGTCGGTGGTGATGAGATCTATCCGATCATCGAGTAGCGCCTTCAGCAAGCCCTCTTTATCTTCTGCTGTTTTTATTGCTGGGTTCCATTTGATCAGCATCCCCAATCGGTCATAGTCTTTGTCCGAAAACCAAAGGTGATGCACCGATACTTCGGTGGTTATTCTTTTCTCTTCAAGGGGAATATCGTTTTGAAACAAATGGGTTTCTGCTTCAGTAGTCAAATGCAAAATATGCAGTCGGGCATTGTGCTTTTTAGCCAAAGCAATAGCTCGAACGCTTGCTTCATAGCAGCCTTGGGTACTTCTGATGATTGGGTGAAACTTTGCCGGAATATCTTCTCCGTATTTTTCTCTGAAAGCCTGCTCGTTTGCCTCTACGATTTCTTCCTTTTCGGAATGAATGGCAATAATGGACTTGCAGTTGGCAAACAATTTCTCCATCGTTTCCGGACTGTCGGCTAGCAGGTTTCCTTTTTTGGTAAAGTACAAGCCGTCATCAGAAACCCCAAGAAGTTGACTCGTGTCAGTTTTTATCACCTCATCGATATTGTCGGCATTGACACCGAGGAAAAAGCCATAGTTTGCCAAAGATTTTTTGGAGGCAATGTCATACTTTTCTCTTAGGCTTTGTACGGTCAAAATATTCGGCACCGTATTGGGCATATCAATAAACGAAGTCACGCCACCTGCTAAAGCCGCTTTGCTTTCGGTATATAAATCGCCTTTGTGTGTCAGTCCCGGATCTCTGAAATGAACTTGTCCGTCAATAATCCCCGGAAAGAGGTATTTGCCAGTTCCGTCGATTACCTGATAGTTGGGTTCAATGTCAATATTGCCAATTTGGTGGATAAGTCCTTCGGACAATAATACGTCTGCGAGAAATGATTTCCCCTCATTTATAATCGTTGTATTCTTAATTAAAATAGTTCGCTTCATTGTTCATTTTCTAGTTGGATCTTCAAACGCTATCGGTGGCGAATGTAAAACAGCAACTCTTTTTTAATCTTCCAAAATTTGACTGATATCAATCGTGATAGTTGCTGTTTTTTAACGAGATAAACATAACTTCTTTAAGTTATAAGTCCAATTCTATTGGTCATGCATCGATAGGGTTCGGCAGTATTCCCGAACCCTTATCTTTAAAATTTTCGATCTGAAAAATAGAAATACATGTAGTTAAAGCTGGTGGCTAGTTAGTTTAAAGATTATAAATCTTCGGATTTGGAGAAAGCAAAAGCCGATTTGAAAGATTTGGTTTTTTTGTGAATTTGGGTGAAACTTTCTTCAAAACATGCTAAAAATACCCAATACTGGGTATTTTTTTTATGGTTTTGTGGCCTTAGATTTAAAGAAATAAAAACTTAATTATATGAAAACACCAAAACACCAAAACACCAAAACATAGATTTTTGAAAGGTGTAGTGTTCCGAATTCTTATTTTTTTCCTAGCAACTTTTGGTATCTGGGGATGTGAAATGGAAACTTTTGAGGAGATCGGAACCGAGGAAATTTCAGAGCAAGTTCAAGGCCCTTTTCAGGTACAGTCTGTTAACAAAAATCTGCTCAATTCCCTGGGTAGGAAAATGGGGAAGCGAACAGGATTCAATGTGATAGAATCTGCACAACAGCGAACACTTTCCGATTTTACATTTGACCTGGACGCATCCCTTCTTACCACTGATACTTTAAAACGCCGCACGTACACTGTCCCTTTTCTTGAAATAGGAGATATCTACAGCACCTTTAATCTGGTAATGGTCGCTGATAGCGTGGATAATATATTGGATCAGTATGTACTCCACTATGAATTTGACAGTATCCAATATCAGAAGTTTGAGGAGACCAAAGACTTTCTCATCGGAGGAGTAACGATAAAGCGATTTCCTTTTTCGAGTTTTTTCAATGATTCCAATCCTGACTTTCTGGAGCGACATAATGAGATATTTGATTCGAATGGTGATCCTGTCACCTGTGATCAAGTGACTATCAGCGGCACTTCTAGCGGAGGAGGTGGAGGTCAGGGAGGTTCAGGATCTTTATGGACTACACCAGGAGGATCGGGAGGCTCTCCTTTAACAGGTGCTGGTGGAGGAGCCTGTTCATGGACTGTCTCTCTGAGTCCTTGCTCTTGCCAGAATCACACGACAGCATGTGGATGTAACGACACAACAAGATATAGTGTAATTACTATATCCTGTAATCCCGCCAATCGAAGGATTACTGCAAATCAGGCTGAGTCAATGATGACCTGCATGGATTGCAATGTATCTGATTTTGGATCACCGGTTTTTACACTGACTCGAGCTGCTACAGTAATAGCTAATTTGTTAGGGGGAAATCTTTTGACGGATTGGCATTTGCAATATTTAAGCAACAATCCAAGTCTCAGCTCCGAACTTCGAGCTGCATTGAGGGGAGATCCTTCCATTGATACAGATGCGGCCCTTTTTACTATCTCAGCTGGAATGAATGGAGCTTTGACGGGTAATATGACCCAGAATTTTGGAAGAGCTATTGATGATTTGGTGGCTGCGGATCTTTCTAATCCTGCAATTTTGAATTTATTCAACTCATATTTCTCTGCAAGGATTGCATTTCTAAAACTTGAAAATCCAAACAAGTATAAATATGCAGACGGGTCTCTCAATAAAATGCTTTTATATTATGATGCATGTAAAGAGGCCAAACATTGGGCTTTAGATCTTTTTGGCTTTGTCCCATTTTTGGGCGAACCAGCAGATCTGATTAATGGAATCCTTTATGGAATTGAGGGTGATGGAGTTAATGCAGCTTTGAGTACCGCATCTGCTATACCATTTTTAGGTTGGGTTACCTCGGGGTCTAAAATGGGAATGAAAGTAATAGGAAGCGCTTCAGATTTGAATTCTCGAAAAGTCTTAAGGTGGTTCCTAGATAAAGATCAAATAATTAAATTTGGGGATTCCAACCAATTAAGGGGTATCTTGAGATTAACTGATCCTACAAAACAGGCACATCACATCATTCCATGGGCGGATTTAGTTCGGAGTAATCCTGTCGTTCAAAAAGCAGCAAAATCAGGAGATGCCTTTCACTTAAATGAAGCTCTTAATGGAATTCCTGTGGATACTTGGAGAAATCAACCTAATCATGAAATTTATAGCAATCGCGTTAAAGCACTTCTTGATAACTTTAATAATTCTTACCCAAATGCTTCCTCTGATGATGCGTATAATTTTCTAAATTCACTTATCGTTAGAATTAGGGCGGAAATAATAAATAACCCAGAGAAACATCTTAATGATATTGTATTCAGATGAGATATTACAGAATTACCCAATCTTTTGACCCTAAAATTACTGGTGGACAGGACTTTATTAAGGAGTTTATTAATGGTGGAGGATTAAATAATCCGAAAGGTCTTGGGAATTTACCTCAAGGTGAATGTATATTAATTGATCCTATAGTTCCAGTTCATGTGGTTAACAATGGAGCTAGATTAAATGATTTTCATATAACTGGGGGGCCATTAGGTAACCGCTTCTTGATTTCAGAAAATCTAAAAAGAAAATTTTCAGAATTTCGAGAAGAGCTTTTTCAGTTCTTTCCAGTGCCGATAATTCAAGGTGAAAAGAAAATTGAAGGTTACTGGGTAACTCATATACTTCAATATGATCCAAATCAAATTGATTTTAAAAAAAGCCAATTTTTTTACCAGAAAAGTAGAAAAATCAGCAAGCCCTTTTATCCTCCTAAATTTGAAAATAGTGAAGAAAAAAGGATTTTTGAAGGTTGGGAATCATTCCAAGATTTTTCCGAAAATGAGCTTACTTATCTTGATAGCCTAACCGCAATAAATCCTAAAATCAAGATTTCAAATCCTTATCCAATTATTGCTTTTCGTAGAGTAGGTATAAATGACTTGATTGTTAAAGAGGAGGTAATGAAAATTTTTGAAGAAGAAAGGTTCATTGGTTTAGAATATTGGCCTCTGGAAATCCCAGATGAAGAATGGTACGGCCCCAATGGCCTCCGAAAGCAATTCTATAAATAAATCAGAATCCAGCTTGGAGCTAATCTGGGCTGGATTTCTTTAATATCGACTTACAAATCATCCGATAATTCAGAAAGCGGCCAAATCCAAAAACAACCCTTTCCATATTAATGAACTAGACAATGGTGCGGCTGTGAGTGCTTGGCAAAGCACGAATCATCCTAGTTACAATGACAGAATCAAGGTAATTTTAGATACCTACAATAAAGGGAATCCTAATGCTACTCCAGAGCAAGCCATGGTTTTTCTTCAAGGGAAAATGCAGGAACTATCCCAACTAATCCAAAATAATCCAACTGTTAAAATCAATGATCTGATATTCCGATGAACTACTTCGAACTACATGACTTGTACAATGTTGCTAAAATTCAGTACAACCCCGATTTCAAAGAAGGAGATTTGATAATGGGGAGTCAGCAAAAAGAGGTTCAGGATTTATCCTTTCATAAGATTCATACCCAAATAATAAAGGCGAGTGGTAAGCTTCATGATTTCTATAGACCTTCTTCAAATTTATCTATGAGAATTATAGTCTCCTCCCGAGTAAGATCACTTTTAGAATCTTTCAGGCAAGAAAATATCCGCTATTATCCCTGTCCAGTATTGCGAGGTAAAGAGATGATTAAGGATTATTGGATCACAGATAAAGTGGTCTTCGATGATGATTGGGTGGACTTTGGCAGATCGGAATTCTTTCTCAGAAAGCGAAAGCTGATTAGTCAGGGAAACGAACCCCGGGCAAGATATGAAGTCGCAGAACAGATTACCCAATACAAAGACCTCGAAGATTTCAACAGGTATCTAAGAGATAACATGTGGCATATGGACGAACGATATCCTTTTAAGATTTTTATTAAAGAGGATTGCCCACACCACATTCTTTCAATTCATACCACTGGTCCAAAGTATTTGATTGTTTCTGAAGAGTTGAAAAACGACCTTCAAAAGCAAAAAATGGACAAAGGGATCGAATTCAAACTATTAGAAATACCAGATGAAGAGTGGGGAGGCCCAAATGGCATCCGTAAGCAATTCTATAATTAACTTGAAGTCCAGCCCGGAGCCAATCTGGGATGGATTTTTTAAAAAATAAAAAATATGTATGAAACCAAAATATTGGCCAAGTCTGGAAGAATGGGTGGAATCTGAGGAAGATCTCAACCACAAAATCACCGAACTCCATGAATCCGAGCTATCACCTCAGGAACAGGCGAGGCCTCTGCTGAATTATCTAGTAAAGACTTATCAGCTACCCAAAATGCTTTTGGATATTACGGATCGCGATTGGGAAGATGCCGGAGATTCTTGGTATCAGCCGATTTCGATATTTGAGCAGATCGCCCAGCTTCGCTTCGTGGAACCCGAGAATAGCGATCCACGCTATTTGGTACTCAACTCAGCCTATTTGATCCATCACAAATTGGTCATTGGCCTATCTGATGAGCTTGGTCAATTTCTTGCGGGGGATGAACTCCAAGGCATCGGCTATCGAGGCGAGAATATTCTTGAGGCGGAGTTTGTGCCTGTACGAAAAGGAGAAAGCTGGTCTGAGTTAGGTTGTAGATCTTTTACCAAAGAGGTAGTCTAAATCAATTTGCGGTTTTCTTGTCTTGACTATAGCTATCTTATATAGTCTAGACATTTCTTGATGTGCGAACCTTAAATCTCTCTTAAGAAAGTTGGCTCAGGATGCTCAGCTCGAAATAATAGGTTATTTTTCATCTGATTGTTCTTAACCAAAAAAATAAATGAAACGCATTACTAACCTATCAATCCTTTGTGTAGTGTTCTTTATGTTTTTGAGCTCTATTCTGTTTGCTCAAAAAAGAGATATCTATGAATTAAAAACCTATCACATTGAAAATGCCGACCAAGCCGCGATGTTGGATAGCTATTTGGAAAAAGCATACCTCCCAGCAGCTCACAAGCTTGGAATTACAACTGTTGGGGTTTTCAAACCAATTGCTTCACAACCAGATTCGGGAAAAACTGTGTATGTTCTGACCCCATTCAAGTCTATGGATGATTATTTGTCTGTGGATGTCAAGCTTGCAAAAGACCCAGTATATCAAACTGCAGGAGCGGCCTACATTCAGGCAGCTTTTGATCATCCTCCTTACAAACGAATAGAAACTGCAATTTTACAGGCGATGACGGGTCAACCGAAATTCGCAGCATCTCAACTGAATGGTCCAAAGAAAGACCGGATCTATGAATTGAGAAGCTATGAAGCGGCTACGGAACGACTTTACCAGCAAAAAGTGAAGATGTTCAACTCAGGTGAAATGGGCATTTTTACGAGATTGGGATTCAATCCTATTTTCTATGCCGAAACGATCGCCGGAGCGGATATGCCAAATCTCATGTATCTGACTACTCACGAAAACATGGAGAAAAGAGATGCCAACTGGAAAGCTTTTGGTGCCGATTACAAATGGGCTGAAATGAAAGAGATGGAAGAGTATAAGAATACAGTTTCCCGAAACGACACTCGGTTACTTTATCCTACCGATTATTCGGATTTCTAGAAAGAGATTTAAAGCCGGCGAGAGTCGGCTTTTTTATTTATTATTCAATTTGCTTATCCCCTCAAACATCCTCACCCCAGTTTCAATGAGTTCATCGGGGAAATCATAGGTAGGTTCATGAAGTTGAGGATAGTTTTCGCCAGATCGCAATTTGAATATGCTAATAACAAAGGTTACAAGCTAACAAGTTATGAAAGCGGTAAACCAATCAAACCTCAGCAGAGGTTTATAATTTCAAGTAGAAGCACACTAATTTTTATTTTGGATCAAGCTGATAATTGGTTACCAATACCGAGGCCGAGATTTGAAGAAGCTGCTCCAATTCGCGAATCATATCGACAGTAAGTTTTTTCTTACGGTTGAGAATTTCTGATACGCGGCTTTTTCCACCGATTATTCCGACCAAATCTTTTTGGCGAATATTCAATTCTTCCATTCTGATTTTTATCGCTTCGATCGGGTCGGGTGCGGCTATGGCATAGTGTTCATTCTCGTAGTTCTCGATGAGCAACGAAAGGATTTCCGCCTCGTCCCCTTCTTTTGAGTCGATTGGTGCATCAAAAATCACATCCAAACGCTTAAGTGCTTTTCGGTAGTCTTGTTCAGATTTAATAGGTTTTAATTCCATATTCTATTCATTTAAATCGTATCTGCATCTATTTTGTCATATTCTGCATGGGTGCCAATAAAACGAATAAATGCCCACTGTTTTTCGTAATTAAATTTGACAATCAGCCGATAAGAATTTCCCTTTATGTTGAAGACTATGCGACTATTTATCAGAACACTTGCGTTATTGTAAGTCAGCTTGATATCGTTAGGAGACAGCCAATTGGCACTTTTTGCTGTGTCATACCATGTCTTCAGGTATT
>Ga0105050_10006390_pt1 | contig 14650 bp, 11 predicted proteins | sample FRY01_FD_78088 | JGI IMG/M metagenome (GOLD analysis project Ga0105050, IMG submission 78088) | Freshwater microbial communities from Lake Fryxell liftoff mats and glacier meltwater in Antarctica - FRY-01 | ecosystem: Environmental > Aquatic > Freshwater > Ice > Glacier meltwater ... | reverse complement strand
GTCAGCGGATACAGGAGTACATCCGCAACGCCCTCCCCCTCTTCGAGCCCATGGAGGCCGAGTACAACGGCGCACTGTGCGAGGAGACGTTCAACGTGCTGATGCAGTCCGGGGCCTTCGGGTCACCGCAGGACATGCCCAAGGCCCTGCGCGGGGCGGAAACCGACTACCAATTCGCCAGCCCCCTGCACGACGCGGTCGAGGAGCAGCGCGGGCACAAGTTCCTCGAGGCCAGCCAGATGCTGGCGCAGGCCGCTGCGATCGACAAGAGCGTGTACGGGCTGATCGATGCCAAGACGGCCCTGCGGGACGCGCTCGAGGGGATCGGGACGCCCATCCGCTGGATGCGCAGCGAGGCCGAGGTGGACGAGATGGCCGGCGCCGAGGCCGCCGCCGCCAAGACGCAGGAGCTGCTGGCGAACATGGGACAGGGAGCAGTGGTTGCCAAGGATCTGGCACAGGCGCAAAGCCTGGCCAACCCGGCGCCCGTCTGATCGATGGCCGAGCAACCAGGACAACCCGGAGCCCGCCCCAAGCGCGTCAAGCGCCTGCAGGTGCCCGTCCCGAAAGCCTACGAGGCCACTTCATGGGAGCCCGCCGACGCGCGCGCACTCCAGGCACTGGTCAAGGGCGAATGCCCGGCCCACCTGCAGCAGCGGGCCATGAACTTCATCATCTACCAGATGTGCGGGACGTACCAGCCGAACTTCAGGCCGGGCGGTCCCGAGGCGGGGCGTGAGACGGACTTCGCGCTGGGCAAGGCTTTCGTAGGGCAGCAGATCGTCGGTCTGCTGAAGGTTAAGATCAATTCTCAAGGAGAGCAGGGATGAGTGACCAACAAACGGCAGTAGCACCCGCTGATGCTCGAGCCTTTGCGACCGGCTTCGTGCCGGACCCGAAGATTCTGGAGAGCATGGACGACACAGCTGTCGTGGCCTATCACGGCACCCTGAACAAGCAGATCCAGACCCATGTTCAGAAGGCCAACGAGTCACGCGACTGGCGCAAGGAAGTGGCCGGCGACAATGCAGACGCCCTCAAGACGCTGGAACGCTTCGCCAGCCCCAAGGCCCTGTACGAATCCTACGACCAGTTCCGCACCCGGATGAGCAAGGGCGAGCTCAAGGCCGTGACCGCCTTCCCGAAGGACGGCAGCGACGAGCAGAAAGCCCAGTGGCGCCAGGAGAACGGCATCCCGATCGAGCCCGGCAAGTACGACATCAAACTGCCCGACGGGGTGGTGATCGGCGAGAACGACAAGCCGATCCTCGAAGGGTTCATGAAGTACGCCCACGAGCAGAACCTGCCGACACCGGCCGTCAACGCCGCGGCGAACTGGTGGTTCCAGGAGCGCACCCAGCGCGAACAGCAGGCCCGGGAGAACTTCGACAAGCAGAAGCAGGACACTGCCGCGCAGCTGGGGTCGGAGTGGGGCGCTGACTACAAGCCCAACCTGAACCGCATCCAGGGCCTGCTGGACGCCACCATTCCGGCGGAACAGGATGAGCTGAAAACCTTGATCAACAACGCGATCGCCACCAACCCGCACTTCGCCCGCCACTACGCCGCCATTGCCCTGCAGATGAACCCGGCTGGCACGCTGGTGCCTGGCGACCGGGGCGCCAACGAACTGAGCGTGGCCGATGGCATCAAGACCATCGAGAACGTGATGAAAACGGACCGCTCCAAGTACGACAAAGACGAGGGCATGCAGAAGAAGTACCGGGAATATCTGGGCGCCTATCACCAGTTGACGGGCAAACAATGGGGCCAGCAGTAGGGGCTTGTGCAATCGCAAAAAGCGTGGGTACAATGCGCCCACAAGCAGCGTTGCCAGTGGCAACCCTCCCGGCCTAGTAACCCGGGAGGCCCACAAAGGCGAGGCAGCCACCACCAGCTCGAACGGCCCCGGATGGTCGGGCGCCGGCCCCCGCAAGGGACAACCCGGCAGTGACCATGATGGACAACCCGCGCGACGGTTCAATGAATCGTTTCGATAGGAGAAACCCATCATGGGAATGAGTGACGTAGCATTCCAGACGCAGTACCGTCAGGAGTTCATCGCCACGTTCGAGCAGCGCCAGAGCCTTCTGCGCGACACCTGCACGACCGAGGCAGTGATCAAGGGCAACACGGCAGTGTTCCTTGTGGCAGGATCCGGCGGCGCATCCGCAGTTACCCGAGGCGTCAACGGCCTCATCCCGGCCCGCTCCGACGACAACACGCAGAACTCCTGCGTGATCAGCGAGTGGCATGACCTGGTGCGCAAGACCAGCTTCAACATCTTTGCCAGCCAGGGCAATCAGCGCGCGATCATGCAGCAGTCCACCATGGGCGTGATCAACCGCAAGATCGACAGCCAGATCATCACGGAACTGAACACCGGCACCATCACGGTGGGCGCAGCATCGGCCACCCCGACGGTCTCGATGTTCCAGAACGCGCGGGTCAAACTGTCCAACGCCAGCGTGCCGTGGGACGGCAACATCACCCTGCTGTCCGGTGCGTCGTTCCTGGCCTTCCTCGAGGAAGCCCCGGAATTCAGCAACGCGCAGTACGTCGAGGTCCGGCCCTATGCCGGCAGCGGCCAGAACCCGTCCTGGCGTGACCAGATCATGGGCTACCGCTGGAGGAACACCCTCCTGATCGAGCACCCTGCCATCCCCGGCAAGGCGACGACCAGCGAGAAGGGGTTCCTGTACCACAAGTCGTCCATCGGCCACGCGGCCAACACTGGCGGCCTGATGTCGGCCGTCGGCTACAACGAGGAGCAGGACTACTCGTTCGCGCGCGCATCGATGGACATGGGTGCCAAGCTCCTGCAGAACACGGGCGTGGTTGTCATGACCTACGACGGTTCGGTATACGGCTAATGCCAGCCTGCTAGTCGTGGCAGAGCACCGCCCCGGCATCCGGGCCTTAAAAAAGGAAAGATCATGACCTACGTCGGAGCAACAGCAGCAAGCTCGCTGGCCAACCCGCCCTCGCGCATTGCGGGTGGGCTGGGCGGAATCAATCAGCAAAGCACGGCAGCGGGAGGTGGTCGCAGCTTGTGGATGTACAACAGTTCACACGCCAGCACCGACCTCGTATCGACATCGTTTTTCACCGATGCGTACTACCTCGGCATGCAGGCCGGGGACATCGTGCTTTGCGTCTCGGCAACCGCGTCCGGATCCAGCGCATTGATGGTGGCGGGCGTGCTGGGTGCGGTGACCACGGCAGGTGCGAACCTGTCCACCGGGGCATTCATCACATCGACGTTCGGCTAATCGAAGGCCGCCGAGATCCACGATGCAGCAACCTGGGCGGGCCGCAATGCCCGCCCTTTTTCTTTCAACACCGGAGAGGGAACCATGACCGAAGTCGAGAAGAAGCCCGCCATCCCGCAACTGGACGCCACGCGCTTCCAGCCGGCCGAGCACGAACGCAACATCCACGCGATCACCGTCGAGGAGCACGTCACCCGTGCCAACATCCTCACCCCCGAATTCCTCGCCCATGTGGCGGCCAAACTGCGGCCCTACGACCAGATCGAGGTCCGCAAGGACGATGGCACGCTGTTCGCCCGCTTGCTGGTCCTGCAGGCCGACCGGACCTGGGCGCGCACCTACGTGCTGGAGTGGCATAACCTGACCACCCGCGACGTGTCCCTGACCGCCGCCGTGAAGGGTGCCGTGGGCGCCAACCCGGCCAACCAGGACAGCCCGTTCGAGGTGACATACAAGGGGGCGCACAAGAAGTGGTTCGTGCTGCGCAAGGACACCACGCCCCCGGAATACATCCGCGAGGGCGAGGAACCCAAGACCGCGGCCAGCGCCTGGCTGAACCAGTGGCTGAAGGTCACCACCTGACGCCATGGGAATTAACAGGTTGATGCTCTACAACAACGCCCTCCTCCTCTGCGGGGAGCGGTTCCTCGCATCGTTGAGCGAGGACCGGGAGCCCAGGCACCTGCTCGATCAGGTCTACAACAGCAACGGCATCGACTACTGCCTGGAGCTGGCTCAGTGGTGGTTCGCCATGCGGGCGGTGATGATCGATTACGACCCCTCGATCACGCCAGATTTCGGCTACCAGAAAGCCTTCACGGTCCCCGAGGACTGGATCCGCACCAGCGCCCTGTGCTCCGACGAGTACTTCAAGACGCCACTGCTGTGCCACGCCGCCGAGCCGGACTACTGGTACGCCGACATCACGCCCATCTATGTCAAGTACGTGTCCAACGACACGGCCTATGGTGGCGACCTGTCCCGCTGGCCGGCATCGTTCGCAGACTACGCCGCGGCCTACTTCGCCACCCGCATCATCGGCAAACTGGCTGGAGACCGATCCGACCAGCGCATGACCCTGCTGGGACCGCCGGGCCAGCCGACGAAGGGCCTGCTCATGCTGACCCTGCACCGGGCCAAGAGCGCGGCCGCGCAGACCCAGCCCACGCAGTTCCCGGCGCAGGGCAACTGGAGCCGCGCCAGGCTGGGACGCCGCGGCAGTTTCCGTGATGGTGGCAACAACGGTTCGTTGATCGGGTAGGCCGTGGCCCGGACAGAAGCCACCCGGTACGCCTTCAACCGTGGACTGATCTCCCCGCTGGCCCTCGCGCGCGTAGACCTGAAGCGCGCCGCCCTTTCGGCGGAACTGCAGACGAACTGGGTGCCGCGCGCGCTGGGGCCGATGATGCTGCGCACGGGCTTGCAGTACATCGGCAGGACCGAGGCAGACCTGCCAGCCCGTTTCGTCGAATTCGTGCGGTCCCTGAGCGAACAGCACATGCTCGAGTTCACCAACGGCGCTATGCGCGTGTGGACCAACGATGCCTTCGTGACGCGCGCCGCGGTAACCACCGTGGTGCTGAACGGCGACTTCGACACCGCCCTGACAGACTGGGGCGACAACGACGAGGCAGGCGCCGCCTCCGTCTGGGTGGCCGGCGGATACATGGGCCTGACCGGGACCGGCACCGCAGCCGCCATCCGCGACCAGCAGATCACCGTGCCGGCGGCATCCCAGAACATCGAGCACGCCCTCATCGTCTACGTCGCACGCGGCCCCGTCACGCTGCGGGTCGGCACGGTGGTGGGGGACGACTCCCTGATCAACGAGGTGGCCCTCGGGGTGGGCGTACACTCCCTGGCCTTCACCCCGACGGGCGCCATCTTCTTTATCCGCCTAATGAGCCGCCTGAAGCGCCAGGTGCTGGTGACCTCGATCAACATCGCCCCGGCCGGTGAACTAGGCCTGACCAGCCCCTACCTGACCGCCGACCTCGACTACATCCGCGCCGGCACCGACACGCAGTCTGCCGACGTCATGTTCGTGGGAGGGCGTGGATACCAGCAACGCCGCGTGGAACGGCGGGCCGCCGGCCGATCCTGGTCTGTGGTGCTCTACCAGCCCGAGGATGGACCCTTCCGCTCGCAGAACACCGGCACGGCCACCATGACCCCGAGCACGCTGTCCGGCAACGGCACCCTGACCTGTTCGGTGTCGTTCTTCCGCAGCACCCATGTGGGCGCCCTCTTCCGCATCGAATCGATCGGCCAGACCGTCAGCAAGAGCATGACCCTGCTGAACGACGCCACGGCCAGCATCCGCGCGACGGGCATCACCACCACCCGGACCTTCACCATATCGCTGGGCGGCCTGACCGCCAGCGGCAACACCGTGGTGCTGCAGCGCAGCTTCGACGACGCCTCATGGACGGACGTGCCTGGCAAGTCCTGGACCGCCGACACCAGCGAGACGTACACCGACGGCCTGGACAACCAGATCGTCTACTACCGCCTGCTGTGCACGGTCTACGCCGCCGGCACCACCACCGCCGCCCTGTCCATCAGCAGCGGCAGCATCGCTGGCGTCTGCCGGGTGGTCGGATACACCTCGGCCCTGGTCGTGGACATCGAGATCCTGACCGACTTCGGGTCGCTGACCGCCTCGAGCGCATGGTCCGAGGGCCTGTGGTCGGACTACCGCGGCTGGCCATCCAGCGGCGCACTGTACGAGGGACGCCTGAACTGGAACGGCTACGACTCGGTGGTCCTGTCCGAATCGGACCAGTTCGACGCCTTCAACCCGGACACCGAGGGCGACTCGGCCGCCATCAACCGGACGATTGGATCCGGCCCGATGGATACCATCAACTGGGCCCTGCCGCTCCAGCGCCTGCTGCTGGGAGCCCAGTTGGCCGAGCACAGCATCCGCTCGAACACGTTCGACGAACCCCTGACGCCTACCAACTTCAACCGGAAACAGGCCTCGACGCGCGGATCGGCAGCAGTTCAGGCGCTGCGGGACGGGGCCAAGGGGTTCTTCGTGGGTCGCTCCGGCAGCCGCCTGTACGAGCTCGCCTTCGACGGCCAGTCCTACGACTACAGCAGCAACGACCTGACCATCCTGAACCCGGAGGTGTGCAAGCCGCGCATCGTGCGCATGCACATGCAACGCATGCCCGACACCCGGATGCACTGCGTGCTGAGTGACGGCACTGCCGCCGTGCAGGTCTACGACGCGGCCGAGCAGATCAACTGCTGGGTGAAGATCGAGACGGATGGCCTGATCGAGGACGTCTGCGTGCTGCCCGGCGCCGCCGGCGTGGCCGAGGACAGCGTCTACTACGTGGTGGCCCGGACGATCAACGGCGCCACGGTCCGCCACCTCGAGAAGTGGGCGCTCGAGGCCGAATGCCAGGGCACCTACTCGACCTCGCCAACCCTGAACAAGCAGGCCGACTCTTTCGTGGTCAGCCCCGGCGGCACGACCACCATCACCGCCGCGCACCTCGCCAACGAGGAGGTCGTCGTCTGGGGAAATGGCAAGGATCTGGGCGCCTACACGCTGGACGCTGCAGGACAGGCCACGGTCAGCGAAACGCTGGACGCCAACGGCGCCGTGGTGGGCCTCTACTACCGCGCCCGGTTCAAGTCCGCCAAACTGGGGCAGACCCTGTCCAAGCACAAGAACGTCGACCACCTGGCCCCGGTGCTCTACAACACGCACGCCCAGGGCCTGCGCATGGGTCCTGACTTCACCAACATGGACCCGCTGCCGCTCATGCATGAGGGCGCGCCGGTGGACGCGACATCGACCTACGCCACCTACGACTCCGAGCCGCAGGAATTCCCCGGGACCTGGGACGTGGACGCCCGCATCTGCCTCGAGGCCGCTGCCCCGCGCCCGTGCACGATCCTCGCCATGGTCATCGAGGGGCAGGTGACATGATCGAACTGCGCGCCACCCAACCCGCCGACGTGCAGGCCTTGTACGGCAAGCCGCTGCCCATGAGCATCACCGGCCTGACCGCCGTCGAGGGCGACAGGATCCTCGGCATGGGCGCCATCTACCCGCAGGACGGGTGCATGGTACTTGTGTGTAAGGTGCACCCCGATGCCAGGCCGCTGCGCCTGCGCCATGCGCGCGCCATGCTGACCGGTGCCCACAGGCTGTTGCGCACCGCAGCACAGGCCAGACTGCCAGTCCGAGCCTTTGCCGACAGAACTCACCCCGGCGCCGCGGAACTGATCGAGCGGCTGGGATTTCGCCACATTGAAAAGGATGTCTACGAATGGGCGACGCCAACATAACCCCGGACCAAATGTCGGGCACCGCCGGCGGGGTCGGCTCCATCATGAGCCTGATCGGATCCATGCGATCGGCAGACAGCGCCAGCACGGCGGGCAGCAGTGCCCGCGCAGCAGCAGACTATGAGGCCGCGCAGATCGAGCAGAACGCCGGTCAGGCGCAGGCGGCCGCCCAACGCGAAGCGACGATCGAGCGCCGCAAGACCGCCCTCCTGATCAGCCGCGGCCTAGCCGTGGCAGCAGCTGGTGGCGGGGCGACCACTGACCCCACCGTGTCCCGCCTGCTCGAGGACATCGCCGCCGAGGGCGACTACCGCTCCGGTGTGGCCATCTACCAGGGCGAGGAGAAGGCCCGACTGCAGCGCATGCAGGCCGAAGGGCGCCGCATGGAGGGCGCCAACGCCGAGGGCATGGGCGAGAGCCGCGCATCGGCCTACCGCATGGCCGGGTTCGGAGCGGCCCTGCAGGGAGCGTCATCCCTCTATACCAAGTACGGCGGTGGCGGCCCCAAGAAGGCGGCAGGCGTATCGACCGAGTGGGCTGACTACTACGACCAGCCCGGGCAGGGATACCGCTGATGGCACGCCTTCCAACCTTCGAGCAACTCGGCAACAGCCCCACCCCACGCCCCGAGATGGGGGTGGTCTCCGTGCGCAACGCCGGCCAGGAGATGGACGCCGAGGGGCGGGCACTCACCCAGACCGGCAATGTGCTGCAGGGCATCAGCAACGAGCTGTGGGCCTTCAAGGAAAAGACCGACACCACCCGGGTCGAGGACGCCTGGAACCAGTACAAGACCAAGGTGCTGGATTACACCCATGGCGAGGGCGGCCTGCTCAAGACCGAGGGCGCCAATGCCGTCAGCGGCGACCTGATTGGCAAGTCCACCATGCTGCTGGCCGACGCCCGCGGCAAGATCGCCGACAGCCTGACCGACGACCAGAAGCGCCGGTTCTTCGATCGCGCCGACGTGACCGACCTCGACACCAAGCGGCAGGTGCTCACCCATCTGGCGCAGCAGCAGACCTCCTACGCCAAGACCGTGTTCCAGGGATCGGAAGCCGCGGCCAAGGCCCAGATCGCCGCCGACCCGAAAGACTCGAAAGTGTTCGCCGGCGCGCGCGACACCCTGCTGGCCCAGGCCGACGCCTACCTGAAGCAAAACGGGGTCGAGGACAAGGCGACCGCCGACGCCCTCAAGGGCAAACTGGTCGACGGCCTGTGGGTCAGCCGCATCAACGCCCTGCTCTACGCCCAGCCCGCCCTCGCCGACGCCCTGTTCCGGGCGAACCAGGACCAGATCAAGGATCCCGACCTGCGCCTGCTCATGCAGAACAAGGTGCGCGAGGTGTCCCTCGGGGTGACCGCCGGCAACGAGGCCGACCAGATCATCACCAGCACCCGGAACCTGCTCGACAAGCGGGACAAGGAGCAGGCCCGCCTGATCGAGGTCGGCCGCCGACAGGAACCGCTGCCACCCGGCGTGCCGGAATCCGAGCGCGCTGCCTACCTGGCCGTGAGGGACGCCACCAAGCGTGGACAGCCGCTGACTGTCTCGGCCGACTACCAGCGCGACGGCAACCTCCGCCAAGTCTCCCAGACCGATGGCGTACTGGCACCGAACACCAGCGGCTTGCCGACCAGCCGCGACATCGCCGCGCAGCTGCCAGTGATGATGGGGCAGGTCGAACGGCGCGCAGACGAGCTCTACGGGCCGGACAAGAACAACCCAGACCGCGCCGCCTTCGTGAAGCGCCTGGGCGCCGAACTGCAGTCCCGGGTATCGAGCGAGGTGCAGCAACTGAACGCCATCCAGCGCCAGTCGCAAGGCATGCTGATCGACGCCGTGGCGGGCCTGTCCAGCCCCGGCAACGGTGGCCTGATGACGGTCGGCACGGGCGGCCAGGCCCCGGCACCCATCACCAGCTTCGCCCAGATCATGGCCAACCCCCAACTGGCGCGCGCATGGCAAACGCTGGATCCACAGGCCAAACTCGGCCTCGAGCGCCTCATGGAGCACAACCTGCGGGCCAACGACAAGGGCGAGGAGCGCCTGTACCGGTCCCTGTTCAACCGGATCCACCTCGACCCCGCCGACCCGAACAAGATCGACTTCTACGCCCAGATCATCGACCCGCAGGTGGCCGATCGCCTGTCGGTGCAGCAGATCAACGCCCTGCGCCTGGAACTGGACCGCAACGAGACGCCCGGCGGCCGCAGCGTGAACCAGATGAGGAAGGCCGCCGACGCCAACGTGGCCGCATTCTTCAAGACCCACATCATGTTCACCGCCCAGCCCGACCGCCAGATCGCCGCCACCATGCGGTGGAACGAGGATGCCGGCCGGCGGATCGACGAGCTGGTGAAGGCCGGCAAGACGCAGGACGTGCGCCGCCTGTTCATGCTCGACACCCCGGAATCGATCATCAGCCCGAAGTACCTGCAGACCTACATCGACGGCACGCCGGCGCAGGGCCTTGCCACCGGTGCAGCAGGCGTGAGGGCGGGCGAGCCGGCGATCGCGCAAGTGCCCCCCGCCACCCAGCCGGCCAACATCGCCACCCGCGAGCAGCTGGACGCCTGGTTCGCCAGCCTGCCGCCGAATGTTGACCGCTTCGTGGGGACCGACGGCAAGGTGCGCATGGTCCCGGCGCGCCAAGCCGCCCCAGGCGCGCCGCAGCCTGCAGCACCCGCCCAACCCGCCGCAGCCCCGAACTACGGCCCCCGTGTGGACGGCACCCAGAAGGGCAATGGCTTCCTGGGCCCCCTCCGGACCACAACGGGCGAAACCGCCACCGAGATCTCCATCGGCGTGAACATCGATGGCAAGGAAACCCAGATCCCGTCGCTGGTGCCCACCCTGACGCCGGGCGAGGTCACCTCCCTGCTGGCCGGCGAGAAGCCCACCCCAGCCATCGTCGACAAAGCCGTGGCGCATGCCAAGCAACGCATGGCCGAGGGCAAGAGCCCGTTCGCCGACGGTCCCGAGACGGCAAAGCCGGTCACCATGGACCAGACGGGAAAGATCGTCACCGCAGCACCAGCAGGCCCGGTGACCGTCGATGCCTTCGAGGTGGTCGAGAAGCCCGACACCGTGGCAGGCAACATCGCCGCCATCAGAGATGCCCGTGCGCGCGCCATGGAGATCCGCAAGGGCGGGGCGCAAGGTCCGCAGTACGAGCTCACCGGTCCGCTGGTGAGCATCATCCGGGGCATCAAAGAGGGCCTGCTCGATCGCCCCGCCCAACTCGGCCGGGCATTGCAAGCCTTGATACCGACCGAATTGGAGGCCCTTTATGCCGGTTTCGACGCCATCAAACAGTCCAGGAAGGTCAGCAGGGCCGATGAGGACGTGCTGAACCAGGTTATCCGGTACGGATTGCTGACGCCGGACGACGAAAAACTGGCGCGCGGGCTGCTCGAGCGCCTCGGGAAGAAGAAATAATGGCCGACCTCTACCAGGGACTTCAGGAAGCCTCCGGGACCATCGGCGCGCCCCCGCCAGCGCCCGCAGCGCCACCCGGGCTGTACGACGGGCTGCAGATGGCCCCTACCGTCGCCCAGGCAGCGCCACGCGAGCCCAGCGGCCCGCTGGAGGCCCTGCAGGCCGGATTCCAAGGATCCGCCCCGGGTCTCGCTTGGCACGGCCGCCTGCCGGACCTCTTGATCAACCCGGCCAACGCCAAAGTGTTGGAGCGCTTCCTCGCCGGGGTGGGGCTGGTCGGCGCTGAACTGCCGCTGATGATCGTCGGGGCCATCGCCGGCGCGCCGGCTGGTGCTGCTGTCGGCACGGCCGTGGGCGGCCCGGTAGGAACCGCTGCCGGGTCACTCCTGGGCGCCGGTCTCGGCATGGGAGCCGTCCCGGCCGCCATCCGGGAATCCCTGATCCAAGCCTACAAGGCGGGCGACGTGATGACCGCCGCTGACTACTGGAACGCGCTGCGCGAGGTCGCCAAGACCACCGCCATGGAGGCCGGCATCAACGCCGCGGCCATGGGCGCCGGCGCGCTGGCAGGCCGCGCGCTGGGAACCGCCATCGCCCCCTCGATCGGCACCAAGATGACGGTGGGCACCGCCACCGCGGCGATCGAAACGGCCGACATTGCCACCCAGATCGCCCTGATACCGACCATTCCGGCGGCCTTCCTGGGACGCCTGCCAGACGCGCAGGAGTTCCTCGACGCCGCGATCCTGATTGGCGGCCTGAAAGCGGCCCATGTGACCGCCCAGAACATCACCAGCGTGTTCCTCAAGACCGGCAAGACCCCCGCCGAGCTGGTGGCCGATGCCCAGACCAACCCGGAGGTCGCGCGCGAGATGACCGAGCCGGCAAAGCCGGTGCCGGAGACGATCGACAAGCCCCTGCGCCTGGAAATGCTTCGGATACAGGAAAACCTGTTCCGCGAAACCCACCGCCTGAACGAACTGGACGAGCGCGCCACAGGTACCCCGGGCCGGGTGATCGTCGACGACTTCGGGGTCGAGCAGGTGGTGCCAGGCCGCGACGCGGAATTCCTGACCGACGCCGAGCGCACCGAAAGGGCCACCCTGCGGGCCCGGGTGGCGGAACTAGAGTCCCAGGCCGGCCGGGTGATTGCCGATGCCATGACGCCCGCTGCCGAGCGGGCAAGCTACACCCCGGACCAACTGACCGAGGCCGGCAAGATGGCCGCCGACCGCCTGACCACACTGGAAACCAAGGCCGCCGAGCAGGCCCTGACCGACCGGGAGCGGGCCGAGCGCGTGTACCTCGCCAACACCAAGGAGCCCGAGGCCCTGGCCCGCCATTTCGGCCTCGAGCCCCTCAAGCCGCCCATTGTTTCACGAGAAACAATCGACGCCAGCGCCCAGCGCGTGCACGACGACGTGCTGCGCCAGATCCGCGAGGCCGACGACGCCCGGGTCGCCTCGGGCCTGCAACCGCTGGGGGACGACCACGCCATGGCCGTGGCGGCCCTGGTGAGGGCGCGCGTGCGCACCCGTGCCGAACGGCTGGGCATGCTGCCCGAGGACGTCTACAACGAGCGCCCCGTCCAGATCATCGACGAGACGGCGCCGGAGGTGGCCGCGGCCGAGGCGGCGATCCCGCCCGACGCCCCCCGCTTCGAACCCCCGGAAACCGACCTGTTCGGCAACCCGGTGGCCACCACCAACGCGCCGCGCGCCGCCGTCGAGGCCCTCGCCACGGTCGAGGTGCCGCTCGCCAACCTGATCCTGAGCAAGGAAGTGCCCCAGTTCAAGCACGCCGCCGATGCCAAGGGCGTGATCGTGCCCCTCGGCGGGACGTTCGACCGCACCGGGGTGGGCCCCATTCAAGTCTGGGAGCGCCTGAACGGCCAGCTGGAAATCATCAGCGGCCGGCACCGGTTCGACCTTGCCCAGCGCAGTGGAGAAGAAACCATCCCCGCGCAGATCCACCGCGAGGCGGACGGGTTCGATGCAAGACAGGCGGCAATCCTGGACGCCGAGCTCAATATCCGGGAAGAACAAGGGAGCGTCGCAGACTATGTCCAATATTTCAAAGATTCCGGTAAATCGCGTGAGGCCGCCGACGAGCTCGGACTTCTGGCGCGTGCAAAGGGAAAATCTGGCTTTGCAATCGCCCGGGACGGATCCAACGACCTTGTCGCTGCGCATCGTGCCGGTCAGCTATCCGATGAAGCGGCCCTCTCGATAAGCAGCACGGCACCCGGCAGCGACCGTCTGCAGGCCCTCGGCATCGCCATGGTGAACCAGGGCAAGAGCATCCTCATCGCCGTGAACACCATGAGGGCGGTGGACCTGATGGCCGCCGAGCGCATGGCCGCGGGCACCCAGGGCGACATTTTCGGGTTCGACGACAGCGCCATGCGCGAAGCCAGCACCATGGCCAAGAAGGCCAGCGCCAAGCAGCGCGCCATCGGCGAGCAGATCGCCGCGGTGTCGGGTGCCAGCAAGCGCCCAGAACTGGCCCGCAAGATGGGCGTGGACGTGGCCGACCCAGAGGGCATCCAGAAGAAGATCATCGAACTTCGCCAGGAGCAGTACCTGTGGGACAACTGGCCCCTGTACCCGGAACTGGTGGCGAAGCTGCGTGGGGAAACACTCAAACAGGGCGCCATCGACGACAGTGTGTTCACGAAAGACGAATTCCCCCTCCTCCCCGAGACCCCCGCCGAGGCCGCCGCGCGCGACAGCGAGGCGGCCATGGAGGCCACACGCAGGATCGAGGAAGAAGCCCCGAGCGTGCAGGACATCCACCGCGTGGCAGCCCGCTATCAGGTGAAGTACGACAACGACCCCGCCTTCATGGCCATGACCAAGCGCCTGACCGGCAAGAACCACCTCGACGACCTGAACCCTGCCGAGCGCAAGAAGGTGTACGACGCGATCGAGCGTGATGCGAACACGCTGTTCCAGAGCCAGTCGCGCGACACCTGGTACAAGTCCGCCCTCGGCGAGGCGATCGACAAGGCGAACATGAAGTCGGCCCCGGCCAATGGCTGGCTGGGCTTCCTCAAGGGCCATGTGGCCAAAGGTGGCGTGAAGGCAGACGAGATCAAATTCAGCGGGATCGAAGAGTGGCTCCAACTCCAGGAAGGCAAAGTCACCAAAGAGCAGGTGGCCGACTACCTGAAATCCAATGGCGTGAAGGTCGAGGAGGTGACGCTGGGAGAAACCGCCAATCCATACGAAGCATTCGTCCTGAAGATGGAACAAAAATACGGTTAAGGCTATGACACCGTGAACCTGACGCCGGCAGAGGCGGCCGAGCAGGGACGCCTCTGGGAAGATGCACAACGGCCCGGCGTCACCAACTTCGCTACCTACCAACTCCCAGGAGGAGAGAACTACCGGGAACTGCTGCTGAAGCTGCCGGACAGCAGGCCCGCCCCCAGCGCCGCCGCCAGGGATGCCTGGGCCGCCGCCGAGGTCGCCGAGGTCGCCGAGGCCGCCCTCAAGGTGGCCGAGGTCGCCTACGCCAAGGTCAAGGCCGCCAAGGCCGCCAAGGCCGCCTACGCCACCGCCGAGGCCGCCGATGCCGCCGATGCCGCGGCCAAGGCCGCTTACGAGGCCAAGACCGTCGCCCTCGG
>Ga0105050_10006389_pt1 | contig 14652 bp, 6 predicted proteins | sample FRY01_FD_78088 | JGI IMG/M metagenome (GOLD analysis project Ga0105050, IMG submission 78088) | Freshwater microbial communities from Lake Fryxell liftoff mats and glacier meltwater in Antarctica - FRY-01 | ecosystem: Environmental > Aquatic > Freshwater > Ice > Glacier meltwater ... | reverse complement strand
ATCTTTAAACTGAAAGTGACTTCCAACCTTGATGTTTTCGCTCAAAAATGCCGTCGTTTGCTGATGCAAACTCGGTTTTGAGCGGGTTTGTACCCACAGATTCTGCGGAAGAGCCTCTTTATTGAATTGTCGATCAATTGCCAACGAGCAGGTTCAGTTTGTTGCGATTCGATCGTCGTAAGCTTGATCGTCGCCTTCAATGATCAGCCAGCGCTGATTTAATTTTGGAATGCGGAAATCAGAAGTTTCGCCGGCAGGCCATTGTACCCGGACGTCAGCGGTTTTGGATTCTGCCAAACCAAAGTGCAGGACCGCCTCATTCTTTCCGCCATAACCATCACCACTATTTACCGTATTGCATCGCTTGAAGTCTTCTGTTTGAACGGTTACCCGCGCACCGATGGTATCCCGTTCGCTCGTCGTGCCCACCAATCGCAGCTCAATCCATGCATTCTTCGTTGCGACGCGGTTTTCGATCAATGCCGTCGGGGCATCCAAGTGAGTCGCCACAAGATCCATAAGACCATCACGATTCCAGTCAAGTTTTGAAAGTCCTCTACCGAGCACTCGCGTGTGCCAATAATTGGACGAATCGATGATCTTCACCTCAGCGTATTTTCCGGTTGAATCGCGACGGTAGAGTTGAGGTAGCATCTCATAGGGGATACTGGAACTGGTGCTTCGTGCGGTGTGCCCGTTCAATACCGCGATCTCAACGAAACTGTCATTGTCCATGTCAATCGACTGGGTCCCAAACCCCAGAACCTGCAAGCTGGGTTCGTAGGTGCCTACTTGGACACAACGATCCACGAACGCTCCATCGTCTGTTTGAAAGTAGAAGACATCGGGCTCTTGGTAGAATTGAGTCACAAACAGATCGAGTCGCCCGTCGGTGTTGAAGTCGTCGACTGCGATTCCCATGCTTGCACCGGCGAGTCCCTGGAACCCAACGGCGCATCCACGAGCGAGCGCGCGCTCGCAGAGTTGGCTCGCAAGTTCGTCGGGTGTCGCCTCGACCGGGACACTCACAAAAGCTCCTGCCGGTTGGCCGTTGACCGCGCCCGTTCGCTGCCATAATCGATCTGGGACGCCATCGTTGGTGATGAAAACTTCGTTTTTTGAGTCGCCATCTAAGTCGGTCAAAACGACTCCGAGTCCACTTGATGGTTCGTCGCCAAGGTCCATCGCTTTGAACTCGCCATGAACCGTGCCAAAGTAGACGCGGTCAATCGCGTGACCGAATGCACGAGGGCTGCCATGCCGCTCGAACGCGGTCGGATCATCGATATAGTTGACCTCAACGATGTCTGGCAGATGATCGCCGGAGAGATCACCGATCGCGATGCTGCTCGTCCAAAGGGGACGTGACTCGTCCGTTGAAAGCATTATTGACGTAAATGTTCCGTCACCGTTATTGATCAGCAACCGATTGTGCCCCACGTTGGCGATGCATAGGTCCGGGAAGCCATCTTGGTTGACATCGCCGGCGGTGGCTCCTTGTGAAAAACTACGATCATCAGCCATCGCTGACGACGTCGTCACTTCAAATCGATCACCCAGGTTGCGGTAAAGCAAATTCGGTTTGACTCCGTCTTGCTGCATCGGTGTGGCGGCGCCCTGGGGCAGGTAGATGTCCGGTCGACCGTCCAAGTCGTAATCGGTGACCGCGACCCCCGACCCCATTTCCTGAAGGATGCCCTGCACACTGGGAGAACTCGCGTTGACGTTATCGAAAGTGTGAACCAATCCGATATCCTTCGCCACATCACAAACGGCTAACGGACCCAGCGATCGTTGCGGCCCAGCGACTTCAGACCGGAACGCAACCTCTTTGGGCCGAGATGGTCTCGGGAATCTCGCTCTCAGTTCGTTTCGCAGCAGCCCGCACAAGAGGCGTGGTTCGCTTGGCTCAACCCCCGCTTGCTCAATCTGCTCGCGTCGCTTTTGCAAGTCATTTTGAAGCTGTGCGAACATTCGGGGTTCGATCGACTCTCGATCGTAAGCGAGCGAGATGGCTCGCCAAGCCAGCGCCTCGTAAGGGCGATCTAGCTGATCGAGTAACTCCGCGAGCGAAGCGAACCGTTGGGCGTCACGATGACCACGAGCGAAATCGACGCCCATTTCATTGGTCTTTCGCAATAGCTCAGCCCGTTGGGACGCTAGGCGAGATGCTTCGAGCATGCCGGTTCGTGCGAGTGCCTCACCGTAACGCACGTATGCTGTGTGATCCGTCGGATCGCGGACAATCGCTTCACTGAAATCGACGACACCGCCGCCAGCGTCACCCTTCAACAATGCGTCCAGTCCACGAGCGTACCAGTAGTCGGCCTGATCAACGCAACCGGGCACCGGATTGCCCTGCCAAAGCGTCATCGCTTCCACGTCCTGCAGCAAAGCCAACGCACGACCATAAAGTGAATAGACGGCAGCGTTGCTATCACTCGCGAGCGGACGCAGCAAGTCAACGACCTTCTGATATTCGGCGAGACTGAATAACATCCGAGCTTTTCCTAGTTCACCGATCGCCGCGAACGGATCCTCGGGATCGTCGCTTGCGAACGCATGCGACCACGTGAGCAGTGATCGCAACTCTTCTTCCTCGATGTTTCCCTGTCGACATAACTCGGTGACCAACCGCGATGCTTCGGTGCGGCGTCCTTGTCGATTGAGAATCCTTGCAAGCGGTCGCAACACGATCGGTGCATCAGGAACTCGCTGAAGCAATTTCTGGTAGCGTTGGACAGCCTCGCCCCATTGCTCCATTTCCTCCAGCCATTGGGCTGCCTGACCTAACGCTGCATTGGAAGCCGCAACATCACTCATTGGTATCGCATCGAGCAACTGCACCGCCTCGCTCAGTTGTCCCTGCTCGCTTTTGATTCTGGCCATCCAAAACAACGACTCGGAATCGTCCGGCTTCGCAAGCAGCCGGCGTTTGAGTTCCAAATCCGCTCGACCAAACTCGCCGTTTGCAATCAGCGATCCCATATCGAGCGGTACCGCTAGCGGCTGAACTTTCTCGATCGAGACTGACTCCGACGTAGAGTCACTTTCATCCGCCATCTGATCGGGTAATGCTCGACTCGGCGGAGACGGTGTTGAGGACGGTTGGCACCCGGACAAGCAAGCCAAAATGGCGACGGTCCAACGCGTTGCCATGTACCCGATGAGTTGACGTCTGATCGTATTCATAGCGATGTGCCCGCAGCTCAAGCTGGAAAATACTCTGACAGATTCGCACCAATGCATCACAAAAAAAACCTCGCCAACCGAAGCTGACGAGGTCTGGTGATCACGTTTTCCGGTGCGCGGATTAGAATCAGAACGATGCGTCAATCACTTCTTTACCATTACGTGTTCCTAGTGCGCCCCAAAGACCGTAGGGGCTTCGAGCACCAGGTTGATTCGCGTTCGTAATGATCGGCGATTTTTGGTTTCCAGCTTCGATCGAATCCGTGATGAACTTCACAGCGCCATCGCCCATCAACACGTGAACTCCACCCTGGTGCTGGCTGCTGGGCGAGTAGTTCCCCCAGTTGTCCGCCCATCGACCGATGCACAACTCGCTGTTAGGTGGACGCACCGTATAGACATTCGAGACCGCCGATCGCAACGACGCAGCCCAATTACCACCACGGCTTGCTGCAAGATTAAACTGCAGCACCGCCGGTGGCGTGCATCCCGGAGTCCCTGCCGTGCACCAGAATTTCGGTCGATTCGGATCAAGCTGGCCACCATCGACGCACAACATCGGATTTGCTTCGATTGCCGCACCACCAGCACTGGCGGCCGAATACGCACTTCGCTTATCGCGATCTCCAAGATCAGTGATGATTTCACCCATCGCGACCGTATTGGAAAGACCATCAAGGATGTCACGGAACTTCGCCGAAGTCATCAGGGCGAAGAAGCCACGATGCACCGCCTTCGCATTCGCTGCGGCTCCAGCATTGGCCGTAGGCCTGTACGTGGAGTTTGGACCACTAGAATTGAGGATGTGATCATCTTGTGCTTGAGAGTAAGAATCCCCCATGCAAATCCCATAATTGGTCCGGCCAAGCGCCGGAAGTCCGAATCCAGGATCGCTAGGGCATCGGAAGGTCGCAATGTCGGTCGCCCAAGGAATGTAACCGGGGTTAACCGAGAACAACGTTGGACTGGGGCCCATCGCTGGCCAACGAGGCGGATTGGTGAGCCCCGTGTTCCCAGGCGGTGGCGCCCCCGTGACCGTTCTTGAATCTGGGTTCGAAATCTGTTCCCACAGCGCTTGCTGTTCGGCGAAAGGCACCAATCCAACCAACGCACTTAAGTTTCTTTGGTTAGCACTATTTCTAGCGATCCACCAATTACTCACGGGTATACCTGCTCCCGTCCCAGCACCCTGAATCGGCAACTGGTCATAAGCCGCGTGATAATTATGCAATCCCAAACCGATCTGCTTGAAATTGTTACCACAACTCATTCGCCGCGCCGCTTCTCGTGCGGCCTGCACCGCCGGAAGCAAAAGCCCAACCATGACTCCAATGATGGCAATCACCACCAATAACTCCACCAGCGTAAACCCTCGCCGTACCTGTTTCGCAACCACAATTCACCTCGACAAAGATAGAGATAGAAATCGATTAAGGAAAACTAACAATTTTTATCGAGGTGAGCAAGAAAATTATTAGAAAAATATCTCAAACAGCAACGCGTCGCGTCCAGCGGACGTGAATGACGCAACCAGGGTTTTACGCGGTTGGAAGATTCGCAAAAAGATAAGGGGATGTTTTTTTCCCGCAAGCGATTGGTGCTGCCCAAAGAAAACCGCTGGGATGCGGCAACAACAAGGCACGGCGAACCGTGCGCTTGATGTCGACCGCTAACGTCGCTCGAAATTATTTTCGAAAGACGCTCGGGTTTGGTTCACTTGAATCGCGAAATTCCGCTTCAATGCCAAAAACCCGCTCGAAAACCGCCAATTCAAAACGGCAGCTTCAACCGACTCTCGCCGTTATCGCGACAGTCATCCTGGACCGCTATGACCCACTCGACATCGATTTCTGATACTCCGCGGAAGATTCGTCAACATCTGGCGTAGTGTCAACATTCTCCAGGGGTGCCGGCACCACTGCGTTAGAACCTGAGCCACCACAACCTAAAGCACATACCATGGTCAATCCCAAAGTCAGCGCCGGTACCAAGAACCACTTTTTCATCATACACCTCAATTAATACGTTAACGAACACATTGAAGAAGCCGTCCGTGGACGAAAGTTATCCTGATGCAGTTTGGAATTGTATTAGGAGTAAACCGTTCATGATACGGCAAGAGCCGCATAATGAACCATCTTTTCACCCAATCGATTTTTCGTTGTCAATCCTGACGCGAATCCAATGCTCGTCGAGCACCATGCCCTGCTCAACATCGGGCGTTGCCAAATGGCAATCAGTGATTTGGCGACGCTGGACTGGGATGCGCAAGATTCCAGATCAACCCTTTGTTTGCATCATTTTTGTTGGAAGACCGCCGAATCGAAAGATCCCCACATCGAGTTCGAGAAATCAGCGAGTTCCGCAGGGTTCTTTTCGTCAATCGCCGCAAGTCGCCGCATGTCTTTGACGCTGTGGATGCATCAACCGTACAAACGAACGGGCTGACTAGCGAAGGCATTTCGCCGTGCTAAAATTGCGGGCATGAAACAAATTCAAAATCTGCTGGTAATCACGTGCGTGCTCGTGGGTGCCGCATTAGCGAGTGGCGACGACACGCAGCCGCAGCCCGCGAAGTCGCAATCGCCAATCCAGATGCTGGTGCCCGGGTTCGCCGTCCACGAGTTGCCGGTGGACCTGCCGAATCTCAACAACGTGCGCTATCGCGCCGATGGCAAGCTGTACGCGCTTGGTTACAACGGCGACATCTGGTTGCTGAGCGACTCCAACGGAGATGGCTTCGAGGATAAGGCCGTGCTGTTTTTCGACAGCAAGGGCCGATTGCGCGGGCCGATCGGCATGGCGGTCATCCCGCGGCAGCATGTCTTGCTCGGTGGCGCTGCGTTGGAGTCGGAGTCGGAGTCGGAGTTGGACCAGGCTGCACCGCAGTCCGCAGCCGCGCAGGGAATCGTCGTGGCTTCGAAGGGGAAGATTTCGGCGATCCTCGACAAAAATGGCGACGATGTCGCGGAGGAAGAAAAGATCATCGCCGACGGTTGGCAGGAGATTCCTCCCAACGTCGATGCTATCGGCGTGGCGATCGATGCGGCAGGCGCGATCTACTTCGGACTTGGCACCGCGGCGTACAACAACGCCTATCTGATCGACAAGGAAGGTCAGTCGCAGTTCGACCTCGCCAGTGAGCGCGGCACGATACAGCGGATCACGCCGGACCTGTCGAAACGCGAGATCATTTGCACGGGCGTTCGTTTCACGATCGGTATGGACTTTGACCAACACGGCGCGCTGTTCGCAACGGATCAAGAAGGGGCGACGTGGCTCGCCAACGGAAACCCTTTCGATGAACTGCTGCACATCCCGACCGATGGTGAATCCAAGCGGCATTTTGGTTTTCCGCCACGCCATCCGAAACATCTTCCGAATGTGTTCGACGAGCCGAGCCTGTTCAATTACGCCCCGCAGCATCAATCGACCTGCGGCATGGCGTTCAATCTGCCCCGCACTTTCTCGCTGACCAAGGAAGATCGTTTTGTACCGCCGCAGACAGCTCTGTTCGGTCCCGATGACTGGCGTGGCGACATCTTCGTCACCGGTGAATCTCGCGGCAAGCTCTATCGGACGGAATTGGCGAGAACCGGGCGCGGTCAGTACGTCGCGCGTAATCAGCTCATCGCGTGCCTGAGCATGTTGACGGTTGATTGCTGCGTTTCGCCGAGCGGCGACCTGATCGTGGCTTGTCACAGCGGCGGACCCGACTGGGGAACCGGGCCGACGGGCGCGGGGAAATTGTTCGCAATTCGGTACTCGGAGCCGGAGGTACCACAACCGATCGCGGCCTGGGGGGCGGGACCGCAGGAAGTGCGAGTGGCTTTTGACCGACCGCTGGATCCGATGCAGCTCAAGAACCTGACCGCGCGGACCAGCATCACTTACGGTAAGTTTGTCGCGGCCGGAGACCGATTTGAAGCGCTGCGGCCCGGCTACGCCGCGGTGCAGCAGCAGACGGCATCGCCGCGCGAATCGCTGCCGGTGCAGGCGGTGAGAGTCACGGCGGATCGGCGGACGCTCGTGATCGCCACCGCGCCGCATCGCCCCGCCGTCCCGTACGCGCTCACGTTGCCGAGGTTGGGGACAGATGAAAGTCGAGTGTCGAGAGACAAGAGTTTAGAGTCAGAGAAGAAATCGCCGACTTCTTCTGACGCTCAACCCTCCACTCTCAACGCTCAACCTTTTCCGCAGCAGTCACAGATCGACCTCGCCTATACATTGAACGGCGTGCTGGCAACGTGGGAATCCGACGACAAGACGCTGCCCGGCTGGAGCGGCGTGCTGCCGCATCTTGATCTGGACGTCTGCCGCGTTTTCTCAACGCGCGACGCCAATGATGAGCGTTTTCGGGAACTCCTCAAGCAGCCGGGAATGCTCACACTCCAGACACAACTCGATCTGCGCAATCTGCTCCATCCGGCCGTGCAGCCAGGAAGCCGGCTCGATCACGAGTGGCCGGATGAGTCGATCCGTATCCACTTGGAAATCCCTGGCGCGCAGCGTCTCACATGGACCATCGGTGACAAGACGCACGAGCGGTCAAGTCGCAGCGATGCTCCGTTGGACTTCGCGCCCGGGTTTTCCAGCACCAGCGATGCACTGCCGCATATCAAACTGCGAATTCAAACCGGTGAGCAGAGTGGGACCGACCAACCGGCGGTCAAGTTCAACAGGATTGGTTGGTCGCGATCCGATCAGGATGCCCACATCCGTGAACTTTCTCTGGACCGGTTCCTGCTTCCGTGGGCCGAGACAAAGCCGTCGAGCGACACGGCTCCACTGCAGCGCGACATCCCCGAGCTGGCAGGAGGAAGCTGGGGACGGGGGCGGCAAGTGTTCTTCAGCGAAGAGGCGAGTTGTGCCAAGTGTCACGTCATGCATGCATCGGGCGGCGCGATCGGGCCGGACTTGTCGAATCTTCGCCATCGCGACTATGCCTCCGTGCTTCGCGACGTGACGCAGCCCAGCTTCACGATCAATCCCGATTTCCTCGCGTCGGTCGTGTTGCTCAAAAGCGGGCAGGTTCTGACAGGATCGATTCGCACGGAGAATGACAATCTACTGATCGGCGATAAGGATGGCAGGGTTCACATTGTGGCGCGTGACGATGTCGAAGGTCTGCGCCATTCGCCGCTGTCCACCATGCCCGAAGGGATCTCGCAAACGCTCGGCCCCGACCGGCTGCGGGATCTGCTTACGTTTCTGTTGACCGAACCGCCGCACATGCCGCGCGACGCCAATCTGCCGCCGTCTCAGCCGCGTACGCGAACCGAGGTCGCGCGAGTGCTGGCGGAGAGTCAGGAGTCGAGAGACAAGGGCGACGATACAGTGAAGCAACAGCGGCCTACTTCTAGCCCTCAACTCTCGACTCTCGACTCTCGACCTTCTCATAACTCTCGCCCCTTACACATTCTTCTTGTCGCCGGTGTGAAAGATCACGGACCGGGCGAGCATGACTATCCCGAGTGGCTGCGAGTCTGGAGCGAACTGCTACGGGGCGCGGAGGGCGTGACGATCGAGACCGCAATGGAATGGCCGACCGCCGAGCAATTCGCCGACGCTGACACCGTCGTATTCTATCAAAAGGGAGCGTGGAACGCGGAGCGAACGCGGGCCGTTGATGCTCATCTCGCCCAAGGACGAGGGCTTGTTTACATCCACTGGGCGATCGAGGGCGGAGCCGAAGCCCCGGCGTTCGCGCAGCGGATCGGACTCGCTTCGCACGCGGTCAAGACCAAGTTCCGGCACGGCCCGCTCGACCTTTCGTTCGCTTCGCTGGGCGTTGATTCCGGCAACGAACATCCGATCGGACGCAACTTCGACACGATCCACTTCCACGACGAGAGCTACTGGCAATTGCAGGGCGATCCCTCGAGATTGAATGTCATCGCCGCCGGCATCGAGGATAGCCAATCTCGCCCGCTGTTTTGGACGATCGAACCGACCGTGACCGACTCGAAGCAGTCCGGTCGCGTCTTCGTTTCGATTCTCGGCCATTACTCAGGGACGTTCGACGACCCGCTGTTCCGCATCCTGCTGCTGCGCGGCATCGCTTGGTCGGTAAAGCAACCGGTTGATCGCTTCCACGAACTTGCAACCCTCGGCGTCGAGCTGATAGACTGACCTCGAGAATTTAAATGAGAAAAGTCTCTTTTCCGAGTTAAGTCATAAAAGAGGTTTGACCCATTAGATTCATCCCGACTGACCCATTAGATTCATCCCGACCCATTAGATTCATCCAACGGGTGAGCCCCAACCCGGGCTCGCTGGCGCAGTGGGCTTTCGATCCGCATTTCCAGGTACCAGTCCTCATAACTGATACCATACTCACGCTCTAAGTACTCACAGAACGCCTTGTGCTCCGTCTCCGCGTACCACGAAGGACAGCGCGAATCCAAATGCGTTAACACGCTCGACCACGATGGCTTCGATGTCGAGCCAATCAAGTGCAGCAAGTCGCTTTCACAGGCTACACACCGCAGCCCCGACGCCTCATCCGAATCCTCTCCTGACAACGAAACCCTAAGCGATAGCAGTTCCTCGATTGATTCAACTTCCGTCTCAGTTGATCGCAAGATCAAACGCTTAGGCGATAATCACCCGCCTGACTTCGCTTACAATGAATCTTGCCACTTATCCATGCTTCCCAAGGAACATCTGCAATGGCGATTCGTAAACGAATAGATCGACGGACTCTTTTGCGCGGCTCGGGGGGGGCGATTCTGGCATTGCCACTTTTGGACACAATGGCAGCCGCAGATGATAAGGCAAACGCTCCTGTTCGGCTGGTCTGTATCGGCACGACCTACGGCTTCATCCCCGATCTCTTTTTTCCCAAACAGGCCGGCCGCTCCTTTACGCTTCCACCGCTTTTGCAGCCATTAGAAAGGCATCGCGATCACTTCACCGTTTTTTCGCATCTTGACCACGGTGCCAACGCGATCGGTGGACACCAGGGTACTCATGCATTCTTGTCAGGTATCCTTTCGAAAAATTCCAAAGGCTATCCCGAGCAAAATGTAAGCGTTGACCAGAAAGCGGCTGAGCACGTGCGACAGGCGACGCGGTATGCTTCGATACAAATCACTTCGGGAAGTGATCCAATGAATTTGCTTTCCTGGACGACCTCCGGCGTTGCCGTGCCGCCGATTCAGGACCTACGAGCGCTGCACGCGATGCTGTTTCAGCAGTCATCGCTTCAAGAACGCAGCGTCTTGAAGCAACTCCAGGCAGATCAATTGAGCATTCTCGACTTGGTGAGTAACGACGCGGCCCAATTGCTGAAACGTATCGGCAAGGAAGATAAAGATAAATTAGATCAATACTTCACGGGTGTACGTGCAGTCGAGCGACGACTCACGGCGTCAGCAGCCTGGCTTGATCGGCCCAAACCCGAGGTCAGCTATGAATTACCTTCCAATGCGAACGAGATGAATTTCGTCGATCGAATTCCGCTTTATTATGACTTGATCGCGCTGGCCTTGCAGACCGATTCGACTCGCGTCATCACGCTTGAACTCTCCGAACTTGGGCCAAACCTTGGAGGTCTACCGATCGCTCGTGGCTACCACCAACTCACTCACCATGGGAAAGTCGAGAGTTATCTCACGGAATTGTCGATCATCGAAATGTTTCACATGACGCAGTTCGCTAGGTTCCTGGATCAGCTCCGAGGAGTGACTGAGATAAACGGAAAGACGTTGTTAGACAATACGATGACTTTACTCGGCAGCGGAATGGGCAATGCGAGCTCCCATTCGAATATCGACCTGCCTCTCTTGCTCGCTGGCGGCGGTTTTCGCCACGGAAGCCATCTTTCGTTTGAGAAAAACGATTCCCGCCCCAGTTCGACCCCTGCTTCAAATCTGTTCGTTTCCATGCTTCAGCGGTTTGGAATTGAAACCGACCGCTTTAATCTTTCGACAGGCTCGCTGACAGGTTTGGAGGCATACACATGATCGATTTTCAAGCTCGCGTCTTCTTGCCCTGGCTCGTACTTTTCTGGGTAGCCCCCGGAAATTCAATCATTCGAGCAAACGAGTTTCCTGCTTCGGTTCCACCGTTTCTTCAAAGCTACTGCGTAAGTTGCCACGACGATAAAAACAAAAAAGGGGACCGTTCGTTTACGCCCTTATTGAAAGCAACGGCAACGCCCCAATCATCGCTTGATGATGAAGCCTTCACCTTGCTGACCGAAATCCTCGATCAGCTCAATCTAGGTGAGATGCCTCCCCAATCAGCCGATGTCGTTCAGCCAAACGATGAAGACCGCGCTGGGTTAATTTCCGACATCACCCATTTCCTGCTTTCCCATAATGAAAGTCAAAAACCAGCGACGACGGTAATGCGACGTCTGACACGGAACGAATACAAATATACCATCCGGGATCTGCTGGGCATCGATACAGAGGCGATCGACGAAACAGTCTTGTTTCCCGCCGACATGAAGATCGACGGCTTCGCTAATATTGGGTCTGCGCAACCGCTTTCAGAACAGCAGTTACAGCTTTATATGAGTGCGGCTCGCCGCTATCTCGACGAGGCTCTGGTGTTCGGACAACCACGGCCAACCACGCAAGCCTGGTCTTTTAAGCCCGAAGATTTCAGCCATTCGCTTTTTTTGGACATCTCAGTTGCGTATCGCGTTCTGGACAAAGCAAAACGATTTATCGACATCGGACACGGTGAACCGGTCGACCGGTATCCAACTTACCCGATGGCATTCGCAGAACACGGCGTTCCGGTTTCGGGGGTTTATCGCATTCGAGTGAAGGCAGCGGGGATAGGGCGAAAGCATCCCTATGATCCCGATCTGTTCAAAAGCGATTTGTCGGTGCCGCTTAAGCTTGGTGTGTGGCATGTGCCGAATAAGCGCCTGCTTGCTGCGGGAACATCGGAAGGGCGTGTATTCGCAGGTGCGTTTGATTTGCTAGACGATCAGCCGTCCTGGGTGCAAACAACAGTCTGGATGCCCGCCGGTTCTTCTGTCTTCATCCATTGGATCAATGGGGAAGGATCGTCAAAACCATTGCTAGGAAAAATTCGTCCGCGCTATCATCCCGAAACAACGATTTTGACCAAAGTCGAGATTGATGAACTTCGAGAGCAAGGCAAACCAATTCCACCGGAACTGTTAAAACCAACTTCCCACTTATCAGACGTCTATCAAGGTCCGCGAGTACGTGTCTATAAGATGACATTAGAAGGACCAGTACATGACAGATGGCCTCCCGCAGGCCACCGCCTTATCGTCGGTGATGAAGTTGATCCCGCGAAAGTCGATATCCCTGTGCTGTTGACCGACTTTGCCACAAAGGCGTTTCGACGTCCGGTCGAGCCCGCTGAGGTTGAACATTATGTTCAATTCATTCAACAAAAGATTCAACGGGGCTGCTCGATTGAAGATGCAATCAAGTTGGGACTCACGGCGATTCTCACGTCACCGAGATTCTTGTTCCTAGACGAAGGCGATGCAGACCGGGATCGATGGCTTAGTGATTACGAGCTGGCATCACGACTGTCTTACTTTCTATGGAGCTCCCTGCCCGATGATCGGCTGTTGGAACTCGCAGCGAAGCAAGAACTTCGAAGCCCCGAAACATTAGTTGCGGAAACGGAACGCATGCTAAGACACACGCGAGCCGTCGCGTTCACCAACCATTTTACAGACGCATGGTTGAGGCTTGATAAGCTCGGCTCGATGCCACCGAGTACAGCACAGTTTCCAACCTATTATTTCCAGCGGTTGGAGAAGGCGATGAAGACAGAAACGAGGTCGTTTTTCCAACACGTTTTGTCAGAGAATCGCCCCGTGACCGACTTCATTGACGCACCCTATTCATTCGTCAATGATGCGTTGGCTCGTCACTATGGGATCCACAACGTCTTAGGCGAAGCGTTTCAAAAGGTAGCGATCCCCGAAAGTATTCACCGAGGCGGATTGCTTGGCCACGCGAGTGTTTTGACGGCATCGGCCAACGGCGTCGAAACGTCGCCCGTGGTGCGCGGCGTTTGGGTCTTGGAAAGTTTGTTAGGAACACCTCCATCGCCTCCACCGCCGGACGTTCCACCCATCGAACCGGACACGCGAGGAGCAGCCACGATCCGCGAACAACTCGCCAAACACCGTAACGTCGCCGCGTGTGCCGATTGCCATGCCAAAATCGATCCGTGGGGTTTTGCGCTCGAGTACTTCGATCCGATCGGAGAATACAGAGACCGGTACACGATTTTCGCGGGACGAGGTCGAATCGCGAGACGTCGCGACGGCAAGATTATCGATGGCTCCGGCCAATTGCCATCCGGCTCCATCATACAAAATGAATCAGATTTACGTGAAGAATTATTGGCAAGAAAGAATCAGTTTACTCGCAACCTGACAACGAAACTTCTCATGTACGCATGCGGTCGCGAATTGACATTCGCCGATGACAGCGACATCGAGAAGATTAACGATCGCCTCGCTGAACAAGGAAACGGTCTCCGCGATCTGATCCTGTCTGTCGTCGCAAGTGATCCCTTTCGAAGTCGATAATTCTTCTCGCGCGTTTCTGTAGGAAGAACTCAAATCGTTCAGGTCTCTCTGATGCGTTGGCTACGTTAAAGAGGCCTGACCCGAATGCCGCGTGGTTAAGCCGTAAGTTGTTCATGCTGCTGACCTTCTGGCGGCGTGCCGGGGGCGTTTCATTAGTGGGTATGTCTTGGGTCGGCGTTTCATTTCTCGAGGGTGAACTCTCGGTTTTCGGTCGCCGACTGGATGCTCGCTGATCGATTCCAGGAGCAACCTTTCGAGTGATCCTATTCGGCAACTACCTGCTTGCAACTTCTCTGAAAACGCATTGAGTGATTGAATCGCTGCGGTGCGACTGAGATACTTCGGAGCCGTCGAATATCGTAGCGCTGTTCGCACGATCAAGTCACGAATCAAGTTATACGCAATCATGTGTGCGTAGATCTCCTTGCGAACCATCGAAGGACTCTTGCAACGCAAATGATCCATCTGCATATGCGTCTTCAGACTTCGAATATCCAACTCGACTTGCCAACGCTGAGCGTACAGATCGGCAAGGTCTTCCACCGAGTACTTTGATACATCGAGTAGTGTTGTCGGTAAAACGACGTAGTGTACTCGAAAGCCTTTTTGTTCGACGCGATAGCCAAGGTGACGGACGAGAACAAAGTCGTCGAGATCGTCATACTCTTGCTTCGACATCCACACCGATCGGTAGGCCGGTTTGTGGTAGGCAACGATCTGATTACAACGGCCTTGTTTGTAGCCTTTTCGAAAATCGATCTTGCGTTTGTGATGCGCCCGCATCACCACGTCGTAACCGTGCCGGTAGGCTCGGTGGATATTCGCGAACGTGGCGTAGTAACGATCGGCAAGCAAGATTTCGCCCGGAAAAAGCAGGTCGATGATCGTTTGCAACAGACTGTTCTCGCCGGTCTCTT
>Ga0105050_10006382_pt1 | contig 14666 bp, 4 predicted proteins | sample FRY01_FD_78088 | JGI IMG/M metagenome (GOLD analysis project Ga0105050, IMG submission 78088) | Freshwater microbial communities from Lake Fryxell liftoff mats and glacier meltwater in Antarctica - FRY-01 | ecosystem: Environmental > Aquatic > Freshwater > Ice > Glacier meltwater ... | reverse complement strand
TCGCAACAACATCAGCTTGCTTACAGCGGAGGCGCAGATGCTGCCTGCTGTCTTCAACGTCGCAGCGTCCAACAAGATTGTCAATATTTCTTTCCGTGGATGTTTCTACGACGTGAACTGTTCAGAATCGTGCAAGGTTTACCGACGAATGCTGGAAGGGGTTTTGCACTCTCGCTCGCAGCATTACAAAATTGTGTCAATGGGGTGCAACCGCGACACTAGACCTCTCTTCAAACAACAGGACACACCCATGGCAGGTTTTGGAAAAAGCCTGAATCTTTACAATGGAATACACTATGTGCGTTTTTCCAAGTCCTGGCTGGAGAGTGAATGTGAATTGTTGCTAGAGCAACTCATGACCGACGAAACGATTCCCGAACTTCAGCGAAACTTTCATCAGAACGTCCTGGAATATCACGGCATGTTGTTAGATGGAGGACAAGAGTGGTTCTTGCCAGTGGATGGCTCTATTTCCCATAATACCGGAATCATTGGATTGATCAACACAGATCTTATTCCTCACTACGAGAAGCAGCCCGGCAAGACGCACGTGTGTGAACCCCTGCTTCACATGCACATGCAATGTCCGCTCTTCGACATCTGGCTACGTAACAACGTCGAATGCGACAATGACCCGTACTCGGAGTTTTTCAGAGGACCAGCGGCCTACAGGCCCGTTGCAGATCTGGAGTGGATGACCAATAACGATGCCACATTGTCCGCCATGGTGTTGCAATTGCGCAAGCACATCAACCGTGTGGTGCAGACGAGTAGCCTCAATCACGTGGATCGCAGGCGCTTGAGGCAGGAGGAATTATTAAGAGCATATGGCCAGAGCATGCACCCTGTACACGAGCAGATGCAGAACACAATCAACAGTGCATCTCTTGATTCGATAGCTAATACGCTCTTCACCACGCTCGAGTACAACATACGGTCTGCAGTCAGCGCGGGCGAAATGTCAGACCTCAAGAATGTGGAAAAGGCCATGAAGTCTTTGCTTGAGTACAAAGTGCATGGGACCGTGTCTGGCGCCAAGTGGGTGCGTGATTACAAGCGCTTCTTCACAACTTTAGACGCCCAGCCGGGGCCGCACCACGGACACGAGGGCATTCAGGTCTCAGAGTGGCTCGTCCGCACACAGCGCGAACTCAATCTCAACCTTTCGTGGGCTAACATGATGCTCTTCGAGTCTCTCGAGGATACTCTCATTGCGCAGTTCTGCTGGCAGAAGAAGCAGTGGGGAGGAACTCTCAAGGTTGCCGACATGGCGCACCACCTGGTGGTCTTGAAATACACTTCGAAAACGACCAAAAATGGGAGAGTTCCATACATCGTGGACTGGAAATCCCCTAGTGCTGGCATTGATTCGACCATCGACAAGCTCGGTGAGGTCAACAGCGCCTTCGGGGAGTTCGAGAGCCTCTCCGATGTCCTGAAACTCTTCTATGCCTCCGCCTTCAGTCGGGACCTTATTGCAGGGCATATGACCCCCCTCGCAATGGCCACATGGCTTGGCTCTGGCCTTGCATTGAATGCTGATGGCAGCATCGACTTTGCAGCTTCCACATACCGCGAGGATGCGTTCCTCGCCGGCTACATTACGGAGCACAAGAAAGACCAGGCCTCGTCCAACGCGAGCGAGGACAAGGCAGGGACTTTAGAGAAATACATGGGCCACTCCGGGAAGGGCTCTGGAACTCAGGAGCGACCGTGGTGTACTACGCGCAACCAGGACAGCCGCTCCTACGCTCAATTCATGAACTTGCCCCTTGCTGCCATGTGTGGCAATCGCCCCGATGGCTCTTTTCCCACCTCGAGTCTCAAGGGCGCTCGTTTCTGCGTTCTCGCTTCGAGCGTTCTGTGTGGCATGGTTGGGCGTTGCGTCATGTTGTTGTGTCTTGGAAGCAGTCTTCCCGCGGTAGTCACGAGCACACCCGTCCAGAAAGCAACAAAGCGCAAGCTTGCGAGATACAGTGTGCAGGAGGCTGAGGACAAATCGCCCATGAAGAGCATCACTCCCACGCTTGTCGCCGGTAACCTCGCCTACTTCTCGTGGCGCCACATGTGTCGCAAAATATTCCCGCCCGTGCACCGCAACATGACTCTGAACTACAAGAGTCCGGGTTACGTTTTTCGCAACGACTTCCGTACTCTGAGCCGAGTGTGGCGTTCGCTGACAGAGGACTTGCGGCGTCCATACATGCAGGATCACGACACCGCCAGTCGCACCTGGTACGGTGTCCTGGTGTCTTCGACAGCATTCCCAGCGTGGGTCAAGTCGATAGTGGGCATGGCGCACATGCGAGCAGTGAGCCTCGCACAGCCCTCCCTGGGTCGCATGATAGTCCCTCTCAACAGTGCAATGAACAACACTTTCGCCTGCATACACCACACACCCATCAGCTTCCATTCGCAACTGGAGGCTCTTTATGTTTTCACGACCCAAAAGACCCTGGACCTCAACAGCATGATCCTTTCTTGTTATGCCCTGCACGTCCTGGGACTGCAGCAGAACTGTCCTTTGCACATTATAGCCTTGGTGGTGCAGGGGCACACGTTAACAAAAGAGCAACTTCAGCGCTACAACGCCTTCTGTGAGTTTTTGATGCCGCTGGTGACCGCAGACTGTCCGGGCTTGGTGCACTCGGGATACTTCAAGGAAACGAGTGTGGAGAACGTGCTCACCTTCTGCGAGTTCCCAGACCCAAACTTTCACGACGAAATCAACAAGCTGTGGCAGAGCCGCAATCAGGCAATATTGCTGCGCAATAAGTCCGTGTACTTGCGCCCCGCGGTGGAAGTGATTGCCTACAAAGTTCCAGACGAGATAAAGGCTTGCATGGATGTCAAAAAGGGGTCCCCAGGTGCGAATAAAATGACCGTGGACCCTTTCGTGTGTGCCACCTCCGAAGACATGATAGCGCATCTTTGGGCCCAGCAACACACCGAGAAGGGCGAAGCGGACCGGACACGTCTGCAAAATCCTGACAAGCCGTGGCACAAGCTTGCGGACTGGTGGAACAACATAGCGGTGCCAGGCACACGCCTCGCCGGCCAGCAGCGTCAGATCACGTCAGACAAGTACAATGTGGACTTTGAGCCTCCTTTCGAGACCGGCCACTACCACAACGAGACCATTCGCAATCTGGGGTGTGCACAGGGCGTCACGCGACACATGCTTATGATGTTTGGACTCCCCGAAGATACTACTCGGCACGAGCTCATCACCGCGATCCTGCAACCTTACATGAAAGAACGAGGCATCCAGACCCGCAAGGTGCCCAAAGAAAGGGCATGGGCCGTGAAAATACTCGGCGACACGAGTCCTTGCTTCCGATTCGGAAGTATGCCGTACCAGAAAACCGCGCTGGATCACTCCACCGGAGTCGAGACCGTTCTTGGCATGGACGTCGTGTGGTTCGTCATCGCACAAGGCCTCTATGCCAACGAGTGGGCGGTCGATGCTACCGGTTCTTACACTACTGTTGTGCATCAGAGGAACATGGCCGGACAGGCCGAGGCGCTGCTCAGCATGATGTTGCACACGCAGATTGACAAGGCGTCTGTTCCTGTCGTGAACATGCATGGCTTCATCAGTCTCGGTAGTCAGTCTGGTATCCTGAGCTCGAATCTCAAGAGCGAGAGCCAGGCCCGAATTTTTTTCGACACTCGTCTAAGCACCGACTCTTGGCTGCTCGATCACACTCGCGATGACCGCAACATGCTCAATTTCCGCATGCGCGACGAATCCAAGCTGATCTTCCTCGATCTGATGGAGGACTGTACGCGTTCGCTTTACTACCGCTCGATACTAGAGGCAGGAGAGAGCTCCTTCAAGCCCGACAGTCTCGGCTTGCTGCCCCCATTCCCGCCTGAAAGCACGCTTCATATGCAGACACACTGGGGATTCTACGAACAGGCGTACAAATGCTTCTATCGTACGCACTCAGCAAAGGTTTCACCAGGCTGCAACGGCTTCTCTACAGCAATGCGGGTATGGGCTGCGAGTGTGCAGTCACATTCCATAACATTCATTCCGAACATGCTCACGCATTGCTCGGTCGCGTGTGTAAAGGAGTTGCCGTGTATATCGTATCACAATGGTTTTATGTTCACGCTGCGTATCAATGCGATAAACGCAAGTGTGCAGATTGTGCCGACCTCTCCTTCCCACGCAACCACAGACCCCTTTGCAAACTCTCTTCATGATCAATGGGTGTCCCTCCCCCTCCGTGGACCGCGCACGTTTCGCCTGCGCGATCTCGGCATGATCATGTGTGCTGGGCTGGTCCTACGCGATTCTGGACACGTTGAAATTGAACTGCCAGAGATGCGTGACATCGCTTCCAACCACATCTTAGTGCCTTTTATGTATTTTCCCCTCGTGTGCTGGAGAACCGTGCTGCATCTGCAGATTATTGGCGAGCAAATGACAACTACGGAAGGATTATTGCGACTCGTCAAAGTCGAAGAAGCCTTTGACTTCATGAAGCCTAGGATGGTGTGCACGGAAGCTTGGAGGCAGGTGCATCCGGAGCTGCCCTCCATGCCTGCGAATTATACTCTGCACGTGGTGGTTTCTGAAAGTGGAGAAGAGACGTTTTGGATAAGGCGTGTCCTGTGTGCTGAAAGCAAGCAATCCCAGCTCTTTTTCTACAATCATCTGGCGCAATTAGTCTTTGATTTGTCCACAAATTCCGGGCGCCCGTCTGCCTTCGAAGTATCTCACCGCACCGAGTGGGACACTATGGTGGCTGGCGAGTACATCTTCAACCCAGACGAGCCCGAAAGCATGCACCTATTCCCCTTGCTCAAGAGGGAGGACGGTCTGCTATTTCTGCGCAAATACAAAGTGGACGACTCGACCACCAACAAACTGTTTGAGGCATCTTGCAAGGCCAACAAGTGGCTCAAGGCGGCCCTCGCTGTCCAAGTCGAAAACGCCGCAGAACTCGACCGGCTTCGCATGAAAAGCACGAAAGCCAATTTAAACTGGGATCACGCCTGGAGTGCAATGCACGAGAAATGCAGCATACACGACGAACTGGTCGCTGTGCGCAAGCAGCAAGTTGAGATCGCGCTGCAGGCACTCGAGGACAACCACGTGACATGCACACATGAAGATGATGTACTTGGTGAGGATCCTCCGCGTACACTACTGGCAACACCTCACACGGGCCAACTAACAGGTGAGCACACCCTCGGCGTCATGATGGTAAATCCTGCGTGGGGGGAATACATGCACATGGGTAAGTACTACGTCGAGTTCTTGTCCCAGGGCGGGAGGACTGGCTCTGTGAGCATGGATTTCGTGCAAGCGGCCAATTGCATGCTGCGCGAGGGACAGATGATTTACATCAACATGAACCAGCGCATGTACACGGAGCTGCAACAGCTTTATCCTGCTCTGCGTCTGGATCATGACGAGGCTCATGCTACTCTCGACGAGGGAGACAGCACGTGTCAGCTCCAGGCTTACTACCTTCTGGGTGACAGTAAGATTACTACAGAAGATTCCTTCGCCACACACAGTTGCATGCGTGTAGCAATTGCTACACGCGTCGACAAAATAATAGTATTTGTATCCTTGTTTGCCCCACTCACCCTTGAATGCAACATCAGCTTCACGAGAACTGATGTCCTGCTAGTAGAGGCCTTGACAGAGCAAGAAGAGGGCACGAATATAAGTGTCGTCGCCAATAGATCACAAAGAGGCACAGCCTCATTGTGGCTGTAACAAAGTCCTCAAGACATTTGATTTTACTTTGACTTCATTAAAAAAAAATATACCAATTGGTTGTGAGCAAATGAGTCCGTCTTCAATGCTTGCAAATATGGCTGTGTCCATTTGCAAAGAGGTGTCAATGGACACTTTACTGCCATCCCAGATGGAGCTCGACGCATTCAACTCCATGATGACTGTTGCCCTGCCTTTCCCACCGGTTCCTGTAATGTGCCTGACTGTGACAGACACTACAGACGCATATGCAAGTAGCCACGACGTTCTTGGAAGTGCTATCAGCAGCTCGCTAATAGGGGAAGACTACACGCGTCGTCTGGATGCAGGCGACATTCAGAAAAACAAGCATTCTATCTTAATGAAACTCAACCATGAGGTATCGGATATTTGGAAACAACATATCGACCAAGATTTGCCTCTCCCAATTTTACAAGACAATGTTTACAAGGTGTATTGTGATAGCTTCAGATGCTACATGAGCTGTTACCCGGGTTGCAGCGATTTGCGCATGATGCCAATAGACAGCGTGGATGTGGGGTCTCGCCTGCATCGCCAAGCTGTACAGCACTTCAACGCCAGAGCGGGTACATTTTCTGATAGCACGGATATCGGAGAGGCACAGCCGTTCCACACATACCGTCAGCTCTTGGTGTTGTACAGCCGCGACCTACACGCAGAGGCGCAAAATCCAATGTGTGACTCAAAGCCAATCACTACATAAGTTCGAACTTTCGTGATGTTTGCGGTATTATATTTCCCACAGACGAATTATTGGCGGTGACATACAGAGTACTCCACCAATCATCAGCAGACGGCAAAAGAAAATGAAGAGATACCAAAATAATACTTGTACACACTAGTAACATTGCAGAGTACATTAATCTTTTGCAATAAACAGATAATTTGACTTCGAAAGGATCTTGCAACACACCCTTGTGTAAGTTCAAGCAAATTTCTCTTTGTAAAATACTATTGTAGTGTAGCCATGCATAAGCACAAATATAGGACAGGGTCAAGGATAGCCAGGACATAAGGAGAAAAATCATTTTACTTTCCACTACATTTTGCTAAATACTTGTTGCACTGACACATAATTTGTTGTAAGTTTTTATTGCAAAAATAAAAAATACTCTTTCCACACAAAGCCACACACAACGTGAGGATTTCCTCTTTCAAAAACCATGCCTCACTGAACCCCCCGCACTTCCACGACCCACACTGCCTCTACCCTCACTTCTTTGAGCCGCCACTACCTTCGGGAACGCCAATTGTAACTTGAACTGAAGACGCAGAGGCAACAGGTGCATCAAATTTACGATTCTGAGAAAGGGAACCTTCAGAAAGTTTTGGTATACGAAATCTGCCGTTGCTTGCAAAATCACTGTTGACTCTCTCATGCAAATTGCTGCTCGCATCCCCCTTGCCTTTCCCACCTCTCTGTACTGGCACAGCTTTATTGCCTTTCCCAGCTGCATTGCCATGCGCAGCTCCCTTGCCTCTCACACATTCGGTGCCTTTCGCAGCTCCCTTGCCTCTCACACCCTTGGTGCCTTTCGCAGCGCGTTGCTGATGATCATTTGAACCTCCGAAATCGTCAGGGACTATTTCAGATGCATTTCTCTTCTGGTGCGAATTTCCAGTGGGTGTTACATTGGAGAAAGAAGTTCCTCCCTCTCCAGGACCAAGATCTGTGATATTCTTTGGACTGAAATAATCTTCTTGGGAGTTTGCAAATACGGCCTTGTTGTGATCATAAGGCGGCACATCAACACCATTATTCACCAGCAAGCGAAGATAGTAGTCCTTCTCACCCCTTACGCGCAACATTCTCCCTTCATTCGCGTATTGGATTTGCGTTTCTAGCTGGAGTTTTGTAGTGGATTTATCGCTTTCAACCTTCGTGACTGCAACGAGAGCAGTGTTTTGCTGTGCGAGAAATCTGTTTTGCTTATGCAAATTCTTGATACTTTCATTATTTCTCTCGATCTGTTGCAATTTGAGCACCTCTGTTTGTTGTAAAGTTTTGATTTCACTTTTCAAAATTGAAATGTGATGCAATAATGATTCATTCTTAGTTTTATGTTCTTGTTGCAAAACGTCGTTCTGCTTTCTTGCATTGTTATCCTCTTGTTCCATATATCTTGCATCGCGTTGTACTAATAGTACCTTCTTCATCTCTACCGCAAGCATTTTATTCAACTGATCCTGGTGTCGATTTATCACTTGTCTTTGTATTGGGTTGTACCGAAAAAGTTCCCGTTTCAAAGCATCAACTGATAGTCTATGCAACATTGTCGTCCAATCGTAAAATTGTCCTTCCCAGTAATCCTTTTCTGCTGATTCCATATTCTTTGTGCCGAAAATTTTTTTAGGGTCATTGTTCATGATCACCGTCCAATACTGTATTGCTTCGTCAGATATTATTTTTTGTGAATTTTGTTGCCTCTTATCATATGCATTTTTGTGATCAACGGTTGCTAGATGGAAAAAATCCTGCACTGGATGCTTGTTTGCAACATGACACTCTCCATTTTTCATGAGACAATCTGAAACAGACTCGCTTTCTGTCCTCAAAAGCTCCATGGTGCGACGAGATGCCATCGATTCAGCCGCATTCTTCCACAACTTGTTTAATATTTCTGTTTTTTCCGGCTGGGCTTTGAAGTGTGTTTTCTGAGGGTCTTCATACATTACACTCTCCTTATAATATGTCTTTGGGTCAAACCATGATACTGTAATATCTGACAAGCCTTGTACGCGTCTCGCAATCGATGGGTTTTCGTCATCGGATTCATCTGAATCGGACTTATTTTCTTTTTCACGTGGAGAAATGTCATGCTTTTCAAATGCGCTACCTTCCCCCTCGTGTTCGGATGAATCTGCTGAATTCATGCTAATGTCCGAATCATTCCATTCATCTTTTGACTTTTTTTCAACGGACATGTTTTTGTGTGTGATTCGAGGGAAAATAAGTACTTTTTGATCTATGCTAAATTTGCACAAGAGTATTCTGATCTTTAATATATATCCAAATGTACTTTATAAGGCCGATAACAGTGTTACAATTTTTTTATAAGTTTATCTTCTCTATATATAGAGAATCGTTATATTGGTACAATATTATTGTACCAATACTTGATTTGGCGTTAAGGTACAATATTTATTTAAGGAATAGTGCAATTTGTGAAGGGACAAAACATTGTACCAATAAATCCTTAAATTATACTGTACCAAAATACTGTACCATAAAGTACAATGTCTATATATAGACATCTAGTCTCATGTCTAGTCAAGGCAAAAAATCTCAACTGCCTGTTGCAAAAATTCACACAACACTTTTTCCATTTTGCAAAGTTGCAATATGGATTCAAACTCATCTCAGGGTAGTCAAGAAACAAATTCCACCACCTCTCTCGAAATAACAGAGTTGAGAAATGAGGCACAGGTCAACTACCAGATTCCAATGAACATGTGTGCTTACAATTACAATATGCTCTTGGAACAGCAGCAACGCGAGAATGTCTTTGTGAATAACATCAACAACAGATATTACCAAACTTATCCTGTCGAGGTTCACAATCAAGTTCGCATTATGTCGGTTTGTAATAATTTCAAGGAGTTCATGTTGAATTTGCGACATGTGGATGTGTATGCACACGAGTACTGTAGCAAGACTCTCGCCTGGCAGAAGATTGTAGAGACGGTGAAGAAATATGGGTTAGACGAGACAAACATGGAAATTGGAGTTCATGTTTGTGTAGAGAAAATATTTTCCAACAACATGAGCACATTGGAGCGTATTCAATACATATTCTTCCAACTGGACGCATTTGTTCAGAAAGAATACCATGTTTATGTGGAAGTGAAAGATAAGGACAAAATAGACGAAGCAAATATCTCGAAAATGATGGAAGAGAGGGATCTCCAGGAAAGCAGTGCTCGTTATTATGAACTGCTTAGTCGCAAGTATGCTTCCGAGATGAATGATCTTAAGTCCAAGTTGCTTTTGTATGAACAGAGTATTGAGGAGATGATAGAAGACAAAAATGGTGCTATGGGGCAGGTGGTAGAGAACACCTCCATCGAGAATGGCACATGTGAGGATTCTTGCTCGATTCCTGAGGACTCTTCCAACAGTAGTCCGTGTGCCTCTTCGGCAATGTCCACTGAAGTTGTCGAGGAATCCATTGACGTAGAGTATGAGGAAATAAATGAAGCCAATGAGAATGCCGTGATGAAACTCAATTTGATCGAGGCAAAGTGCGCGCAGGGTCAAAATGAACTTGACGAGATTCTCATGCAAATTGATTATGAACGCACTCAAGCTCTTGAGCTTAAGGAATCGTTGCAATCGAATCATGAGAAGAGTGTCGCGGAATACACGGAAGCTCTCAAACTCTGCGAGGAACAAATGATTTTGCGCAAGAAGCAAGATGCAATCTACATCGATGAAATGAAGGTGTGTATGCAGAAGACTGTACAGAGTAATGACGATATCATCCAGAAGAGCAAGGACAGCATGCATAAGCAGTTATCTCTTGCCAAGTCTGGTATTGCTGCTGCAGGCAAAGAAAGAGATAAGAAATTCATTGAGGATCTGAAGGCGGAGAAGAACATCAAAATACTAGAGCTCGAGAAGGTGATATGCGCCAAGAAGAAGGAAATAAAGGACATGAGGAAGAGCAACGACGAGCTTTGCTCTAAAATTGAGGAGTACATGCAGAATACTACATACATGAGCAATTTTAAAGAAAAAACTAACCACCAGATTGAATCTTACAAGTCGCAAATAGTGTCTTGCGAGAAGAGATGCAATGATATGGAGAAAGCTCATTTTTCTATCAACGAAGAACGTATCAAGATGATGGATCAGATTCATTTGGACAACGTGACTATGGTCAAGGCTCTCGAGCGTTTGAAAATTATTAACAAGAAGCAGGAAGGTGATATCAGGAACTATACTGCGAAGCACTTCTCCGCACAGAAGGAAAATGATGCTCAAAAGAAATGTCTGAACGAGACGAAAAAGCATGCACTATGTATATTTCACTTATCTGAAAACATTTTGAAGAAAAATAAGGCCGATGCATTCGCAGATGATCAGGCAGGTTCTAAAGAAAAAGACGAAGAAAAATCAACTCCAAAGATAGACAAAGACAAATCTTTCGAAAGGTTAGGAACACTCGACAACGAAATTTCTGTATGCATGAGCTCTAAAAAAAAACAGGAGGCCTCGCAGAAAGTCTTCCAAGATATTCCTGCATTGTCCACGCAAAACAACTTGTGCTTGTTGAAGGATAAAATAATTCTGACTTGCCAAGATGAAGAAGAAGTAAAGGGAGTTAGCGCGGTTTTCGACGAACTTCAAAATATTCAACAGGCGAAGAGCGACGTTGCTGGTGAAGTGCATGTTGAGGCTTTGGTCGAACAAGAAGTTCATGTTTCCAACAACTCCTTTCTCAAATGTGAACTGAATGAAGAGGAAGTACTTGGATTGGAGACGAAGATGGAGCACCTGATGAACTCCATGGATGTAGACCAGAAAGCGTCTTTCAAACAAATGACACAGACAAAATCAAGTAAGATTGACTTCAAGCATGTCACAATGCAGGGCGAGTTTATACCTAAAAATGGACTTGTTCTGACTACTATTTCTATCCGGCAATACGATACAAAAATGATCCAAGGTAAATATGTTCGCATTGCCCCCTATTACAGCTTGTCCGATTTTATCCAACATAACCGTGCGTTGCGTGCTATCAAGGTTGCTCCATCGGACGAAGGCCTGGTTTTGGCAATGTCTCTCACCAAGAAAATTTTTCCACTCCGAAAACAATTTCTTGTCATTCTCAAAAATTTTGAAGAGTCGAACAAGTATGCTCTTTACATCCTCATGCGTCAAATGTTACCTGCTGTCTTGAACAGCAATGAAGTTCAAATACTGCAACAGCAGTACCATGTCAATTACACTACGGAGACCCTCATCAAGGTGAAGGAAGAGCTTGTCGTTGCGCTGGAGCAAACTGAAGACAGGAACTGCAAATCCATGATATGCAATACCATTTACAAGGCCATACCCGCGGACATTCAACACATCGTCGTGCAACTTCATGCCAATAGGTCATCTTTATTGCGAGTGTTGAAAGATGGGCCAAGGCAAGACGGGCAATTGAATCAAAAGGATAACCTGGATCAAATTCTCAACAAAATTCTGCCTTACGGGAACGAAGAAATCTCCTCGTGGGAAAAGACACGTCTATCTCCCAACAAACTTTTGGCAACGCAACTCTACTGCGCTGGCGAGACTATGTTGGAGATTTGCAGCAGTGACAGTGTCGTTCCCACCCGTGCAATGTATGACATCATTTTTAACGTGCGCAAGTTCTGTGTAAATTTCGTGCAGATTTTCCCAGTTACCAAGGAGCATTTTGACCTCGTCGCTGAAGGCTTCATGAGTGAGTATGCCTGCGACTTCGTGCAGTCTCTTGTCATGTGGATCATCCAACCGTTGCAAGACAAGGCGCAGGAGTGCCATCGTGCATGCTGCAAAAAGAAGGCCAAGTTCGTCTGCCCGGGGTGTCATAGCAAGCAGTACTGCAACGCGGAGTGTTGCAACTTAGACACGACGCACCACATGTCTGAGTGTATCGCGCACAAAGTGCGTCTACTCATTCGCATGGCCATGCCGCATATTTCGATCCAGGAATCATTTGCAGCCATGTTCCGCAACAAGTGCCGCAAGCTTCACAATTCGACAGACCAGAAGTGTATCTGTTTTTCGTGCATTGTAGATAAAGAAGACATGCGTATCTGCACAGAGTTGAAGAATATTATCAAATAATTCACACTACAACTGCCCATTTCCGGGGTGGTGCGCTGTGTTTTAGGACACGGAAACTAAATAACCATTTATACAATCTTGTTTTGTGAGTTTTCAATAAGTGTTAAACTTTTTTTATTAAATGTCTTTACAATTTTAAAAGCGTCTTTCTATGCAATGTGGCTTTGTGAGAAACCGGAACTTCCCGGCGGCGCTCTCCTCTCACAAGGACCACGACTACGCACTCCCTCCCGTAGCATTTAGTGCAATTGAAGAGATACCGTTGGCTAGCCTGCAGATGAATTGCACTATTTCGTTGGGGAGTAGCGGCACGGTCGGGACTCTTGCCGACTTGTGCGGGGACAGGCTATGCTTCCTGGAAGCAGGAAACTCCTCGCGCAGTCGAGATTGCGAGGACGCGAAGGCGACAGATCGTTTCTGCATGGACCGCGAATATGCCAGAGAATCCTGCCCCTGCGGTATGACCATATTCCAGAAGGTGGCAAAGACCTCGTTCATGAGAATCGCTGTCAATCCGGGCGGAGGTTCGCAGAGCGCAGCGCGCATTGCCACCTTCTCACTCATGTGCGGGATTCCCTTGATTTGCAGGCATGAGAGAGCCTTCATGCCCGAAATAGAAACAGCCACCTCGGAGAAGACAGTGCAGTGTGCCGCCGGGTCTGGCCATATTACACGAGGGGGGAACATAATAGACAAAAATACCAGCTTCGACATGTAGCCAATGACGCCATTCGTCGTCATGCACTGTGTACAGTCGGTCAGACTGAAGCTGGTAAGATTGCAGAGAGTGCACATGCCGGGCGGTAGCTCCTTCACCGGCATCTCCTCGAGCTTGAGATTGCTTAAGGAGGTCAATTTGCCAATGTCATTGTGAATGTGGGCAACAGGCATGTAATGAAGGTGCAGATTCTCCAGCACTGGCAAAGCCCATATCGAGTCGTTCAAATGCTCGAGACTGAACAGCTTGTCCATGACCAGAGTTTCCAATTTTGAAAATGAGGAGAAGCTGGGCAGCTCTCTTAAGGACATGTTCCCGATAAACAGATATCTGAGTTTGTCCAACGCAGAAAACTCACGAGGAAGCATGTTCACCGGAATGTGTGATATGCTGAGGCTTGTCAAATTTGGCAGCAGGCATACTCCATTGGGAAACAGTTTCAGAGAATTTGCATGCAATCTAATTTTTTGGATTTTGTACAGGCACTCAAAATCCAAATTCCTTTTTGCGCGCGTCTTTCTTCCACTCAATATGATTGTTTTCTCTATAGCAAGATCCTGCAAATCTGTCAGTTTCTCAAGATACTCGCCCACCTGCAATTGAGATCCTTTTATTTGCAGGCACGTCAAGGGAATCAGCCTCTTCGCATCAATCACCTTGTCCACAAAATCGTCCATGTTCCTCATGTGTTGACAAAACTGAACCTTGACCTTTGTCAACTTTGGTGCACGTCCGAGCCCACCAGGGAGCGCAATCATTTTGTACAAGTTGAAAAATGAGCATACAGACAACTCTCGCATCCCTGACATGTTTGGCAATGTCATCAGGTTGTTGAGTCCCACAAGAACCAGCTCGCGCAAATAAGGCAGCATAAAACAATGACGTGGTAAAAATTTGATTAATGGCATGTTCCTTATTTCGAGGAGTTCTGTGTCAGCCCTGACTACATATTGTGTGTTTTTATTTTTCAACGGGAATCCATTGCTGTTGAATCCACCTCGCAGAGTCACTTGACGTGGTGGAAGAGCAAGATCGAGAAATGTTTTTGAGTCTTCTTTCGGGGGAGCAATGATTAAAATGTTCATATCAGACAAAAAGACGAATCTCTTGTGAGAAAAGTATAATAAATGTTGGTCTATATAGACAAATTTTGTTCGATTGGTACAGTTTTCACGCAGGCGTAATAGTTGTCAAAATACTGGTCCAAAAATTTTCTGTTTTACTACTGCATATTGGTACAGTTTTCAGACTGTACCAATAAATAGAAGTCCTTCTCTTCCAAATTTAGTACCACGAAAAATCCCATATTACTGGTACTAAAGTTCCGCTTTGGAAATCCTCAATAATATGGGTAGGGGGGTTAG
>Ga0105050_10006381_pt1 | contig 14667 bp, 9 predicted proteins | sample FRY01_FD_78088 | JGI IMG/M metagenome (GOLD analysis project Ga0105050, IMG submission 78088) | Freshwater microbial communities from Lake Fryxell liftoff mats and glacier meltwater in Antarctica - FRY-01 | ecosystem: Environmental > Aquatic > Freshwater > Ice > Glacier meltwater ... | reverse complement strand
TGATCTCCTCTCGCCATCACGTGATACATCGCTCCTGCAAACTCAATCCTCACCTGCCTTGGCATTCCTTCGAAATACACGTCTATTCTTCTGAATACAATAATAAATGACTGACCCCTTTCTCTCTATCGCGGTTTCGAGAGCGAACCGCATGGATTCGTTTCCGGTCTCTGGGACTTCGACAAAACGAATCAGATCCGCAATGAAGGCACGCGCTCCTCCTCTGATCAGGTATTCGAGATTTGATAGGGTATGCCAGGCGACCGCAGAACTTCCCGGGTGTTGCTCGGCCCAATCGAGCAGCGCTCCGCTGGAGGCGACATACGGCTGACGTTCTAAAACCACATCAAGAAGCACATCGCAATCGATGAGGATCCTCATGACAGTTCGTATTTTTTGGCCAAATGCGCGAAGCGACGGTCACTCCGGTTTTCCAGCTTAAGTTTTCCCTGCCATCGCTGGGAAAATGAAGCGGACGAGATTGCGGCTCGATGATTGCTTGTTGCCTCGTGCAGTAGAGTTTCAATCATTGCCGAGAGGCTCATGTTTCGCCGCTTCGCTTCCCGCTTGGCCAAATGCCGAACCTCAGGGTTGATCGTCAGAGTGACTCGAGACTTCATATGCATACTGTTGATTCGTATGCATGTACAGTCAAGTCCTCGAATGGGAAACAGGATCCCCAAATACATCCTCAGCGCGACGACTCCATCGCACGGTAATTACCCAAGCGCGCTGAAATCGAACTTCCCCGCGTTATGACGCCCATGCACTTCGACGAAGAGGGAACCCATTCTTCGAATTCGTCGGTCCTGATTGCCAAATTCCGCTGGTCATTCGCACTCAGGAAGACTCTTTTCAGGGTATGGGTGGTTGAGCGCTTCTCACGATCCCCTTAACACTTCGAATTTCAGGAGCCTCGGATTTCAAAATTATTTTATACCGGATGGATTGCGCATTCGCCAAGTTGGCCGGGCCAAATTCATAAAAGTCCTTCCCCGAAGAAGCGACAGGCAGCTCAGTCCATCCCTTGGCATCCGGAGTTTCCACGCTGGCTTTGATCGTCATGGCCGGCCCTGGGCCCACCATGACGCGCAGGAAAAAGGCTCCTGATGATTTTGGAATCTTAATTGACGGGGAGAGATATTCCTCCCACGGGTGCCGATGCAAAATATCACCCGGATCCACGTTGATCTTATTGTGCGGACCATAGGTGGGGATCCATTGACGGTGGTCGGCGGAGAACCCGTTTTCGGAACCCCAATAGAGCCAAGCGCCAGTCGAGTGTTTACCTCCGAGCGGACGTCTTTCGACGTTCTCGCTGGACTCCGAGTGGTTAAAGACCAAAAGGTCTTTGTATCCGTCGCCATTAAAATCCATGACCTGATTGGCCGCAGACGAAAAGGCTGGCACGGTTTGGCTCCGCTCTCGCGTGAAAGTCCGACTGCCGTCCCCTAAGAAGACCTGGGCATCAAGGTGCCGCGTGTCACCGCCATGATAATTGCTAGAAATGATGTCAAGCCAACCGTCATCGTTCACATCGGCGATACTTCCTTGCGACGCCCCGCCTAAGGTGGGTAATGGCGAGATGGAATCCTCGCTGATGCGACCTTCTTTGTTCCAGAAAATGAGCGAGTCGGTTCGATTGTTGCCGGTCTCCAAATCGTTCCAGGCGAACGCCACGACATCGAGTTGCCCGTCGTTGTCCAGGTCCGCCAGTGCGACTTCAGTGAAAAATTTTGGTTTTTTGATGACGACACTTCGGCTGGCATCAAATCCGTTGGCGGAGCCATAGAGCACAAAAATATGGCCCACGCCCACCGCCACCAGATCAAGATGGCCATCACCATCCATATCACCCAGCGCGGAAGAATAGGCGGTCTCTGGTAGCGAGATCGTTTCTGGTTTGGAGACCCCTATGACATCGCGGTAAAGCCATGCTTTGGGTTCTTTATTAGAAGTGACAATCAGGTCGAGAGCTCCGTCCTTGTCGAGATCAGCTACCAGCGGAGTCCTGCCGCGACCCGGTAAGACAATGTCACGGGCCAACGAATAATTTCTTCCCTCCGCACGATAGATCGCCGCGTGATAGCCCCCTTGCGGCAGCAAGACCAAATCTGCGTGGCCGTCCCTGGTCAGGTCGGCTGCGACGGCGGCCGTCTCGCTCGTCGAGGCGGGAATCCGGGTCATATCTCCTGGCGTGTATTTTCCACGCGAGTTTCCCCAATAAATATAAGTCGGCATACCTCCGCTGTCCGTCGGCGTATCGCCTTTCATGCCACGCCGACCACTCTGTCGGTTGACGAAAACCAGATCCTGAAACCCAGGAGATTCGCGGGAGGGAACCCCAATCACATCGACAGCACCAAACGTCGCGAGCGCCGTTTGATCTGCTGGCACAAGGCCATCACGGCCGCCCCAATAAATTAAAGAATTCGTATCCAAGGTCTCCTTACCCGAATCGAGATAATTCGCGATCACCAAATCATCGAATCCGTCGTGGTTGAGATCGATCGCCTCGACGGCATTGGCGGCATGCGAAGGGAGGAGAGTTCGGTCCCATTGCTCAATATCTTTCCCGTTGTTGAGGAATAGCACGCTGGGCGCATCCTCCCCACAAACGGCGACCGCGAGATCCGGTTTTCCATCGTGGTTGAAATCTCCCACTGCGGATGCATAGCTGTCTTTGAGATCCAACATGGTGGCGCGGTCGGCAGAAAAGTTCCCCTTGCCGTCGTTCCAAAAAACCCGTAACCCCGATTTTTCGGGCACCAAAATATCCTTCGATCCATTCCCGTTCAAATCCGCCAGACGGATTTTTCGGGAGCGGATAACATCCCACTGGACGTCTCCCGCCGATAAAACCACACTAGGCGCGCCCTCCTTTGAGGAATAAAAAATCCGAACCTGACCAGGAAGGCCGGCTTCCAGAAAAACGGCCTCCGGCTTGCCATCACCGTCCAAATCGGCCGCAGCAGCGTCGATAGCATAGAGCGTGGGAAAGGTTTTCTTTTTCGGATTCTGCGACCAGTCTTTTTGGCCAAAGACCAGATACGATTCGGAGGCGGCTGCTGAGGCTTTGGCCATGCGTTCCACGAGAGGCAATTTCTGGTTAGCGGCCGCTTCGTATTCGGGCCCTCGGCAGGCAATCAAAATGTCGTCAATGCCATCTCCGTTGAAATCCCCTGCGGCCACGCCTTCGCAGAAAAATCCGTCAAGCAGAGAACGATGGTCCGCCGTGTAGCCTTCTTTCGCGCCCCAATAAACGGGCATGGGGAATGTTTCGAGATTCGAGCCATGCACAAAATTCGAAATCACAATGTCCGGCTCGCCGTCTCCGTTGAAATCCCCCGCTGCAGCGGCCACGCCTCCGAGGGCTGGAAGCAGGGTCTGCTGGTTGCGCTGCTTGGCATAGCGTTCCAGCACTTCATAGAATGCCATGTCGTCGCGGAGCGGAGGCAACAGGGAGGAAAACTGACCCTTCTCGTTGTGATAGACAACTGCGGGCGTGGTCTCAAAGTGATTGTGATCGTTCAATACCAAGATATCGGGAAATCCGTCCCCATCGAAATCAAAGCGATGGATCAGGCGCAGAGCACCCTTGCGATCAACATAGAGATTTTGCCCAGCGTTCGAAAGATTGCCCGCGCGAAAGTCCTTATCTACAAATATTTCTTGATCCGCAGCGTGTAGCCAATGAGCCGTGGCGCCGCTCAGAAGAAGGGACAAAGATAGTAAGATCTGAATTTTTGTTTTTCTGAAATTCATGATCCAAATGGGGTGGAACTTACTGCGCGGCCTCATCGAGATAGTAGGCACCGGGAGGCAGCGGATATTTCGCCATGGCGACATGGCCGTCATAATAGAGAATATTTACGGCCCGATTGTCATAATGCGGCCGTGGATAAGCACCCACCTGATCAGGCGGTGGATAACTGGTAAGATCATAAGTGTCCCCCCAGAAATTATTATTATTCTTCCACAATTCGAACTGGGCCGGACCGGTGTAGATGATATCAAAAAGCATCGCGGCACGGCCCAGATTAGGAACCTTAAAGATGCGCACGGGATACGCCTGAGTGATCGTCTGACTTCCCGTACCGCCATAGGCAAAGTTTCTTGTCTGGTTCCAGTAATAGGATCGCGGTTGGCGGGCCGGGGAGGCCGGACAGCGCAGGACTTTTGCCGAGGTGACATTTGTATTACTCGTATCGAGGCCAAGGTACGGGGCCAGGCGACCTTGCCAACCCTCAGAATCCCCGACTTTCCCAGTCGGAAGCACATAGTTATTGTCCCCCAAATAGGTTTGGTTGGCGGCTCCGATCTGCCGCATGTTGTTCATGCAGACGGAAGCTTGGGAGGAGCTGATCGCTCTTTTTCCACCCGCAAATAGCAAGGCCGCCAGAACGAGAACGATCCCGATGACGATGAGAAGCTCAATAAGAGTGAACCCCGAATTTTTCATACGTCAGCTTGGATTGGGAACATTCGTGACGGTGAACGACCGTTCAAACCATTTCGCGCCATCCTTCGCTCGGATCTGGATCTTCTGGGTGCCGTCGGGCAGAAGTGCGGTCGCGTTCATCGCCTCGTCTCCGATGGTGTACGGGTAGCCCGAAAAGGAGGCCAGTTTTTTGCCATCGGCCCAGAGTTCCGCTTCAGGGCCGATATCGCCTTCCAGCCAAAAACGAATGCGGTCGTTCGTGGCGCGATAACCGGCAAAGTGTGCGACCACGGGCGGATGGAGAAAAATGTTCTTGGTGGCGAGCTTCTCGGACTCCTTCTGATCGCTAAGAACCTGCTCCAAGGCCACGGGGTCCTTCAGCAGCGGCAGAAAATCCCGGAGGGAATCTGCGTAGAAAATGAAAGCGTCAGGTTGATAAACGTAGATGCCATCCGCCCCGGCTCGGTAAATCTCCGAAGCCCGGCGCAAAAGTGGCCCCGAAGTTTCAAAGGGGCCGGGCAGCAGATCGATCGTCGGCAGAACCTTGCAGCCCGTGCCTTTCGCGGCCTCCACATAGGGAGCGACGTCGAAGTTCAGGACGGCCATCTTGATGTTGCCAGGAAAGATGTAATCGACGAGTTTTTCTTTGGTCCACGTGCGGTAGTCGAAACATTCCGCCTTGCTCTCACCCGTGGCCGGGAAACGCACAAGGATGCTTCGCTTCTCGGGGTATCCGTCGGCCAAGGCCCGCAACTTGCGCAAAAAAACCGTCACGTCCTCGGCCCGATCAATGCCATGCGGGTAACGACAAAAGTCCAGCGAGATACTCGGCGCACCCAGATCGAGCACTTCCCGGTAAATGGAGAGCATGTATTCCTGCACTTTCGGCTCGGAAAAAATCAAAAAATTCCCATTGTCGCGTCGCAAAGTGGGATGGGTTTTAGCAAATTCGCTTTCGTTCGCTGTCCCCGGGTAGCAAATAGTCGCACCGAAGTTGGCGGAAAGTTTGACCTTCTCCGCCGCTGCCGCCCGCAGCAAGTCCCGCAGGGGCGAGGTCTTTTCAAGCATGCTCCAGACTTTGGTCGATTTGGAGGGAATGCCCTGGGCCCCTTGATCTCCCGTTGTCACTTTCGCGGTAAAACGGTCCGCCGCCGCCACCTCGGATTCATAGAGAAGACGAGAGCCGAATCGCCCGAGCTGTGTGTCGACAAGATCGAATCCATAGTCCCGATAAACGCCGATCGCTTCCCGAAAGTCCTCCGGACGGCTAACCAGACGCCAGAAAGCCCACGAATAAGGCTCGAAATATCCCGCCAAAATCTTGGAATCAGAACCGGCGGCGGGAACCAATTCCTCTCCCTGGACGGGGACGAAGCGGACGGAGCTTAGCCATAGTCCCGACGTACCGATGCCGGTCGGACGAGGAAGAAACTGCAGGCTGTCTCCCTGAAAATCATGCACGCCCAGAAAAATCTCACTCTTGGGCAAAGCCCCCCGCGGCGGAGCCCGCTCGAACGGTTTATCTCCTACCTTCACCCAACACATCGAATCGCCGCCAAGAAAGATTGCGTATTTTCCCATCGCCGCGGGCGCGATCTTCAGCGGCGTGGTGGCTTCTTCGGAACTAGCCGGATAAACAACCGCTTCCCGCTTGGAACCATCGAGAGTTTTCACCGATTCGATCTGGTAGCTAGCATCCGCTTTCTGCGCGGCGGCAGAAAAGGTGGTGATAGCCTCGACGTCGGCATTGCGAAATTTGACGGGGCCGGACACCTCACCAAAAACTTCCTGGCGGGAGTCGGAAACTTGGAGACGTAATTCGACATCCACATCGCCGCTCGGAGCGATTTGATCGTAAGGCATCCAGGTGATTTCCCGCGTCTGGCCCGCCGCGTTCTGCTCTCGAATTTCTCCCTTTTTCCAGCCCGCTTTGTCCGCCGACGAAGCCAACGCGAGTCCCGTGGCAGACATGAAGGGCAAGACCGACGCAGGCGTCCATTCGCCTCCGTTCGTCCGCCAGGCACAGGAAACCCGCGCTTCCTCCGGGACCTCCTCTGGCATCTGATAGCGAACTTGCAGGCTGCGGGTGCGAGGATCGATCGTTAAGTCCGGTGGCGCAAGGGTGAGGAGTTTTCGGGCGGAGGGCTTTTGAGTAATTTTCGCTGAGGGGTTCGATGCGGGCACCTTGCCGTGACCAAAGCGAAACAGCCGCCAGACCGAGACGCCTCCTACCGTGGCGGAGCCGTCACCGAAATAAAGCTTCGGAGCCCCGCTCGCCGGACGGCATACCAACAATGCGTCCGGATCCGGCGTGTGGGGATTCGAAGCCGCCGTCTCCCGCAATTTTCCGTCCAGATAGAGCGACGCTTCGCCATTGTCGGTGACGAGTCGGTACTGGCTCATCGGCGCTTGAGGCAAATTCACGAGATAAATAAACTCCCCGTCGCTGACGACAAATTGCGCGCCAAAACGCGCGCCCTCGGCCACCTCTTCCACCGCGACCTCGAACTCAAATGTCGCTTCTCCGTCGCCGCCCGACCAAAGGCTGGAGCTGATTTGATAAAATGCAGTGGACTCCGACGAGGATTCCAACCGGAGTCCCTCGGGCGTTAAGCTGCTCGCCCCCCCGTCCTTAAGGATTTTTTGCCACTGGGGAATCGCCGCCGATCCGAGGTCACTCGAAGAAAATTCGTATTCCCATCCCACTTCCTCCGCAACCCCAGCGCGGACTCCAAGAAACGCTACTGCGGCTAGCAAGCTCGCCCGCACAATTTGCCGCACCATTACGCGACACTCTGATGCCGACGACGAGCGGCAAAGATCCCCAGTCCCAACAATGCAAGACCGACTGTCGCGGGTTCGGGAACCGGTGCGTAGGCACCTGCATTTGTAAAGGCGACGTAATCGTATTTCGCGATGCCTCCAGCGCTGCCACTGGCATCGCCAAAGCGGATAAAATTATTTTTAGAGTCGCCGCCGCCAGCATATCCACTAAAGAGGGCCGTCGAAGAGTTGTTGACATAAAGCGAAGCCGTTTGCGAGGCCAAAGCATTTGCGCTCAAGACAAAGCGATAGGTCACAAAGTCCGAGGTGGTATCCAGAGCAAAGGTTCCGAAACTGTTGCTGACAACAATGCCCGTATCCGTAAAGCTTAAGGAATAAGCTTTCACCCCGTTATACAAACCCATACTTGTAGTATAGGTCGCTCCGCTAGCGACACTTCCGACTTGCAATCCGAATTCGACCGTCGATCCATCGGTCGTGGGACTCCAGCCGGTCGCGCCACCGGTCGTATAATATGTACTCTGGGCGGCTGTGGTGTTGATCGTCAAAACCCCGGCGTTCACGGAAGCATTCGTCCCGGAGGCACTCCACGCAGGGGTGGAATTCTGCGGCAGTGCGTTCCCATCATAAACCGTCGTAAAATTCACGCCATTGATAACCATCGCCGCCTGCGCCGAGGAACTCGCGAAAAATAGCCCGAAAGCAACCGCAGCCATCAAGGCCCCTCGCATGAAAAATCCTGCCACCGCGATTTGAGGAAAATTATTTCCCTGCCGTTTGAAGCCAAATGATGTTTTTTTCATAAAACTACAATTACAGCCTTCAGGCCGCTTTGTAAAGAAATTTTAAGAAAGAGCGGCGATCGCCCTAGGCAACAGAAGAAAATGGATTCCATTTTGGTTTTCCAAAACTACAATCTCAGAATAAATAATTTCATCCTACCCGTGCATTTTTCTCCGCGTCCTCAACCGTCTCCCGGCAAGACCAGCTCCGAAGATTGCGTGGTGACGATCATGCAAATGATTCGGGAGGGCAGGATCTCGGCCACCGACCGGGTGGGCGAGGCCAGTCTCGCCTCGCTTCTTGGGGTGGGACTTTCGGCGGCAAGAGAGGCCTTAAAACGACTCTCCGAGGCCGGCATTCTGGTGCGGATTTCCCGCACCGGATCGTTTGTGCGCAAATTCACCCTCCAGGATTTCGTCCAGATTATGGATGTGCGTTGCGCTTTAGAGTGCCTGGCCATCCGGCAAGCGACGCTGACGTGCTCGGAAAGTGCGCTGGACGAGCTTCGGCAGGAGGCTTTGAAGGTGGACGAAATCGCCGTGAACCCGTACCTTCAAAATAAATACGACCACAATGAGCCCTCCTCCTTCGAGCGAGACAGGGATTTCCATCTGCAAGTCTGCCGCCTTTCGAAAAATGAGTGGCTCCTGTCAATCTTGAAGAACCAGCATCTGCTGGAGCGTTGTTTTCTGATGGAACTGCAATTTCAAGGGCTGGGTGAAGCAGCAAAAAAAATTCCGTCTCATGTGGAAATTGTCGAGGCCATGGTCACGCGAAACATTGACACGGCCGAGGACGCCATCCAACGTCACATTCTGATGCACAAGGAAATCCGCGTTCGGTCGTTGATGGGGGAATTGGTCGAGGCATGACGCGATTCGATCACCAGAAACCAAGCGTCATTTGTGGTGATCGCGGTCATTGTAGCCCGCCGACCTTGACCCTTGCAGGCCTCAGTTCGGCCGCAACCTCGTCTCACACCATTTCCGGCCTTACGTTCACCCGCAATTAACTCCTTCTATGCGCCCACTCGATCAAATCATTATTTGTATTTACGTGACCGTTATGGTGGCTGTTGGCATTGCCTGCCGTGGTCGGCAGGAAACGGCGGCTGATTATTTCACCGCCCGAGGCGGGATGGGTGGTTTCTGGGGCACGTTGTTGGTCGGACTCAGCCTCGCCGCGACGCTTTTCAGCGGGACGAGCTTTATTGCCTTCCCCAGTATCACCTTCGAACACGGGCTAAAGGTCCTGATGTTTCTCGCCACCCTTCCGGCCTGTTACCTTGTTCTTCGGTATTGGTTTCTCCCCAAATTTCTTTCTGCCGGCTACACCCATCCGTACGACGTCATTGAGGAAAGCTTCGGGCGACCCGTACGCCTCACCGCGTCGTGGATGTTCGTCCTTCTGCGCCTCGGCTGGATGGCCACCCTCATCTACGCACCGTCCTTGCTTATCCTGGCTGCGTTTCATCTGCCAGACTCATGGACTTGGCCGGTCATTTTGATCGTCGGTCTCGTCTCCACAATCTACACAGCGTTTGGAGGTATCCGAGGCGTCATCGTCACCGATGCCATTCAAATGGTCATCATCATGATCGGCATCGCCGCCTCGGTGGGATTCATTTATTGGAAACTCAACCTATCTTTCTCTGAGATCACCGAGACACTTTCCGCTCAAGGTCAGCTGCAATGGGCCGACCTCTCCCTCGATCCCCGAACCCCATTTTCACTGATCGGCATCATCATTGGTGTGAGCATCGGAAACTTCAGCAATTACATCGGGGATCAAATGTCCCTGCAACGCTATCTCGCCACCGGCACAGTCAAGGACTCCTCCCGATCCTTTCTGATAAATATCTGCGGTGCTGCCATCGTCATTTTTCTCCTTTTCCTAGTCGGCATGTCCCTTTCGGTCTGGTTTGCTCATCATCCCTCGCCGGAATTGCTCGACGCAGAAGGGAAGATGATGGCCGACAAGATCTTTCCGTACTTCGTTTCCCACCACCTTCCCTCCGGACTGAGCGGATTGCTCATTGCCGCGATTCTCGCAGCGACCATGAGCAGCCTCACCAGCGGCATTAATGCGGTCGCCGGAGCCTTGAGCGGAGATATTTTTTCGTCCCGGCTGAAGGACCTACCAGCCCGGAAACAACTCTTTTTAGCCCGCTGGTCCAGCATTGGCATCGGAGTCTTCGCCACCTGCGCCGCGGGATTGGTGCCATTGCTGGGAACATTCTACGATGCCACCCAGCTCCTTCTCGGGCTCTTCTCCGGGCCGCTCCTGGCCTGTATCGTTCTCGCCATGCTCAAAAGCCGCGTGCCCAACTGGTCGGTTCTGATCGGCATGCTCGTGGGAGTCGGTGCCGGTGCCTGTTCCAAATCTCTGGAATTTCATTCTTTGTGGATCTTCCCGGCCACTTTTGGTGGAGCCATTCTGGTCCCCTTGGTTTGCGGGAGAATTTTTCGCTCACCCGAAAAAGGACGCTCTCCGTCTTCAACTTCATCGTGAGCATACGGAGCCCGATCCGTCGCTACCAAGATGCGGGCGCAAAAAGTGTTTTTACGAAAGTACGGTCGCTGATAATCAACATGTTACGCTCTCAAAACGAGCTGAAAATCGACTTTTGCGCCCGCACCTACCAAGCCCGTCAGGCCTCCCCATCATTCAATTGGCGCACAAGCAGGGCTGCCACTCAGGATCTTATCGTGCCTTCGCACATAGTCATCCTCCCAATCAATATTGAAATGCAGCCATTCCCGTCCTTCATCGACCGCTTTGATCCAAGCATTCAACAACCATTCCAGCTTCCCAAAGAGAAGAACATCCTGAGACTCCAGAGAGCGACACGAATCCCGAAACGCTTCGATCTCCTCCCGGCTGACTACGCCCTGGCGACCGAGATCGAAGAGTTCCTTGAATCGAACAAGATAATCAGTCCAAAGAGGTAGTCTGCGAACGAAATCATTCTCAGCGCCCATCGCCAGATGGACCGCCATTTGATGCGCCTCCCTAAAATCAGTGATCTTTGTGCGCATAAATAAAGCACGCGGATAGGTGATGAGATGAGATCCTGCGCTCATCTGAAGCGAAGCCAGCTTCTGATAGAACTGCCTCGCTTCCTCCGATCTCCGGCCAAAGATCTTTCGAAAAAACTCGTCAAGGGTCGCCATTTGATCACAACCCCAGAGTGCCTTGGCCATCATATAGTAATTGATGCCGTAAGCCATCCAATGGCAGAGGTGAAATTGAGTCAGATATCCGTCCGCCCCCATTTGGGAATACTCGTCCGCTTCATCGAAAATTCTTTCATGAAAAATATTCGGAAGAGAAACATACAAATTGATGCCCATCAAATATTCATAGATAAAAATTTCTCCCTGATCTTTCACTTCGTTCCAGGCCTGAAGATCTCTTGCGTATCCGGCGTTGAATTCACATGCGGAATCTCCAATGTTATGATTAACGCAACGCCAGTACGGGGCAAAATGCACCGAAAGATTTTCCTTGAGCCGAAATCCCGGGGCGGGCTTGGCATAGTTTACGTAGGCGCAAAAAGTTAACCTGATGGTCGACCCTTGCTGCCGCAACTGAGAGGAAACATCGTCAATGAGATCCTGGTAAATCGCACTGGCATTAAAAACATGCTGGGAGACACTGTACAACTCGCCGCAAGAAGTTTGATCATAGAGTTGGGAACAACGCTCGCATTCACACCAACCAAATCCATCATTGGGAATCAAAGAGATGACCTTCAATTCGGGGTGCTTCTTTGTATAGGCAATCATCCGCCTAACGATCTCCTGACGAAGCTCTGCATTGGTTGTGCAAAGTTGCTCGCTCAAAAGCAAACCCCCATCGTAAACTGAGGGCTTGATTCTCGCACCTTCCCTCCAGGCAAAAAACTCCGGGTGAGACTCGGCATAAAGACTGGCCGGAATCCAATAATTGAAATTGTGATGTCCACTTTCGATCTCGACCCCTCGAAGGCGAAACGCCTCCTGAACTTCCAGAGAGATCGCATCATAGTGCTTCATCCAGGTGAGAAGATAATTTAACCGGTTTTTCGCCATCCAATCCGCAAGAGAAAGACTTTCCCTGTTAAAGGGAAATTCCTGAATAAATCCTCTCCGTTGAAACTGCGGAGACGCCGATCGAATCAACTCTCCGGGCAAAAGCAAAACTTCCTTCTCCGCTGATGCGATCAAGTCGCTTCCCGGCTCAAAAAAACAATAATCGAGGCATCTCTCAGCAAATTCATAAACCCCGTAGAGCAGATGCAAGGGCGTGGAACCAAGAAATTTGAGCGAATTTTCCTCCGCGATAACGGAATATAAGTCATCTTTTCCTGTCAGGGAAAACATCACCGTGATCGTCTGCGTGCGTTGGCTCGGACCAAACCTCTTCCGATAAAGCTCCTTCAACTCTTGCCAAGCTAGGAGAATCGTCGCGTCAGTCTCCTTGCCAACGGGCAAAGTGACAGAGAAATCTGTGTCTCGATGAAGGATCATGATTTAATACTCGCTTCTAACAAACCGGCAAAAATTCATCTCATGAACGAGTGACATCTCGATTTTTGGAGACGGCGGTGAGGCGGTTGCAATCTCGCTGATCGAACCACGGAAAATTCTTTTGAGGACGTCGGCGAGAAGCGGGTCCTGCCCCATATGGAAACAAGAGAACGCGAGCGTATAATCCAGCTCCACCAACCGCAGCAGCAGCAGCAGCAGGCTTTGGATGAGATAGAAATTGAAGGGATGATGACGATGGATCGAGACACTAATTGCCAGCCCTCAATTGCCAAATGATTTTTTCGGCAAAGCCCGGATTACGAAGCCCAAGGTGGCGTGAAAGGTTCAATGGAGGAAGACCTCACCATTATCTGGCGCTCCAAATGCACGCCGAGCAAACGAGGAGCAGTCGTTGAGGAATTCCCTTCGAGTGAGATGTCTCGCATAGAGATTCATGCTGAGACGGTCATACTGACGATGCCCCATCAGGACGAAGGCATTGCGCGCCCCTTGGTTTGCGGGCGTATCCCCCTCCTCCAAGGCAAGCGGTCCCCCTCCTACCCCGCCTTGACCGGCAGACTCTGCCCGACATGAATCCCATCGGAAAATGGACTTCCCGCCTTCCGTGTCGCAGTCTATTTTGAATCAGATCATGTCCGCTCCGACACAGCCAACCGCCCATCTTCTCTACGGCAAGGGAACGCTTCCGGTCTCCCTCCCCCACGATTTCATGATCGAAATGGTTGAAAAACCAGCCATGCCTCTCCTCCCCGACCCGACAGCCGCCGTCGTGTCCGCGCTGGAAGCCCCCGTGGGGACTCTTCCGCTGACCGAGTTGGCGAGGGAAGCCCGTTCCGCCTGTATCGTCATTTGCGACATCACCCGACCGGTTCCCAATGGACTCCTTCTCCGTCCTCTTCTCGATCGTCTCCTCGCAGCAGGCGTTCCCCGCGAACGCATCACCATCCTCATCGCGACTGGGCTGCACCGTCCCAACCTGGGAGAAGAACTCGAAGAGCTGGTCGGCGATCGATCGATCACGCAAACCTTCAAGGTGGTCAACCACTATGCCCAAAACCCGGAGGACCACGTCACCATCGGGCGGACCAGTCGTGGCACCGCGGTGCGTCTTGATCGGCGCTTTGTCGAAGCGGACCTGAAAATTGTCACCGGCTTGGTCGAACCGCATTTCATGGCTGGATATTCCGGCGGCCGCAAAGTGATCGCGCCGGGTATCGCCCACGAAGAAACCATCCGCACGTTTCACAACACCAGGTTCATGGAGGACCCGCGGGCCCGCAGCACCAACCTCAAGGACAATCCTCTTCATGACGAACAGGTGGAGATCGTGGGAATGCTGGGACCCGTCTTCGCGGTCAATACCATCCTCGACGAACAACGCCGATTGAGCTTCGTCAATTTTGGTGAAGTCCTCGCCAGCCATGCCGAAGCGGTCTCCCGGGTCCGCGCTTATGCCGAAGTCCCCATTGTTCAACGTCATTCTCTGGTCATCACCTGCTGCGCCGGCCACCCTCTCGACCTGACGTATTACCAAACCACCAAGGGCATCGTCTGCGCTCTCGGAGCGCTCGCCCCGGGAGGCACCATGCTCATCGCCTCACGTTGTGGAGAAGGTCTCGGTTCGGAGGAATTTCGAGCCGCCCAAAAAGAACTGGTTCGGAGTGGCGTTGATGCTTTTCTTGCTGGAGCCCGCCAACGTCCCTTGGCCAATATCGATGAATGGCAAACCGTCAAAGTCACCGAGGCCCTTCGCCACGGGAAAATCCATTTATTCACCGAGGGACTGGATGAATCCGACCAGGCCCTCACCGGAGTGATCTGCCATACAAATTGGGAGGAAGCTCTGGACGCCGTCCTCCAGGAGTCCGGGGCCAGTTCGGCCGCCATCATTCCAGAGGGGCCGTACGTCATTCCGATGGCCAATTCCTAAATTGCGTCCCCGCCTCGTTGCTTGAGACGATGCCAGGCGGGAATTCGATTTCCCGACCCTGTACTCCAGACAACCCCGGAGGGTTAGCATGATCTCGCGGGCCTTCTCCCCTCCGGCGTCTTTCGCCGCGATCACTCCCCCGAAATTAAGCTCCCCCCCTCGCAACAGAATCAAAGATTCTCGGACAATTCCTCAAT
>Ga0105050_10006380_pt1 | contig 14668 bp, 14 predicted proteins | sample FRY01_FD_78088 | JGI IMG/M metagenome (GOLD analysis project Ga0105050, IMG submission 78088) | Freshwater microbial communities from Lake Fryxell liftoff mats and glacier meltwater in Antarctica - FRY-01 | ecosystem: Environmental > Aquatic > Freshwater > Ice > Glacier meltwater ... | reverse complement strand
GGTCCTCAATTTCCAGATTTCAGGAAACAGCACCACATCCAGCATTTTGCGCAGGTAGCTCACGCCGCCGGTGCCGCCTGTGCCGCGCTTGAAGCCGATCACGCGCTCTACTGTGGTGACGTGGCGAAAGCGCCATAGTCTGAACGCGTCTTCCAGGTCTGTCAGTTCTTCGCCCAACTGATACAGGTCAAAGTGCTCTTTGGGGTTGCGGTAGGCGACCAGCCAGGCTTGTTCTACCGCATCACTTTCGACATAGCCTTGCGTCCAGTCACGTTCAATGTGACTTGCCGGAATCGCCAGGCCCCGGCGGGCCAACAGCCGCAGAGCTTCGTCATACAGAGAGGGCGCAACGAAGGCCGCTTGTACCTGCGCCAGCAGGTCGGGCCGGTGCGCATGCGGCTTGAGCATCGCGGCGTTCTTGTTGCCCAGTGCAAATTCAATGCAGCGGTATTGCGCGCTTTGAAAGCCACTCGAATTGGCCAAATAGGGACGAATGGCGCTGTACTCAGGCGGGGTCATGGTGGCCAGCACGTCCCAGGCGTTAACCAATTGCTCCATGATTTTACTGACCCGCGCCAGCTTTTTAAACGCATCGCTCAATTCGTCTGCGGTTATATCAGCAATCGCAGCGCGCAGCTCGTGCAGCATCAGCTTCATCCACAGCTCACTGGTTTGATGCTGGATGATGAACAGCATCTCGTTGTGGTCGGGTGAGCGCGGCTTCTGCGCGCCCAGCAGTTCGTCAAGGTGCAGGTAATCCCCGTAGGTCATGGACCTGCTGAAGTCGAGCTGCGCCTTTTCACTGTTAACGATGTCTGCGGGTGTGGGCTGCATATCAAGTGACCGCACTTTTCTGATTGAAGCGGTCTTGCATCCATTCGCCCGATTCGAGTATTTGGCGCAAATTTTCCACCGCGTTCCATACATCTTCAAAACCGATATAGAGCGGAGTAAAGCCAAAGCGCAGGATGTCCAAACTTCCCGTTCGTCCTGAGCTGGTCGAAGGATCCCCAGCCCTGAAGTCACCGATCACGCCGCGTGCGATCAAGGCCTGAACGATGGCGTACGCACCTTCAGAGCGGCTCAAGCACACCTGCGATCCGCGCTCGGCGTGCGCGCGTGGTGTGGCCAGACCCAGGCTGTGACTTGCGCAGCGGGCTTCAACCAGCTCAATGAACAAGTCCGTTAACGCCAACGACTTTTTGCGCAGTGCTGCCATGCCGCCCAGTGGCCCTGCTGCCAGCACAGTGTCAAGCCCGCACTCCAGCGCCGTCATGTTCAAGACCGGTTGTGTGCCGCACAAGTAGCGTGTGATGCCCGCCGCAGGCTGGTAATCGGGTGTAAAGGCAAACGGTGCGCTGTGACCCCACCAGCCTGCCAACGGTTGCCACACGTCACGCGCAGCGTGCTTGGCGTTGACCCACACAAAAGCCGGTGCGCCCGGGCCACCGTTCAAATATTTGTAGCCGCAGCCCACCGCAAAGTCGGCTTGCGCGCCGTTCAGGTCAACCGGTACGGCGCCTGCGCTGTGGGCCAGGTCCCAGACGCACAAAATGCCCTGCGAGTGGGCTGCAGCGGTGACGGCTTGCATATCGTGCATGGCACCCGTACGGTAATTCACATGCGTCAGCATCAGCACGGCAACGTCCGGTTTCAATGCAGCATCAATGTCGTGCGTGTCCACCAGCAGCAACGTCAGGCCGCGCTCTTTACACAAAGCTTCAGCAATGTACAAATCAGTCGGAAAGTTGCTGCGCTCACTGACCAGCACGGTGCGCTGTGGTGTGTCAATTGCCGCAATGCTGAGTGCCGTTGAAAGTACCTTGAACAAATTGATCGAGGTGCTGTCAGTGGCGACGACTTCGCCAGGTGCTGCGCCAATCAGCTGCGCAATTTTGTTACCCAGGCGCTGCGGCATGTCAAACCAGCCAGCGCTGTTCCATGAACGGATCAGGCCTTGACCCCATTCTTCAGTGACGGCTTTGGCTACGCGGTTAGCGGTGGTGCTGGGCAATACCCCGAGTGAATTGCCGTCGAGGTAAATGACGCCTTCAGGCAAGGTGAACTGATGGCGCAGTTCGCGCAGTGGGTCTTGCGCATCGCGTACGCGGCAGTCTTGAAGGGTGGTCATGGCCGTCGGATTAAAGTTTGTTGATTAAAGTTCACGCAAAATGGCGCGCACAGGCGACGCATCGGCGCGCATCAGCTTCAGGGGCAGGGCAATCAGTTCATAGTCGCCCTCGTTGACGTCGTCCAGCACCAGGCATTCGAGCACCCGCATGTTGTGGGTCAGCAACTGGTTGTGGCTGGGCAGCACCTGGCTTTCGTCCGGGTCAACACTCGGCGTGTCAATGCCTAAAAGTGCTACGTTTTTAGTAGCTAGAAGCGCCACTGTTTCGGGCGCTATGGCCGTAAATGATGCCCATGACTGGCTGGCAGTGCGCGCAGTGCGAAGCAATACGCGCGGCGGCAGGTCAGCCAGCGCATGGGCAATGTGCTCAGGCAACACCAGTGGCCCGCAGCTGATGCAATGAATTACACGGCATGGCCCCAGGTATGGCGCCAGGTCAAGCTCGCCCGACGCCATGCCGCCCTTGGCGTAGTGCATCGGGGCATCGGCATGCGCGCCAGTGTGCGGCGACAAGGTAATGCTGTGTACGTTCACGGGGCAGTCGGGCGACAGCGCAAAATGCAAGCGCTGTGAATAGGCGGTGTCACCCGGGAACACGGCGGCATGCTCATCAACAGGCGGTGAGATATCCCAGATTCTGTGTTGCTCGTTTTTCATAGGATTGAAGGTATCACCGCTGAAAAACCTGTGGTGTCGGTTATTTCCAACAGGGCGTAAAAATAGTTGAAAGCGCCATGCGGCACAATTCGCCATCGTTTCAATTCAAGGTTTGGTATGACAACAACATCTAAAGTCGCACTCGTCACGGGCGCGGGAACTGGCATTGGCAAGGCCGTGACATTGGCTTTTTTGCGTGAAGGCTACAGCGTGGTGCTGGCAGGGCGGCGCGCAGACGCGCTTGAAGCGGCAGTCAAAGAATCCGGTTCCAGCAAAGCACTGGCTGTCGCCACGGATGTATGCAAGCCAGAATCAGTAGCCGCCTTGTTCGCCAAAATCAAGGAAACCTTTGGCCGCATTGATGTGATTTTCAACAACGCCGGGATCAGCGGCATTGGTACTGGTTTTGAAGACATCGCTTTTGACACCTGGCAAAACGTCGTCAATACCAATCTGACAGGTTCATTTTTGTGCGCACAGGGCGCTTTTAAAATGATGAAGGATCAAAGCCCGCAAGGCGGCCGCATCATCAACAACGGCTCGATTTCAGCCCATGCGCCCCGGCCCAATTCAGCGCCTTACACAGCCACCAAACACGCCATCACCGGCCTGACCAAATCGATCTCGCTCGATGGGCGCAAGTACAACATTGCCTGCGGTCAAATTGATATCGGCAACGCGCTGACAGAGCTGTCAGCCAAGATGGCCGAAGGGGTGCCGCAAGCCAACGGCGAGATAGCGATCGAGCCGATGATGGATGCCAATGAAGTTGCTGATGCCGTGGTGCATATGGCGGCACTGCCGCTTTCAACCAACGTACAGTTCATGACCATCATGGCCACAAAGATGCCGTTTTTGGGCAGAGGCTAGTCGAAGCACAAACACACCGTATCCATCGCCACGGTTCGGTATTGCAGTGGCCAGCAAAGGCCATTATTCTTTTTACACAGCCCGGTCTTTTGTGGTTGATAGACTCTACATCGCAAATCAGGCCAGCTCCTGCTTTGCAACAGTCTCAACATTTTTTGAGACCAGACTTGTTTAAGGATTTATCCATGCATGACATCATCGACACTGCAGTTGCCGCAGGCAGCTTTAAAACTCTTGCAGCAGCGCTTACCGCCGCCGGCTTGATTGACACTCTGAAAGGCGCTGGTCCCTTTACCGTGTTTGCACCCTCAGACGACGCCTTTGCAAAGTTGCCAGCAGGCACTGTTGAAGGTTTGCTGAAAGATATTCCTTCACTCACCAGCATTCTGACTTATCACGTCGTTTCGGGCAAAGTATTGGCCGCTGACGTGATGACGATGGATGGAAAATCCGCCAAAACCGTTAACGGTGCAGATATCAAAATCAGCATCAACGACGGCGTTCATTTGAACGGCACATCCAAAGTAACCGCAACGGATATTCAGTGCACCAATGGCGTCATCCACGTCATCGACGCTGTGATCATGCCCCCAGCCTAAGCCTTCCAGGCTAAGCTAGACGCCCCAGCAGAAGGAACTCCGTGAATGCCTTCTGCACATGTATCCAGTTTTGGTCTCGTTGAGCAGCCGTTGGCCACTCAACGTGCGCTTTGCGCACATTAGCCTTCACCGAAACAGGATGTCGGCGCTAAAGCGCCGCCGCCCCGCATTTCATGCGAGGCGCCCGAGCAAAAGGTACTCCATGAGTGCCTTTTGCACGTGCATCCTGTTTTCCGCCTCGTCCCAGACCACGGACTGCGGGCCGTCGATCACATCGGCTGACACCTCTTCACCACGGTGCGCGGGCAGGCAGTGCATGAACAGGGCGTCGGGTTTGGCGACTCGCATCATGTCAAGGTCTACGCACCAGTGGGCAAAAGCTTTTTTGCGGGCTTCGTTTTCAGCCTCGTAGCCCATACTGGTCCACACGTCGGTGGTGACCAAGTCCGCCCCGGCGCAGGCCTCATGCGGGTCTTTGAAAACCTTGTAACTCTCGGTTGAGCGAATGCCAGCAATCGACTGGTCGACCTCATAGCCACCTGGCGTGCTCACATGCACTTTGAAGCCCAGAATTTCACTGGCCTGCAGCCAGGTGTTGGCCATGTTGTTGCCGTCGCCTACCCAGGCCACCTTTTTGCCTTTGATGCTGCCCCGGTACTCGATATAAGTAAAGATATCGGCCAGAATCTGGCACGGGTGAAATTCATTGGTCAAGCCGTTGATGACGGGCACGCGTGAATGCTCGGCAAAACGGTCAATCTTGTTTTGCTCGTAGGTGCGAATCATCACCAGGTCCACCATGCGGCTGATGACTTTGGCGCTGTCCTCAATCGGCTCGGCGCGGCCTAGCTGGCTGCCTTCTGTGGTCAGGTTAACCACCGTGCCGCCCAGTTGGTACATGCCAGCTTCAAAGCTGACGCGGGTGCGGGTCGAGGCTTTTTCAAAAATCATCGCCATCGTGCGGTCTACCAGCGGCTGGTGTTTTTCGTAGGCCTTGAATTTTTTCTTGATCAGCGCAGCGCGTTCAAACAGGTAAGCGTACTCGGTTGCAGTCAGGTCACTGAACTGCAGGTAATGTTTGATCGCCTTGGCTGGGGCTGTCGGACTGCTCATGCTTTGGCTTTCAAATGCGCCCTGATAAGCGGCACCAAAATAGCGACGACTTCATCGGCCTCAGCCACAGTCATGATGAGTGACGGCACCATGCGAATCACGGTGTCGGCGGTCACACTCAGCAGCAAGCCGTTGTCGGCAGCCTGCTTGAGAATTTCACCGCAGGGCACGGCTAGCTCAATACCCAGCATCAGGCCACGCCCCCTGATGTCTTTCACGCCGTTTTCGCCAGACAACCCCTTCAAGAGTGCTGCTTTGAGGTGCTCACCGACCTTGACGGCATTGGCAATCACACCATCTTCTTCCATGATGCGGATGGTTTCAACGCCAGCCCGCATGGCCAGCGGATTACCGCCAAACGTGGTGCCGTGATTGCCTGGCTGAAAAATATGTGCTGCTTTGGGGCCGCACACCACGGCGCCTACTGGCACGCCTGAGCCCAGGCCCTTGGCCAGTGGCATCACATCGGGTTTGACGCCGGACCACTGGTGTGCAAACCACTTGCCGGTGCGGCCCATGCCACATTGCACTTCGTCAATCATCAAGAGCCAGTCGCGTTCGTCGCATAGCTTGCGTACATCGCGCATGTACTGGTCGCTCATGGGATGGACGCCGCCTTCGCCTTGTATGGCTTCAAAAAATACGGCGGTCACGTTCGGGTTGCCATCGGTGGCTTTTTTGATGGCCTCGATATCGTTCAAGGGCACGCGAATAAAACCCTCGACGAGCGGACCAAAACCAGCCTGTACTTTCGGGTTGCCGGTAGCGCTCAGCGTGGCAATGCTGCGGCCATGAAAAGCTTTTTCGTACACCACCACTTCGGGCCGTTCAATGCCCTTGTCATGGCCAAATTTACGCGCCAGCTTTAACGCAGCCTCATTGGCTTCCAGTCCGGTGGAGCAGAAAAATACGTTCTCCAGGCCCGACAACTCAACCAGCTTGGCGGCCAGTGTTTCTTGCAGCGGCACATGGTAATAGTTGGAGCAGTGAATCATTTTGCCCAATTGATCTTGCAGCGCGGGCACCAGCTTGGGGTGGTTGTGGCCCAGGGTGTTGACGGCAATGCCGCCCAAGGCATCGATGTAGGCCTTGCCATTGACATCCCACACCCGGCAACCCTGGCCGTGCGACAGCGCAATCGGCAAGCGGCCATAGGTGTTCATCACGTGGGGTGAGGCGGCTTCAATGTGGTGGGGCAGGGCTGCAGTCATGGGTGGCTCCGGGCTAGCGACAAAAAAATGAATAGTGATTTTAGAGCCAGACCCAGACCAATGAATTGACCATTTAGCATCACTGTCATGCGGTTTTGGACGTCCAAGTCTTATATAAGATGTAATAATGTTGCAGTGCAGCACCAGACAAGCCATAAAGTCATCAAAGAAGTCTTTATCCAGGGCATCACCCATGATGGCAAAACCTTCCGTCCCAGTGATTGGGCCGACAGGCTGTGCGGTGTGATGAGCCCGTTTCGCCCGGGTGGCCCGCAGCCCGGCAGCCACCTGACCTATTCGCCCTGGTGCATTCCCACCATGATCAACGGCCTGCGCTGCGTGGTGGTGAATGCCGAGCTGCGTGAGGTCGAATCCATGGCCTGGGATTTCGCCATCAGCTTTGCCAAAGACAATAACTTGCAGATGGCCGAGGCTTGTTTGATACCAGATCCGCCGACTTCACCCTGATGGACCTGATTTAAATCAGCCTAAATCAGTTTTTCCTCAGGCGATGTAATTTTGCGCAGCGGCTGGTTGCGCGTCAGTGGCGTCAGCAGCGGCACCGGGGTTGCGCCGCCGTTCCACATCGGGTCTTCAATGCTGTCAAACACTTCGCGCAGCTTTTTGCCCCAGTTGTCGTGCAGCATCCGAAAGTAAGGGTTGTTGTTGTCAATGCAGACGACTTTGTTGGTTTCAAAGCTATCCACTTCATACACCACCATATCCAGCGGCAGTCCCACTGAAAGGTTGGACTTGAGCGTTGAGTCCATCGACACCAGCGCGCATTTTGCGGCTTCTTCCAGCGGCGTTTCAGGCGTGATGACGCGATCCAGCACTGGTTTGCCGTATTTGGATTCACCGATCTGAAAATAGGGCGTCTCAGGTGTCGCTTCAATAAAATTACCCGCTGAATAGACCTGAAACAGGCGCATGGCTTCGCCTTTGATCTGGCCGCCAAAAATCATCGAGACATTAAAGTCAACGCCCGAATTTTTCAGGTCATCGGCGTCGCGGTCGTGTACTCGCCGAATGGCAGAGCCCAACACACGCGCGGCATCAAACATGCTTTTGGCGTTCCAGATCGTGATCGGCGGGCCACCGTCAATGTCTTTTAATTGCTCGACCTGCAATATCTCGCGTACTGACTGCGAGATGGACAAATTGCCCGCCGACAGCAGCACCATGAAACGGTCATCTGGTTTTTCATAAATGATCATTTTGCGAAAGGTGCTGATCTGGTCCAGCCCCGCGTTGGTACGCGAGTCAGATAAAAAAACCAGCCCGGCATTGAGTTTGATGGCGACGCAATATGTCATGTTGTTTGATCAGTTCTGATGGAGTAATTTTTTTAATTTGTACAAAGCATCAAGCGCTTCGCGCGGGCTGAGTGCATCAGGGTCTATCGTACCCAATGCTTTGTCCACCGCACTTTTTTCAATGATGACTTCTGGCGGCGCTGCAAACAAGTCCACCTGGGCACGCGCATCCGTTTGCTGGGCTTCCAGCGCATTCAAGGCGTGCCGCGCGTGGGTCACGACAGCACTGGGCACACCCGCCAGCTTGGCCACCGCAATGCCGTAGCTCTTGCTGGCCGGGCCGGGCTCAATGTGGTGCAAAAAAACGATGTTGCTGCCAGATTCCACCGCGCTGACGTGGACATTGACTGCCCCATGGTGCTGCGTCGGGAACTCCGTCAGTTCAAAATAATGCGTCGCAAACAATGTGAAGGCCTGCGTTTTGTTGTGCAGATACGCGGCAATGCCGCCCGCCAAAGCCAGCCCGTCAAAGGTCGATGTGCCGCGCCCGATTTCGTCCATCAGAACCAGGCTGTGCGGGGTGGCGGTGTGCAAAATTTGCGCGGCTTCCAGCATCTCCAGCATGAAGGTGGATTGCGCATTGGCGACGTCATCAGCTGCGCCAATCCGGGTGTGAATCGCGTCAATCGGCCCCAGGCGGCAAGCCTTGGCTGGCACATAGCTGCCAACGCTGGCCAGCAGCACAATCAGTGCCACCTGCCGCATGTAGGTGGACTTACCGCCCATGTTGGGGCCGGTGATGACCTGCATGCGCTGCTTCGCGTGCAGGGCGCAGTCGTTGGCGATGAATGAGCCGCCGGTTGTTTCAGCCAGCCTACTTTCGACCACCGGATGGCGGCCCTGGGTGATGTCAATGCACGGCTGGTTGACGAATACGGGCGCGCCCCAATTGAGGGCTAGTGAACGTTCAGCCAGCGCACACAGCGCATCCAGGCAGGCGATGGCTCTGGCCAGCTTGCTCAACGCGGGGATAAAGGTTTGCAACTCGTCAAGCAGTTGTTCGTACAAAAACTTTTCCCTTGCCAGCGCCCGTTCTTGCGCCGACAAGGCCTTGTCTTCAAAGGCTTTGAGCTCGGGCGTGATGAAGCGTTCGGCGTTTTTCAGCGTCTGGCGGCGACGGTAGTCGTCAGGCACTTTGCTGGCCTGACCCTGCGTGACTTCAATGTAAAAACCATGTACCTTGTTGAACTGCACGCGCAGGTTACTAATGCCTGTACGGGCTTTTTCACGGCCTTCGAGATCCAGCAAAAACGTATCGCAGTTGGTTTGAATCGCGCGGAGTTCGTCAAGATCAGCATCGCAGCTGTGGTTGATGACGCCGCCGTCGCGTATCAGCGCAGCGGGTTCGTCAAGCAAATAGCGCTTTAGCAGGGCTGCGCAGCCTTGTGGGGGCTGTAAATCGTCAAAAATACCTGCCAAAAGTGCCGGTAGCCCAGCAGATTCGGGCCCAAGAAGCTCTGTTTTTAGCAGCGTTTGTTGCAGGGCTACCAGCTCGCGTGGGCGCACCTGGCGCAGCGCAATTCTGGCCGTGATGCGCTCTACATCGCTTGAGCCTTTGAGCTGGATACGCAAAGTTTGTTGTAGCCCGCCCCGCAAATGGGCGATGGCCTCCAGCCGTTCAGTGGCTTCGCCTCTGGCACGGCGCGGCTGTAGCAGCCAGCTCTTCAAAGCGCGGCTACCCATGCCCGTTGTGCAGGTATCCAGCAATGAAAACAGCGTCGGGCTGTCTTCACCGCGCAGCGTTTGCGTCAGTTCCAGGTTGCGCCGCGTGGTCAGCGGCAGCTCAATCAATTCACCTGAGCGCACCACTTGCAAAGCCTGCAGATGCGGCAACGTGCGGCCCTGGGTGTGTTCCGCATAGCCCAGCAGGCTGGACGCGGCAGCGTGCGCGTTGTGCAATTCTTCAGCATGCCATGAAGCCAGTGAGGCGACCTTGAGCTGGTCCAGCAAACGCCGTACACCCAGTGCCGCATCAAACTGCCAGGCGGCACGTGCAGCGGTGGCGCAGCGCAGGGTTCTCAAACGTGCTTCAAATGCCGGCGTCACATCGACGTTGTAAATCAGCTCACTGGGCGCAATGCGCGCCACCCAGGTTTCCAGCTCATCGCTGGCGCATTCAGCCAGGCTGATCTGGCCCTGCGTGACGCTTAGCCAAGCCAGGCCACAAACGTTGCGTGCGCCCTGATGCACGGCCAGCAAGACGGATTCGGTTTTGTCGCCCAGCAGCTCGGTATCGGTCAACGTCCCTGGCGTCACAACGCGCACCACTTTGCGTTCCACCGGGCCTTTGCTCGTCGCCACATCCCCGACCTGCTCACAAATCGCCACCGACTCCCCCAGCTTGATCAGCTTGGCCAAATAGCCTTCGAGCGAGTGAAACGGCACACCCGCCATCTGAATCGGCTCACCATTGGTAGCGCCGCGCCTGGTCAGCGTGATGCCCAGCAACCGCGATGCTTTTTCAGCATCACCAAAAAACACCTCGTAAAAATCCCCCATTCGGTACAACACAAGCGTGTCCGGGTACTCGGCCTTGATGGCCAGGTACTGCCGCATCATCGGCGTGTGTTGCTGGGGGCTTTCAATCATTGGGTGAGTCTAGCAAGGCGGTGGCCGTTACTGATGCAGTAGTATCAACAGCCGAATTTGAATATTTAGTTATCTACGGCCGCGCAAAGCCTTGAACCACTCCGTATCGTCTTTTAAAGATGCCTTGGCCTTGCCATGTTCTTTATCGTCGATAAAAAGCGTTTCGCGCATCCGGTATTCGATGGTGGGCAAAGACAAAATGCCAGCTTCGATGCCCGCCCTGATCCACTCCTTGTCTTTCGGCTCTGAGCGTGCGTACTTTGATACTGCGCAATCGTTGGCGTCGAGATATTTAACCTTGACACCCGAGGGCAGTACTTGCTTGATCATGCGCTGCTCCCAGCCTTCGGGCAGCGTGGGAAGGTCTGGGCTGACCGCATCAAAGTAGTAGCCATATGTCTGGTGAAAGGCGCTGCCTTCGCCGAATTGTTCAGAAAACTCAGGCGCGCGGTGGGGGTCACGCTCCGGGTAGGCATCCACCTCCATCGACCAGATCATGCGTGCTGGAAGGTTGCCAGATGTAATACCCAGTGCCGACAAGCTGCCGATCACTACAAACTCATCAAGACCGCTGACGTTGCGGATCGCGCTGAAAACGCGGTCTATGTCGTTGATGTTCATGGCATGGTGGGTGAGGTCGTGAAAGGTGTGTTCTGGCGCATCGCCGGGCCCCATTCATCGTCCATCGTTGACAAGCTTCGCGCCACCTGTATTGACTTGGCATTCAAAATCTTCAGCCAACGCTCTATGTAAACGGGGCTGCACAGTTGCTTGTCTTGCCAGAGCTTGACCATACGTAGTGCGTCTTTTTTAAGCGCTGTCGCCTCGGGGCCTCCGAGGGCAAACTTGACGGCGAGCTTCAAATGCTTTTCGCGTGACGCAGCCAGCCTGGTTTGGTTGTCAGCGCGTGCTTGCCTGCGCCTTGCAATCTCCGGTGGCTCTTGCAAAACCCCAACAGTGACGCCCAGGACCTGCCCGGTCATAGCTATGCTGGATAGTTGAGCGTCTTTGCCTTTTTCGATCTGAACCAGTGTTGTACGGCTGATACCCGCAGCGTCGGCCAGCGCTTGTTGCGTCATGCCTTTGGCAATCCGCAGTGCGCGAAGGTCTTTGGCGATGGTTTGAAGCGCTGGCATTGTGACCAGTATTCTATACATGTATGGAATACTGGTCTTTAAAAAATTGCAGAAATCACAAATGTTGTCACGACAGCAGCGTGTTCCGCTACATTTTTTAAAACGGCGCGTCGGGGGCAGCAGCCTGCGCAGGTTTGATGCGGCGTGGTTTGGCTGTCAGGGTGGGTTTGGCTTGGGCAAATGCGGTTTCAACGGTCGCATCTTCTTGCGCGTCCACAACCGGCCTGCCGACAGACGTTTTCTTGGGCTTTGATGCCGCTTCAAACTTGCTGTACTTGGCCAGCGTAGTCACCATTTGGCCGTAGATCCGCGGGTTGGCAGCTACACATTCGTTTTCGTGCAAAAACTTTGACTCGCCGGTGTAGTTGCCCACCAGGCCGCCCGCTTCTGTGACCAGCAGCGAGCCTGCAGCCACATCCCAGGGCTGAAGGCCGCTTTCAAAAAAGCCGTCGCTAAAGCCGGCAGCGACGTAGGCCAAATCAAGCGCCGCAGCGCCGGGGCGGCGCACGCCTGCGGTCTGGCTGATGATCTCGCCCAGCATACTCAGGTGCTGTCTGAGTTTGTCGCCAGGGCGGTATGGGAAGCCGGTTGATATCAAACACTCCTGCAGGCGCGTGCGCTTGGACACGCGGATGCGGCGATCGTTCATGTACGCGCCACGGCCTTTGGTGGCGCAAAACATATCGTTGCGGGTCGGGTCGTACACCACGGCTTGCTCGACCTTGCCTTTGACGGCCAGCGCGATACTGACGCAATACACCGGAAAGCCGTGAATAAAGTTGGTTGTGCCGTCCAGCGGGTCAATGATCCACACAAAGTCCGAGCCTTGCACGCCGTGCTCGGTGCCCGATTCTTCAGCCAGGATGCCGTGGGTGGGATAGGCGGTGAGCAAGGTTTCAATGATCGCGGCCTCGGCTTTTTGGTCGATGTCGGTGACAAAGTCGTTGATTTGCTTGGTTGAGACTCGAACCGATTCAACGTCCAGCGCGGCGCGGTTGATGATGGCGCCAGCGGCGCGTGCAGCCTTGATGGCCACATTGAGCATGGGGTGTAAGTTAGCGGACATGGAGGTAAGAAAGAGCAAGGCAAGGGCTGCATCCCGACAATCGGGGGCAGCGACAATAGGCATTTTACCTTGCCGCCTTGCGCTGAGATTGCAGTACTTGCCTTGAAAACCCGTTTTATCCTCATCAACACCAGCCACGCAGGCAATGTGGGCGCTACGGCGCGCGCGATGAAGGTGATGGGCTTTGACGACCTGGTGCTGGTCGCTCCGCGCTGGGCTAACGTGCTGCGGCGCGAAGAAACCATACAGCGGGCCAGTGGCGCGCTGGATGTTTTGAACAACGCGCGGATTGTGGATACGCTGGATGACGCTCTGGATGGCATCACCCATCTGTGTGCCACTGTCATGACGCCGCGAGATTTTGGCCCGCCCACCATGGCGCCGCGTGAACATTTCAGGGCGCTATTGAATCAGGAGCTTTTTGCGCCAGTGTCTATTGGGCTGGAGGTTGATTTGACAGATAAATCCGACTCAAAAAGGCCTAAAAATATCCAGATTCCCGAAGGTGTGGCCTTTTTGTTCGGCTCTGAGCGCTTTGGCATGCAAAACGAAGACGTGTACCGCTGCAACGTGGCCTTGAACATTCCGACTGACCCGCACTTTGGCTCGCTTAACCTGGGGGCGGCGGTACAGCTGATTGCCTATGACTGGCGAGAAGCTTTGGGTGGATTCTCTGTGCAATCTGCCACGGCTGAGGCCAAATTGGCCGATGCCAAAGACGTCGCAGGCATGCTGAAACATCTGGAAGAGGCTTTGGTGGCGATTCACTTTTTAGATCCTGCCGCTCCGAAAAAACTCATGCCGCGCCTCAACCAGCTGGTGAACCGTGCACAACTGAGCCCTGAGGAAATCCACATCCTGCGCGGTATTGCCAAGCTGATACTGAAAAAAGCCCCATCAGCAGACCCTTTGCCTTGACATTAGACTAACGCCATGTTTTCACGCCTACGCTCAGACATTGCCTGCATCCTTGACCGCGACCCGGCCGCCCGCACCACCTGGGAGGTGCTGACCTGCTACCCCGGCCTGCATGCGCTGGTGTTGCACCGCCGCGCGCACTGGTGCTGGAACAACGGCTTCAAATGGCTGGGTCGATTTATCTCGCATGTCTCGCGCGGGCTGACCGGCATTGAAATTCACCCCGGTGCAAAAATCGGTACTTGCGTGTTTTTTGACCACGCCATGGGTGTGGTGGTGGGCGAAACAGCCGAGATTGGCGACGGCTGCACGATTTACCAGGGCGTGACGCTGGGCGGCACGTCGCTCTACAAAGGCGCAAAACGCCACCCCACACTGGGTAAGAACGTGGTGGTGAGCGCCGGGGCCAAGGTGCTGGGCGGCTTTGAGGTGGGTGACGGCGCCAAGATTGGCAGCAACGCCGTGGTCATCAAGCCCGTGCCCGCGGGGGCGACGGCGGTGGGTATTCCGGCGCGCATCATACCGTCCAAAAACGACGCTTCGGCAGATGTGACGCCGACCGCATTTTCAGCTTATGGCATCACAATGGACGATGACCCGGTGTCGATGGCCATGAAAGGTTTGATCGACAACGCCAGCACCCAGGAGCAGCAGATTGCACTGCTCTGGCAGGCGATCGAAAAGCTGTCTAAAAACGGCGAAGGCAAAGACTGCGTTCCCGATACGGCAGCGATTGAAGCCAAGTTTGACGCCGACAAGCTGACCCAGCTGATGGGTAAGTAAGCGCGGTTACTTCAGCGGCTGTACTACCAAGATCTGGTCCAACACGGTTTACCCCCAGCTGCCTGACAGCGAGTAAAGATAAGGCTTGCTATGCACGCCGCTGGCGTTTTGCGGCTAACCTGCCAATGCAGTTTTTACCGCGCTGGAAACCTGGCCCATGTCTGCCTTGCCAGCCAGTTTGGCCTTGGCCGCGCCCATGACTTTGCCCATGTCGCCGGGCCCGCTGGCGTTGAGCTCGGCCACGATGGTTTTGACAACAGTCAGCACTTCATCAGCACT
>Ga0105050_10006369_pt1 | contig 14692 bp, 10 predicted proteins | sample FRY01_FD_78088 | JGI IMG/M metagenome (GOLD analysis project Ga0105050, IMG submission 78088) | Freshwater microbial communities from Lake Fryxell liftoff mats and glacier meltwater in Antarctica - FRY-01 | ecosystem: Environmental > Aquatic > Freshwater > Ice > Glacier meltwater ... | reverse complement strand
GGCATCCCGCGCACTTCGTTGTAACGAATCAGATTGACATTCGCGTGAATGCGCTGGGCGTGAAATGCGAGTTCTTCAGCGTGTTCTGGGCGATCATTGACTCCGCCGAGCAAGATGTATTCCAGCGTAATTTCTCGACCCGTTCGCTTGAACCACTCCTCGCATGTGTCGAGCAATTCATCGATGGTGCTGAATTCCGCCCACGGAATAATCTCGCGGCGCAACGCATCGTTGGGAGCGTGCAAGCTGAGGGCGAGTGTTACGGGAATCTCAAAGTCGCAGAACTTGCGGATTGCCGCGGGTAAACCGACGGTCGAGACGGTGATGCGCCGAGCGCTGATGCCAAATCCCCACGGCGCATTGAGCGTGCGAATGGCCGTTGTGACGGCGTCATAATTCGCCAGCGGCTCGCCCATCCCCATGAAGACGACATGCGAGATGCGCTCAACATCCTTGAGCGATCCCAAGTTGAAGACCTGTTCGAGAATCTGTCCCGATGTGAGATTGCTTTCGAGTCCGCCGATACCAGATGCGCAGAATCGACAGCCCACTGGACAACCGATTTGGCTTGAGACACACGCCGTTCGCCGACCATCGGCCGGAATCATCACGCATTCGGTTTCTTTGCCGCGCGTAACGGATGCTTGTCCAACAATGGGAAGAACGCTCGACGGGTGGATGGCGGTCGGCGAATTCGTGTCGCCGTTGCTCGTGCGGTCGCTCTCGGCGTCGGTCGAGGCCCACGACATCAGCAGCTTCTGCGTGCCGTCACTTGCGGACTGATGCACCAGAGTTCGTGCGCGCGTGAAGACCATCGATTCGGCAAGTCGCTCGCGATGGACACGCGAAAGATTGGTCATTTGTGCTGGATCTGCGATTCTCTTGCGATAGACCCAGTCGAGAATCTGTTCGGTCGCGTGCCGCGGCATGCCATGGTCTGCGATCCACTGCGCCAGTTCTTCCTGATTGAGATCAAAAAAGAACTGGATCGCATTCGGCGAAGAACTGCGCTCGTCGAGCGGAGCGCTCGGTGGATTGGAATCGTCAGAGGCGGTCAATTTGGAATCGCTGATCCCTGCACGGTCAAGTCAATCGTGCGAAAGGGGATGTTGTGTTGCGCAAACCACTCGGTCAGACGGGATCCTTCGTCATCGCGCACGATGCGCCGTTCCGCTGGATCGACTCCGCGCTGACGCATCATCGTCTTGAGCGATCCCGGCAGACCAAACTCAACTTCCTCGTGGCAGACATCGTGCTGTTCCACATGCGCCGAGAACTTGTTCACGAGATCTTCGAGTAGGTCATGCACAAGATCCTCTGGAGCGCTTGCTCCAGCCGTGACGAGCAGAGTCTCGACGCCCGCAAACCATGTTGGATCGAGTTCACTTCGATCGTCGATCAAGCGCGCCGGAGTTCCGAGATTCATCGCGATCTCAGTCAGTCGCACGGAATTGGACGAATTCGCACTGCCGATGACGAGCACCAGATCGCAGTGCGGAGCGATTTCACGCACGGCCTTCTGCCGATTGGTCGTGGCATAGCAAATGTCACTCACTGGCGGTTCCTTGATATTTGGAAAGGCTTGCTTCAGCGCTTTAATAATGACCGTCGCGTCATCGAGCGAGAGAGTGGTCTGTGTGAGATAGATCAGTTTGTCGGGATCGGTGACGATCAGCTTGGGAATATCCGCGGGGCTTTCCACAAGTTGCATCGCTTCGGGGGCTTGGCCAAGGGTTCCGACGACCTCCTGATGGTGTCGATGGCCGATGAGGAGAATCTGAAATCCTTTGCGTGCATAGCGAATTGCCTCGGCGTGAACTTTGGTGACCAGTGGGCAGGTCGCGTCGATGGTCGCGAGTTGCTTGGCCTTCGCTTCCGCGCGGATCGCTGGACTCACACCGTGTGCGCTGAAGACGACAATCGCTCCAGTTGGAACTTCAGCGATGGATTCGACGAATTCCACGCCGCGTCGCTGAAAGCGCTCCACGACATGTCGGTTGTGCACGATTTCGTGGAAGACATAGATCTTCTCGTCGGGGCAGATGTCGAGGAGCTGATCGACGACATCGATCGCCATATAGACACCTGCGCAGAAACCACGGGGATTGGCGAGAATGATCTTCACGAGCATCGCATCATAGCCGTCCAATCACCATGGGCGGTGTACGCTTCGGTTTGAATATGAGCGTCACCAAGGCTGAACGAACAGTTGGTCTCGATGAGTTTGGACCGACCACATCACGCGTCGCATCACTGCCGCAAGCGCAGGAGTGGTGTAGGCGGCTGACGCATGGGCACGGCGAGAATTTCAGCGTGTTGAGTCGCTTTGTATCGCCCACGATGACGGACGATTTCTGCGCCGTCTATGCATTCTGCAGAGCTGCCGACGATCTTGGCGACGAGGCTGGATCGCGCGAGCGTTCGATCGAACTCTTGGCGTGGTGGCGGGGCGAATTGCGACGATGTTGTAGCGGTGATGCGAGCCATCCAGTCTTTGTGGCGTTGATGCCAGTCATTGCGCGTCATGCATTGCCTGCGCAACCGTTTGACGACTTGATCAGCGCGTTCGAAATGGATCAAGTGAAGAGTCGTTACGAAACATGGGACGACATCGTTGGTTATTGCAAGCTCAGCGCGGATCCAGTGGGTCGGCTCGTGCTGATGCTGTTGGACGAGCCGCGTGACGATGATCATCTGCGAGCAAGCGACGCAATTTGTACTGGGCTTCAGCTGACCAATCACTGGCAGGATGCCAAGAGAGATTTTCTCGAGCGCGACCGCATCTATGTGCCGAGGGATTCTTGGTTGTGCGAGAACTTCGAGCAACGACTTGGTGCAACCTGTCGGCAGGGATACGCTCCGGACCAAATGTTTCTTGCATCATGGAGAGAGTCGCTGCGTGCATTGACCGTGCGAACATGGGCGCTCTTCGATGAGGGATCTGCGTTGATACCGATGCTCAAGCCCGAACACCGACCGCTCATCTGGCTCTTCCTCGCTGGCGGCATGGGCACGCTTCGGCAGGTCGAGAAGTGGAATTACGAGACATGCCTTTCTCGGCCACGACTTTCCAAACTGGCCAAGCTCTTGCTCGTGCTTCGCGCACGACGGGTGACCGCTCGCATCGATTCGCCCCCAACGGCAAAGGTGATGCACGCATGAGCGGGGTCGTGGTCAGCTCGTTGACAGATGATTGCGACATTCGCGCAGCGGTGGCCATTTGCCGCACGATCACACGAGCGCGCGCCGCAAACTTTTACTGGGGACTTCGGCTGATGCCCGAACCGCGCCGGTCTGCGCTGTACACGATTTATGCATGGATGCGCGAGGCCGACGACATCGTGGATGGGTCGGCGGCGCGCGGCACGACAGTGTCGAGCGAAATCGATTCGTTCCGCATCTCCACGGTCGATGCGTTGACAGGTCAAACGAATTCGCGCGAGCCGCTCTGGCGCGCGCTCGCCGCAGTGGCCCGCGAATATCCCCTTGATCCCGCCGATTTTCACACAATGATTGACGGGCAAGTCGCGGACTTGCAGAGCCGTCGGTTGATGGATTGGTCTGAACTTCGCGGCTACTGCCAGCAGGTCGCCAGCACCGTGGGCACAGTCTGCGTTCGCATCTGGGGATTCAGCGATCCGCGCGCGCTGTTGCTCGCGCAAGATCGAGGCATCGCATTTCAGATCACAAACATCGTGCGGGATGTGGTTGAAGATATCTCACTGGGCCGGGTCTATATCCCCAAGGAAAATTTTGATCGCGTGGGTATCACTCCAGAAGAATTATGCGCGTGGTCGAAGCCGGCGCAGTGCGAGCTCTTGATGCGCGACATGATCGAGCTTGCCCGCGAGCACTTTGTTCGCAGTGAGGCGCTCGATGGAATGATTGATCCATCGGGTCGCCCAACGCTCTGGGCACTGACGGAAATTTACCGTGGGCTCTTGGATCGAATCGCCCGCGATCCATCGCAGATTGTGCGCAAGCGCGTCTCGGTGCCAACTTTTCACAAACTCATGATCGCGTTTCGAGCCCGTGGGATGAGTGCGCGAAGCACCGAGACGAGTCGATCCACGACAAACGATGCGCCGACGAATGGTTCGGGTCGCGCGTCGTGAAGCCTCCGATTGCGATCGTCGGCGGTGGATTGGCTGGAATTGCCGCAGCTGTGCGCCTTGTTGATGCGGGCGAGCGCGTCGTCTTGCTCGAGACGCGCAAGAAACTCGGCGGTCGCGCCACAAGTTTCGTCGATCCTCGCACTGGCGAAACGCTCGACAACTGCCAGCATGTGCTCATGGGCAGCTGCACGAACCTGCTCGATTTTTATGAGCGTCTGGGAGTTCTCCCCAGCGTGCAGTGGCATCCGCGCATCTGGTGGGCGAATCCACCGTGTGAGCCCGATGTCATGATGCCAGGTCGATTGCCAGCGCCCGGTCATTTTTCATTTTCATTTCTGCGCATGAAATTTCTGACGATGAGTGACAAGCGATCGATCGCCCGCGCGATGTGGCGGCTGATTCGCTTGGGCCGTGAAGGCCGAGCGCTCTGGCGCGGGCGATCATTTGGAGAATTCCTCACTCACACCAAGCAAACCCAAAATGCGCGCGAACTTTTCTGGGAACCGATCATCACCAGCGCCTGCAATGTTTCGTGCGACAACACGGATGCGTTCTATGCGATGTATGTCTTTCAGCAGGGTTTTCTGCAAGATGCGTGGAGCCCAGTCATGGGTCTTTCGTCGGTTCCGCTCGTCGAACTCTACGACCCGGCCGAGGAAATTCTCACGACGGGTGCAAGCGAATTGCGCATGGGCGTGAGCGCACTGGCACTGGCGTTCGACGGTCGCCGTGTGACGGGTGTCGTCACCGACGAGGGGATGATCGAGTGCTCGTCGGTGGTCGTCGCGGTCCCGCCCGATCGCCTCGCACGACTCTGCTCGCAGACCCTGCGTGCAGCGGACCGCCGTCTGCAACGCTTGGAAGAAATTCGCTTCAGTCCGATTCTTGGAGTGCATCTCTTCTTCGATCATCCAATCATGGCAACGCCGCATCTGGTGCTGCCGGGCCGCGCCACGCAGTGGCTCTTTGATAAGGGCAAGGATTCACAGGGTCGCTCGCACATTCACGCGGTCATCAGTGCGGCCGATGAATGGATGGAACTCGATGAGGCCGAGATTGTTCGTAAGGTCATGCAGGATGTGCAGTGGGCACTTGCGAAAAGTCGTGGTCTTGATCCGGTGAGCTTTCGGGCCGTCAAGGAAAAACGCGCGACCTTTGCTTGCACGCCGGGCATTGACGATCTTCGTCCTCGTGCGGCGCGTGATGGTCTGCGCGGTGGAATCGAAAATCTTTTCCTCGCTGGGGATTGGTGTGACACTGGTTGGCCTGCAACGATGGAAGGAGCGGTGCGAAGTGGGTATCTCGCCGCGCACGCACTCGGTGCATCGCGTGGCGCATCGCGTGGATTGATCGCAGATGTTCCACCATCCTGGTTAGCACATCTGCTTGGGCTTTGAACATGTCCAAGCCTAATGAGATCGCTTGTCGGCTCGATTCCTTGGATGAAAACGATCTTGCTGAATGGGCTTTGCTTCGGGCGCGCGAACTTGGTTTCGCAGCCGTTGGAATCTGCGATGCCGCTGCCAGCGACCGTGGAGATCAACTTCGAGCATGGCTTGCGGCGGGTCATCATGGTTCGATGGAGTGGATGAACCAAAATCTGCAAGTGCGTCTCGATCCAAGAAAACTCGTTGAGGGCGCGCGCAGCATCGTGGTGGTCGCGGATCGATATCACGATGGCAGGCCTGACGAGCGACCAGCGCAGGTGATCGATCCACAGACAGCCGAATCTCATGCGGCAGGGCGCACGGCGCGATATGCGCGTGGGCGCGACTATCACCGCAGAATCAAGAAGCGCTTGCGGCGTTTACAGCGAGAGTTGGAAGACGCGATTCCCGGAACACGCGGCAAGGTCTGCTGCGATATCGAACCATTCATGGATCGCGAGATGGCCGAGCGCGCGGGCTTGGGTCAATCTGGCAAGCACACACTCTTGATCGTGTCCAAGCTTGGTTCATGGGTTTTGCTCGCCGCATATGTCACGACGGCGAAATTGAAAGCGACCGCGCCCAATCTTCCATATGCGAGTGACCCTTGTGGATCGTGCACCAAGTGCATCGACGCATGTCCCACCAAGGCCATCACACCGTGGTCGGTTGATGCGACCAAATGCATTAGCTCGATCACCTTGGAGGAGCGGGTGCGTCCTGATCCTGATGCTGCTGCGGCCGTCGGTGACTGGCTCTTTGGATGCGACATCTGTCAAGAAGTTTGTCCGCACAATCAACCGACTCGGCAGTCCAAGCGCATCGGTAAACACCCTGAATATGACGGTAGAAACGCCGCGTTTTCATTGCTGACGGTATTGGGATGGGATGAGACGACTCGGCGCGCAGCCTTTGGGCCCAGCGCCCTCAATCGAGTGCGAGCCGCTCACGCACGGCGCAACGCGGTCTGGTGTTCGCTGGAAGTCTTGCAGCGGTCGAAGGATGACCCGCTTGGTGCACGCATTCGACAAATCGCGATGGACGAAACAGAAGATCCGATGGTTCGTGATGCAGCCAAAGAAGTTCTTGAGCGATTGGACAGCGCTGGATGATGAATCACTCTCGATGAGTAGATGATGCGATCGGTTTTCTATTGCGTCGTAGCAACGAGACTAGTTTTCAGTTGGTTCGTCTTGGCCACCACCTGGACCACGCTGGCCACCACCCTTGCCACTCATGCCACCCATCAAATTTTGCATGGCCATCATCAACGCACCTTGCGCTTGTTGCGCGCTCTTGATCTCGCCGCTCTCGATTCGCTCCGTGATACCAGCGAGGCCTTGGGTGAGCGTTCCCATCATCGCACCCGCCGCAGTCATCTGCGCCTGCATTGCGGGATCCATATCCGCCGCGCTGGAATCAAGGTCAAACTTCCATCCGTCGTCGGTGCGCTTGATCTTGAACGACAATGATCCTTGCGGTGCACTCATGGTGAGAGTGGCGTTGTCTTCCGTCACATCGACCACAGTCACTTCACTCTTGCGATTGACCACCGAGTCAAGCATCCCGAGTTTCGAACTGCCAAATTTGTTCTGCATTGCCGCCTGAAGTTGCCCAATCGCTTTCATCGCACCGAAGACCGTTGTGGCAAGTGCTTGTCCTTCTGGGCTTATTGCGATGAGTAAATCATCAATGCGAGCAATGACCGCTGGATCACGATTGGAAGAGCCCATGAACGCGCCGAGAGCTTCGGCCGATGCAAAGGGCGGCTTGCCGCTGTCGGTTGTCGACGCTGAAGCATCTGTTGATTGCGCCGACTCAGCGACCGGTTTTTGCGCAACTGCCGCCATGCCCGAGCGTGCAGGCGGTGCCGACGAAACTTCGAATGTTGGTTGCTGAATCGTCTTCAGAGCACGCTCAATGGTCGAGACAAGCGCTTGCTTCGACGGACTCTCCGAGCCACTACTGACAAGAACTTCCTGTAAGGCGGTGTATGCATCGACGGATTCCTTTGTCGATGCCTGAGCCTTCGCCAGCCATTCACTTGCCTTGTCCGCAAATCCATCGCCTGATTGACCCATGCTGGGGCTCATCGCGAGTGCATGAAGAAGCAGGGCATGTTGGAATTCACTTTCGCCGCGCATGAGCAGCGCCCGTGCGCGTGCAGCGGCGATACTGAAGACCGAACTGTTTTTTGGAGCACTGCGTCGCGCAGCGGCGTCGGCCGTTTCGAGATCAGCAAACGCCCGCTCATAGCAACCCTTGAGGTCGAGATCCGAGTCTGGATCCGAGGCCGTCACGAGTTCCATAATGGACGCCTGCAATGCGGTTGAAATCGCGTTTTGCTGAGTTGCGGCCGACTCTTGTGCCGTCGCCAATTTATTGAGCGCCGACAGAGCGTCTTGGCACGCCTTGACTCGATTGGCCGCGCCGATCGCTTCCTGTGCCTGCAATCGAAGGACTGACTCCTCAACCGCAACACGCGATTGCGATTGGCTGGCCTGTGTCTGAAATACTCGTGCCTCATCTCGCTTGCCACCAGTTTCTTGTGCGAGCGTGGTGATTTCTCCTGATGCCGCACTCAGTCCGCGCTGACGAATCTCCTCGGCTTCGGCAAGCAGAACTTGTGCGCTCTCGAGTGCACTTTCGTTCGTGGCGCGCAGGGCAGTAATTTGGTCGGTCAAAGTGGATTGAACCGACGCACTCTTGCTCTTGTCCTTCGATGCGCTGGCAAGTTCGGGCTGCAATGCACTCTTGACCGCAGCGATTCCCTTGACATCCTGGGCATGCACGATGGAATGAATATCGTCGACCACTCGAAGCAGGCTGCTGGCCAACATGCGACTGGATCTGTTGGCGCTTTCGAGTTGACTGATCCGGCCAAGTTCCAAGAGCGCCGCTTGGGTTGTGGCGTTGGCGGCAATTCCTGCCGCCGACTGTTTCTGCACATCATTCGCGCCAGGAATATTTGCGAGTTTCGCTCCCGCCGCGCGGAGTTCAGCCGCCGCTGCAACGCGGTCGAGACTGGCAAGGCGCGCCGCCTTCGAAACTGCATCTCCGCCTTGGCGGATTCGAATCGCCGCTTGCTCTTGAAGGGCAACTGATGGATCTTCGCAGCCGGTGCAGAGAGCGAGGATGGCTGCCGCGCTTGTCATGGCGAACAAAGAAAGAACTGAAAATGCGGTGCGTTTCATCGTGTTTATGGGGGAAGTGGCAGTCTACGGTCAAATCACGCAGGTTGCGCTAGCGACTCGGTTCGTCCTCGTCCGCGGCCGTACCTGGGAGTGGTGTCCGCAGGTCTGGCGGTTGATAGTCGATTGGATACACGGGGCGTGGTTGATACATCGAACGAATCCACGCAAGCGTGTTGGCAAGTTTTTCTGGATTGAGCTTGCGACCGAAGACCGGCTTCCAACCTTTGACCGGTGGATGCGCGGTCGCCGCTTCATCGGCCACCAGTGCATATTGAACCAGGATCGAACGATTTGGATCTGTAAAGTCGATCAGCGGAAGATCCTTGGACGAGCCCAACAAAAGATTCATCAGATTTGTGTAACGCACCGCTGTGTCCGTGTGATTTTCGTTGCTCAAAAAGAGACGGCCAGCATCAGGACCGCCGTGACAGCCACTCGTCGCGCAGTTGACGATGAGCCATCCATCATGCACATTGCGCCGAAAAAGTGCGAGCGTTTCTGGTTCACTCACCACTCGAATCTTTGGATAGAAATCTCGTGCTTTCAAGTCGAATGCCAGTCGCACCAACTTCATTGGATCGCCTTCCACCAGCGCGGTGCGACTGGGCGCATCAACGGGCACACGCGGGTTGGAAGCATATTCATCAAGAAACGCACGAGCATCGGCGGGATCGATCACCACTCTGGGTGGACGATCGAAATCAATTTCATACACGCGAATCAAGTTCGCTTGCGCATCGGTGAGAACTCGCGTGGGAAGCCCAGTGGTGTGCTTCGCGCTTGGCGCAGTGCTGGAATTGCCAGTGGCCTTGCTCGGTTTCTCCGATCCGCTGGCAGGAATCAACTTCAATTGCGCCTCAACGCGGCTGAGCAGGGCAACGGCTTGCGGAAGTTTCGTGTCGGCCACCAGTGCGACGAGCTCAGTTTTCGCAAGGGAATACTTGCGTTCGCTGACAAGCCAATCGCACAATGCCAGTCGGCGCGATGCATCGGATGGGTCGATCGAACTCTTCATCGACTGATAGCGCTCTTCAAATGTGCGCACGAGGGCCGTGCGATACACCTCGACTCGGGCAAGAGAACGCACTGCACTGCCGATGGAATATCGAACTTCATCAAAGTCGTCTGCAACGAGCAAGACTTTCATCGCACTGCCGTCTCGGCGATAGATCACGGCTTGAGTTGGTTGCGCAATATCGAGCAGGGCGATCGCGTCGATGATCTCGTCTTTGTTAAATTCCGACCGCTTGCCGTCGCGCTCGATGACGATGCGGTTCTCGTCTTCATAGATCAACACACCGCCGACTTCGGTGTTTTTGTTCGCCATCACATGCACACGCTTTGGGGCAGCCACTGCGGGCGGTGGTTCAGACGCAGTTTGTGGGGGAGATGGAATCGGCGCGGCGATGGGGGCAGTTGGCGGAGTCGTGGCCGGCGGGGGCACTGGCGTTGCCGATCCTGGCGCTGCAGTCGGCGGATCGACCGCAAATCCAGAGTTGGTTGCCGTCACGACGAGTGCCAGCGTGGCGGCATGGATGATGAAAAATGTTCGCTTCTTCAATGGTCGTGTTGCCAGCACAGGAGTGTACGAGATAGTCTCATCGCATTATGAAACTCGGCGTCATGTCAGCGCTCTTTTCTGGCCGTTCCTTAGTCGATGTCGTAAAGCTCTGCGCAGAGAGCGGCCTCGGCGCGATTGAATTACCAGTCGGTGCATATCCGGGCAAGCCATTTTTCGAGCCCGCGCGCGTGCTTGCAAGCCGCAGTGAGCAAGACCGCATCAAATCGCTCTTGAAAGATCATGGGCTTGAGTTGTCGGGATTGGCTGTGCATGGCAATCCAGTGCATCCCGATCGATCGATCGCCAAGACTCATCACGATGCATTCGTCACCGCTGTGAAACTCGCACCGACACTCGGCACGGACATCGTCATCACCTTCTCGGGATGCCCCGGCGGAGCAAAGGGCGATCGCACTCCCAATTGGGTGACTTGTCCGTGGCCCAATGAGTTCACCGAAACTCTCAAGTATCAATGGGACGCCGTGCTCGTTCCATATTGGGCCGCCCAAGCGAAACTCTGTCGAACGCACCGGGTGCGCTGCGCATGGGAAGCTCATCCGGGATTCTGCGTTTACAACCCTGTGACACTCATCGAACTTTCGCGGCGTGCGATGACGAGCGCTGGTTTGAAGGGCAAGCCAGTGCTCGGTGCGAATCTTGATCCGTCGCATCTCTTTTGGCAGGGGATCGATCCGATTCTCGCGGCGCAAATGCTCGGTGAAGCTGGGCTGCTTTTTTATGTGCACGCCAAGGATACTGAACTTGATCGCAACGAAGGTCCGCGCAACGGCTATCTCGATGCGCGGCCGTACTCGGCCCTCAACACGCGCTCATGGAATTTTCGAACATGCGGCGATGGTCATGGTCACGAATTTTGGAAGCCGTTTGTTTCGATGCTGCGGCGACAGGGTTACGACCATGTTCTTTCGATTGAGCACGAAGATGCGCTCATGAGCGTCGACGAGGGATTCCTCAGAGCAGTTCGTTTCCTCAAGGAAGCGATCATCGAGCAACCTCCGGCGAAGCCTTGGTGGACTTAAGTTGGTGGACTTAAGTTGGTGGACTTAAGTTGGTGGACTTAAGTTGGTGGACTTAAGTTGGTGGACTTGATTTTCCCCGCCAATTCAAGGCGATAGTGGCATTGTCCCGAGCGTCGCAGCATCACTTTGTATCACTGCGCATCACTGTGGTGGAAGTGGCGTGATATCGATGTCCTTGGAACGACTGACCACGACGGTCCACGCGATGACTGTGCCATCACTGCCAGTGGGCGTTGGAGCGATGGTCATATCCCACCGCATGATTCCCTGTGGAAACTGCGTCGCGAGATAGGTTGGGTTCTTGGAAAGCGCGGCGCTGAGTAAGGAAACATTCACTTCAATCTTGTCGCTGCGACTCATCGGCCTGCGATCGAGCAACTCGACATCAATCGGTCGACCAGTTCCGTTGGAAATTGTGACGCGATATTCACTGACGGTGTCGAGTCCGCCGCCAAAGAGCCCCGATTGTCGATCCGCTCGCTTGATCAATTCGCGTCGAGCGGTGACTGCGGAATCGGCGCCAAAGAAAACATCAAATTCCTGATTGGGCGCCGCGCCGAGAAATGCGCCTGCGCCGACATAGTCCGCACCGACAAAGACCGATGTCCGACCTGGCAGCAACTGAAAGGGACTTGAGTTGGTCAGCGTTGCGCGCAGGAAGACGCCGTCGCTCGTCACGGGCTGAGTCTGGAAGACGAATTGAGCCGTTGCATCGAAGCTTGCAATGCGTGCACGCCGCCGCATCTGACTGTCGCTCGGCGCATCAAATGGAAGTGCGATGGTGTATGTCACGCTCGGTCCAGATCCGCCAACGACTGCGTCTTCGCTCAGTTTTTCCGCGACCGACTTTCGCAGTTCCGCACTCGTGGACCTTTCTTTCTTCAACGATACTGCTGCATCACTACTTACGGAATTAGCGGCGCGGAAGCCTTCACCTTCATATCCCATCGCTTGCGGCGAACTCGGTCGAGGCATCAAAATCTCAATAAACCATGGCAGAATGACGGGCGGACTCGCTGCGCGCGATGGCCGCGCGGTTGAAATTGACAAGCGAACACCCTTCCAGTCTTCGCCGGAGTTCTGAATGACGAGCGCGTCGAATTCAATGGCTACCGTCTTGCGTTCGGTCGCAGCTCGGATGGAATAAATGGGTTCCCAGCGCGCATCGGTCACGAGGTACGAGAGTCGCATGGCAACATCGCTTTCGGTCGTGATCGCCAACAGCACCTCGGCCGACTTGGTTGTCGAGCTGCGCTCGCCGATGGCATTTCGACGAGCTTCCGCCGCCGCAAGATCCTTGCCAAGCAACTCGAGGCGTTCGACTGCGGTTCGAGTTTCAGCGGTAATGCGCACACGCTGCTTGGTCATCCACCCAAGTTGCCCGTCGAGACTGGCAAGATCCAACTTGAGCGTTCCACCATCTTTGGTCGCATCACTCGCGGCGCGAACACCGACGGATTCAACAACTTTGAGTTCATTGCGCAGTCCCGCAAGTGTGTCGTTCGCAGCTGCGATTTCTTGTTTGATCTTGCGAATCTCCGCATCAAGTGTCACAGCATCTGGGCTCGACGCAGCGTCCGGTACGGCACGCTCAGTGAAATCGACCGAGAGAATTTTTCCAACGCTGCTCTTGGCCTCAAGTGTGTCGGATTGAATCGACGCGGGCAGGTCATCGAAGCGGATTTTCCAAAGCCCAGGCGTGAGCGGTGTCGTGGCAGAGCGCGTGATCGCCGCGCGCCCTTGGTACAGAACCACCGACTCAATCTTTGCTTTCAAGGTTCGCTCTTGCGCAACATTCGCACTCGCGGCTTGGGAATCGGTCTGGGGGTCGGCTGGGGAATCAGCTTGTGCCGATGCAGGCAATGGCGCTGTGAGCCAGCCGAGCGGGAGAGCCAGAAAAACCATCATTAAAGTTGCATTCATAATTCAATCTCCAGTAGTGCTGACGCGTACCCCACGCCGAAACCACCCTTTACGATATTTTTTGGATTGTAGTTTCATCCGTCCACATGTCAATCCATCTCCCTGACTGCGAGCGGTTCACAGCGCAACCACGCTCCTTCATCACCATTGCTCGCAAATTCCGCCGGTGTTTGATTGTCCAGCGCTCGCTGCGGTCGTCGATGGTTTTAATCCAATCGCCAATGTGTCAAGCCGTTCCTCGCGTCTTCGAGTGATTCAAAGGCATTCGCCAATGCGCACGAGCGTATGCAATTTGCTCCTCCGTGAAACGCTTCTTCTTCATGTAATCCTCTATTGATTTGGAGGTCCCAGTTTCCCAAACAACGCTCACTTCATTTGCACCTGAAATCAGGATAGGGACCAGAATCCAAAGACCTCATAAGGGGTGATCCTTGTGTGGGGTCCCGGTCATCTGCGCGAATGTGTTTAAATCGCTTGCAGACGCGAAGAACGGCTTGACATATTGGAGAATGGACTATAATCGTGTTCGTCCACACAGCGCCTTGGGCAAGGCTGACGCCTGAGGAATTCGCTGAATCAAGTCAGAGGAACGAGGCCCCCAGTTGACCAGATTTTCTCGCGCTGAGGGTTCGCCTCAATCCAACCAAGTACCATGAAGCATCTGTCTCCTAGCCGGACCATCCTATGGTGGTTGATGAAGCCAATGGCAATCGTCTTCATCATCATGATGATTACTCCTTTATTAGTAATTAGAGTAATGTTATGGAGTACTCTGCGGGGTACTGTGCAGAGTATTTGGACCTCACTTTGGATCGCAATTGCGGGAACCATTGCATTTTCCGCAGCAATGCTGTTCACGATTTTTCGTCGGAGCCGATTGCAACGCAAGGTGATCGAAGCGAATTGGAAAGTCTGCGTCTATTGTCATTACTCGTTGGTGGATCTGCCCGCATCAGGGCACTGCCCCGAGTGCGGAGAGCCATTCCCTAAAGATGGATATGCATCCGTTTGGTCTAAGTATATTGTGGACCACCGGTCGAAGGAGTAGCCCGTATTGTCCCAGCCCGATTCTGGTCCCGCCGGGTTGAGAGCATCTTGGGCTTTTGGTTTTGTCCCAATTTAGGTCCACCACCCAGTGGCAGATGCGCGGCATGGCTGTGCACTATATCGGCGGAAATCTGCGCATGTGCTCGCCGCGAGAGTGTAAACAAACCAGTCGGCCTCGCGTGAGACAGACTGGTTAAACTCGGCTCAGGAATCAGGGGGAAGATCAACCCGCCGTGTTTGTGCCCAGGCCAACTGTGCTTGTGTGCCGCAATGACACAAGGCAGCGCTGCCGCGGCTACGCAAACAGCAGCAGCACCCATATTACTACAAGCAGTGCACCACACACGCGGCCCACAAGCCGCAGCCACCAGCCGCAGCCACCAGC
>Ga0105050_10006367_pt1 | contig 14694 bp, 16 predicted proteins | sample FRY01_FD_78088 | JGI IMG/M metagenome (GOLD analysis project Ga0105050, IMG submission 78088) | Freshwater microbial communities from Lake Fryxell liftoff mats and glacier meltwater in Antarctica - FRY-01 | ecosystem: Environmental > Aquatic > Freshwater > Ice > Glacier meltwater ... | reverse complement strand
GCTCGTCGTAGGTCTTGAACGGCTCGACCTTCGCCTTCTCCAGCAGCGGCTCGAAGTAGTTCCAAATCCAGGTGGTGGAGAAGTATGGCATACCCATGAGCTTGCCGTTATGCACCGCGACCGTCTTCATCATGTCCGTCATGTCGGCCACGTAGTCGGCGGCGCCCGGCATGTCGGACAGCGGCTCCGCCAAGCCTTGGGAGACGAAGTTCCAGAAGGAATACGGGGAGGACTGCGACACGTCGATCTTCTCGCCGCCGGCGTACATCGACAGCAGCTTCGGCGGATGGTCGTTGAACGACGAGATGGTGCCGTCGACCGTCACCCCCCAATCCGCTTTGAACTTGGCGGCGATCTTCGTGTAGATGTCGCCATAGGTCCAGACGACGAAGTTCAGCTTGTCGACCTTGCTCTTGGGCACCTGCGCCCAGGGCGCGCCTTGTGCCAAGGCAGGCATGCCACCCAATCCGGCGCCGAGGCCGGCCGCTCCGAGCCCCGCCGAAGCCTGGAGGAATCCACGCCGGCCGAGGCCCGCCATGTAACGGGAGAACTCGTTCATCACGCCGCCTTTCCCTGTTGCGATTGCCAGGCGCCATGAGGCCCGGATCACGATTATGAAACCTAGCGTCCACCCCCACACCCACCGCTGTCAATGTCGATTTAAGGCCAGAGACGTTTCGCAAGGACCCAGGTCAGTTTGGCGCGAAGGCTCGCTTCATTTCGCGGCGGGCTGCGGCCGCCAGACCGTCGAGCGCTGCACCGATCGTGCGCGCGCCCCGGCCGACCGATCACGGATGGTGGAAGCAAAGCCGGAAACCGCCCGGCTTGCGGACGGGGCGAGAGGCTTGCAGAGTCGGGCGACCAACAACCGGAAGTGCCCGCCATGAAACTCGCCTTCTCCGCCGCCAGCCCCTATGTCCGCAAGGTCGTCGCCTGCGCCGTCGCGCGCGGGATCGACGGCCAGATCGAAAAGGCCAAGATCGGCACGACCGACCCGGTGCTGGCCGGGATGAACCCGCTGTCCAAGGTGCCCACGCTGGTCACCGATGACGGCATGATGTTGTACGACAGCCCGGTGATCTGCGAATACATCGACAGCATCGGCAGCGCCCCGCCGCTGTTCCCGCCGCCCGGGCCGGCACGCTGGACGGCGATCCGCCGCGGCGCGTTGGGCGACGGCATCATGGACGCCGCTCAGCCGCGCCGGCGCGAAATCGTCCTGCCGCAGGACGATGGGCGCGTGACGTGGATCGAGCAGCAGAAGGGCAAGGTGGCGCGCGCGCTGGACTTGCTGGAGGCCGAGGCAAGTTTGCTGGACGGGCTTGCCACCTATGGCGAAATCACCATCGCCTGCGCACTGGGCTACCTCGATTTCCGCTTCCCGCACGAGCCCTGGCGCCCGGGGCACCCGAAGCTGAGCGCGTGGTATGACAAGGTCTTGGCGATGAGGCCGATGGCCGACACGATGCCGGTGGGCTGAGCGTCAGTCGTCAGCGACCCTGATCGCGGCGGGGAGCGCGGCGGACGGAATCGCTCCCCACCGCCGCCCCGACCGCGAAGCGCGCGGCGGCCCCGATGCGGTTCGCTCCGCGCACGCGCAGCAGGCTGCGAGCAGCTTCTGGGCCAAGGCGATGTTGCGCGCAACATCCGCGTGCCGGACGCTCGCGTCAGTGGGTCCAGTTCTCGACCCGGCCGGCGCGGAAATTGTCGCTGTAGGCCTTGGGCTTCATCACCCGCCGCTGCGGCAACTGAACAACGTGGGGAATGGCCTCACGCTCAGCATAGGCCACCGCCTCCTCGCGTGTCGCGAAAATCAGGCGGACCTGGGCCTGCGTGTCGCCGCTGCCGGTCCAGCCCATCAGCGGGTCGGCACGGGGTGGCTCGGCGGGTTCGAACTCCAGCACCCAGTCATCGGTCTTGGCCTTGCCCGACTGCATGGCGCTCCCGGGGATCTGGTAGATGCGTGCCCGCATGGCCTCTCCTTCGGCGTCTCTGCCGGCGAAGTGCCCGCCGGCATCGTGTGGTCCCGTCCTTCGCCACCGGACTGGTCGGGGCGGCCGGACTCGAACCGGCGGCCTCGTGTACCCAAAACACGCGCGCTACCAGGCTGCGCCACGCCCCGTCCGTGCCGGCGGCGGGCGGAAGCTATGGGCGCGCGCGCGCCAAGGCAAGCGCATATCAGCGCGGGTTGACCAGGAACATCGTGTGGACCACCCGGTCGCCCACGGTGATATCGAGCCGCTGGCAGGTGCCGGCGGCCAGTTCCAGCGTTGCGCGGACCGGCACCTTGCTGTCGATCACCGCGAGGCTCTGGGGAATGGTGCGCTCCACGATGGTGCGGATGCGCCCGTCCTCGCCGATGAAGATCATGTCCAGGCTGATGATGGTGTTGCGCATCCACATCTGGGAAACGCGCGGTCGGCCCCAGTCGAACAGCATGCCGCCATCGGCGGGCACGCGGGGGCGGAACATCAGCCCGATGGACTGCTCCACCGGATCGATCGCCATCTCCACCAAGAAGCTGTGGTTCTTGCCCCTGGCGGTGGCGATGATGATGCGTTCCTTGCGCAGTTCCGGCTGCGGCCCGTCTTGGGCGCGGGCACCCCTCGGCAGCAACAGTGACCCGATGCCCAGCAACAGCGTTCGGCGAATCATGCTCAGCTCTCCTCCAGGGCCAGTGCGGCCAAGCGCCGGACCTCCTCGCGCACAAGGCCCTCGCGCGGCGCGTCGCGCAACGTGGCGACCCAGTGCGCCGGCGGCACCCGCCCGCCGGGACGATGATAGCGCAATTCGTCCAGCACCGAAGCGGCCTCCGGCGTGGTCCGGTCCGGAATCTCGATGCCGTTCAGCACCGCCCAGATGCCGGCCCAGCAGCGGCCAGCCGAGAACGGGTTGTAGCCGCCACCGCCAGTCACCACCAGGCGCGGGGCCAGGCCCATCACCGCGCGCACCACCTGGAAATGGGCGTTGTTGGACAAGGACAGCTTCGCCAGCGGGTCTTCCTCCAGCGCGTCCGCCCCGGCCTGGAGCATGATCGCCTCGGGCCGGAAGCGTTCGACCAGCGGGAGGATCGCCTCGTGCAGCAGCCAGCGCATCTCGCTGTCGTTGAAGCCCGGCGGCACCGGGAAGTTGCGCGCCATGCCGCCAGCGCGGTCGGTGGCGCCGCCGGTGTGCGGCCAGCGCCCGGCCTCGTGCACCGAGATGGTCAACACGCGGTCGTCACTGTGGAAGGCATCCTGCACGCCATCGCCATGGTGTGCGTCGATATCGAGGTAGACGATGCGGGAGAGCCCGGCGGCGAGCCATTCGGTGATGCCGAGCACAGGGTCGTTCAGGTAGCAGAAGCCGCTGGCGCGGTCTGGCCGGCCGTGATGGGTGCCGCCGCCGGGGCAATGGACCGCGCCGCCGCCAAGTACCATCCGGCACGCCAGCGCCATGCCACCGGCCGATGTCGCCGGGCGACGATACATCTCGCGGAACACCGGGTTGCCGGCCGCGCCCAGGACATGGCGCCGGCGCACCTCATCGCTGACCGCCTGCTCCGCCTCGGCGCGCTTCAGGGCGGCGACGTAGTCCGTGGTATGGAACCGGTGCAGCAGGTCGTCATCGGCCAGCGGCGCCTCAAAGTAATGCGCATCGTCGAGCCAGCCCATGGCACGCGCCAGGTCGGTGCAGACCGAGACGCGCGGCACCGCCAGCGGGTGCTTGGGCCCGTAGCTGGAGCGGCGGTAGATCTCGCTGCCGACGTAGCGCGACGTCACGACGCGGTGGGCAGGACGGTCTTGACGATCGACGCATCCAGCGCCTCGTAGGCATGCAGGCCGATCGTGTCGTACAGCTCCGCCCGTGTTTGCATGCGGTCCAGCATGTTCTGGGTGCCGCCGTCGCGCGCGATGGCGGCGTACAGCTCCTCCGATGCCTTGGCCGAGACGCGCAGGGAGCTGACCGGCCAGATCACCATCGCATACCCCATCGCCTCGAACTCGCTGGCGGTGAAGAACGGGGTGCGGCCGAACTCGGTCATGTTGGCCAGCAGCGGCGCCTTCACCCGGGCCGCGAATTCGCGGAACATCTCGGCGGACGTCATCGCCTCCGGGAAGATCGCATCCGCGCCGGCATCCAGGTACAGCTGCGCCCGGGCGACCGCACCGTCCATGCCCTCGCTGGCCGCGGCGTCGGTGCGGGCGATGATATACAGGTGGCGGCGGGCGCGGCGGGCGGCGGCCACCTTGGCGGCCATGTCGTGTGCGTCGGCCAGCTTCTTGTCGTTCAGATGGCCGCATTTCTTGGGCAGCAGCTGGTCCTCGATATGGACCGCACCGGCGCCGGCATCCTCGAAGCTGCGCACCATGTGCATGACGTTCAGCGCCTCACCATAGCCGGTATCGCCATCGACCAGCAGCGGCAGCCCTGACGCACGGACCACCTGGCGGACGAAGAAGCACACTTCGTCCACGGTGATCATGCCCAGGTCGGGAATGCCCATGGAGGCGGTCATCGCCGCACCCGAAAGATAGAGCCCCTCGAACCCCGCCCGCTTCGCCTGCAGCGCGGCCATGCCGCTATGGGCGCCAGGCAGGCGGGCGATGCCGCCGTGCTCCACCAGGCGGCGGAAGCGGAGTCCGGCGGGTTCGGTCGGCAGATCGTCGGCGATCAGGTAGGGCATCGGTCGGGTTCCCTCAGCGGAAGAACAACAGCGGCAGCGGCCAAGCGGGGCGCCCAGGCGGGGCGCCCATGCGGAGCCATGACCCGTGTCCCTGCCATGGCGGCACATCGCACCAATATGCAACATGACGGGCCGGAACGGGGCGTCGGTTGCATGCCCCTCCCCCTATAAGTAACTTCCGCCCCGCGCAACGGAGAACGGCAACCGATGGACATGTCCGGCGAGCGGCGGATTTCCGCGCCACGCGAGAAGGTGTGGGCAGCGCTCAACGACCCGGCGGTGCTCAAGGCCGCGATCCCCGGCTGCGAGACGATGGAAAAGCTGTCGGATACCGAGCTGAAGGCCACCGCTTCGGTGAAGATCGGCCCGATCTCCGCCAAGTTCGCGGGCAAGATGCACCTGCTCGACCTCGACCCGCCGAATGGCTACCGCATCGAGGGCGAGGGCCAGGGCGGCGTGGCCGGCTTCGCCAAGGGTGGCGCCAGCGTGCGGCTGGTGGCCGACGGGTCCGACACCATCCTGTCCTACAACGTGAAGGCCAATGTGGGCGGCAAGATCGCCCAGCTTGGGGCGCGGCTGATCGACGCCTCCGCCAAGCAGATGGCCGATGCCTTCTTCGACCGCTTCGCCGCCCAGGTGGCGACCGCCGAAGCAGCACCCGAGGCCGCCGCCGCGCCCGCCGCAGCCCCCGCGCCGGCCCCCAGCATCTCGCTGCTCGACATGATCCCGCGCGAGCCCGGCGGGCTGCCGATGGTCGCGTGGATCGGCATCGCGCTGTTCCTGCCGGTGGCGCTGCTGCTGCTGATGGGCTTCTTATGATGGTGCCCGCGACCGTCGCCGACACCGCCGCGCTGCTGGAGGAAGGCGGCTACGTCGCCGACATGGCACTGGCGACCACGGTCCACCTCGCCATGGTGATGGACCGGCCGCTGTTCCTGGAGGGCGAGCCCGGCACCGGCAAGACCGAGATCGCCAAGGTGCTCGCATCCGGCCTGAAGCGTCGCTTGGTGCGGCTGCAATGCTATGACGGGCTCGACTTGGCTGCGGCGGCATATGAGTGGGACCATGCCCGCCAGCTCATGGCCATCCGCCTCGCCGAGGCGACCGGAGGGACGGACCGGGTGGCGCTGTCGAGCGACATCTATTCCCGCGAGTTCCTTCAGGCCCGACCGCTGCTGTCGGCGATCGACCCCGACCTGCCGCCGGCGGTCCTGCTGATCGACGAACTGGACCGCGCCGACGAGCCGTTCGAAGCGTTCCTGCTGGAACTGCTCGCCGATTTCCAGATCACCGTGCCGGAGTACGGCACCATCCATGCCAAGACCAAGCCGGTGGTGGTGCTGACCTCCAACCGCACGCGTGAGGTGCATGACGCGATCCGCCGGCGGTGCCTGTACCATTGGGTGGATTACCCCGATGCGAAGCGCGAACGCCTGATCCTGGCGCGCAAGGCGCCGTATGTGCAGCCGAAGCTGGCCGCCGAGATCGTCGCCTTCGTGCAGAAGCTGCGCGGCCAGGACCTGTTCAAGCTGCCCGGCGTGGCCGAAAGCATCGACTGGGCCGGCGCGCTGACCCACCTCAACCAAGCCGAGCTGAGCCCCGGGGCGGTGGATGAGACGTTGGGTGTTCTGCTGAAATATCAGGATGATATCGCCAAGATCAAAGGTGCGGAAGCCGCGCGCCTGGTGACCGAGGCGAAGGCCGCCGCGGCCGACTGATGCCTGACCCGGACATCACCGCGAAGGGCCTGCTGTCGCTGAACATCCTGAACTTTGCCCGCCTGCTGCGCCGGGCCGGACTGCCGGTCGGCCCGGCGGACATGCTGGCGGCGCAGGAGGCGATGACGCGCATCGACATCGGCAGCCGCATCCAGGTGCGCACCGCCTTGCGCGCCACGATGGTTCATCGCCACGAGCACCAGGAGTTGTTCGACCAGGCGTTTGTTCTCTATTGGCGTGCCAGGGAGAACAACGAAGTCTTGGAAATCATGGACAAGTTGGCTGGCCCCAAGCCGCCGCCGGAAAGGGCGCCACCCGGGTCGCGCCGCCTCGCGGAGGCGCTGGCCGCCCAGAAGGAACGCCCGACACCGCCCGAGGAGGCGCAGGAGGAGATCGACGCCGTCCTGACCGTCTCCGACCGCGAACGGCTGCAGAGCATGGATTTCGAGGCGATGAGTGCCGCCGAGATCGCCAACGCCAAACGCGAGATCGCCCGGCTTCATCTCCCACTCGACGAACGGCGCACCAGGCGGCGGCGGTCGGACCTGACCGGCCCCACCTTCGACCTGCGCGCGACCATCCGCGGCTCCCTGCGCAGCGGCGGCGAGATTGTCGAGATTGCCCGCACCCGCAGGGTGACCCGGCCGCCGCCCTTGGTCGTGCTGTGCGATATCAGCGGCAGCATGGCGCGCTACGCACAGATTTTGCTGCATTTCCTGCACGCCGTGGCAAATGACCGCGATCGCGTCCACACCTTCCTGTTCGGCACCAGGCTTTCGAACATCACCCGCCAGCTGCGCCATCGCGACCCCGAGGTGGCGTTCCAGCTGGTGTCCCAGATCGTGCCGGACTGGTCCGGCGGGACACGGATCGGCGAGGCGCTGGCGGCGTTCAACCAGCAATGGTCGCGGCGTGTGCTGGGCCAGGGGGCCGTGGTGCTTCTGGTCACCGACGGGCTGGACCGAGACGGCGCGGCGGGGTTGTCGGAGAACATGGAGCGCCTGCACAAATCCTGCTCGCGGCTGGTGTGGCTGAACCCGCTCTTGCGCTGGGATGGGTTCGAGCCGAAATCACAGGGCATCCGCGCGATGCTGCCGCATGTCGACGAGTTCCGAACCGTGCATAATCTGGCCAGCCTGCGCGCCCTGGTCGCCTCGCTTTCGGCACCGCCCGACCTGCGCGCCATGGACCGATGGAGGCTTGCTGCATGAGCGATCACAATCCTGACGACATCCTCGCCACCGCCGCGGCCTGGATCACGGAAGGCGAACAGGTGGCCATCGCCACCGTCACCGAAACCTGGGGCTCCTCCCCGCGCCCCGCCGGCAGTCAGCTGGCGGTGACGAAGTCGCGTCGCATGGCCGGCTCCGTCAGCGGCGGCTGCATCGAGGGCGCGGTGGCCGAGGTGGCGATGACGACGATCGAAACCGGCATGCCGCAACTGATCGATTTCGGCATCACCGACGAACGCGCCTGGGAGGTGGGGTTGGCCTGCGGCGGCAAGCTCAAGGTGTTCGTGGAGAAGCTGTCGTGACGCCGGAAACCCTGCGCGCCCTGATCGAGGCGCGGGCCGCCAAGCTGCCGGTGGTGGTGGCGACCAAGCTGCCCACCGGGGAGCAGATGCTGCTCCCGCACGCCGACGCCCCGGCCGACCTGGCAACCGCCGCGGCACGCGCACTGGACCGCGACGAATCCGGGACCGTAGCAGTTGGCAACGAGACCTGGTTCCTGCACGCCTTCAACCCGCCACTGCGCCTGATCGTGGTCGGCGCGGTGCATATTGCCCAGGCCCTGGTGCCCATGGCCGCGAACCTGGGCCTTGCGGTGGTGGTGGTGGACCCGCGCCGCGCCTTCGCCACCGAGGAGCGGTTCCCTAACGTGTCGGTCTCGCAGGAATGGCCGGACGAGGCGATGGACGCGCTGGCGCCGGATGGGCGCACCGCGGTGGTCACGCTGACCCATGACCCCAAGCTCGACGACCCGGCGCTGGACCGGGCGCTGAAGTCGCGCGCCTTCTACATCGGTGCGCTGGGCAGCCGGCGCACCCATGCACGACGGGTGGCGCGGCTGAAGGAACTTGGCCACAGCGACGCGGCGATTGCGCGGATCAAGGGGCCGGTGGGGCTGGATATCGGCGCCGTCACCGCGCCGGAGATCGCGGTATCGATCCTGGCCGAGTTCATCGCCGCTCGGCGCAATGGCACGCTGGCGCCCAAGCTGGCCGAAAAGCAGGCGGCGTGATCTTCGCGAGCTTTCCGCTGGCCGAGGCGGAAGGCGCCGTTCTCGCCCATACCCACCGCACGCCCGACCGGGTGCTCAAGAAGGGCACCGTGCTCGATGATGCCGCCATTGCCGCCCTGCGTGGAGCGGGCCGGATGGAGGTGATCGCCGCGCGGTTCGAGCCCGGCGACATTGCCGAGAACGAGGCTGCCGCCCGCTTTGCTGCCGCGGTGATGGCACCACGCATCTCGGCCGGACGGGCCGGCACGGGGCGGGCCAATCTGCATGCCGACTCAGCGGGGTTGTTCCTCGTGGACTCGGCGCGACTCGGGTTGCTGAACGGGATCGACGAGTCGCTCACCATCGCCACCCTGCCCGATGCCACGGTGGTGGCGGCGGGGGACATGCTGGCGACCATCAAGGTGATCCCCTTCGCGGTGCCCGGCGCCGTGCTCGACCAGGCCGAGGCACTGGCGCGCGCCGGTGGACCGCCCTTCCTGCTGCATTCGTTCCGGCGGCTCACGGTCGGGCTCGTGCTGTCCGAACTCCCGGGGATGAAGGAATCGGTGTTGGCCGGCACGATCGAAGCCACCGAGGCGCGGGTGCACGCGCTCGGCGGGGTGATGCTGCCAAGCCGCCGTTGCGCCCACACCTCCGAGGCGATCGCAGCGGCGCTGCGCGCCATGCTGGACGAGGGGGCTGATTTGCTGTTGGTCGCCGGCGCCTCCGCAACCGTGGACCGGCGCGACGTGGGCCCGGCCGGCGTGGTCGCCGCGGGCGGGCATATCGTGTATTTCGGCATGCCGGTGGACCCGGGCAACCTGATCTGCACCTGCGAGATCGCGGGCAAGCCGGCCCTGGTGCTGCCTGGCTGCGCCCGCTCGCCCAAGCTGAACGGCATCGACTGGGTGCTGCAGCGGCTGTTCGCGGGGCTGGACGTGGACCGCGAGGCCCTGGCTGCCATGGGCGTGGGCGGGTTGCTGAAGGATACCGGCGCCCGGCCGCTGCCACGGGCCAAGGCGGCCGGGAAGCCGGAGGTGCCGGTTGCTCCGCCGGCGAAATCGACCATCGCCGCCGTCGTGCTGGCAGCCGGCAAGTCCACGCGCATGGCCCCGTTCAACAAGCTCCTGGTGACCGACAAGGCCGGCAAGCCGATGATCGCGCGGGTGGTGGACAATGTGTTGTCCTCTGGCGCGCGCCCGGTGATCGTGGTGACCGGACACCGCGCCGATGACATCCGGGCCGCCCTCGCCGGCCGCCCCGTCACCTATGTGGCATCACCGAACTACGAGGCCGGCCTCTCCGAAAGTCTCAAATCCGGCATCGCCGCCGTGCCGACGGAAGCCCGTGCCGCCATCGTCTGTCTCGGCGACATGCCGCTGGTCACCGGCCGCATCATCGACCGCCTGCTCGCCGCCCACGACACCGACGAAGGCCGCCTCATCGCAGTCCCCACCCACGAGGGCCAGCTGGGCAACCCCATCCTGTGGGACCGGCGGTTCTTCGCGGACCTCCTGGCCATGACCGGCGACGGCGGCGGCGGGCGGCGCATCATCCGCGAGCACGCCGAAATGGTGACCGAGGTCGATGTAGGCGACGATGCCGTGCTGCGCGACTTCGACACCAAGGAGAGCCTGGCCACCCTGCCCCCGCGCCTGCGCCCCGCCGATGTCGCCTGACTGGAGGCCAATGCGGCCCGCCGACCTCGATGCGGTTGAGCGCCTGGGCAATGCGATCCATGTGGACCACCCGGAATCGCCCGAGATCTTCGCCGAACGCCTCGCCCTCTGCCCCGAGGGCTGCTTCGTGCTGGAGGGTCTGGCGGGCTACGTCCTCAGCCACCCCTGGGTGCTCGGGGCTCCGCCTGCGCTCGCCACGCTGCTCGGCGCCCTGCCCTCGGTGCCCACCACCTGGTACATTCATGACGTGGCATTGGCGCCCAGCGCACGCGGTACCGGGTCGGGGGCGGTGATCGTGGCCAGACTAACCTCGCTCGTCGCGAGCCTGGGATTGACGACGATGAGCTTGATTGCCGTCGGCCGCTCGCCGGGGTTTTGGTCCCGCCAGGGCTTCGCTCCGGCTCCGCTGCCGCCCCAGAAGCTGGTCAGCTATGGAGAAGGTGCAACTCATATGGTTCGCGATGTCCGCCCTGCGGCGGACTGATCCGAGACTGGAGTTCCTGGCACCGGTCTGCTGACATGGATGCGACCGATCCAAGCGATCCCACCCCTCCCTGGCGTCGCTACCAGTCAGGCAGCCGGGGCACCAGTTCCCGGGATCGGACCGCATCGAACCGCGACAACGCCTGATCTGCACCGGGGGGTACGGCCGGGAATAAGTACTCTCCGGGCAAAAACTGCGGCACATCCCGAGACGGTTGCAAGTCCACGTCATCGACGTGCGCGCCAACTCCCGAACAGGTCGAGCTTGTCGGGTTGGCTATCTTGATTCCACAGGCGCGGCCGCCACGACCCCTAAGCGGGCCTCAGGGGCACTCGCATCCTGGCGTGAGCCCGGTATCGGCCCGCTCCACGTGGTGATCGATCCATTCCGCCACCAGCCGACGTGCCTCGTTCACCGAGGCTTCCGGATGGTGAATGCGGTACAGCGTGGTGCAGGCGCGGAAGGACTCCGGATCAGGGTTTCCCAGGGTGCGCAGATCGCGATAGGCCGTGACGACGGCCCGTTCGCAGTTGCGCGCGATATGGCTGAAATCCCGGCCCATGCCCAAATCCTCAATTGCGAGTTGCTCGCAATAACCTAAGTATAGGCCCTGCGCGCCCCGGATAGCAACGGCGGATGCGCCAGATCCGCCAGACGCCGCGAGGCGCAGACCTTTCAGGCCCGGCCCACGATCTCGGCGATCGCCTTGCCCACCTCGACCGTGCCGGCCTGGCCGCCCATGTCGCGCGTCCTTGGCCCGCCCTCGCGCAGCAGCGTCTCAATCGCATCCACGATCGCCTTCGCCGCCGCCGGTTCGCCCAGGTGCTCCAGCATCATCGCGCCGGACCAGATCTGGCCGATCGGATTGCAGATCCAGCGCCCGGCGATGTCCGGCGCCGAGCCATGCACCGGCTCGAACATCGAGGGATGCGTGCGTTCCGGGTTGATGTTGGCCGAAGGGGCGATGCCGATGGAGCCGGCCACTGCCGGGCCGAGGTCGGACAGGATGTCGCCGAACAGGTTGCTGCCCACCACCACATCGAACCAATCGGGGTGCTGGACGAAGTGCGCGCACAGGATATCAATGTGATACTGGTCGGTCTTCACCTCGGGATACTGCTTGGACATCAGGGCGAAGCGTTCGTCCCAGTACGGCATGGTGTGGATGATGCCGTTCGACTTGGTGGCCGAGGTCAGCTTGCGGCGAGGGCGCGTCATCGCCAGCTCGAAGGCGTATTTCAGGATCCGGTCCACGCCGGTGCGGGACATGATGGTGAGCTGGCTGGCAAATTCCCGATCGGTGCCCTCGAAGTGGCGGCCGCCGCTGCTGGAATACTCGCCCTCGGTGTTCTCGCGCACCACGTAGAAGTCGATATCCTTCTCGGTCCGACCCGCCAGCGGCGTCACCGCGCCGGGCATCAAGCGACAGGGGCGCAGGTTCACATACTGGTCGAACTGGCGGCGGAAGGGGATCAGCAGGCCCCACAGCGAGATGTGGTCGGGCACGCCGGGCCAGCCCACAGCGCCGAGGAAGATCGAGTCGGCGTCACGCACCATGTCCAGCCCGTCGGGCGGCATCATGGCCCCGGTTTGCTTGTACGTTTCGCAGGACCAGTCGTAGTGGTCGAGCTTCAATTGGAAGCCGAATCGGCGTGCGGCAGCGTCGAGCACGCGCAGCCCCTCGGGCGTCGTCTCCTTGCCGATGCCATCCCCGGGGATCACGGCCAGCCGATAGGTCCTGCTCATGGCGCTTCCTCAGTAACTTGCGGGAAGCAATATGGCGCAGGATCAGTCCAGTGCAAACCGTCGGCGGACCTCCGCTGCCACCCGGCCGGCCTCGTCCAGCGGCGGGCGTGGCCAGCGGGCGATGGAACTGCCCAGTCGGCGGGCATGTCCTGCCTGGTACAGCGTCTCGGCGAAGCGGTGGTGCCGCGGGCCGGCCAGTTCGGGGCAGGCGACATAGACGGCGGCGGGGCTGGCGCAGGCCTCCGAGATCATCGAGATGGAGTCGGCGGTGACCACGACGGCGTCGGCACTGGCCAGAAAGCCGTGGTACGGGTTCTCGCCCGGTTCGCCCCAGCGATAGATCAGGTGCAGCGCCTGGGACAGCCCGGCCGCCAGGGCCTCGGTGGCTTCCTTCCCGGTGCGGCGCGAGGTGGTGGCGAGCACGGCGCCGCCCAGGGCAGAGGTAAGGCGGGCGACCTGCTTGCCGAGGGCATGCGCCATTGCCGGCGGCATGTCGCTGCCGCGCACCGGCCCGCCGACCAGCAGTGCCACGCGCGGCCGCGGCAGATGGGACAGCCGGTCCTGCCACGCGGCGCGGGCCTGGCGCAGCAACAGCGGGGCAACGCGGTGCGGCGCGCCGAGGACCGGAAACACATTCGGCGCGGGCTGAGGGCGATCATGCTCGGGGATCACCAGCAGATCGAACATGCCGTGGCGCCACAGCCCGCCCAGGCCGGGGTTCATGCAATGCACCAGCCGGCACCCGAACTGCGACTTCATCCACAGGGCCACGGCGCCGGACCGGCGACCTGCGGAGATCACCAGGTCGGGCCGCGGCGGTGCCTCCTCCGTCCGGCCGTCGCCAAGGCGGGCGGCAGGCAAGGAGATCCCGGCGGTGCCGCGCGCCAGTTCGGCGGCGATGCGCCGGGCGGGCTGGCGCAGCCCGGCGAGCGACCCGCCCGGAACAAGCCCTGCGATATGGGCGGTCCAGGGGTTCCACATCATCGGTATGCGGCGGAACGGCACGCCCAATTGCTCCGCGATGCCGAGCGCCTGGTTCGCGGTGCCGGCGCGCGGGTCGTCGAGCACCCAGACTCGCGGTTGCGGCTGCTGCGGCGCGCCTTCTATGGCTGAGCGGGGGGCGCGATCCAGTTCAGGCATCTGACCAGCCCTTGGCATATTCTGCCGGGAATGGAGAAACATACGGACGTCCGGCCGGCAGGCAAGCCCGGGCAGATGGACGCAATGGGGCGGGACGGCTACGAAAGCCCTGACCGAATGCGAAAGGCATGGGGAGACCCCGGATGGAAAAGCTGCACATGACGGACTGGGATCGCGACGCGGCGATGACCACGGCGCGCTTACTGCTGGAGATCAAGGCGGTGAATTTCCGGCCGGAGGAGCCCTATACCCTGACATCGGGCTGGAAGTCGCCCGTGTACATCGACTGCCGCCGCATCATCTACTTTCCTCGCGCGCGCGCCAAGATATGTGAACTCGGGGTGGAGAAGATTGGCCGCCACATCGGCTTCGAGACCATCGAGGCGATCGCCGGCGGCGAAACCGCGGGCATTCCGTTTGCCGCCTGGATCGCCGACCGCATGGCGGCCCCCATGGCCTATGTTCGCAAGAAACCCAAGGGCTTCGGCCGCAATGCGCTGATCGAGGGCGACGTTCCCGAGGGCAAGAACACGTTGCTGGTGGAGGACCTGACCACCGATGGCGGCAGCAAGGTGCAATTCTGCCAGGCGCTGCGCGACGCCGGCGCAATCTGCAATCACACCTTCGTGGTGTTCTTCTACGGCGTCTTCCCCGGCAGCTTCGAGACGCTGAAGCGCATGGACATCCAGTTGCATCACCTCTGCACCTGGTGGGACGTGCTGGAAGCCTGCCGCGACCGGCCGTACTTCTCTGACTCGGCGTTGGCCGAGGTGCGGCGGTTCCTGGAGAACCCGATGGCATGGTCGGCGGCCCATGGCGGGGTCGCGAGCCAGGAGGAAGCGCTGGCGCGCAAGGGCCTGAGGGCCGAGTAGCGGTGCGGCGGCACGCGACCGACTTTACATTGTCACGTCGCTGTCGAACCGGCGAAACATCGCGGCGCTAAGAAGGGCTCCGTTTCTCCAGGAGATCCACCGATGCTGACCCGTCGTACCGCCCTTGTATCCAGCCTCGCCGCCTCGGGCACCCTGTTCGCCCAGTACG
>Ga0105050_10006365_pt1 | contig 14698 bp, 8 predicted proteins | sample FRY01_FD_78088 | JGI IMG/M metagenome (GOLD analysis project Ga0105050, IMG submission 78088) | Freshwater microbial communities from Lake Fryxell liftoff mats and glacier meltwater in Antarctica - FRY-01 | ecosystem: Environmental > Aquatic > Freshwater > Ice > Glacier meltwater ... | reverse complement strand
CCTAAAACATCAACTCCAATAGCACGATTATAAGTTTTTTCGCCTGTTGCAAGTGCGGTCCCAGCTGCAGCAGAATCTGTAGTAAAATTGTCAGCTGATTGTGTTTTTAAAAGGCCTATGCTTTTTAGTTGAGTTAAGGTTAAATTCCCGCCGTTAGCAAGGGTAGCTGAAGATATTTGAGCTAAACCGTTGCCATCTCCAATAAGTAAAATAATATTTTTTATTGGGGTATTTGTTTTGTCAAATTCAAAAGAAGGGCTATAAAATTTCTCTATAGTTTTATTAAAATAAGTGCGCTTGTTTAAGGAGTTTAAATATGTGGATGATTTACTCGGCATGTCTGTATTAATAAAGTCAACACCTAAATCCCTAAAAGCTTTCCATGCTGTTTTGGAATCTGGAGCACCCCAAAACCTAAAAGGTTTATGATAACTATGAGCAAGTCGAATGATAGAGTCTATAATTTTATAATCTAGAGCAGTTAGTGCACCTTTTCCATTCCAATCAGAGAAACTCTTAAAATTTAAACTTATTAACGCAATTTTATCTCTAGTATTTGAATTGACAATAGGGACTAAACTTTGATAATCAAAACTTATGTAATCTGGGTAATCAGCATATTTACTTGAGTTTGGTCTGTTCCCAGAGATTACAATTGAGATATTTTTATTGGTAATGATATCTGGGTATTTCTTTAATTCAGAAATCAATTTTTTAAGTGTGTGATGCGATTCAGATTTTATATCAATAATTAACTGTAGTTTTCTTGGAATTCCTACCTCTAAACTTATTGCTTTTCTAATGGGTTGCAAGTATAAGTTTTCTATAGTATATTTTTTTATGATTTCGTCTTCTTCATGGGTAGCGAATAGCGTGTCATTTTTTAAAAAAATATCTACTTCGATTGAATTTAATCCGTTTGTGTAAGCATTCCAGAAAGGAACATTTTGTTTATAGTCGTTGTGCGAATGGATTTGAAATTTAGGAGTTTCTTCATTTTGTGCCATTACTAATTGGAACATAATTAAAAATAAGCTGGCACAAAAAAGGTTTAGTTTAGATTTCATATAAATAAAAATAAAAATATTTTAAGAAGGCATCAAAAAATAGAAACTTAATATCATGCAAAGCTTTGCATAATATTTTAACCCTAAAACGTTAATAAACTAGACTTTTTTTTCACTTTTATAATTTTAAAGTTACTTTTTCGTAAAATGCAGAGCAAAAATTAATTTTAATTTTTGTGTGTAAATCGCAATTATGTAAAATAATCTATTGGTAAAAGTTCAGTTATCTTAATAGATTTAATGTATGTAGGTAAAATGTTAATTGATTAAAATTATGAGACTCACACAAATTATGGACAAAATTATTTTTATGATATTTTTCTCAGTGGTATCATATTCAAATTCGCAAATAATGGAAGCTGTAGACTATGTAAATCCACTTATAGGTTCAGCTGAAGCAGGTTTTAAAGACGGAATTGACGGAGGTGGTACCATGCCTTGTGTAGGCCCTCCGTTCGCTATGACCAATTTTGTAGCACAAACTAGTGAAAATAAAATTAGTAAAATGCCCTATGTATATGAAGATAATTCTGTTCTGGGTTTTATGGCTACACATCAACCCACAGTTTGGATGGGTGACTATGGTTATGTTTCAATAATGCCTCAGATTGGAGATTTAAAATTATTACCAAAAGAAAGAGCTTTGCAATATTCGCATGATGATGAGGTTTCCAAGCCATATTATTACTCTGTTATAATGGATACTGGTAATCAAAGAATAAAAGGAGAAATTACTTCTACTTCAAGAACGGGTTTTTTTAGATTTACGTACCCAGAGTCTGATGAGTCTCATATGATTATTCAGGGAATAAATATAACAGAAAATAAAAAAGACTTTCAAGGCTACTTGGAAATTGATTTAAAAAAAAACGAAATTAGGGGATATAATCCGGAACGGATGTCTTCACATTTGGGACCTGATCTTTCAAATTTCAAAGGATATTTTGTAATTCATATTGATAAAGTAATTAAAGATTTTGGAACTTGGAATTCGTTTCGTAATGAACCTCAAGTTACAGTTTTAGGGACCGAGCAGAAAGGAGCTAGAATGGGAGCTTACTTATCTTTTAAAACTAAAGAAAATGAACAAGTAAAAGTAAAGATTGCAACATCATTTATAAGCATTGAACAAGCTCGTAAGAACTTAGAGAATGAGATTCCACATTGGAATTTTGAAAAGGTTGTGAAAGAAACAAGAGATGTTTGGCAGGAAAATTTAAATCATATAGAAATAAATGGAGTTTCTGAAGACCAAAAAAGTATATTTTATACAGCCTTATTTCACACTATGTTATTTCCGCGAGAATTTTCCGAGTACGGACGATATTACAGTCCATTTGATGATAAAATACACGATGGTATTTCGTATAACGATTATTCACTTTGGGATACTTTTAGGGCACTTCATCCATTATTGCATTTTACCCAACCAGAACGGGTGAGTCCAATGATACAATCTTTGTTGCAGATGTATACAGAAGGTGGGTGGTTACCAAAGTGGCCTAATCCTACCTATTCTAATATTATGATAAGCACCCACGCTGATGCTGTAATTGCAGATGCTTATATCAAAGGATTCAGGGATTATAATGTAGACTTAGCTTATGAAGCTATTCGAAAAGACGCTATGCATCCACCTTACCGTGATACTGAAAAAAGTTGGGGTGATAGGGATGAAGGTAAATTATTTGAGGCTCGTGGAGGTCTTACCTACTACCATGCTTTAGGTTATGTTCCATCAGATAAAACTCGAGAATCTGTTTCACGAACTATTGAGTTTGGTATTGATGATTATGCAATTGCACAAATGGCAAAGAATTTAGGAAAAACAGACGACTATAAAAGATTAATGAATTGGAGTAAGAATTATAAAAACTTATTCAATAAAAACACTGGTTTTATAAATGCTCGTTTGTTTAACGGAGATTGGGCAAAAAACTCACAAGAAGGATTTACAGAAGGAGGGCGGTGGACTTATCTGTTTGGAGCTATTCATGATATTGAAGGTTCTGTCGAGCTTTTTGGAGGTAAGGACGTCTTTGCTTCCAAATTAACTGAAAATTTTAAAGAGAATCATTATCGACATGATAATGAACCTGGGCATCATTATGCATATTTATTTAATTATGCTAAACAACCATGGAAAACTCAGGAACTTATTCGCAAACATACTTCAGAAGAAAACTATAGAAATGCGCCAATTGGAATTAATGGAAATGACGACTGTGGGCAAATGTCTGCATGGTATATTTTTGGAGTTATGGGGTTTTACCCCATAACTCCAGGCACAGATATTTTTACAATAGGAGCACCACAATTTCCTGAACTTATTTTGAAATTAAATCTTAAAGGGAAAAAGAAAGATTTTAATATTATTGCAAATAACCTTTCTAAGAATAACATATATATTCAATCCTTGAAGTTAGATGGCAAAAGAATTAATGAACCTTTTATTACATATGCACAAATTATAAATGGAAATAAACTTGTCTTTGAAATGGGTCCCGAACCTAATTACGAAGCATTTAAATAAATTGGTAAAAAAAACATTTGTTAAGATATTTTTTCAAAAAAGAGGACAAAAATCTCAAGCACTCGTTTTATCAATCAGTTTATTTTTATATTCTAATTCATTTTTTTTATGTTTTTTAAAAAAATGAAATTGCTCAAAAATAGGTTTAAATTTATTTAATTTTTAGGAACCATTAAATCCATAGGAATCAAAAAAAAATAATTTTTAGTTTTTTATTTTAAATTAAAATTTAAAATAAAAAAGATTTTTGATAATTATAAAAATGCTTTAAACTGCTATTTATGGAGAAGAAAAGAATTACAATTACTGACATTGCAAAAGAGCTTAAAATATCTGCATCAACTGTTTCTCGTGCTTTAAGAAATAATTCATCACTTAAAAAAGAAACGATAGAATTAGTGAAATCATTAGCTAAAAAACTTAATTATCAACCAAATATGCTGGCATTAAATTTATTGCAAAATAAATCCAACACAATCGCCATTGTGGTGCCTGAAATAACAAGCCATTTTTTTTCAACTGCAATCACTGCAATACAAGATGTTTTTAATTTAACCAATTACAGTGTTATTATATTTTTGTCTGACGAGTCTTATAACAAGGAAATAGATATCATGAATAAACTTGCACGCATTCAAATTGACGGTGTTTTAGTTTCACCTGCTTGGAAAACTAAGGATTTTAGTCATTTTAAAAGTCTCCAAAACATGAATATCCCTATAGTTGTTTTCGATAGGGATTGTGATGGGTTTGATGCTGATAAAGTAGTTGTCGATGATTACTACGGTGCATATCAAGCAGTAGAACATTTAATTAAAGCAGGATGTAAGAGAATTGCATATATTGGAGGGCCAAAAAACATTTTTACTAATAAACACAGACTGAACGGTTATTTAGATGCACTGAAAAATAATAACATTCAAGTAGATAATGAATATATACAGTTTGCTTCAGGATACAGCATTAAAGACGGCATAAAACCCACAAAAAAGATACTATGTCAAGAAAAAACACCAGATGCAATTTTCGCTATAAACGACAGTATTGCAATTTCAGCAATGCGTACAGCAGAAAAAATGATGTTTAAGATACCAGAGGATATCTCAATTATTGGTTTTGACGACGAACCTCATTCTTCATATTTCCGTCCTTCATTATCTACAGTAAGGCAACCTGTATACGATATTGGAATGCTTTCTGCAAGAATATTATTGAATCGTCTCACTTGTGCATATTCAATTGATGATTTCCGACACGAAGTTTTTAAACCAGAGTTAGTAATAAGAAATTCTTCAAAATGAATTTTTAGAGAGCTCTATTAAATCGTTACGCAAAGGTTTGCGTAAAAATGAAGAGGTAAAAATCTTTTCGTAGTTTATTATTTTGTTATTTAGATTATAAGATTTTCTAATGTATTAGTTTGAAATTTAAAATATCACTCCGAACTTATTGGGGGCTAAAGTAGCTACTTACTATTGTTGAATTATTAACATTCTAATAAGATAATTACTTGTAAAGCAATATTATTCACTTCATGTTTGAATTGACTAGGCTTTTAGTTCTAGGTTTAGTTAAATATGAAATCAATTAACTCCATTGATCGTTTGGTGGATTTATGCTTTTAGGACATATTAAAACATATTGTTAAAATTTTAATAATGGTTTTTTTACATTGATAATTAGAGCGATTACTATTTTTACCCGAAATAAAAGAGCCTGCTGAAACAGGCTCTCAAAAATAAGTATAGAAAGAAAATGACTAATCTAACCACTTAAACAAAATTTTATGTACTCAAAAACTCTTTTTTCAAAAATTGTCTGTGCTTTAGCATTTATGATTTCATGGGCTGGCCAAGGCGCTAGCCCATCTTACTCTCTTAGTAAATATGGCAAAAATGAAGCTATTTTTAAGGGTAATGAATACTTTTTTTATTCTATAGCTGTTCAACAATCAATAATGGGTTCAGTGACAGACGAAACTGGAAGACCATTGCCTGGAGCCACAGTTCTTGAAAAAGGAAAGACAAATGGTACCACAACAGATTTTGATGGAAATTTTATTATTAATGTTGATACTAATGCAATTCTAGAAATTTCCTATTTGGGCTATTTATCCAAACAAATATCTGTAAAAGGACAATCTAAAATTGTGATACAATTGTTACCAGATGCAACTCAATTAGAGGACGTTATTGTGGTAGGTTATGGTACACAAAAAAGGTCAGATATTACAGGATCAATTTCTTCAGTTAAAAGCGCAGATTTTAATAGGGGTGTAGTTACAAACCCAGGAGAGCTTTTACAAGGTAAATTGGCTGGCGTAAGCATTGCTTCTAATAGTGGAGAGCCTGGTGCATCTCAAAATGTAATTATTAGAGGGGTTGGTAGTTTGCGTTCAGGAACCCAGCCGCTTTATGTAGTTGATGGCTTTTTATTAGATAATTCGTCTACAGGTTTTGACACCAATCCATTAAACTTTTTAAACCCTAACGACATTGAAAGCATTGATGTTTTAAAAGATGCTAGTGCAACAGCAGTATATGGTTCCAGAGCATCTAACGGAGTTGTTGTAATTACTACTAAAAGAGGGAAATCAGGAAAAACTGAAATGAACTTTTCAACCTCAACGGCATACTCTTCTATGTCAAATAAAATTAATGTTTTCAATGCGGATACTTTTCGCAAGCAAGTGACAGCTGTTGGAGGAACTTTAGAAGATTTTGGAGGTAATACAGATTGGCAAGATGAATTGTCACAAACAGGATTAACAGAAAATCTCAATTTTTCAATGAGTGGCGCCACTAATGATAAATTTTCTTATTTCTCCTCTGTTAGCTATCAAAACCAAGAAGGAATTTTGAAGAATAGTGATTTAAAACGCTACTCAGGAAAGCTAAACATGAATCAAAAAGCTTTTAATGGTAAGTTGAATGTGGATTACAATTTAACGGCTGCACACACTGAAAATTTACGTCCTAGCATAACATCAACTATTGTTGATATGCTTAGTTTAAATCCTACTATTGAACCCTATACTAATGGGGAACCTACATTATTGAATACAAATGCACTTAATCCGCTAACTAGATATGATTTATTTAGTGATACAGCGGTCAATAACCGTATTTTAGCTAATATTTCTCCATCAATAAAAATAGGGAATGGCTTTACATACAAATTAAATATTGGGGTAGATTATTCTGCTACAAATAGAGACGAGCAATACAAGCCTTATCCATCAATTATTAATGAATCTAATAATGCAGACGGTTCATTGGAAAGCACAACTAGCATTAATACCAACCAGCTGGTAGAAAATACACTTAATTATAACTGGGACAATGACGTTCATAATATTACTCTATTAGCCGGTCATGGTTACCAAAAATTTTTAGAAGAAACTAGATCATTTTCCTACCGCGGTTTTGCTAATAACAATATTGAACCTAGGTACCAGGACCAGACTAGCTCAGCTGAATACCCTACGTCGGTAAGATCTGCAGCTGTCAAGAATGAGCTTCAATCATTTTTTGGAAGATTCAACTATGGTTACTCTGATAAATATCTTTTTACTGCAACTTTTCGTGCTGACGGTTCTTCAAAATTTGGTGAAAATAATAAATATGGGTATTTTCCTTCATTAGCATTAGGATGGAATATCAGTAACGAGGATTTTATGTCTAATTCAATTTTCGATAATTTAAAGTTACGTGCAAGTTGGGGAAAGACTGGTAACCAAGAGATTCCATCTAAAATTACAAAAGCTAGTTTTTCAGAGAACAAGCTAATAACTGGATCAGGAAGTCTCAATACATACCCTATTGACACAGATGCTACTTCAATAGATGGTTATCCATATGGCATTGTATTTACACGTTTGGCTAATCCAAATTTACAATGGGAAGTGTCTACTCAAATAGATTTAGGAATTGATTTTACATTATTTAATTACAAATTAACGGGTACTTTAGATTATTTTAAAAAAGAGTCTTCAAATATATTATTGGAAGTTGTTCCTGCAGATCCTATTCAGCCGACATCTACTTATTGGAACAATATTCAAAATATGTTAATTCACAATAATGGTTTAGAGTTGACATTAGATTACAAAGGCAATATAAAGGATGATTTCACATACAGAATAGGAGGTAATATAGCCTACATTCAAAATAAAGTGAAAGATTCTCCATACTCTGTTTTGACAACAGGCGCAGCACAAGGATCTGGTCAAACAGGCGCAACAATAAACGGTTACATTAATAATGAGTCTATAGGAGCATTTTACATGTTTCAATTTGATGGTATTGATGCTGATGGCCAAAACATTTACAAGGATATTAATGGTGATGGCGAAGTATTAGAAAACGACCGAAGCGTAGTGGGGAGTGCAATTCCTAAGTTTAATTATGCCTACAATCTAAACTTTTCATATAAGTCTATTGATTTAGGCTTAAACTTTAATGGAGTGGTTGGTAATAAGATTTACAATCACACAATTATGACACTATTCAATAAGGCGCAATTGGCTAAATCAAATAATACAACTGACTTTGCTACTGAGTTTCCAGACGAGTCATTGAGCAATTCCAACACAGTGTCTACACGTTATTTAGAAAACGGCTCTTTTTTGAGATTAAATAATGCAACGATTGCTTATAATTTAAACGTAGATAAAATTGGTTTAAAAAATATGTTTCAAAACGTTCGTTTTTCTGTAACAGGTCAAAATTTATTCGTTATAACAGATTATTCTGGATTTGATCCTGAAATGAACACAGGTTCTTCATCTGCTGGAATCCAAACATTTGGTATTGACCGTTTCACATATCCACGGGCAAAAACAATTTTGCTTGGACTAAATATAGCCTTCTAACAAATACTATTTTTTTTATATTAATTGAAAAAATAAAACAAAATGAAAAATAAAATTTTTTACAAAACACTATCAATTATTACGTTTTTATTCATAATTTTTGGATGCACTTCCTTAGAAGAGGAAATTCTAGACGAGTCATTAACGGGTACAGGCCAAGCAGAATTAGTTAGTGGATCTATAGCTCCGGTATATGGTCTTCTAAGAAATGTATGGTTACACACAGTCAATTTCGGGCTTCAAGAACTTGCCTCTGACGAAGCTATTCTACCTTATCGTGGGGGAAAAGACTGGTATGACGGAGGTAAATTCATTGAGATTCACAAGCACCTTATGACTCCAGGTAATGGATTGGTAGATGCTACATGGACAAACATAACTTTGTGTCTTTCTAGAGCTGTTGTTGCAATAGATAGATTAAGTCCTGAGGCTGATAAAGGTGATTTAAAAGCTAAAAATGCATTATATGAAATGATAGCAATGAGGGCTTATCTTAATATGTTAGCACTTGACAATTGGGGGTTGGTATTTAAGAAGCAGAAATCAAGTGATACATCTGAAATTTTAAAAGGTCAGGATGCTATTAATTATATTGAAACCGATTTATTATCAGTTGTAGATTTAATTAGCAATAATAAGGGTCCAGGTAGGCTTAATAAATCTTCTGTGAACGCTCTTCTAGCGCGTCTATACCTAAATTCAGCTGTTTATAGTGATCCTTACGGCACTCCTGACTTTAAAGCTGCTAATATGGACAGGGTGATACAATATACTAGCAATATCATCGCTGGATCATATTCTTTATCTTCTGAGTATTTTGAATTATTTAACGATGAAAACCATTTTAATCCAGAGCTAATATTTGCATTAGATCAAAGAGGTGTGCTTTCAACAGAGCATCAAAGGTGGGCTTATTGGCCAATTTCAGGAGACCTAATCCCTAGACCAGAATCTCCTAACACCCGCGGAACTGATGCTGTAGCTGTTACTCCAGATTTCTTTCAAACTTGGTTAGATGCCTATGGAAATGTGGACCCTGCAAATGCTGACGCTCGTTTTTTTAAAAAAAACACTAATGTACCTGACAATCTAAGCAATTTAGAAGGGGTAACTCCGTTGAATGATTCGGAACATTATTATTGTGTCAGCGCCAATGATTTTGAAATAGACAGGGGGTTACTTAGAAATAATATTTGGGGACCTAGAAAAGATGGGAATGGAAAAATTTTGACTTGCGATGATGGAACAGTAAAAATATATCCAGTTATAAATAAAAGGACTAGTGGAGCAAATTTAGCTTACGTAGATCATACACTTAAGGTTGATTTCACAGCGGAGGGTAGTTTACATAATGCAGGATATAGATTTTCAAAATATCAATTTAGTAGAACTTCGCCGAATTGTTGTAACCCTAGTAGTGTCGATTTAGTTTTAATTCGTTTAGGTGAAATATACCTAATGCGTGCAGAGGCTAAGTTGAGAAAAGGTGATAATGCAGGTGCATTATCTGATATAAATACGCTTAGAACTTCAAGGAATGCTCGTCCAGCTCAAACACCAGCTGCATTAACTTCAATAAATTTAGATATATTATTTCGCGAATCTGGATTTGAGCTTTACTGGGAAGGTCTCAGAAGAAACTATCAAATAAGATTTAGTCAATATGAAGACTCATGGACAGAGAAGACAGACACAGATATTAGTAAAAGATTATTTCCAATACCACAAAAAGCAATTGATGGCGCCTCTGGAATAAAAGGGTTTTTAACACAAAACAAAGGGTATTAATTCATTTTGGATTTTAAAAGAAAAACGGCAAGAAAATTTATTTCCTGCCTTTTTTTTTAATTTTATATTGACAAAACTAGAAAAGTTAAATCTAAAACGTATTATATGAAACTTATTTATTCAATACTGTCATTAATATCATTTAACTTAATTTTATTTAATTCAAATCAAAATATTGAATTAAATAAAATTAAGTTAAATGATATTCAGGTTATAGGCAGTCACAATAGTTATAAAATTAAAATTGAAAAACCACTTTTTAATTATTTATTAGAAAAGAACTCTTCTATAAGTGCACTAGAATACGAGCACATTCCATTAACAGAGCAATTAAATTTAGGACTTCGCGGATTAGAACTAGATGTCTTCAACGATCCTAAAGGAAGTTATTACTCCAATCCTCAAGGATTGGATATTCTTAAATCTATGGATATAGAACCAATGCCATTTGATGTTGAAAAAAAATTACAAACACCAGGATTAAAAGTTTTTCATATTCAAGAAATAGATTTTAGAAGCCACCAGCTTTTATTTAAAGATGCTTTAAAGGAATTAAAAGAATGGTCTGAAGTTAATGTGGGTCATTCGCCAATAATAATCACTATAAACACTAAAGACGGAGAAATAGCGCAAACTAGAAAACCAATCCCATTTAGTGCCGAAGCTTTACTAAGTATTGATGAAGAGATACTTGAAGTATTCTCACAAAAAAGTTTAATTACACCAGATCTAGTTAGAGGTGATTTTGAAACATTAGAAAAAGCTATACTTGCTAATGGATGGCCCTTATTAAATGAAGTAAAGAATAAGTTTTTATTTGTTTTAGATGAAGGAGCGGAAAAGACTAATAGATATTTATCTAATTTCTCAAATTTAAAAGGAGCAGTTTTATTTGTAAATGTAGAGGAGGGAAATCAGAATGCTGCTTTTAGGATTATTAATAACCCAATTGAAAATATTGATAAAATCAAGAAGTTGGTAGCTTCAGGCTATATGATTAGAACCAGAGCAGATGCAGACACAAAAGAAGCAAGAAATAATGATTTTAAACAATTTGAAATAGCCAAGGCTTCTGGAGCCCAGATTATCACTACAGATTATTATTTGCCAAGTAAGCTTTTCAAATCTAATTATAAGGTGAGTTTTGATAATAGTTTTTACGAAAGAATAAGAAAATTAGACTAAAAAGTGAAGAATTTCATATTTCTTATATTATTTTTATTTGGTCACACAATAAACATAATGGCACAGTCAAATGAGACCAAAATTGCCTTTATGGCAGATGTTCACTTCTCAGATGTTTTCCCTACAATTGCGGACAAAAGTTTTAGTGGTTTTACTTCTGAAAAAGGAAATAAAAAGTCACTTATAAGAACCATGGAGTCCCAATTGCATTCTACGCGTTTGTTCAATGAAAATTATTTTGCATTTATTGCAGCACTTAATAATGCAGTCAAGCGAGAAATAAAAATTATTGCACTCCCTGGAGATTTTAGTGACGATGGACAACCATTACACGTGAAGGGTTTAAACAAAATATTAAACAGCTACACTAAAAATTATGGTATTTCTTTCTTTATAATCAATGGCAATCATGACCCAACTAGTCCTTTTGGAGAACAAAGCGGCAAACAAGATTTTTTAAGTGACAGTGGTAAACCCCAAAGAATTATTAGTCAGAAACAGACCTCTAGTACTAATTTAGAATTTGAAAATGGTTCTTTAGTTTTAGAGGGTTTAAAAGAGTGGGGATATGAAGAAATTTTAGGGGAGCTAAATAATCACGGTTTTTTCCCTAAGGAAAATTATATTTATTGGGAAACTCCCTTTAGCAATTACACTTATGAAAATTATAATTTTAATGACGCTATTGAAGCTTCAAAGTTGGACTCTAGAACATTTTCCTTTAATAAAGGAGATATCAAATTACCAGATGTTAGCTATTTAGTTGAGCCAGTCAAGGGTATTTGGTTGTTGGCAATGGATGCTAACGTATATATTCCTAAAAAAGATGGCACTGGATTTAATGGTTCTGGAGTTGGGTATAATGATGTTTTTAAATATAAAAGACATTTAATTGAGTGGTCTAAAAAAATAGTAGATGAGGCTAATAGATTGGGAAAGACCTTAATTGGTTTTAGTCATTACCCTATGTTGGACTTTAATGATGGTGCATCAGAGAGCATAAAAAGTTTATTTGGAGTAAATGCCTTTCAGGCTAATAGAATACCTGACAAATTAGTTGGAGAAACTTTTGCTGATATAGGTTTAAAACTTCATTTTGGAGGGCATATGCATTTAAACGATACTGGAATATTGAAAACTGAAAAGGGAAATACCTTAATTAATATTCAGTCTCCTTCTGTGGCTGCTTTTATGCCAGCGTATAAAATAATTACCATAAAAAACAGTCAATTTTTAGAAGTAGAAACGGTAGTTTTAGATTCTGTGCCAGGGTACGACACTTTTTTTAGTGAGTACGAAAAAGAACATGACTTCTTAAGTTCGAACTTTCCTGAAAGAGCGTGGAATAAAAAAATTTTGTCAACTACATCTTATTTGGAGTATATGAAAGTGTACTTAGAAGAGCTTATTCGTAGTCGATTTATTCCGAATGATTGGCCTGAAGACTTATTGAAATTATTGAGTAAATCAGATGGTTGGGGATTATTAGCTCTTTCAATCAGTAAAAAAGATTTGTCTGATAAAGAGTTAGAGTCTATTTTCACAAGTGATATAGATATAAATTATTTTGATTATAGTATTGAAAATCTACAAAAAGAATTAGATAAAAAAGGATTAAGTAAATCAGATTTTAAAGCATGGAGTGGTTTTGATTTGATGTATGATTTTTATATGTTTAAAAACGCTGATGAACTAGCGCTAAGAGTGGTAGACACTAATCGCTTGAAGTGTTATGATTTTTTATTTGAATTATTATTAAATAATGATAAATGCAAAAAAATCGCCTCTTTAAAACAATTTGCAACCATTTTTAAAAAGCAATTAATTGGAGAACCGTCGTCTAATTTTTCTATTGATTTAGAAAAGGGTAAGATTTTAAAAAACTAAATATTTTTTTTTGTTAAATTAAAAACTTTTACATAATAAAAAATTATAACTATATTTTGTTTTTAATTTGAGGAATTATTTAAAATATCTTTCGAGTTTTGGTATAGTATTCATAAATTAAATTTAGATATCGATGTGGATTAAAGTTAAGGTTTTAGTATCCGTTATTTTCTTGTTATCTTACAATTTGTGTATTTCACAAGACTATATTATTCCACTTTGGTCAGGAAAAATTCCTAATTCAAAAAAGTCAAATTTTCAGGAAGTTACAAAAAATGGAAGGGTAATCTCCAAAGTTATTGTTCCAACAATAGAGGTTTACTTGCCATCAAAGTTCAATGCGACAGGAAAAATAATTTTGATTTGTCCAGGAGGAGGTTATGGTGCCTTAGCATATGATAAAGAAGGAACAGACATCGCAAAATGGTTGAATGGGCATGGAATTGCTGGAGCAGTCTTAAAGTATAGGTTGCCTGAAGACGAATCTAATGAAAAACCTAATTTATCACCTTTGATGGATGCTAAGAGAGGAATTGAAATAATCCGTTTACACGTAAATGAATGGGGTATTGATTCTAATAAGGTTGGAGTTTTAGGGTTTTCAGCAGGAGGACACTTAGCTTCAACGCTGGGGACGCATTTTGAATTGGAAAACCGGCCAGATTTCATGGTTTTGGTCTATCCTGTGGTAACCATGAAAGTCGATTATACCCATATTGGGTCTAGGGCTAATTTGCTTGGAGAAGACCCAGAGGAAGATATAGTGAATTATTATTCCAATGAGCTACAAGTAACCGAAAACACACCTAGTACTTTTATAATCCATAGTGTTGACGATAAAGTAGTTCCTATAGAAAACAGTCTTAATTTATTCAAAGCACTTAAAGACAAGAATGTTCCTGTAGAAATGCATTTTTACCCTTATGGCGGACATGGTTTTTCCATGGCTTTAAAAGAAGGTCGATTGTCAAAATGGCGTCAATTGTTATTAGATTGGTTGAAGGATATTTAGGTCTTTTTAAGAAGAATATGGAAGATTATGAAGTCATTATATTTCTTAATGTCATTCGTCTATTCTCTGATAAGCTGTTAAAAAATAAATAATAGAACAATTCTTTTTTTATACCTATTTAGCGCCAAAATAAGCGACATAAATAGTTTCTTATTCTAAAAGACTCATTTTATGATTTATTTGGTTTAACATTATTCCCAATGGCCTTCATTAAAAATCTCTGTGCAGATATAAGTTGTTTTCTTTTGGTCAACAAAAAGTTTGCAGTATTTCCTTCTTTATCAACTGCTTTGTATAAATATCGCCAAATACCCTTTACCTTCACGTAGGTTTCATCTAGGCTCCATCTTTTT
>Ga0105050_10006362_pt1 | contig 14701 bp, 17 predicted proteins | sample FRY01_FD_78088 | JGI IMG/M metagenome (GOLD analysis project Ga0105050, IMG submission 78088) | Freshwater microbial communities from Lake Fryxell liftoff mats and glacier meltwater in Antarctica - FRY-01 | ecosystem: Environmental > Aquatic > Freshwater > Ice > Glacier meltwater ... | reverse complement strand
CTGCGGGCTGCGGGACGCAGGGCTGAATTTAGCCCGGGAAGGAAAGGTTAGCTGTGCGTGTTCAGCCGAGAGCTATCGCCCATCGAATTCTGGAGGCTCCGATTATGGCACCGGTGCGCTTCCGATTTTTTCTTCGTCAAGCCCGGCGTGATTCTCGTGTGGCGTCTCAAATTTCCGCTTCCCTCGGATACAGAGACCTGAACATCGAGAGCACCGACCTTTTCAAAAGTTCGGCCCGGGAGTCTCTGTTTATTCTTGGGAGTGGATCTTCTATCAACGATCTTTCTGCTGAGAACTTCCAGACAATTTCTCGGGGCGTATCCATTGGCATCAACGTATGGGCTGTTCATCCCTTTGTCCCAGACGTTTACAGTTTTGAGAGTGCGTCACAGCTGGATGGAATTGCCGGCGAGGTCGAGTTCCTGGAGGAACGTCTGAGGCGTCCGGAGGTCTTAGAAAAGTGCCCCAGAGTTGTTCTCTTACGCCAACGAATTGCGCCGGGTGAAACCCAGATTATCCGTTTTCCATCTGCACTTAGGGAAGGTGTTTTTGTTTACGGGCGAGCAAACCTTGTTACCCGGTTGGAGAAAAACTTGCGTCGAGAGCTTGCGCTTGCCATGGATGCCTTTAGCGCTGAGAGGATGCCAAGCAACGTATTGCTTGACAACGGCGCTTCGGTGGTCCGCCTAATCATGCTTGGTTTACTCCAGGGCTTCAAGGAAATTATCTTGGTCGGCGTTGATCTTGATGAGAGGCCTTATTTTTGGCTAGCGGAAAACTATGCCTTCCCGGACCCGCAGCTCGCCCACTTTTTTCCTCGGCGGTCGGGGTTGCCCCATGACACTCTGGAAACGACCTCAAGGCCATTTCCAGTCGACACAGTAATTCTTGCGCTCGCGGACACTGCCGAGGCCACGTTTGGGGCGAAAATAGTCGTTGGGAGCTCGGATTCTCTCCTCGCCCAACAGTTGTCGGTCTTCGATTGGGAGAAAACGCTGCCTTAGCGCTTTTTTGGTTTCTTCCCGAGGGAAGGGGCCTTTACGGAAAATTTTTCGACCGTCATCTCAGGGTTTTCAATGTAGGCAGCGGACCCCAGGGGCTCGCCGGGACGTGCCCGCCAGATGGCCCCAATACGTGACACATTGCTGTGGCGCACCCCCATCCTCAGGAAGCGTTTGGCGAGGTCTATGTCGTTCGGCCTGTCCCAGCCTTTTCTCCATGAGTGAATATTCCACTTCGCAAAACCCAAGTAGGCCAAATACACCCACGTCGCAACCTGGCCCACCATGTGCTCTCCATCCTTATCTCCTCGGTTTGTGGTGGTCTGCCCTCCCACGTCGATATTGCGGGACCAGCCGCTGACCCACTCCGCTCCACTGCGGCGGAGGGCCTCAATCGACTGTTCAAGGTGTTCTGGCACCCACTCGTCGTCGTCGCCGAGAACGGCGATAATCTGACCCTTGGCCGACTTGGTGCCGGCGTTCAGGGGCCGCACGGGTCCAACCAACCAGTGATTTGCCGCGGTGGCCGGGTACCCAAGGCGGTGTCGCGGGACAACAAGAACACGTACTCGTGCGTCGCCAAGATCCATTACCCGTTTTATCGTGTCGTCCGTGCAACCGTGGGCGCAGACGATCACCTCGAGGTTCACATATGTCTGGGCAAGGACGCTCCTTAGGCTTCTGGTTGTCAATAGCTCCGAACGATTGTGAGTGGGAATAAGAACTGAGACGAGGGGAGCCTGGGCGGTCAAGCCAATACCTCTCGAACGCGAACGCCTCAACCTCAGCGCGACCCAACCCCCCACGAGCAATCCCACCTCGACACATCTTCCAATACATCTCTGGGGAATTCCGGGTCTTTTAAGTTTAGGCATAGCTCGATACTATGGTTTCAACTAACAGTTTCTGAATAGAGGGAAGCGTGAAGTTCGTGAGAGAGCTTTTCCGATTACTCCCCCTGAAAAAGGCGGAGTACTGGACCAGAAAACGTTTCGGCCTCGACAGCAAGTTACGTAGGCGTTTCGGGTTGTTCTTGAGCTTGTTTTTTCGCAAAAAACCTGCCTTTGCGCGCATCAATTTCGTTGAACAGCTTCAGGCGAAACCTGTCTCACTTTATCCGGCGGGCGAGGGGCAGGTTGTTGCCCTCTCACGGCAGATTCATTCCGCTCCAGAATCTGTGCAAATTGAGTCCAATCCGATGAGAATTCTTCGGGCCCGTTCAATTGTGTTCGAACCTCACCAAGATGTGTTCCTGCAGGGAAGGCGTGCTTTCAGACAGCGCCTTGGCTCGGGACCCCGGTGGGAAGTGGTAAACGAGGCATTTTCCGGTCTTGATTCCAAGCTGGTGCAATGGAGTTATCGTCGGATTGCCGTTATTAGCTGCGCTGCCGTCGCAAAGTCGAAACGCCTGGAGTCTGGAATCCTAATCAACGGAAAATTTCCATCAAATTATTACCATTGGATTATCAACATTCTCCCCAAGGTTTTCCTAGTAGAAAAAGAGGGAGCCGTCCCCAAAGACGTGCCCGTCCTAGTGTCAGTCTCTGTAAGAGGAACACCGGCAGAAGAAGCATTGCGGTTGGTGTTGGCCGGACGGAGAGAAGTTATTTTTATTCCTGATGAACCCCATCATGTGTTGGATGCTTACGTGGTCGAGACCGCGGTGCCGGAAATAGCCAAACTTTCGGGGAGCAAAGAGTTTAAGTGGGACAGCCTTGGGGGATTTAACTTCACCTTCATGAGGTCATATCGGGAGTTTTTTCTTGACTCACAAGAGAAAGCTTCCCTCGGGGAGAGCGATTTTTCTCCTTCGCGGATCTACTTGAGTCGGTCAAGTAGAGTTCGTCCTTTTAACGAGCACGCTGTCCGCACAGTGCTCGGAAAGCACGGTTTCGTGAGTGTCAAGATCGAAAACTACTCTTTTTTAGAGCAAATTAGGGTCTTTGCCGGAGTCGAGATCATAGTAAGCACCACAGGCGCCCAATGGACAGGGTCCATATTTTCTAGCGGGGCCAAATGCTTGATTATGGAGCCAGATTTTCTGTCACGGGAAGCTCCCTGTTTAGTAAGCTTCTGCACGTCGGCAACGGTGTTTTGTTCGCGATTCCGATGACCGTAGTAGAGCGTACATGGAGGAAATACGTCTACTCGAAAACCCCCGGTTACGTGGATATCGGGCAACTAGAGAGGGTACTTAGAGAATTGGAGACCCACTAGTGACGAGCTTGTCCTGACGGAAAATGGTCTGACGATGCGATTGGTTTTCGGAACGTAAACCATAAAAAGGTCTCATAGTCATGACTTAAATAGAACGGTACTCATACATTACTTTTGTGTTCAGAATCTCTTTGTATGAGCCTCCGTAGTCAGGTGAGTGGGTTGACTGGCTCTCTGTTTTCTGGTTCCCTTTGTTTGCGGGCCATCACTGCCACTGTGGGGGAGGAAGGCAATATGACAAAACATAAATCCTGCTCACGAGAAGAGTGGTCGCAGGTGGCGCGAGGATGTCTGCTTTTCTGTTCTAGATATTTTGGGATGGCCTCTCGGCAGATAGTCCGGAGCGACGGGATGTGGGGTTGGCGAGCGGAGAGTTTTGGAAGGTCTGTTTTTTCTTGTCAAGAACCGGGAAGCGGGACTTCGGGGTTTGATAATGCCATCTCTCCTTATAGGGGCGCTGAGCGGTGTGGTGTTCGTTTTTCCCATGGAATCCCGATGGGAGTTGCCTATAAAGTTCCTGATCACGGCAGCCATTTTCTTTGCTCTTTCTCAACCAAGGAAGGACACTAGCGTCCCATGAGCCAGGGTCAGATCCATCCAGCGAGTCTTGTCCACGCCGAGACCAAAATCGGTGTTGGGTGCAACGTGTGGGCGTGGTCACAAGTTCGTGAAGGCGTAACCATCGGAAGTGGCACGTCTATTGGTCAAGGTGCCTACCTCGGGCCGGGGGTGATGGTGGGGGCTTCGTGCAAGATCCAGAACTATGCCCTCATTTACGAACCAGCAGTCTTGGAGGACTCCGTGTTCGTGGGGCCAGGAGCGATATTGACGAACGACAGGTACCCAAGAGCGGTGAACCTTGATGGGTCGGAAAAATCGGCTGGGGATTGGACTCCAGTCGGGGTTTACATAGAACACGGCGCTTCGATTGGTGCCAAAGCAGTTTTAGTTGGACCAGTCCGGATTGGCGCATGGTCAATGGTGGGGGCCGGTTCGGTGGTAAGCGCCGATGTGAAACCCTACTCGCTCGTTGTTGGCATCCCCGCAGCTCACGTCGGCTGGGTTGGTCGTTCTGGACATCGTCTCCTGAAAACAAAGGACGAATGGGTGTGCCCAGACAGTGGTGACCGCTTTGAAGAGTTGGATGGTCATCTCGGTCTGGTTGGGCCCACACCGTGAAAGGGGCCGACCAGTATCGGAGGGAAAGCTATGGGTCGATGGAGGGTGAGTAGATTTCCTGGCCTGGCAAACACTGCCAGGCTTTTTAGGAAGCTTGGGTGGTTCTCTCTTAGACAGTTCCCTATGTTGGCCCGCCGTCTTTTCGGCCTCAGGGTTTTGGAAATTTGTGCTCACCCCCACAGTCTGTTTTCGGCGAAGAAAGTGGTGTTCGCGGCTGGTGAAAATCAGGTGAGCGAAAACCTATCGTTTGACCAAAAACCCAAGGGCTCAGAACCCACGATTAACGTCCCAGCACTGCATATCGGTCGACTGGATAATGCCGGGGTAGTCCACAATTCCAGATTCAACAGTGTCGTTGTCGAAAACTCACTTGTCATACCCACCCGCATTGAAACGGGCCCCTGGGCCTTATACAAAGGGAAGAAGCCAAGGCTGGTTGGGCGCATCGTTGGACACGCAGATGAGTTTGTTGCCCTGAAGGTTTCGAACAATCCCAGGGCATTGCAAAGAGCTCTCTACATTCGGACGCGGGCTCCTTAACTGGTACCACTGGGTTGCTAATGTGCTGCCGGCTCTATATGTTGCGAACGTGGCGGTGGTGGATGAAACAATTCCCTTGCTCCTTCCGGAGGAAATTGGTAACTCCCCGCAGATGCTGGAAAGTCTGGATATTTTTTTGGGAAAACGACCCATTGTGTGGTTCGCGAAAAACGAGTACGTGCAAGTGGGGGATCTGCTTTGGGCATAGAGCCCTTTGTGGGACGCCCCCTTCTCAATCAACAGGTCACATCGTCTGCCGCTAACGCTTCACCCCACAGCCATGCGGGGGTATCGGAACAAAATTCTGGATTACTATTCGGCGGAGGTCGCGGCCTTCACCCCAATAGAAAGGGTCTTTCTTGCTCGAAGACCGGGCAGCTCTCGTCTGTATAACCAGCATGACATTCAAGAATTGGCTTGCCGCCATGGTTTTGAGGCGGTTTTCACTTAGGACCTCACCTTTGGCCAGCAGGTTGCGCTGTTTTTCCATGCGAAATACATAGTCGGCCCTACAGGCGCCGCCTTCTCCGGCCTTATCTTTGCGACCGAGAGGCTCAGAGCACTCCGGCTGCTAGGGGTTTCTGAAAAATATGAGAACTATTTTTCTAATTTGGCGACTGTCGGTGGTGCACAGATCTTGGATTGCAATTCAGACACTCCTAAACACCAATTGGGACCGCTGGAATTTCAGATTCCCCAACAGCGATTTGAGCAGCGATGAGAACGCTCTTGGACCAACCGCCCGAGCAGTTCCCCGAGGAGCTGTAGTGTTGTGAAGTGGATTCGACTAGGCCAAAGCTCATTAACCTGACCACAATCGACCACCCTTCAGGCACCATCACAGTTGCTGAGGAAGGGACTCACAGTCCCTTTGCTTTTCGCCGGGCCTACTTTTTGCACGGATTGAACCCAAGTTCACAACGAGGGGCCCACGGGCACCGGGAGTTGCGCCAGCTCATGATTGCGGTGAGTGGAAGTTTCCATGTTCAGCTATCTGGCTCTTTCGGGGAGGAGACCTACGAGCTAGAGGACCCGAATCGCGGGCTGCTGATTCCCCCTATGACGTGGCGTGACCTAGACAATTTCAGTCCCGGAGCGATTTGTCTTGTGTTAGCTTCCGATCCCTACGAAGAGGCTGATTACATAAGAGATTACGAAGAGTTTGTGAGGCTGAGTGAGCTCCAAAGATGAGGGATGGACGGGCTTCACGAAACTGGAGCAAGACGGTCAAATGACGGCCGACATTCGTGTGCCATTTTTAGATTTGGCCCCCCCACACCAAGAAATTCGTTCCGAGCTACTCGAAGGCATCACTCGCGTTCTCAACAGCAACCGCTTCATACTCGGCCAAGAGGTTGAAGTTTTTGAGTCCGCATGGGCTACGTATTGTGATGTTGCCCATGCCGTTGGGGTTGGAAACGGCCTGGATGCTCTGCATCTCATTCTTCGGGCCATCGGGGTAGGCCCTGGGGACGAAGTGATTGTTCCAGCCAACACCTTTATCGCTACATGGCTCGCTGTCACGATGTGTGGGGCGACACCTGTGTCGGTTGAGCCCAATCCTGAAACTTTCAACATTGACCCAGGACTCATTCAAGATGCTGTGACCTCGCGGACAAAGGCGATAATCGCTGTTCATCTCTACGGTCAACCGGCCGACCTGGACGAGCTAATCGCTGTGTCCACGGAACTGGGTATTTCGTTGGTGGAGGATGCAGCACAAGCCCATGGAGCTCTCTACAAGGGCAAGAGGATTGGTGGACATGGGGTAGCGGCGGCATGGAGTTTCTACCCCGGTAAGAACCTTGGCGCCCTCGGTGATGGAGGCGCGGTGACAACTAACGACCCGGAGCTCGCCGAAAAGGTACGCCTTCTGCGCAATTATGGCTCAGCTGCTAAGTACGAACACGAGGTTCAGGGTGTCAACTCTCGCCTCGACGAACTTCAAGCCGCGGTTCTTCTCGAGAAACTGAAGGTTTTAGACGAGTGGAATGGACGTAGAGCGTCGATAGCTGAGGCGTACACCACAGCATTAGAGCCTTTTGTGGACAAGGCGGACGGGTCGAGTGCATGCAGGTTACTTTCGCTGCCAATGGTGCCGAGCTGGGCAAAGCCTGTCTGGCACCTCTACGTGATTCGTGTGACGCAGCGGGACGATTTCGTTGCCTATCTATCGGCTCAGGGAATTGAAACTTCAATTCACTACCCGACTCCGCCCGCGTCACAGGATGCGTATAAAGATTTAGTGACTGGGTCGAAGTGTGATTTTTCTGACCGGACTGCTGGGGAATTAGTGAGCCTGCCGATAGGGCCGCATTTGAACCAAGAGCAGGTGCTTGCCGTTCTTTCAGCTTGCGAAAACTTTTTTGGAGGATTTAGGGCTTCCGAGTAGGTAGGGGGTAAATGTTCGAGATTAGCCGTTGAGATGGGGTCTTTGGTAGGCGTGGCCTGAAGAAAGTGGGGAACGGCATAATCTAGCCCCCAAGAAAATGGCCGTGGATGGAAGATTTTTGGCCGCTTGCTTCGGATCTAGGGTTTGATAGTGGCTGTTTTGTCAGAGGTATGAAAATGTGCCCAACTTGCCGGGTACCTTGAGGCACCACGATGGTTTCGTTCAGCACTCCGCAGGAAGGCCTGAGATAGTTCAAGGAAAGAGATCATTTGCAACCGCGAGGTCGGCCTCGCTATCGACCTCGCACCAAATTTCATTGGTCGGCAAACATCGCACGTTGATTCCTGATTTGACCGCCATGAACAGCATTGAGGTCATGTCTAGCCGGAGAATATTTGCGAGGGTCAGCCCGCCAAGCATCGACTTCAACCGAGCCCATCCCTGGGGAGTAATTTTTACCAAGCCCATAAATTGTGCTTCTACGTCCACTAGAGACTCGGGGCGGTTTCCAATTTCAGTCAAATTATGGTCGGAGTCGTAGATGAGCGTCTCCGAGTCAATTAGAGGATTGCCAAAGCGCGCGGTCCAGAGGTTTTCCCAGCCCAAATCAACTGGGATACAAATGTCCGCGTCGGTCGAGCGCATGCTCTGCAACAATGAGGAGGGAATGATGATGTCCGCATACGAAACAATTGTTTCCTGTGTTTCCAACCAATCGCTGGCTAACAACAAAGAGAACACCATATTCGAAGAGTGCCACAGCGGGTTGTGGAATTCAGTAGGGAAATGGGATGCCACTTGCTCTCTGAGATAACCAGAGCAGACAGCCAAGTCCGAAATACCAGCGCCATTCATACTCTCGATGAGAAGGTCGACCAACATTCGACCGGAAACGAGCATCTCGCATTTGTGAGACTCTTTGGTCAGGTTCTTCAACCGGCTTCCTCGGCCAGCCGCGAGCACTAAACCTTTCACGGGGATTCACCATGGAAAGTTTGGTGCAGATACTCCAATAAATTGGGGTCACTCACTTGCTGTCTCTCTGGATGCCACATGACGCCCACCCAGGGGAGCATTCGATGCTGGAAAGCTTCGGTCCTACCTTCCTCTGTTTGTGCAATTGTGGCGTACCCATTCGGCGTCCCCTCTACTGCAAAATCGTGGAAACACGCGCCAGGAGAAAAATCAAATTCACTAATCAAAATGGTTGAGACACCGACATGATTTGCCTCCTTTGTCAAGGTTCCTCCCGCTCTTACCGCCAACTTCTGGGCCCCGCGGCATATTCCAAGCACTGGCATTTGGCGGAGCTCAGCGAGGTTCAGTAGGCCATTTTCGACTGCATTTCTCGGTGCGTCGTCGGCTACATCACCGCCACCGCTTAAGACAAACCCACTCGGCCCAACACTCTTTAGCCACAATCGGAATATCTCACTCTCTCCGTCAAGGCCGAGAACATTTGGAACTGGCACAGGCAACAGTCCGAGGCTAAATAAATACCGACTCAGTGCCCTATCTACGCCGTCATAAATCTCTCGTTGCTCTGGAATTCCGATTGCCCTCTGTGAAACGACAACAGTCTTCAACTTAGAGCCTCGACCCGTTGTGCTGAACAATCAACAAGCGCAAGACGAGCGCCTGCGAGATTCTTGAACATTGATGGCCCCACGCCGATTGCCGCAGGGATACCCAACTCGTTACACCTGATTGCCATATGGGAATTTGCTCCACCCCAGCAAGTGATTAATCCCGCAATAGGTCGCGTGAATATCCAATCGAATCCAGGGTCCGCACTCTCAATGATGACGATTCGACCATCGATCGCGCTCAGGTTGTCGAAACGGACATCACTCGATACCTCAGCAGTGACCGCCTTGTGTGTAATAAAATTTGGGATGGAGCTAAGACCGCCAAATGCATAAATATCCGTTGCAGAAAGAATTACCTCAGGGAGCTTCCAGTTCTGGGATTGTTCGTAAAGCGTTTTTCCAAGGTCGATGTCTTGCAGAAGCGATGTTTTCGCGTGGGATCTAAATTCTGGCAAGTCCTTGATCGTCGAAACTCTCACAAACGACATGTCCGTGCGAGCGATACCCATTTCGTCGCCGAGATCTTTTACTTCATCGAGGTAGGCGGAGACGAACCGAGTGAATTCGAACTTGGCAGTCTCTCTCATTTCTATTGCGAAGCGGATCGACTCAAAAAGGCCGCGCATTGGAAAGTCCAAGCCGCTGGCTTCCATCATCACAGTCAACTTTCTTCTGCTGACATTGGACAAGTGGTGTTCGGAAAAGCTAAATTCCGGGTCTTCTGGAAGATCTGAATCAATAAAACTTAGGCGCTCGAATTCGCGATATGTGGGTTGCGCTATCTCGTAAGTGCCGGGCCTGAGATGCCCATATTCAGAAAGGAACTCCTCTCTGTCCAGCAACCTGTAATCATGATTCAGTTGTTTACCGACACTTCTCACCGAGCGGTAGAACAAGTCCAATTCTTCCTGTGATATCGCACACTCTTGGACCATGCTTTTCAGCAGGTCAACGGCCATAAATGCGGCGCGGGCAATGCCCGCGAAGGGCAGAGTTCCGTAGCGCCTGAGGTCCTCCAGAATCCAGTGCAGCCTTTCGTTCCGGGGCAAAGACCGGGAACGGAGGCGTTCAAGCCGGGATTTAAGCTGACCGATCCGGGTCGTATCGCTCTTCCAAATACCATCGATAGGATGAAGGACCCTGCGAGTGAGGGTTAGGAGAGCCCCCCGAAATTCTGACAGCTCTGAGTCTGAAAAACCCCGGCGCCTCAGGCCAGCGAGCCTAGAGTCTGTCGAGAAAGTCAAGCTGGTAATTGCCACTCTGAACTCAATTTTGTCGTGCAAAGCTGGCCGGTCACTTAGTCTTTGCAGGTAGGACTCGACAAGCTTTTCTGCCAGAGAATCAGGCACCCCCGCAGGGACGAGAGAATTCAAAGAGACCCTTGCGTCCACGTAGGGCTTTCCGCCAACTGCGCGAATGAGCCGGAAGCCACGCAGGTCCCGATATCCATATTTCATTCTCTGGAATGCCCAAATTGTATCAGTGACCACATCCCGATAAAGAGAAAAAGCGAGCGGCTTTGGATTAATTCCGATAATCTCAGCCGGATTCCAGTCGGACATCACTGAAAGGACAGTGGACCTGCCGAGAAGATTAGGTTTGGCCTGAAAAGCCAACTGTGTAGATTTGGCAATCTCGCTGAGCTCCTGGGTGAGTGTTGCCACTCCCACCGGTCCTTTCAGTGTGAAGAGCTGGCGTGCCTGCAGCAAATAGAGCTCAACCGGTCCCCCATCTTTTTGGCAGAACGCAAACTCAATGTCAAGCGCTCGCCCGTCGGACAAATTCATGAGTTCATCCAGTAAGACTCCGACTCTTGCCAACTCGGGCGGCGCGTCGTGTGACGATTCTAAACCCGCGACAAATGTCCACGATTCAGTTCCGCTTTTTCCAGAGGTAACGGCGGAAGTGTCACTGCCGAGTGAATAATCGACTCTCCTGTACGGGAGCCCACTTTTTTCGTCATGGCTGAAAGCGACGCCGGATAAAGTAACGTCTTTAAGCATCGGTTGCACCAGAACCTGCGATTGGAGAATCTGGTCGCCATAGGACTCAAACACCTCACCAACGGCTTCAAGCAGACCCGAGGGCGAAACGTCCAGGAGGGTGAGGTACTCCCCAGCATGTGAGTCCGCAAAATCATCCTCACCGAGGGCGCTAGACCTCACAGCGAACGCGGCTGATTTCAGAGTGCCCGTAATTCTCCCTCTAATTTCCCCAGATCTCTCGACGAAATCGGAGTAGTCAATACGAACCTGGGGAAGAATGATTGCGGAAAGAGAAACTGACTGAAGAAACTCTAAAGCTCGAGCTTTCGAACCGGAGAGAAAATCGGTGCCTGCTATTTGTTTTTCCGGCAACTAGCTACCCCCTCTCATTCCACTTTTCTCGAGCACCTTTCTTGATGCAACCGCCAACTCGAGAGCATTTGCAGACCCACCTGAGGCCCCAACTTCTAATGTCAAGTCAGGAGACTCAGGAACGGTTGCATCTATATCCACTCCCACGACATCTGACATACCGGAGTACATGCCGTTTTTGTTTCTATCAAGAAGCGTTGAGGCTGGCACGGAGAGGAACACTTCAAAGTAACCGGGAATGTTTTCTCGGTTCCATTCGCTCACACCACGATGCATCGATACCGTCGACATCACGGTCGAAAAACCTCTGTCTAAAAAGAAGCAACATAACTCCCCGTATAGGAGGGACAGCTTCTTCCTGCCCGCTTGAGCGTAGGAAGCAGGGTTTCTGGCCCCCATGAAATCACGAATCAAGTCTCCGTCCAACCAGACAATGTCTTCTCCGGCGGCCCTCCCGTCCCTCACTATCACTTCCGCTAAGGTGGACTTCCCCGACCCGGCCAAGCCTGTGATCCAAATGCAGACAGGCCTCACGCTCACAGTTTGTTCCCCATTTTCCCGCTGCTCTTGGGAGAGAAGACGGCCCTCAATCCCTGTCTCAGTGTAATAGAAGGCAACCTTCGAGCAAGTCGCCCCACTCTATTCCGGGCTTCCTCTCAGAGGACTTCCTTAACAAATCGACCGGACCAATTCTGGATTTTGGTGTTGCAACCGGTGGTTCTACGCTGCAGATTGGGCGGGGACTAGTGTCACAACCCGAAAGGTTGGTCTACGGCTTCGATGCGTTCGAAGGGATAAGAGATGCCTGGTCAAAGATGGACCGGCCGTCCGGTTCAATGAGTCTCGACGGAATTGTCCCCCCGGAATTACGAGCACACCCTAAGATCGAGATTGTAGTTGGTTGGGTTGAAGATACGCTCCCAAAATTCTTGGACCAAAACAGAGGCCCAATCGAATTTATTCACTTCGACATGGATGTGTTCGTTCCTACGCGGTTCGCTTTGGAGGAGCTTCGCCCTCGTCTCAATTCTGGGGCGATACTAGTGTTTGACGACTATTTCGGTTTTATTGGTTGGCAAAATCATTCGTATCGGGCGATAACCGAGGTTCTCGGCCGTGAGGAATATGATTGCATCGGAATTTCTCCATATCAGGCCGTTTTCCGCTTGAAATAGCGCCCTCGCCACAGAGAAATTTCCTCGGAGGCTGAGCGGTCATTTTTGGCTAGCCGAAGTCAGCCTGAAACGGCCAAGCGCCTTGTCGCTGGCCCCTAGCAGCCAGCGCCAACATCCGATCCGGACAGTCGTCTAATCAGCAAGAGCTCCTGAACGTTATGTGGTCAGACTGCTGGCCACCTGGAAGTGGGGGGGGGCTTTCAGTTTCTCTGTCGCTTACCCGGCAGCGAATCTGCGGACTTATCAAACCGTTTGAGTGCCGTTTGGAGATATGGATCTCTGGAGGTTTGCTGCGTCGAGATTCTTTGGCTGCGCATGGCGGCTGCACGGTGGGGCCACCTCGCGGGACTGTGTTTGAAGCGCCCGTCCTATCCACGCCTGCTGGCGGCCAATCCGTAAAGCGGCAAACCGATTGCTTCCAGGGCCGACGGCTCCGTTCTCTTTATTCACCCTTTTGGGTTGCGATTGCATTCCCATGATTAGTGCTTCTCCATGGTTTCCATATGGGCACTCAATATTTCGGTCGCTTGCCAAGAGACCTCTCCAATTCTCGCCTTGCGACCCCTACGTCATTGTTTATGCCTGGGGTGCTGCCGAGTTTTCGGACGGTAGTTTCCCCTGTGGTACCTTTGCGCATGAAAATCAACATCTTGGTCAACGGATTGTACGTATCGGGAGCGAGCGCTGTGGTAGACGCTTTGTCCGGTCACCCAGACATTGCCGAGGTGCAGGGTGAGTTCGATGATTTTCGTCGACACAACTTGGTCGGTGACTTAGTAGAGCAGACTTCAGAAAGAGTTGGTTTCAAAGAACTCAAAAATTTCATACTGGCTAATGGCGGGCCTTTCTTGTTTTGGGGGGCCCTTGGGCCCGCACGTAAAGACATCAGAGGTATCGCTCTATTATTTTGGTTTGGGGTCAACACGCTTAGGGCCTGTTATTGGGCGGTTGTAAATTGTTGGAGATTTGCAAGCAACTTTCGTCGCACAAATCCGAACCATCAAGTGGCTAGGAATCGAAAAGCACGCTTAACACTCCTAAGAAAATTTGACAGGAGCACATTCTCGGGCGCACGTACTCAGCGGAGTCGTATTGATTCTGCTCGCGACTGGCTCCGGAAAGTGCAAGAAATATATTCATCGGGAGAGACGCATGTACTTTTTGACCAACCACTGATGGCTAGACAGCATTCAGAAACCTGGCCAGACGTATTTGATCCATTCAAACGGGTTATTGTCGTCCGGAATCCACTCGATCAGCTCGGTAGGATTTTCAAACATAAGGGTCTCAGTCTCGACCACAGCTTGTGTCTTACGGGATCGCTCAGCGTTGTTTTCGGTTCTCGCACGGAAGACATGATGTCTTGGCAAATTTTGGTTCTTCAGAAGAGACTGGAGTGGGTTTGCCGGGAACTCTCTGAAAGTGATGACTCTGAATTAAAGGTGATATTTTTCGAAGACTTCATTTTGGATTTTGATCGGTCAGTGAGCGAATTGCTGAATTTCCTTGGACTGAACCCAAACTTCAACGCTAAGAGCCTAATCGGAGACCGATTTGACCCTCTGGAATCGCGAAAAAAAATTGGTTTGGACCATTCATTTGTTGAGACTCTGCCGGCGGGTTCGCTCGACGGCCTTCGGGACGCTTGGCGAACTCTTGCGCAGCGTTGTGGGTCCCCGACACGAGAGTTTTGAGACAATTGAACCTAGCTGGCGCCGGCTTTCCGGGCTGCAGATTCGTGTGATTTTTCGTGATGCTGACAGTCGTCGTTGCGGGCTCAGTGGACATTGTTGGCACCGCGATGGCCAGCGCTGGGCGGCGTTGGTTGTTGTAGAACCCCTCGGTGCAGGTGATCGCGTCCCGTTGGGACCACGTCTCGGTCTCACAAACAGTGCGTGTGCGCCCGGGAACACTCAGCTCACTATCGGTGCCGCCATGAGCTTCACGACATTTGCGGATCCAGTGGTGCTGTGCAAAGTGTCTGGGGCAACAGCGTAGGCGTGGGAAATATCATCACTATATTTCGCGGTGAAAATCAGCTCCCGGCGTAACTCGTTTTTGAGCTCTCGGTTGAAACGTCGACGTCTGTCGGCCATGCTGTCGCGGGGACACGCTGTCGATTCAGACCACGCCGGCGACGGGATTGGGACTCGTCCACGTTTTGGTGACAGTTTTGGTTTAGGCCGCGAGGCCTTGCTTATTGGACATAATTGCCCCGTATTCGACCGGTGTCAAACCGCCTAACCCGTCT
>Ga0105050_10006360_pt1 | contig 14702 bp, 23 predicted proteins | sample FRY01_FD_78088 | JGI IMG/M metagenome (GOLD analysis project Ga0105050, IMG submission 78088) | Freshwater microbial communities from Lake Fryxell liftoff mats and glacier meltwater in Antarctica - FRY-01 | ecosystem: Environmental > Aquatic > Freshwater > Ice > Glacier meltwater ... | reverse complement strand
CCCCGTCTGCTATTACTCGTGTTTCGTAGGCGGCTGCAAGTGCTTTGCCTACGCCCGCCCCGTAGCTTTTAAAGCCAAATCCAAAGCCGAACCCGTACATTATCCTCTGATTAATAAAACGCTACCACTCGCCATTACAACACTTTTAAATGCCGTTTTACCTTTTGGGCTTATTATCATGCCCTTGGTTATTATTTTCCCGCTGATCCCCCAGGAAGTTATAAGGTTAGTGTCTTCTTGATCTGTGAGTGTCGTGAATACAGCATCCTCATTTACTACCAAAAATTGGTAATTATCCGATGAAGTGGCCGTCACGGTTCCATCCGTGTACACCCCGCCTTTCATTCCTACTAAGTTTTCTAATGTTATTGCCATTTTGTTTTTATGTTTTGTTTTCTCTTATACTATACTCCATGATAACCCTTGCACATTGGCTAGTGTTATCAAATAAAATCTCTGTGTTGGTAAGCAATGTTTGCTTCACTTCTTTGCCGTTGACAATGCCTTTGTACCGGTATAAAATCGTTTCAATTGCATCGGATATGTTTGACGCTTCTAAAAATCCACCGTTGCCATCTTTGCCTTTTGATGCGTATATATTTATCTCAACATCGTGGTTTATAATACTATACCCGTCTTTGTAATTCTCTGGCGTTCCGCTTTCAGTAATAATTACACGCGGGAATAAGTCTTGTTGTGCCGAAATTCCGTAGTTTATTTGAGCCACTAAAGATGTAACCGCGGGTACATTAATCAAAGAATATATTGCATCACCAATCATTTGTGCAAATAAAAACAATATACAAAATTATTATGTGTAATTTATTTTACTTTGTTTTGCAGTTTTAGATGCGTTGCAACTTTTGCAAAGTGCTTGAAAATTATTCGTGTCCCATTTATCCCCACCCTCAGACACGGGCTTTATATGATCCGTGTAATAAGACGGTTGTGTACATTTGTCCACCTCACAAACGGGGTTACTCATTTTGTAAGCAATTGACAATTTCCGCCACGCCTGAGTGTTGTAGAATTTTAAATCTTCTTGGTTTTTCAGCCAGTTAGTTTTTTCTTTGCGTGGTCCGTACTCTTTAATGGAGTGTACCCGCTTTGGCATTGTTGGCATTATTCAGGAATATAAACCGTACCAGTAAATTTATAAACATCGCTATCATTTTCTAAATATATATCCCCGCCAACATACCTTATTTCATTTGATAGCATTGGAGCCAATATGGTAGGAACTCCCATATTGCCGTCGTGCTGCAAAGTTTGGAATCTATAAACTTCCGAGGTACTTAGTTTCTTAAATGCGTTTACTACCTCAAACCCAGCTGGGATTTCTGAGGATGGAGTATAGCTTTGTATAGACACGGTAACCGCATCTCCCGCCGTTGCATCTGCTGTCACAACTACTTCTCCTAATACTTCTTTTGTTTCATAATTTAATATATTAAGTTTATCGCCAATTTTTACATCGTCGGCAAGGTTAACGACTATTGAAGTGGTTGCCAAAACAACTATGGTTTCATCAAGAATACCCACGCCATCTTTATTGCCAATGTAAACATTGAAAGCATACTCCGTACCCCCACCTATGGGTACATCCCCTCCCGGCCCCCCGTTGCCCTTTCCAAATCCGATACCTGGTCGAGCGTTTGTAGACTCAAACCAATCGCCATCGCATTCGTCCATCCCGTAACCTTTTACAACTCGTTTGCAAACAAATGTTTTGTTATTGTAGTTTATGGATTCAATAGGCGAGTAATCGCCTACGAAGCCCCCTAAATACCTCTCAATAGGCCGATACTGAAGACTCATTGCTTCTGTTACTCTGAGAGAGGATAGTGTACCAATGAAATCAAAATCACCATCCCAGTTTTTCACCGCATCAATTATTGCAGCCCCGCCAGTATTGTAGTTAGTGTGCACGCTTAATGTGTTGGAATTTATAAGTGCATCTCCTTCGTTTATTATCAAATTGCCAAGTTCTAAATTCTTTGTAAATTTAATATTTGAATTTTCACAATAAATTGTCTCAGTCAACCCGCCCCCATCAACTGGAGATAATACCCTTAAACTCCTTATGTTATGAGTTTTTGTGTATACTAAAGGTGTAGAGCCGTTTATGTTTGAAAAGAATTCAAGAGTAACAATAGCATTATCTAAATCAAATGGTAAATTTGGCGTGGTAAATCTCATTGTTTTATCAGTTGGTGTATACCTGCCGCTGGGTATTGTTTTTGTCCAAAACCTATCAGTTGTGATTAAATCCTCACCCCAATATTCCAACGTAGATGGCTTACCCTTTAAAAACTTATTGCCATCTGTTATGTACAACCTTACGGTTAAATTCGTGGTGCTCCTCAATCCTACAGAACTCAAAGCTAAAATGCTGTATATAAAATCTATGGTTAACCTATTGCCGCTTAACACTTTACCTACATTATAGGTCAAAGTTGCGGGGTTCGTTATATTACCATAAGTATCAACTAGAATCTCTGTGCCTGAGTTCATCGTTTTTAAGTCCCAATTATTAGAAATACCGCCCACGTTTGTCATTGAAGAGTTTTCCGTCTCAATTGACACCCTATTTATTCCATAAAAATAAGTAAACTTGCCGCCCCCCTGAACTCTTAAGTTCGTTATTAAATGAACTTTTGATGTTGCGGTATATGAATTGTTTAATTTATTAAAGAGCCTGTACACAAAAGTGCTGCCGTCGTAATTTCTTACCTGAGTAATCCAGTACCTCCCATCTGTATGGGTCATTTTACAACTGAACAACTCTAAAATCCCATACAAAACATCGTAGGCAGTCATAAATTTAACTTCGCTATTGTCTACATTTTTGGGTATTAGTAGGTTTTCGGGAATATAAGTATAGTCTAATATGCTGTCAGTTATAGCTACACTAGTCACGCTTGGGCTTTCATATTCTATTGCTTCGGCAATATACCCGTCTGTGTTACTCCAAAAATATGTTAATCCATTAAGGTTTAAAACATCCTTTATTACATCGATTACTTTCCGCAACGATAAAACATTCAGATTGCCTTCGTAATATATATTTTTGAGTCTGTTAATTCCGTCTATTGCTTTAAATGTATATTCACGCGGGCTACTTTCATTATTCCATTCTATGAGGTCAACTACTAAATTTCCAGCCCATTCTAGAGTGGCCGTACCGTCTATTAAGTAAACCGCCACTTTTAATTCGTCATCGTCTGATTGAAGATAACCTTCTAAAAACCTATCAAAAAACGCTGTATTAACTCCCGTTCTACTTTCCTGTACATTGGCATAGTTAATTGCAGTTTCAGAAGGCATCAAAGGAGATACTATATACTCTTCTACGTCTTGCCACTCCGTTGAAATATCAATTATCTTTGGATTGAATATCGGTACAAAACTTGCGAGATCCGTAACGTCATTTTTTATAGATGTTTGTGTAGTATATGTTTCGGTGTATACTGTTATTTCTGTTCTGTTAGCTCCTGAACTGTACGTAAAACTACTTACATTATCAGATTCTTCTGTGACTCCTACTATAATAATGGGTTGGTTTGCTTCTATATAGTCCGTCCAATCTCCAGCCAAATAAAACACACTACCCGACCCTCCAATGATTGCAGCATTTAACCCTATGTAACTTTCACCGTATAAGTCAACTCTATACGTTTTACCATCTGATGAAATTAGTGTGCTTTCAAAATACTTGTTCATTTTTTATCTTGTAAATGCTCTTTCCCTTTCTTGTACTAAAATCAAATCTCTACCACTTATTCGAATATCCATAGAGTTCATAAATCCTTCAGACCCACCCCCGCCCAAAAATGGTGGAGGCGGTGCAGGAGCAGGGGATGTTGAGCCAGTATCTATTCCTTTTTTACTTAAAGAAGATATGGCAGCACCCGCAGCCACCAACGCAACACCTCCAATGATTGCGGCTGCGGGGTTCATTGTTGCAATTGAGGTTTGCAATAGTGCCTCAGCGATACCCATTGCTATCATTGCCTCACCAAATTGGCCCATAAACTTACCTATGGAATCAAGCAACCCCAGCCCAAAGTCCTCAATGGTCATATCCCCGCCAGACATCACATCCCCAAGAAACTTGCCAAACGATACAAGCCCCTCAGTTGCTAAATCTTGCAAACCATTTGAAAGGGCCGCACCCATTTCTTCTCCTATTTTTAGGGCCTTTATTTGTGCCGTTGTTGCAAAATTACCAATACTTTCAACAGCTTGATCAAAGCCGTCTTTATTCATTTTTACATCAATCTCTATTGGTTTAAATTTCACCAAGTCATTTGGATTGCCTATGTTTAGTTTACTAAAATCTAGTGTAGGCATAGGAACTACCATGCCATCCAAAGAAGATTCAATGGTTTCTTTTATATTAGCAGTTATGGTTTTTGTCGGTGTTGGTGTTAAGTCTTTTAGAAAGTCTCCTTGAAATATTTTTGACTGCTCCGCTTTGTTTTCGGCCAATTCTTTTGTGAACTTTTTTTGTTGTTCTAATAAGGTGTCGAAATGTTTTTTGTTGTTCTTTTCTGTCTCAGCAGCTGCAGGTGCGTTTATATCACCAATTATTGCCCCAAAATTATTTCTGGGTATATTTTCAATTGACTTGCCTATATTTTCAATTGCACTTGTTAGCTCGCTTTCAATAGTAAGTAGGTCTTTTAGTACATCTTCTTTTAATGACAACTTGACTTTTTTAGTCATGCTTTTTATTAAATCAGCATAACTTGTATCTAGCTGATTTATGAAAGCGTCTTCATCCGTTAGGTTTTTTAGAGTAGTCCCGTATGTACTATTTATTTCATCAATTAATCTCTTTCTGTCTTTACTGCCTTTGTTTGTTTGTTTTAATTTAGCAAAAACATTATCTAACTTTGCTTTCTCGCCATCCAGGTTTTTTTGATATTCTTCTGAAGTTTTACCAAGCAATTGTTGTGTCTTAGTAAGTTCTACTGTTTTATCGCTTGCATCTGACATGGCAATTGCTAACCCCCCAATAACTAAAGTGACACCCACAATTGCCAAAACAATAGGATTTGCAAGCAAAAAAGCAAATGCCGTTGACAATGCCCCAACCATAAAAATCAAAGGCCCTATTGCAGCCGCAAGTAAAGCAATTACAACTATTGTTTTCTTTGTCCCATCCGAGAGTTCTGAAAAACTTTCTGCCAAACCTTTCAATTTGTCAGCAAATGGTATCAAGTATTCCGCTATTATTGCCCCAAATTCCTCACTCAAATCCCCTATTGACATTTGAAGCTGTTTAAACGGCCCAAGACCAGCACGGGCAGCAGCTTCAGCACTACCGCCATACTGCTTTTCTAGTTCATCCAGTATTAAGTTTTGAGCATCTGCCAATCTATTGGTCTCCACCAAAGACTTGACCAATGTCTTCTGCTCTGTGCTGAATTGTATACCCGCCCTACTTAAAGCAGACAAATTAGCTACTGGATCATTTAACGCCTTGCCTAGCATTATGGAGCTACTTTTTAAGTCTCCATCTAATCTTGCAGCTAAATTTAATGCGGCTTCTTGTGTTCTCTTAAACTCGCTTCCCGCTATATTAGTGAAAGTCAGCAGCTGAGCCGTTGCGTTTTTCAATATCTCTTCATCACCAAACAAACTCGTTTTTTGCAAGTCGCTTGCCATTTTCTGCAATTGCTGACTTGTGATGCCTACTGCATTCCCCGTACTCTTTAAACCAGCTTCGACTTGTGCTATTGATTTGGCTTGCTCGTCAAACGCTTTCAAAGATAAGGCCATCATCCCGACAATCGGAGCCGTTACATACATAGACATTGACTGGCCTATGGACTTCATTTTTTTGCCCGTGTTTTCTAGGCTTCGCGTTAAGTTCTGTGAAGACGTGCTAAACGCCTTCATATCAAACCCCGCCCTTATATTGATGCTCTTAGCTGCCATTTTTTACTTAAACCAATTTGGTTTTACTTCTTTTAACTTTTGCAATTCCTCTCTACTCCATCCATTCCCTTTTGACCCTTTGGGAGTGCTAATGTTTTCCCATTCAAATTTTATTAAATCAGTAGGGCTTTTCATTCTTTTGTTTCCAGCCGCTTTTAACGATACAAATGAAACAAATCTTGCAGTTTCCCAGTGCACTCTTTCTCCTACTTGTTGGTCCATCTTATGGCCATAGTAAGCGTCTAAGATGTCAACCATTGAATAACTATCTAAGGATAGTGGGCTCTGTTTTAATGCACCTAAAACAAAACCCCTGATCCAATTAATCAATGGTTGTTCTACTTTTTTGCTTCTGATTTTAAAGTGTTCATAGCCGCCATGTCCGCTGACATTGCCTCCGTAAACGCTGTTAATAACCCCATGTCTTCATCAATTGCGTCAATGATAAAGTCCTTTGTTACTTTCTCCCCAGCCGCCTGTAGTCCAGCATAAGCTATCTCTACAATGGTAGCCATTTTGATATTTTCTCCTAGGTCAGAAATACTTTGACCGCTTTCTTTTTCAAACAACAATATTGCTTTAAATCCGAACTTAAATTTGTACTCTTTGTTTTTAATTTTAATCATAATTTTTATATATATAAAAAAAGGGTAGGCACCATACCTACCCTTTAATTTGTTAGCTTTTAACGATACTAAGTAATCGCTGCTTTGGTTACAGCTCCAGTTCCTTCTAATGATACAGAGAAGGTACTTGATTCCTCAAGCCCGTCCGTTCTTTCAAGTGAGGTAATGTAGCAATTCCCGCTATATTCTTGATCTCCAACTACATCAGTAGTCCATGTTACAACCACCTTGCTTCTTAGTATAAATTGGCCATATAAGTCTTCATAGCCATAAGACGCATCTTCAGCGAAAAAACCCTCAGCCGACCCGCTGAACGCCATTTGCCCCTCTAGACTTTCTTTCCAACCTGCTGAGTCTTTTGTAGAAGCGTCACGCGTAGAGTGGTCTAATGTTAGACTATTTGATGTTAAATGTGCAACGGTTACCCCGCCCACTTGTATTTTTGCTAATGTTCCGTTAAGAATTCCTGTACTTGCCATGTTTTATTATTTTTATTAATGCAAACTTAATTGATTTTATTTTTTCTTTTTGTAATTTTTTTAACTATTGGCGTCGTCTCATTTTTTGCTGCTATCTCTAAAATGTGCTCCACTTCTTCTTCTTTGGTATATCCATCGAAATCTTTTGCAACACCTAAATCAATCAACTCTTTCCCTAGGTTATTTGAAACTCTTAATTGTGTGCCCTGTGGCAACACTTTTAATGCCACGGCGTAATTTTCTGTTAATTGTATTTTCATAAATTTAATGTTTTTGCTTTTTTATCAATATATTTTTTTAGTTTAGAACTTGCTTCTGTGTGTGTAGAAACCCCCGTTTGACTCCACGTTTTTTGCACAAAGTTTTTACCGCCCGTTGGGTCTGCTTCGTGAGTACCCGTTCCATATTCTATCCACCAAGCATAAAAACCATCGTACTTTTTAGCACCGTTGCCATACCTAGGGCCTACTAAAACGTTCGGGTAGCTCCTTGAAGGTGATGTTTTTATTGCAATTGATTTTTTTAAATCGCCCGGGTAATATACTTTATTCCTAACAATAATAACATTGTCAGATTCGGGGGCGTTTAGTTTCATCGCCATCAGTATTGGCTCTGCTTGTCTTCTCAAAATCTTGAGTATCTCCTTACGCTTCATTTTATCACTTGAAAGTGATCTTATTTCCCTAGCAACTTCTTGTATGCCTCCGATTTCAAATACTCCCGTCGTCATAATTTCTTTATTGCCGTTAAAAACAGACCCTCACGGTCTAATTCTTGCACTTCTACAATATCGTAATAATTGCCATTATATAGCACTCGCATTGCTTCGTTTATTCCATCAAAAAAACGGATTTTAAATCGCACCTTATTGGTGGCCGTTATCTGATCAGCTTGTACGCTTTCGCTTCCGCTTACCTTGGTTACTGAGGAGAAGGCCGTGTGAAAGGTAGACCAACTTGACGTATATTCACCTATTGAATTGTTTGAAAAAGTTTGATTTTCTATTACTATCTTTCTGTCTAATCTGCCAATGTTCATCATATCTCAGTACGTTGACTAATTAATGAAATCTGATATTGTGTGCCTCTGCTTAATTGCTTAACGTTGCCAATGATTTCATTTTGTCGCATTTCATACATATCCGCAACCATCATTCTAAGTGCTTGCTTTACCATTGCGTCGTTATTTTCTAACGTTGCAATCTCAATTTCTATTGGCCAATCTCTATCATTTAAAGATGGAGCGTTGTTTAGCATTTCAATATAAGAATATAGACCATTATTCCAAATGTATTTAGATGGATCTAGCAACGTCCTAGAGTTTGCACTGTCATAGTAATAAATAGCCACAGTGTCAACGGGTGCAACGTCAACCCTGAAATCTTGCCACATATCCATATACCCGGTAACAGCACCCTTCACAAGAATAGCCGCTTCATTGTATAGCATTACGTGTGCAGAAGCAATATAATCACTTATCAAAGCATCAAACGAACTATCTAAGATGTTTAAATGTCTTTTGGCTTCTTCTAATGTCAAAGCCCAGCTTGCCTCTGGCGTGTAGGTTGTTATTTTTTTATTTTTTATCATTGCTCAAAAAAAAGGGATGGGATAACCCCACCCCTTATGATATATAAAACTAAATTAAAATTACCCGAAAGTTCCTACGCTGATAGCTGCATCTTGTACAAGTGCTGCATCCCAATAGGAATTAAGAATAAGTCTGTTTGTTCCTTTGATTGCTTGGGTGTAAGGATCCATAAGGATTTCTATACCACCAAACTGTGCGATTTGAACCTTACTCCAATCACCATAATAAACCGCTGGATTTGTTATGTCTGCAATTTGATTGCTGAATTTAGCAGTTATTCCCATTATCATTTCGTTTATGATTAATGGATTCACACCAGATACTTGTGCTGCTGTGTATATTTGTGTAAACAAATCGTTTGATATTGCAAAACCTAAGTTACCTCTGTTGTGGTTGTTAGATTGTACCTCCTCAATAAGTGCTAACATAAGGCTTGTAATGTTTGCATTTGTTACGGCTGTTTTGTTATCTCCTAAATAGGCATACGCCCCGTTTGCTGAATCGTCAGTAAATAAAGCATATTCAACTTTCGCTCCTACTGCCTGAGCTATTGAGTTTCTCAAAGCCCCTTCGATTGACTCGTTTGCTTGCATTGCCGCTTGCTTACTGAAATCAACATATGATGCAAGTCTCTTGGGTGCAAGGTCTTTCTTGCTCATTGCTGAACCGCCGTCTACTGCGTCAGATACTTCTGTTTCCCACTGAGTTGTCACCGCTCCTAATATTGGTATACGTTGGTCAGTTGTAGAACTTACACGTGTTACACCTAAATCATTTAAAATAGTGTTAGCATATACCGCATCTACAAAAGACTGAGACTCAACTCCAGTTGTTCCGTTTTCAGTGATTACCGCTCTGTTTAATATGATTGATGGTATTACTACACCGTTTGAAGAACGACCAATTGCGGCCATTTCTCTTTCACCTTCTTGTGCCATTTCAGCTTCAACTCCTTCAAGTTTGCCGCCAAACGCCGCTCTTACTGCTTTACCAAAAGAGAAATCTTTGATTATCTTCTTCTCTTCTTTAGTCTCTGTAACTATTGGGCTACCGCCTAAATTTGCACTTTTCATTCTTATTTCTTCTTGCTTTTCTACTTTTGGCAACTCCTCAACTAATCTAGTCAAGTCAACCATTGTGCTATCAAATGACACCTTTTCATCTCCTGTGAAATCTCTATCCTCAGAAGTTACTAATGTTTCAAGAGTATCAAGAGTTGCTTTTGCAACGCCTATTTCTTCTCTTATTGTTTTACTGTTTCTCATTTTTATTAATTTTTATTATTGCAAATATTGTTATATAATCTACAGATACTTTGTAACTATTTTAACTTTGGCAAAGTTTCTTAAATCCGTTTTTGTTTTTGCTCCCATAGTAACGGGTATTTTTTCAAGCGTTTTTTTAATCTCGTCAACTTGGTCTGTGCTACGTTTGAAAGCATCACGATTTGACCCCGCTGACACAACGGACCATTCTATTAACTCCTGGCGTGTAAAGTATAGCGTATCTGGATCCTCTCCTTCTTTTGCATAGCCATATCTATACTCATGTGGAATTGCCCCAACGGATGCCATCTTTAAAATACCATCATTCATTTTGTTAAATACTTTATCCGCTAATGGATTGTTCCCTTCTCTCTCAAATGTTACTTCACCAATCAAAGCATCGCCATCTTGGAACACTCGTGAAGTGCCAATGATTGTATCTGGATTGTCGCCACTTACTACGTGATTGTATCCAACAATTGGATTCCTATTGTAGTTGTCTAACTCCCAACCAGCTAACTTAAACACCGTGCCATGTCTGTCAACTGACTCAGTTGAAATCACGAACTGAGCCGTTCTGTTTTCTACGTCAATGCCGCGGCACTCAACTAACCTATCTATTTTGTTCATTTTCTTTTTTATAATAATTTTTTATGTCCGATATTGGTATTCTATTTATTTGAACATACCGTTCATCCCCGCCTTCTATACTATTCCTGTCTTCTAACTCCAGTACATCATTGATAGTGTACGCCCCTATGTCCGTCATCAATCTGTAATACTCGCCTTTTGTTTTTACATCTGTGCGTAAAAGTCTGTCAACATTGTGCTTGAAGTAGAAAGTTCTTTTTTCGTTTTCTTTTAATAATTTTCTTCTATACTCCTGCTCAATCTTCTCCATCCAAGAGCCTATGCCATAAGTCACAAACTCTATTCCCATTTGCTCCACATTGGAATATGTAGACCCTTCCATTTCGTTAATCATAAATGAAGGAATGCCCAAAATTGTGGCAATCTCATTTTTCTGAAATTTTCGTGTTGCTATAAATTCGGCGTCTGCGGGTGGTAAGCCTATACGGTGATACTTAGACCCTGCATCAAGTATGGCTGTGCCGCGTGTGCCATTTGGGCCATAGTTAGAGCTCCATTGCTGGCTTATTGCTTCCTTTGTTTCAGGTTTTAAAGTCCCCGCATACTCTATATACCCGTCTATCCTTGTACCTTTATTGTAAAAATCAGCTCCATAATCTTGTGCAGCTAAGGAAAGCCCTAGATTTTGCTTGTGTATCTGGATCGCAGAAAGACCAATTACGGGATTGACGCCAAAACCACGTAGGTTTATAATATCTCTGTCTGCTACAAGTAAAGTTTCTGTTTTATTAGATGCTAGTTTTGTTTCTACTTTCCAGAATATCTCGTCATCATATTTCAGCGGCTCACATATCTCACGGCTCACGTTGGTCAACGCCGTAGGATTGCCGAAGCTATCACGCTCAATGATTGCCAACCCATTACCGTGATTAATTGCAGAAGTAATCAGTATTTGTGTGAAATCAAAAGATATACTTTCAAAGTTTGCTTCTGCATTCAAAAGATACTCCACTGGATGGCTAACCGTTTCACGATTCCCGTTTGTTTTTTTAAAAACATCAATCGGAAGCATGGCAACTGACTCCGATATTCTACGAACACCAGCCCAATAAGCGGATAAGCCCATTGCCGTAGTTTCCGTTACTGGTGTACGGCCTACAATGCCGCCAAAGTTTGCGTTAAAAAACCCCTTCTTTTCTGCTAAAAAAGGGTTAATTCGTTTAATCTCAATACCCAAAAATTTCACTATCGCAAAAATGGGTGAAATAAAACTAAAATAAATGTAAATAATTTAACTAAATAAAAACCCCCTTACATTTCTGCAAGGGGTTTTAGTTTATTCGCAGCTGCCCCCACCCCCGAATAAAAAATTTATAAGCCCCTTAAATTATTGGCTTCTGTGGTTTACTCATTCGTAATTCATATCCATTGTATCTGTGCTTTATATTTTTTTTTCTGATTTTGCACTGCATCAATAAACCAATCCGGCAAATTGTATTCGCTACATATTTTGTCAAATTCACGTTTCGGCAAATAGCCCCGGGCCCTATCTTCTGCATACATTTTTATGTGCAAATTAACGGATCCTTTTGTTTTTAATAAGGTGGCTAACTCATCAGGCTCGCAAGTGGGGTTAATAATTCCGCTTGAATCGTACAAATAAAAGCATTCTTTTGCCGTTTTGCCATTCTTATCAAATTGTACAATGTCTATTCCTTTTTTATTGAAATAGTCTTTGCTGCCATCAAATGAAAATATGTGAGAAACGGATAAATACCAATTGTAGTCGCGGTTAAATTTAGTGCTATATTTCAATTAATTTTTTATTTACTTTTATCCAGTATTTTAAAGTGCTTTTTTTATTGTGACCATTGCCGCCCCCGTTCCAACGTCTTGCAACCTTTTCATTTGTGGCGTCCGTTGTATTTAGTCTTACAATGTTAAACATTTCTTTTGACTTGCTAACGCTCCAGCGGTCTTTTAATGTATATTTATTAAAGCCTGAGAGTCTGTTAACTTCTCTTACCATTATAGGGCGTATTTGCAACACTCCTACGGCCTCTTCTTTAGAATTGTATGCCATACTATCGCCCCGACTTTCTACGTGGATAATGGCTTCTATTAAGCTATTTATTTTTGTTAATTTAACCCTCGCCACATCCGCTGAGGATGTAGTAAGGGTAGTTAACATTAAATAAACAACTGAAACTCTCATTGCATCCTTATATATTGCAGCACAGAATCACTAAATTTTTTTTCAGATTTGTACGTGTCAATTAAATTTGTATGAGACATAACCCCGTGAATGACACTCGAATGGTCATATACTTGGTAAACGGTGTTGTCTTTTGGAATTGTGCCTATTTCAGAAAGTGACATTTTTGTCAGGGTTTTACACAAATAAAAATACATTTGTCTTATTTGCACATTTTTTGAAATCTGATTAACTTTGCCGCTGGCTTTGTGCCGCCAAAAAACGCTATCGAAATCTCGTCTAGTACATTTTAAAACTCCTTTTAATATCATTTCTTTCCCTAATGTTTCATGCTGATACTCTCCAATAGCTATTAAGTCTATTTTTTGCAGCTCCTCCATTTTTGCTATTAATTCAGCTCTTTTTTTTATCCTCTCTCTTATCATTTCTTATCATTTCTTTTAGTTTCATCTCTAAGGATAAACACACATCAATCTCCATTGGCATATTTTCCCTTACCCAGTCCAATAGCTCTACAAGTGGGGGTCTCATCGTACAACTAAGCTGTCTTTGCTATACAAAACCTTGGGGACAGGTATTTCCTCCCCGTTTTCATCAATATAGTTACCACCATACTTTAAGGCGGATAGGGCGTGTTTGCTGCTCTTTTCAAAGTTTTTTAGCTCCGTGTTTAGCTCTTGCCATTTATACAGGTGTTTAAAATCATATCTTATTGCACCGTTTCGGCGTTCAAACCTTATCCCGTGCAACTCGAATGACTTGCCATACTTTTCGCTTTCGTCTAAAGCGGCGGGCTCTAACTCTTTCAATGCTTCATCAATTTCTTGTTTGTATGCTTTGAGCTCTGCATAGGCAATCAAGGGGTCAGTAGCCCCTTGTATTGCTTGTATTGCGATTTCTTTAAAATGGTACATCTTCATCTGTTTGGTTGATTAAAGATTGATATTCTTGAGATGTTTGTATTTTCTCCTTTATAAAATCAGGCAGACTTTCGAACAATTCCTTTTTGAAATTGTCAAATGATAGCTCTTGGCGTTCGTTTACCATTTCAGGGCATTCCATACCTTTTGGAAGTAATGACACACTTGATATATTTGCATATGTGTTGCCATTCGTCGCCGTCTTATGCGTTATACTAAGAAGGCACGGCACGCCTAATAGTGTGGTCACATCAAACGATTTCGCTTCGTTATCCGTAAATGACTTACCACGCCACGACTCAAGAAAGCCGCGTAGGTTTGCTTTTTCGTGCATACTCAATGAAAAATCTTTGGAGATTATTCTCGGCTCAGGGCCTTTTTCTTCTTTAAAAACTTGCGTTTCTGTGGGTAGCTCCCATGTGATACGCACCTTGTTGACCATCTTATCGAGTCCCTGATAGGTTTCTTGATTAGTGCCCATTTCAATCATTGAATAGCAGCGGGCCGCATATGAGCCTGCTGGGATTGGTTCAAAGTTCTTTTTTGTGCTGTTCGTTGTTGCTGTAATTGACATGTTTTTTTTAAATTAATTGTAAATAATATTTTGTTAAGGATAAATTAAACGATTTTGCGTTGGTTAAGGATAGGCCAACAAGGTCTATTAAAACTTGTTTTGTGCCGTCTGTTACAGACCGTTGCCCATTGATCAACGCGTTCAAAGTGTGCATTGACATTTCGTTTTGGCTCGCTAAGTCTTGGCGTTGCTGAACGGTTGTGCACGCCTTTAAAATGTTTCTGAGTCCTGGGCTTATTTGTTTTTCAAATACCATTTTCTTGCTCTATTTTATTAATAGTTAGTAGTGTTTCGATTAGCTCTGCTCTTCTGCTCAAAGTCTCTATATTCTCATCTTCTTTTTCAAGAACTTCGAGCCTTAGCTCTAAGTTGTCTTTAATTTTGTTTATCATATTTTTTCTAATATTCGTTCTAATTCTTTTATTTTGTTGTCCCAGTATAAGTCATAGCTAAAGTTATCATCAGCGTCTGCGTACATCTCAACTTGTCGAGTTCT
>Ga0105050_10006359_pt1 | contig 14705 bp, 14 predicted proteins | sample FRY01_FD_78088 | JGI IMG/M metagenome (GOLD analysis project Ga0105050, IMG submission 78088) | Freshwater microbial communities from Lake Fryxell liftoff mats and glacier meltwater in Antarctica - FRY-01 | ecosystem: Environmental > Aquatic > Freshwater > Ice > Glacier meltwater ... | reverse complement strand
GGGTCGGAAGAATGAACGCAGTCCGCGGCCTGCCTCGGGTGGCGGGGGCTTTTTCGTGATGAGGGAGTAGCCGGGTTCAAGGGCGTGCGGTGACGTGACGATGGTTCCATCGTGTCGCGGTTCGGCATCGCTATCACTTTCGAGGATGGCGATGACCCACGATTTGAATCAAACGCATTTCACGTTGTCCATTTCACGTTGTCAGACAATGTGCGCAGGCCTTCTAGACGATCAAGAACATGTTCGGCGCAATCCGCAGCTTCAATTCTCCATATTCCCTCGCCTCTTCGGGGTGCCCCCTCAGGAAATCGCGAACAGCCAGGTGCCGCAAGAAGCCCGGCGATCCGCTTTCGAAAGCGTGAACATGATGCGTTCGTTCAATCAGGCCCTTGAGGTCAAAGCGCCTTCCCGGGATGCCCAGCTCCCTCCGTCCTCATTTCAGGTTCGGAATGCCATTCATGGGAGATGTCTCTCATCAAGAGGGCGTGGTCGAGTTGGATGCTCTCCGGTGGAAAGAGGGTGTGATTGTCGAAATACGACGACTGGACATGTGACACTTCAAGAGGGGAGGCTTTCCAGTTGGGAACCTTCAGTAAGAGCCCGTCCAACTTGCAAGAGTTGGGACGGGATGAGTAGCCGATGCATCCGGCTTCAAAAAACTTCGAGGTCTCGTTGAGTGAGGTGAAAACCGAGGTCTCCGGAAAGGTGGGGGTCTCCTTGACCTCGAGATCGACGAGGGGTTTTTCATGGTCAGTGCTTGTCACTTTGATGCTGATGAGGCCATCGTGGTCGCTCACTTGAAAACGCGAGAGATGGTGGACGCCCGGGAAGAGACGTCCTCCAGCGAGGGCGTTGAGACGGGAGTCGGTGTCGCGACGGGGGACAAAGACTCCTTCGCATCGATCGCCATTTTCGTTCTCCCATTCCACCGCCATGCGATGAGCTGAGTTCTCGCTTGCGATGCCGAGAAATGCGGGGAGTCCCTTGGGGCGGATTTGTTCCAAGCGGATCAGGCAGATCCCCACGATGGCATGATCCTTAACCAGTTTAGGCCGGAATCTTGAGGGCAGGATGGCGCTCACGACACCGGGATCGGCCCGGTAGTTGAGCAAGATTCGGCGACGAATGATGCCATTGATTGCGGGGATTTTCATTTCAGGTTGAACGCTATCGCGGTGGTAGGAGGGCCGCAATCTCCAACGCCCGGGATTCGTGAGCGCTGGCAGGGCGATCGCGCAGCGTCTGGTAATACCACGATTAGATCGTCCGGTCAGGACTCATCGCTTCGATAGTTCGCCTCGTTGAGCTCGGGGGTCCATTTGCCGTTGGTGGCGTCGGTGACCTTCTTCTGTGCGGTGGTCATGCGTTCGTCGAATTTTTCATCGAGTTTCTTGTCAGCGCCTTAAGCATGGTTTCATCCAGGAATCACTCGTCGGCGAAGAAAGGGTTCGGAGAGGTTGAGAAAAAGTTTCGTGTGTGTGGGGAGATCATTGGTGAGAGTGGGGAGGTGAAGGTTTTCATTCTGCTTCCCTTTTTGTTGGTTGGCTGTTCGCGTCCAGGGGCGCAGAGCGAGGTGGTGGTTCCGAAGCCCGTGAAAGTAGAGGTTAAGACGCCGCTGCTAACGAAGAAGGTTCTTGCGGGGAGGTTGACCTTGGTGGGGCTGAGCGAGGAGGAATTATCGGAGATTCGGGTAATTCCGGAGACGGGGAGGGTGATTTTTGTTCCTGTGAATCGGAGATACGATCAGGTCGATGGGCTATGGTGGAAAGGGGACCGGGAACGGTGGTTGAAGATTCCGGATCACGGGGAGGTGTGGATCGGGCGTGCGCCCAAGGGTTTTGATGGCGAGACGAAGCTGGGGAAGGTGCAGGTTTTTTATCGGAGTCAGCCCTTGTGGGCGCTGGCCAATGCGATGAGGGGCGGGGTGAAAGGGCCGGGGTGGGTTTCTGATGCGGGGAGGACGAAGAGTCCGGTGGGGTGGCCTTGGGAAAAAAAGTGAGTGGGAAGAACGAGCAAACCAGGGTGAGAGGCTGTCCTTTTCGTGAAGTTGCCGGGTGGCGGAGTGGCGCGAGCGAATCCCCATGTTGGGGTGAAGGGAGCTGCGGGACTTGAGTAGGGGCGAGATTGTTGATAGCCCTTGGCCGTGCCCAACCGCTTTTACCAAGCCTTCGATATCGAACGAGCTGGAGGAACTGATATTGCGAACGATTTTCGCTCGCCGTTTCAAGTCGACCGTGACCGGGTGTTGCACACGCCGGCCTTTCGTCGCATGCAGAGCAAGACGCAGGTTTTTTGGAGTGGCGAGTATGATTTTTACCGGACCCGCCTGACGCATTCGTTGGAGGTGGCGCAGATTGGAAAATCGATCTGCCGGTGGTTGCTTCATTCCAGTGATTTGCTGGACGAGGATTTTCGGGTGGATGAGGATTTGGTGGAGGCGATTTGTTTGTCGCATGATCTGGGGCACCCGCCTTTTGGTCATGCTGGAGAGAGGTCGCTGAATCACTTCATGGCGGATTACGGTGGCTTCGAGGGGAATGCCCAAACGTTGCGGCTGCTGAATCGGCGCATTTTTTCGCAGAGCCGAAAGGGGATGGATCCTTCGCGGGCCTTTCTCGATGGGGTGCTCAAGTATAAATCGCTTTGGTCGGAGCTCAAGACCACGACGGGAACGCTGCCGAAGAATCATTTTCTTTACGATTCGCAGGAGCGCGAATTGAGCTGGGCGATGGGGGGGAATGACTTTCCGCCGGAGTTGGTTCCGGGAAAAATGAGGGATGCTTTTAAATCGATCGAATGCCAGATCATGGATTGGGCGGATGATACCGCCTATTCGCTGAATGATCTCGCGGACAGCGTGAAGGCAGGATTTTTGACGATGGAGCGGATTGAGCGATGGGCGGGAAAGCGTGATCATTCTATCGCGGAAGGTTCGCCGCTGGGGCATCTTTTGAAAGCGGTGCGGGGGCAACGGATTGAGCCCTTCATCGGGAAACGGATTGGACGTTATATTCAATCGTCTACGCTGGAGCGGGATACCAATTTGCTGAGCGGGACGAGTCATCGCTATGCCTTCAAATTGATTGTGGACGAAGAGGTGCGGGCCGAGAGCGAGGTGTTTAAGGCGCTGGCTTATGAGGTTGTTTTCCTTTCTCCCCAACTCAAGCAGCTGGAGCACAAAGGGAGCTATATGCTTCGTCGGCTTTGGGAGCTGTTAGAGAAGCGTTACGTCCTGGGTGAGGCCATCGATGGACAGGATTTCCAGCTCTTGCCGGAGGCGGATGGTCGGGAGATCGAAGAGGCGGAATCGACGGCTGAGAAGGCCCGGTTGGTTTGTGATTTTCTGGCAGGAATGACCGATGGTTATGCTGCGAGAACGTTCCGGAGGCTCTTTGAGCCGGGCTTTGGCAGTATCGGAGATCTCGTAGGATGAGAGTGGGAACTTTGGGAGCATCTGGAATTCAGATGGGTGGACCAAACTGAGAGGTCATCATTTGGACTGGGCGGCGTTGGATGTGTCGCTTTGGATAACTGTTAGAGCCAGAGTTTCAGCTTGAGGGCGGCGGCGGCGGCGGCGATTTCCGAGGTTTTTTTGCTGGGGCCTTGTCCCTTGCCGAGAGTTTGCTCTTTCCACGAAACGGTGGAGATAAAGGTGCGGGCGTGAGGGGGGCCGTCTTCTTTTTGGATCTCGTAGATGGGGGCAAGCGGGGAGATTTGCTGGAGGGTTTCCTGCAGCTCGCCCTTGGAATTTCCGTGGTTGGTGTCGGGATCGAGTAATGCGAGTTCGGGGCCCATGAGTTGAAGGACGATCTGAGCGGCTCGGGTCATGTTTTCATCGAGATAGATCGCTCCGAAGAGGGACTCCATGGCGTCAGCGAGATTGGAGGCTCGTTGGCGGCCGCCGCTCCCTTCTTCACCATTGCTGAGGAAAAGGGCTTCGCCGAGTTGGATGCGGCGGGCGGCTTTGGCGAGGGCGGGCTTGGAGACGATGCTGGCGCGGAGCTTGGTGAGGAGGCCTTCCTTGAGGTCGGGAAAGTGGTGGAAGAGGTAGTCGGTGATGGCCAGTTCGAGGACTGCGTCGCCTAGGAATTCGAGCCGTTGGTTGTCGACAGGAGCCGGGCGGATCTCGGAGGAAAGGCTCGGGTGGGAAAGAGCTTGGGTGAGAAGCTCCTTGTTTTTGAATGGGTATCCCAATCGTTCTTCGATGCTCATCTTTGGGGATAGATTGCGGTTGCGCTTGATCGGGATGGGGTGAGAGGAGGTTTTATTTCCGGCCGGTGATCATGGTCCAGTGGTTACTTGAGGAAACGTAAAGGGACTGAAAGATTTTTTCAATCATTGAGTTTTTCGCCGCTTGACCGGGGGGGAGTTCCCTACTTTCGTTAGACCATGCAGCGCATCCAACTTAAGTCGAAGCTTCATCGGGCCATTATCAAACAAGCTGATATTGACTACGAGGGCAGTATTGAAATCCCTTCTGACCTGATGGAGGCGGCCGGACTTTGGGAAGGGGAGCGTGTTTTGGTGACATCCATGACGGCTGGCGGACGGCTGGAAACCTACGTGCAGGCGGGAGATCCCGGCACGGGGCACATTATTATGAATGGTGGGGCCGCGCACGTCATTAAGAAGGGCGAGTGCGTCACGATCATGGCTTTTGGGGTTTCCAGTGAGCGGATTATCCCGCTGCGACATGTTCTGAATACCAGAAACGAGATCATCAAATCCTCCCACTAGGTCCCGAATTTTTCACAAAAACCCTCTCTCTGGAGAAAATGGGATTAAAAACAGGAGAAAACTCCCGCTTTACAAGTCCATCCCAGCCTCTAGAGTCCCGCCTCCCATGAATCTCGCCTGGCTCGATATCTCAATCACTCTTGTGATCATTGCTCACGTCGTCGTGAGCCTTTTGCTGATCCTCGTTATCTTAATGCAGCGTCCAAAGCAGGAGGGCCTTGGTGCCGCTTTTGGTTCTGGAATGACTGATGCTGCCTGGGGTGCTCGCACCACGGACGTTCTTCAAAAAGGAACGGTTTACCTCGGGACGATGTTTTTCGTCTTTTCTCTCGTTCTTGCGATCCTGATGGGTAAGCGGAATTCCGAGGGTTTGGGTAAGCGTGCTGACGCTGATGGGGCCTCGACGACTTCCGCCGCGGTCTCCGATCCTGTTGTTCCGGCTGCTCCTGAACTTACCGAAGCTGAGGAAATGAGAAAGCAACTCGAATCCTTGGGTGTGAATCCTGATGTTTTGCCACCGGTTGAGCCGACCGGGACACCTGAGCCCGCACCTGTCGAGACTTCTGTTCCGACTGAAGCCCCTGAGCCTGCGGGCGTTTCCTCCGAGGAACTTCCTCCAGCTGAGGAGACTCCAGCACCAGCCGGGGAGTAAATTTTTCAAGCCCTTGATCCTCTCATGAGCGAGACCGCATTGCCGGCATGGGCTCGGGAGGAGGCCTTTCCTGCGAAGCCTGATTCCGGGCCGTATGGGAATCAGGATGCCAAAGGGGAGGCCGTGCCCTTCGAGACGTTGGACGGGCTGAAGAAGCACCTTTCCAAAGGGAAAGGGAAGCTGGCCTGGGTTTGGGTTCCGGAGAACGACCGCCTGGTGGCTCCCGAGGAGGTTCCCGAATTGGCGAATTCGCTAAAAAAGCGTCGTGCGGTTTTTGCGGCCTACGATGCTGACGATGCCCGAAAGGGTTTTTTAATTTTTGGAGCAGCGCTTGCCTGGACCGGCTATGCTGCTTTGAGTTCTGGTGGGCTTGAAGCGCTTGGAGGCTCGCAGAATTTCGGCCTCGCGGCTTTGATGTTCCTAATTTTTGCCCTTCGTCCTTGGTGGGAGGCCCGGAAAGGGCGTCAGGATGTTGCGGGTTTTTCTGCGGCAAACATCGAAGCGGAGATTCCCGAAGCGCGCTTTGAGCTCTGGCTCGATTCACAAAAATCTCGGCTGACGCTGGCGATGCTGGTGCTCATGGCGGCGGTGGGAGGAGTGCAAATGCTTGTTGAAGGGAAAGGGATCGCGGTGGCGGGTCTTGTGAAACCGGCCTACCATGCGGGTGAAACATGGCGAATCTTCACGGCGGCCTTCATGCACGGCAACGTGATTCACTTCGCGATGAACGCGAGTGCGCTTTGGTATCTGGCCCGGCGAGTGGAAATTTTGGCGCGATGGCCGCATTTGGCGGCAGTTTTTTTGATGAGCATCGTCGGGGCCGGGTGGGCCACGGTGACCTGGTACCCGACCCAGACTTCGGTCGGGGTGTCTGGAGTGGTTTGCGGACTTTTGGGATTTCTCCTGGTGTTCGAAACCTTGCACCGCCCGCTCGTGCCCACCTCGGCCCGGCGGAGACTTCTGGGGATATTGGTTTCGTTGGTGGTGATTGGAACGCTGGGGTTCAAGTTTATCGACAATGCGGCCCACTTTGGCGGGTTGGTTGCGGGAGCTTGCTACGGCGCGATTGTCTTTCCAAAGTCGTCCTCGCCGCATCGGCCCATCATTTTGGGGCGTGATCTCATTCTCGGCGGTCTCTCACTCTTGTTGATTTGTCTTTCCGGAATCGGGGCGATTGTGGCCATGATAATTTACTAGCGATGCTTCCTGAACTCAAGACGTCTATTCCCGGTTCTGGTTCGCTCGAGCTTTCTGGAAAGCTACGGGAGCACGAGAGCCGAAATGTCACTTACATTGATCCGAGCTGGCCGGTCTTTTGGGATCGCGCGGAAGGGACCAATGTGTGGGATGTCGATGGGAACCGATTTTTAGATTTCACCAGCGCCTTTGGGGTGGCGGGCTTGGGTCATCGGAATTCTGAAGTGGTCGCGGCGATGCAGGCACAGTCTGGCAAGCTGCTGCACGGGATGGGCGACGTCCATCCGACCGCTCTTAAAGTGGATCTCTGCGCCCGTTTATCGGAGATGACCTTCGAGCGCTGGGGCGCTGGCAAAGGCAAGGTCGTGCTTTCAAATTCGGGATTTGAGGCGATTGAATCGGCTCTTAAGACGGCCCGGCTCGCGACAGGAAAGGCCGGAATTTTAGCCTTCTCGAACGGGTATCATGGATTGGGATACGGGAGTTTGTTGGGAACCGATCTTGAAAAATTCCGGGGGCCGTTTGTGGATCAACTGGCAGAAGTTACGACCCGATTACCCTACGGCGAGTTTGGCGATCCTGATCCTGCCGGTATCGGAGCGGTGCTGGTGGAGCCGATCCAGGGGCGTGGTGGGAAGGTCATTCCACCGCCGGAGTTCTTAGCCAAGTTGCGTGACTGGTGCGATCGGCACGGGGTTGTTTTGATTTTCGATGAAATTTATACGGGTTTTCACCGGAGCGGAAAGCTCTTCGCTTGTGAATGGGATGGCGTGGTGCCGGATCTCATCTGTGTGGGAAAAGCCATGAGCGGAGGCTTTCCGATCTCGGCCTGTGTCGGGAAGGCGGAGGTGATGGATGCTTGGCCTGAGTCCACGGGCGAAGCGCTGCACACGAGCACCTTTTTGGGCCATCCGGTGGGGTGTGCGATGGCCTTGACGTCGCTCGAAATTTTGGAGCGCGAGGAAACGGTCCTGATGGTGGCGAAGGCGGGCCGCGTTCTTGGGGAGAAGTTGAAGGGACTGAGGTGGCCAACGATTCAAGAGGTGCGCGGACGGGGATTGATGTGGGGCGTGGAGTTCAAAGAAAACGCCGGACCCTTGCTGGCCAGGCTTCTTCAAAAGGGATTGATCTTCCTTGCGGATGGCCCCGGGGGAAACGTCCTTTCGTTCACTCCGCCCTTTATCATCAGCGAAGAGGAAATCGACTTTGCCCTCGCGGCGATCGCGGAGGAACTTTAGGCCAGCTTCAAGCGCTCGTCTGATTCCAGCGCGGCGGAGATATTCGCCCAGCCGTCGGCGGTTTGGAGATTGAAGACACGGAGATAGAGCGTGATGATCTTGGGGTCGTGCTTGGTGATCAGGTCATCGATGGTGGTCTTGAGCTTTTCGTCATCGAGAGTCTCGGGAAGGGTGCCTTCCACGGAGCCTTCGCCATCGTGAGGAATCGCCATGCCGTCGCAGAATTGGATGAGGAGTTCCTGCTGGCCTTTCATGAACCAGACTTGGAAGAGATGTTCTCCGATGGTGTCGCTGGTGCGGAGCTTGAGAGTTTTGTGAATGAAAGCGATCTGGTTTGGGACCGATTTTTTTTCGACAAAGACAGCGCGGAGATTCCTGCTTGCGGCGAGGCTGGAGACGGCTGTTTTATAAAGCTGGCGTTCGTTGTCCCGGATCCAGGTGAACATTTCATTCACGATGGCGGGGTTGATTTTCTGATAGATTTCGAATGCGTTCACGGTTTGTCTTACTTGCATCGAGTCAACACTCCGCACAGGTGAAGGCAAGAGCAAAGGCTGTCTCCGCTTCCACAAAAGAGAGAGGTTATGAGCGATGATCAAGATTACCGCGAGCGGCCCGGGATCTTCCGGTATTTCAAGTATTTCACGGGTGGGGATTATGAATATTCGAGAAAGCCGAAGGTTTCCTAAAGGTTTCCTAAAGGTTTCCTAAACTGTGGACTTCAGATTGACTTTCGAGCGTGGGAAGGCACCTTCATGCCATGAAATCGATTTTTGCGACTCTGGTCATTTCCACTCTGGCACTTTCTGCGGCTGACTGGCCTCGTTGGATGGGGGAGAAGTCAGACGGCGTTTGGCAGGAAGAAGGAATTCGAAAGGATCTACCTGCGGATGGCTTGCCGGTGACTTGGCGTGTTCCCGTGGGTTGGGGTTACTCGGGGCCTGCGGTGGCTGGCGGTCTTGTTTACCTTTCTGATTTTCAACGGTCGTCAGGTGAGTTGATGAACGATCCGGGCAAAGCTATCGTCTGGGAAGGTACCGAACGCCTCCTTTGTCTTGATGCAAAGACAGGGGAGGAAAAGTGGAAATTTGAAGCCAAGAGGACCTACGAACTTTCGTATCCCGGTGGGCCGCGTTCCACGCCGACGGTGGCTTATGGCATGGTTTATTTTCTGGGTGGAATGGGGAACTTGATTTGTTTTGATGCCAAGAGTGGTGAGAAGAAGTGGGAGAAGGATTTTAAGAAGGACTTTGGAGCTCCGCAGTTGATCTGGGGATTTTCCGCTCATCCACTGGTGGTAGGTGATACCGTTTATTGTATCGCGGGAGGCGAGGGGAGTGTCGCGGTTGCGCTTGATGCGCAGACCGGTGAGGTGAAGTGGAAGGCGCTGAGCGCGTCGACCCAGGGGTATTGCCCTCCTTCGATGATCAAGGCGGGCGGAGTGGATCAGTTGCTGATTTGGCATCCCGATGCGCTGAATTCTTTAAATCCAAAAACGGGGGAGTCCTATTGGAGTCTCCCCTTGAAGCCCAACTACGGGATGGCGGTGATGACGCCCCAGGTTTTTGACAACAAGCTCTTTGCGAGTGGAATCGGCCGCGTGGGAGCAATGATTCAGTTGGATCCTGACAAGCCGGCTGCGAGTTTTCTATGGAAAGGGAAGCCTAAGACTGCGATCTATTGCTGCAACAGCACGCCTCTTATTGTCGATGGCGTGATCTATGGCAGTGATATTGATAGCTCTAGTTTGATCGCTGCTTCGGTGGAGGACGGAAAACGTTTCTGGGAGACTCAGGAGCCGGTGCTCGCTGAAGAACATCGTAAGGGCGGTCGCCATGGAACGGTGTATCTCACTCACCATGAGGGGAATGATCAGTTCTGGATTGTGAACGAAGGTGGCGACCTGATCCTGGCTAAGCTTTCGAAGGAAGGATACCAGGAGTTGGGACGGCAGCATATTTTAGAGCCCACCAACGAAGCTTTCGGTCGCCCTGTCGTTTGGAGTGCTCCGGCCTTTGCGGACAAGAGCATCTTCATGCGCAACGACAAAGAGCTCGTTCGCGTGAATCTTGCCAAGTGACCCGGAGCGGGGCCGCGCGCTTTCGTTGCTCGATTCAGCACGCCGTAAAGCGTTTAGCCTGAACGGAGTCGGGTGCTGATGTTCGGCCCGGTAGTGCCGTTGGACTTCGACTTGTTGTGAAAAGGCGGGCACTTAGACGTCAGCTCTTTGCCGGCTCACTTGTCCGGTGGAGGCCAGGTATTTTTCGACGACGAGGAGCGCAATGAGGAGTTCTTCCTCGGGATCTCGAAATTGGTCGTAGTAGGTCTTGAAGTTGGAAATGAGTTGGCGGGCCTCGTCGGGGTGAGCCAGGTAGTGGTCCAGTTTTTCGGGAAGGTCGGCGTAATCATCGCGCAGTTCCACGTAGTGCTTCGATGCTTCCAACCGCCCTTCCATGAACCATGATTCGAACTTGGGTTTTGTCATAAAGCACAGCGAATTGGATTGGGCGATCCATTTTAAGTTCGTGGCAACTTCATTGCCTTCGATCGAAAGGATGAACTTGTGTCGGAGTTGTTCAGCGATTCCCATCCAGGGCTTTTTCCATCGTGGATCTTCTCCATCGTTGCGATTGTTGGTTTTGCCGAGATTGCAGAGAGGATTGTCAAAGTGTTCTCTGAAGATCGTTTGGCGATGGTCTTTCTTGACCTTTCCTCGCCAGACGATGGCGTCGATTTTTTGAGAATAGGGGATGGCATCGGTGATGGGGCGGAAGTGCCGGATGCTATTCAGCCTCAAAAGGATGCTGTTTTCGTGGGCCCCGTGAATGGGGCGAGTTTTGACAATGCGGGGGAAGTCGGAGAGATCCCGGACATCGCCAAAGCGCAGAGCGATTCGCATCTCTTTGGGGAAGAAACGCATCACCCCTCGAAAGTCATAGTAGTAGGCGGTTTTGTTGGTAGATTTGAGCTGGTCCAAGCGAAGGGCTGATTCGGGGATTTCTACGAGCTTTTCAAATTTGTGGTAGTAGCGAACCCGATCTGAAATTCGGGGTTGGTTTTCTGCGTTTAAGCTACCGAGCTTCCCTTGGAGCTGTTGACGATAAAGTGAATCAGGAACGAAGAAGTGTTCGAGAAAACCACGGCCATAGAATAGGCATTTTCGGAGGCGTTGGTTTTCGGTGAGATTCATCGATCGTGGTGAGAGGCGGGGGGCGGTCAGGAAAGCCCGAAGCGCGACAGATCCTGGACATCGACGAGTCCGACGGGTTGTCCGTGCTCGTTGACGACGATGAGGTCATCGATGCGGCTCTTGCGGAGGATTTTGACAACTTCGACGGCGAGATCGTTTTCGTTGATCGTGATGGGTTTCGCGGTCATGTGGTTCTCCACTAGGGTGTCGCCAATTTGACGATTTTTTTGGTATCCTCGGACGAAGTCGCCGTGAGTGAAAATTCCGGCGAGTCCGCCGCTGTCGTTGACGACGACGGCTGCTCCGGCCCGGCAACTGAGCATTGTGAGGAGGGCATCCTGAACTGGTGTTTTCGGGGTCACCTTGGCGAGGTCGCTCCCGTGACGCATAATTTCAGTGACCCGCGTGAGAAGATATTTCCCGAGGCTCCCGCCGGGATGGAGTTCGGCAAAGTCCTCGGCCCGGAAGCCGCGTTTTTCTAACAAGACCATGGCGAGGGCATCTCCGAGGGCGAGCATGTTGGTGGAGCTGGAGGTTGGCGCGAGGCGGAGTGGGCAGGCTTCTTCATCGACGTGGGTATCGAGGACAATATCGCTGTGTTTTGCGAGAGTCGAAGTGGGATTTCCCGTCATCGCGATCACTTTGGAGGCCCGCTTTTTGACGTGGGGAAGGAGGGTCATCATCTCGGTGGTCTCGCCTGAATCACTCAAGGCGATGATGATATCGCCCATGGAGAGAAGTCCGAGATCGCCATGCAAGGCATTCTGGCAGCTGAGAGCGACCGCGGTGGCTCCGGTGCTGTTCAGGGTGGCGACAAGCTTCTTGCCGATGTTTTCGGATTTCCCGACCCCGATCACGACGATCTTCTTTTCCAGTCGGAGCGTCTCGTCCAAGGCTTCGACTGCGAGGCAGAAGCGGTCATCGAGGCGATCCGCGAGACGCTGGAGCTGGGCGATTTCGATGCCAAGCACGGCCCGGGCTTTTTCGATGAGATCCACGGGGAAAGAGTGCCTGAGACGTCGGAGGAGGTCAATCTCACGAAGCGAGTATAAGTCTGGAGGTCGGAGGTCAAGGTGGGTAGGGTCGGGTTTTCGAATGAAGCGGTTTCTGCCTTATTTTCAATATTTCAAGCCCGTGAAATGGCACTTCATCGGGGGAGTGGTGGCTGGACTGGTTTATGCGGTAGCGAGTGGCGCGGGCTTTCCCTTGGCGGCGGATATGATTTTCCCACTGATTTTCGAATCAGACTCCGGGGGCTCGGCGGCAGACAATTGGTTTTCACGGACCCTGACGGGATGGTTTGGCGAGATGGAGCGGTCGACGGTGCTCTTGTGTGCCTGCCTCTGGTTGCCCTTCATTTTCCTGTTCCGGGCGGTCGGCGGATTTTTCAGCACGTATTTGATCAGCTACTGTGGGTTTCGTTTTTTGGAGTCGATCCGGGACGAGGTCTTCACGAAATTGCAGTCTTTGCCGATTGCCTTTTTTCAGCGTCATCTGTCGGGAGATCTCTTAGCCCGGATGGTGGGGGATGCGGAGCTGGTTAGGAGCGCTACTTCGCGCATTGCGATGGATTTGATTAAGCAGCCAGCCACTCTGATTGCGGCGTTTAGCTATCTCATTTACAAGGCTGTTTCCAGTGAGGGGACGTTTTTGGTTCTGGTCGCGATTTTTTCGATTCCTCTTTGCGTGATTCCATTGAGAGCCTTGGCAAAGCGCCTCGGTAAAAGGGCTAGGGCTCTTCAGGACAATGCGGGAGACTTAAGTGGTCAAATCTCAGAGAGCCTACAGGCCGCCATGGAAATCAGGGCATACAACCTTCAAGAACCGACGATCCAGCGATTCAGGGATCGGGTGAAACAGATCATTTGGTATTCCATGAAAGTGGTGAAATACCGGCAGCTCATCTCACCATCAGTGGAAGTTGTGGCGGTGCTGGGATTGAGTTTTGCGATGTATGTGGGAGCGAATAATGGAATGTCACTTAAGGATTTCACGGCAATCGCGATGGCCCTCTACATGTGCTACGAGCCGGTCAAGAAGCTCGGTGAGATTAACTCCTATATCAAGCAGGGGGAGGCTGCGATTGATCGGTTGGAAGAAATTTCTCATGCCAAGGACAGCCTGCAGGATGCGGCCGAACCCAAACGCCCGAAAGTCTTTAATGGCGAGGTGTGCTTCGAGAATGTTTCTTTCGGATACGGTGATGAATTGATTCTTAAGGGCATTACGACTCAGATTAAGGCTGGCGAGTGTGTCGCTTTGATCGGTCCGAGCGGTTGCGGTAAGTCCAGTCTCTTTAACTTGATTCCGCGTTTTTACGACGTTATTTCGGGGTCGGTGAAGATTGGCGGGATCGATGTTCGGGAGTGGGCTAAGAATGACCTTCGTGATCACATCGCGATCGTTTCACAGACTCCGGTCCTATTTCGGGGCACGATTTGGGAGAACATTCTTTTGGGTCGGCTTGGGGCGACGGAGGAGGAAGTTTATGAAGCGGCCCGACGGGCAAACGCGCATGAGTTCATTCTTAAGCAAGAGAAGGGGTATGAGACCGAGGTGTCCGAGCGCGGGACCAGTCTTTCCGGTGGTCAACGTCAGCGGATATCGATTGCCCGGGCATTCTTGAAGGATGCTCCGATTTTGTTGTTGGATGAAGCGACGAGTGCTCTTGATAACGAGAGTGAAGCGCTCATTCAGGAGTCTCTTGCCGAATTGATCAAGGATCGGACAACGCTTCTGATTGCGCATCGTCTGAGCACGACGCGGATTGCGCACCGTGTTATTGAGCTCGACCAGGGAGAGATTATTTCTGAACGGGCTGAGGCTTGATAAGATCGTCTAACAAGGTGACGAGAGTCTCGCGGAAAGTCTTGTCGTTTTGCTGCATCCAGGAGCGGGCTGCTTGTCCCATTTCTTCGCGGGCGGCCTCATTCATGCGCAGTGCCATTTTGATGGCGTTCTCGAAGGCGTCAGGGGTGACGTAAAAGTTGGTGCCGAGATGGCGCTGCTCGGATTTTGACCAGGCCGTGAGGATGCCGCGGTCTTCTTTGACCAGCTCGTTCATGGGCGGAGCGTCTGTCGTGATGACGGTGGCTGCGCAACTCATCGCTTCCACAATGGAGTGTCCCCATCCTTCCGAAAGGGAGGGGCAAAGATGGACGGGGTGCTCGTTCATGAGCTTTTGCAGTTCTGCGTCGCTGAGGTATTCGGTGCGAAGGTTGACATTTCTGGGCACGGAAACAGGGGCGTTTTCCCTGTGCTGAAGGAGGGTCAGCTTGGGCCACTCGGGGTGGCGTTCCCATTGCCCAATGATGCCTTCCGTTCCTTTGAGGGTACTGCGACCGGCGAGGTGCAGAACGCCCTCGGGCTTTCGTGCGACGTCCTCCTGATAAAGATCTCGCGAGGTGAATCCGGAGAAGTGGCTCGAGGGATGGTGCTTTTCGAAAATTTTCAAAGCGTGGCGGCTCTTGCAGAAGAGGTGGTCCATCTTCTTGAGTAAAGAGATCTGGCGCTCGGGGTAGCGTTCCTGGTTGGGAATGAGGATATTGGTGTGGGCCGATCCGAGCCAGCGGGGGAAGATCCGCTCTAGAAAGATGTTGGCATCGAAGCGCTTCTTGGCGCCAAACCAGCCGGCGAAGAATGGAATACTCCGGCAGTGGCTCACCGTGACGTCGTAGCCGGCCGCAGTGGC
>Ga0105050_10006358_pt1 | contig 14705 bp, 16 predicted proteins | sample FRY01_FD_78088 | JGI IMG/M metagenome (GOLD analysis project Ga0105050, IMG submission 78088) | Freshwater microbial communities from Lake Fryxell liftoff mats and glacier meltwater in Antarctica - FRY-01 | ecosystem: Environmental > Aquatic > Freshwater > Ice > Glacier meltwater ... | reverse complement strand
TGGGCAAACCGGCCCTCGTGCAGCTGCTCGTGCAGCACGAGGTAGATCTGGTGGTACTTGGACAGAGGCAGCGAATCAGACATTGGGCAAATATCAAGACAACGAACCATTCACAAGATCGTGAACAGACTGTTTGAAAAATTCGTCGACGGGCACATCGGCCATGATGTGGTGAAGCACAAAGCGGCAAGCCATGTCGGCATCGACGACACTGGGCGTCAAAGCAAAAGCCAGGTTGCCCGCAGTGGTCACCCGAGCGGGGTAGCCGTGGTGCAGCAGGTTCTGCTTGTAAACCGCCGCCAAGGTGCGGGCCAGCTCGCGCTCGGGCGCGATGAACTCAAGCACCAGGCCCACTTCGTGTGCCGACTGTTGGGCCGGCGCCAGGCGCGGCGCCGCACCTCGGCCATAAACATGCGGCACCAGCTGCCAATCGCCCGGTATCGGGCTGCGAACCTTGACCGTGACGTCCTGCAGCACCGCGTCCAGCACGTCGATCAGTCCGGGGTCGTCCACGCCGGCCACCAGCAGCGCCCGGGCGCACAGACGGGTGGCACCTTTGATCTTGAGCGTGGGCCGCAGCCGGGGTGCGAAGCAGGCGCCACTGACATGGGTGCGCCGCTGGTCCACAGCCTCGTGGCGCGCGCTTTGCAAGTGCAGCGTTCCGCCGGGCTCTTCCACCGTCTCGGGGCTGGCCTGTTCGTACAGCGCTTGAGCAGCCATGGAGTCTGACGTGGCCTGGCGCGCCGGGTTCCTGCTCTCCGGCGTGAAACCGTCGGTTGTCAACTCGGTCAGCATCGCGTCACGGCCACCAGGCTCGCAGCACAACGAGGCGCACCCGATGATTTTGGCCATGTGCAAAGCCAGGCCCAGCGGATAACCCAGTAGCGCCGGCAGCGCTGCAAAAATAGCGGTGTCGCAGGCGCGCCCAACCAGGATCACGTCAGGATCGGCCTTCAGGGTGGGCTGAAAGGTCTCGACGCCGCACTGCCCAACGATGTGGCTGAAGCTCAGGATCTCGTCTTCGGTTGGGTCTGGCATCGGCCCTATCGCAGCGAGCCTGCCTTGCGCCAGCGCCTGCACCACGCCCTCAGCCAGGATGTCGCTGGCCATGGTAACCAGCCGCAAGGAATGCCCGAGCTCGGCGGCGATTTCGCGCACCGGGGCAGTCACGCGGTCCAGCTGCGACTGGGCGTCGGCGGTTGCGGCACTGCCAATGATGGGCGGCACGCCGGCCTTCAGCGTGGCGGCAAGCACCAGGGCCAAATCACGGCGAGCCGAGCTGCCAGGCGCGTCCATTAGGCCGGTGGCCAGGTCATACGGCCCGGGGTTGATTGAGCCCATGTTGGCACTGACAAAGTGGGGCCATCGGGCCATGCCGCGCTCGAAAGAGGCGGCAGGGATCCCGTAGCCCAGTTGACCCGAGGCAGACAGCACCCGCAGCGCTTCGGTCCCAGGGCGGTGCGAGGCACGCAGCCGGCTGGTGGCGTGCAAGGCAGTCACAGCGTCAGCCCAAGCAAGGGGGCGTGTTGCTGCGCGCCGCAGAGGTCAACATCGCCCGGACTGGCCTCACAAACAGCGCGGGACAGGGTGAACTTGATGGCACGCAACTTGGGCAGCAGGTGGCGCTGCACGCTGCCGGCTGGCACCTCGTAAAGCAAGGGCACAGCCAGTGGCGCCAGCGCGGGGCTACATGCAGCGCGCGTGCAGGCCGCCGCGTCTCGGAAAAAAACATCGAGGGTCAGCAGGGTGGGGCCAGCATTCTTGCTGCGCACCACCTGCGCCAATTCACACAAAGCAACAGGTTCGCAAACACGGGCAAGACTGGGGAACATGGGACACCGCTCCTTCAGCGCGCAGTAAAGCCGCCGTCCACACAGATCAGCTGGCCAGTGACAAAGGACGCACGCGGCGAAAGCAAAAAGCTGGTCATCTCGGCAATTTCTTCCGGTTGGCCCAGCCGCCCCATGGGGATGCCGCTCACCAGGGTCGCGAGCAAGGTGGGGTCTGCCTTGGCGGTGGCCACCATGGGGGTGTCGATCGGGCCCGGCCCGACAGCATTGATGCGGATGCCTTCGGGCGCCCACTCCAGCGCCAGCGAACGCACCATGCCATTGAGCCCCGCCTTGGATGCTGCGTAGGCCGCACCAAAGGCGTGACCAACACGGCCGATCTGGCTGCTCATCACCACCACGCTGGCGCCGGCAACGCCGGCCTGCCGCATGTGTGCAATGCCCGCCCGGGCCAGCAGAAAAGTGGCGGTCAGGTTCAGGTCCAGCGTGTGGCGCCACGCTTGCAGCTCGGTATCGTCCGAGCGCTTTTTGTAAAACACGCCAGCACACAGGGCCAGCGCCTGCAACGGTGCGCCAAGCGCCCGCGCGGCCTGCTCGGGCAGGGCTTCGCAGGCGGCGTCGTCCAGCAGGTCTTGTAACAACACGCAGGCGGGGTCGAGCCAGTCCACCAGGGCCGCTTGCTGCTCCGGCGTTTGCACCACGGCCACCACCCTGGCACCGCGCGCCGCCAGCAATTGCGCTGTCGCCAGGCCAATGCCCGAGCCAGCGCCGGTCACCAGCACACGGCGGGCGGCCATTTCGCGGGTGTCATCGGCAGCGAGAGGAAGCGCAGGCGTCATCTCAAAGCCCGAGGTAGTTCTTGCGCAAATCAGGGTCCCTGAGCATGTCGGACGCTTTTCCTTGCATGGCAATGCGTCCGTTTTCGATGATGTAGGCCCGGTGCGCGATGGCCAGGGTCTGCACCGCGTTTTGCTCCATCAGCAAGATGGACTGCCCTTCGCTGTTGAGCCGGCGGATAAGGTCAAACATTTCTTCAACCAGAAGGGGCGACAAGCCCAGCGAAGGCTCGTCCATGATGAGCAGCTCGGGCTCTGACATCAGGCCACGGCCGATGGCTAGCATCTGCTGCTCGCCGCCCGACAGGGTGCCGGCAAACTGCGTGAAGCGCTCACGCAGCCGAGGAAAGATGGCCACCACCCGTTCCAGGTTGGCCGCGCGGCGGGCAGTGCCGCGCAGAAAACTGCCCAGCTCCAGGTTCTCACGCACGCTCATGTTGGGAAAAATGCGCCGACCTTCGGGCACGTGGATCACGCCGCGCCGCACCACATCGGCCGACCCGATGCCGATGATGTCTTCGCCCTTGAATCGGATGGAGCCACCAAACGGACGGTAGAGTCCAGAGATGTTGTTGTTCAGTGTGGATTTGCCCACGCCATTGCTGCCCAGCACGGCGACGATTTCACCCGTCCCCACATCCAGGTTGATGCCGCGCAAGATCTCAACCTTGCCGTAGCCGGCTCGCAGTCCACGAATTTCAAGCATGGGAAGTCTCCGCCGATGCAGCGTCTGTTGGGTGCGCTTGTTCGGCAGCGCCACGGCCCAGGTAGGCCTCGATCACCGCCGGGTTGTTGACCACCTCGCGAGGTGCGCCCTCGGCAATGATCTTGCCGTAGGACAAAACATAAATGTGCTCGGACAGGCTCATCACAGCCTGCATCACATGCTCAATCAACAGCACCGTGACGCCACTGGCACGGATCTTCTGGATGACCTCGATGATGTCCACGATTTCCGATGGGTTGAGTCCAGCCATGACCTCATCGAGCAACAGCAGCTTGGGCCCGGTGGCCAGCGTGCGGGCCAGCTCCAGCCGCTTGCGCCCTGCCACCGTCAGGTCGGAAGCTGGCTGCTCAAGCAGGCTGGACATGCCCACCTGCTCGGCCACTTGTCGGGCGTGCTCCCAGGCATGGCGGCGATCCGGGTATTTTTGATAGGCGCCGACCGCGATGTTTTCGTGCACGCTGAGCTTGGCAAAGGGCTGCGTGATTTGAAAGGTGCGGACCATGCCCAGACGGGCAATCTCGTGCACCGGCAAGCCTGTGATGTCTTTGCCCATCAGGGTTACCTGGCCAGCATTGGCCTGATGAAAGCCTGCGATGCAGGCAAACAGCGTGGTCTTACCCGCACCGTTGGGGCCGATCAGCGCAACGATGCGGCCCTCGGGCACTTCCACGTTTGCGTTGTCGACTGCGCGTAAGCCACCGAAGATTTTGGTTAGACCTTGAACTCTAAGCATCACGCACCCTCCTTGGACTCAACGCCGGCTTTTGTCGCCTTGACTTTGGCGGCAGCGGTTGTTGGATTTCGCCAAAACCACAAGCGCTTGAAAAGATCAATCAAGCCGTTGGGTAAAAAGGCAATGATGACAACCAGCAAGGTGCCATACAGCACCAGCGACAAGCCCTGCGCATCAAACAGCGTGCGCGTCACGTCACCGATGCCCGCCAGCAACACGGCGCCAACCAGCGGGCCATACACGGTGCCAGCGCCGCCGATCATGCTGACAAGCAGCATCTCGACAGACTTGTCCACACCAAAGACGATGCTTGGATCGATGTAGAGAAAGTACTGGGCAAAAAAGCACCCGCCCAAACCGGCCATGGCGCCAGACAGCATCATCACCTTCACCTTTTCCGCAAAAATGTTGATGCCCAAGGCCCGAGCGGAGTCTTCGTTCTCGCGGATCGCAGCCAGTTGGGCGCCAAAGCGTGAGTGTTTGAGCCAAACCGCGATGGCAATGGACGCCACCGTCAAGGCCAGGATGAGATAGTAAAAGCCAATGCGTTCGGCAAACTGGAGGTTGTCCACGCTGGGCTTGGCCGGAATCAGCATGCCCATCCCTCCGCCCGTTATTTCCACGGAGTTGGCCAGAATGCGCATCGTCTCCGCAAAGGCCAAGGTGATGAGCGCAAAGTATGAGCCCTTGAGGCCAGCGCGAAACGACAGCACCCCAATCACCCAGCCGACGACAGCACCGGCCACGGCTGAGGCAGGCAACCCCCACCATGCATTAAGACCGTATTGCATCTGCAAAATGGTGGAAGCGTAAGCACCCGCACCAAAGAACACAACATGGCCAAAAGACAGCTGGCCAGCGAAGCCGCCTGCGATGTTCCAAGACTGGCCGATGAAAGCGTAGAAAAGCGCCAGCACACCAAAATTGACCATGAACGACGACGGAAATACCAGCGGGAAGACGAGGGCGACCAGTAGCAGACCGCCATGGAGCAGCCAGGACTGGCCGCGGCTGAGGGCATTCATTGTTTGGCTCCAAACAGGCCTTGCGGACGGAACAACAAGATGAGAATAAAAATCACAGGTATGCCGATCTGGCCCAGGCTTTCGCCCAGAAAGAGCCCGCCAAACGACTCCGTCAAGCCAACGATCAATCCGCCCACCACAGCGCCCAAAAAGCTGCCCATCCCGCCCAGCACCACCACCGTGAAGGCGACCATGATGAAGACATGCCCCGTGGTGGGTGAGACATAAAAAATAGGCATCAAAAGGCACGCAGCCGCGCCCAACGTGGCCAGGCCAATGCCGTAAGAGATGGCAAACACGCGGTCCACATCAATGCCCACCAAGCGCGCGCCTACTCGCTCTTTGGCCACAGCCCGAATGGCTTTGCCGGTGTCGGTGCGCGTGATCAGCAGCCCCAGCAAGGCACACAAGCCCAGCGCGGCTCCAAAGGAAATCAGCTTGGGCAGCGGCACCAGGGTGGTTCCGAGCGAGATCATGGTGTCTGAGTAGGGCACCGAGATGGTTCGGGTGTCGCCCTTGAAGAACATCAGCGCGAGGTTCTCGATCAGGATGGCCAGCCCCAGGGTGATGAGCAGGATGTTTTCGTCCTTGCCCCCGGCAAACCGGCCAATCAACCCCTTGTAAAGCAGGTACCCGAACGCAAACATGGCGGGCACCATGATGAAGATCGAGAGATAGGGATCAATACCAAGTTTGGTCAGCAGATAGAAAACGCCGAACATGGCCAGCATCAGCATGCTGCCGTGAGCGAAATTGATGATGTGCAAAACGCCGTAGATCAGCGTCAGGCCCGAGGCGACCAGGGTGTAGACGCCCCCCAGCAGCAAACCGTTGATGGTCGCAGAGGCAATGATTGAGAGGTCCAACGAAACACCTTTGGGGTTGGCGGGCGTGAGGGAAACCGAAACAAAAGACCCCTGGCATTGCCCAAGGGCGAGGCAATGCCAGGGGTTGCGTCGAAGAAATAAGGCCGCGGTGGGCCTGGACCCATCAGCTTGTTTTCGGACGGGGAAAGATGGCTTTGGTAGAGCCAAACTCGTTGGGCCAGACCACCTCGATGTCGCTCTTGGAGGCCTGCAGCAGCACGGCACGACCACCCTGGTTCTGGCCATTGACAAACTTGGTCGGGCCATAAGGCATGAAGTGGTCAGACCAGGTGCTGGTTTCCAGCGCCGCAATCACCGCCGCTTTGTCGGCCGACTTTGCGCGTTCGATAGCATCGGCGTAACACTTGACCGCGTTGTAGCCGCAATAGACCTCGAAGGTGAACAAGCCGCCCTTGGCCTCGACCGCCTTGCGCATGGTCAAAGCCTTCGGGTTGCGCGGGTTGTACCAGTGGTTGAAGTCCATCATGTACTGTGCAACGTCTGGCTGCTCTTTAACCAGGCGGTAATTGAAACCGCCGCCCAGCACCGAAAACATACCGGCCAACTCAATCTTTTGTTGGTACAGCGTGCGGGCAAGCAGCACATACTCGTTCTGGTAGTTGCTGATGATTACCAGGTCGGGCTTGAGCGACTTGATGCGCAGAACCAGGTTTGAAAAGTCGCGGGTTGGGGAGGCATGCTTGAGCACGTCCTTCACCTCCAAGCCAATGCTGGCGAGCTTGCTAGACAGCAGACGCGCCGTTGTCGTGCCGAACTCCGAGTCTTCGTGGACGATGACAGCGCTCTTGGCGATCCCGCCAGCAGCGGTGTTGATGTCTGACAGGCCCGCGAAGGCATCATCAACGCTCTTGCCGTTGCCCGGCGCAAGGCGAAACACGTTTTTCAGACCCCGGTTGACAATGTTGTCGGACACGCCGACGTCAATCATGAAAGGGGTGTTGTACTTGGCTGCCGCCTGGGTGGCAGGCAGCGCAATGGCGCTTGAAAAACAGCCGACATACGCCGAAACATCTTGACCGTTCAGGCGCTCGACCTCAGACACGCCGATCTCGGGCCGGCTTTGCGAGTCACCCAAAGCAGCCTCAACCTTTGCACCACCCAGAGCTTTGATACCGCCAGCGGCATTGATATCGTCGATCGCCATCTGGCAACCCATGCGGCCTTGACCACCGCTGTACGCGAGGGCCCCGCTGACCGGGTGCAGAAGACCGATTTTTATGCCACGGGGCTGAGCCATCAAAAGACCGGGAGCCCCAAGAATGGTGGTGGCCGCACCGGCTTGGAGAACGAGGCGGCGAGACAGGCGAACGTTTTGATCCATGAGGTCCTCGACAAGGGCAAGTTGAGTGAAGTTTTTATCGTTCCATCAATGGAACAATAAATGGACTATCGTTGCTTGAATTTATCTTGTCAATAGCGGTAGACCATAGGTGAGGCCCGCGACACGAAGGCAGCAGAACAGCACCATGGACCATTCGCTCTACCGCTATTCGGGCTTGCCCACGCGAGCGACACTGGGTGCGGGCAGCATGCCCGGCGTGCATGGCTTCGTTGTGCTGTGTCTCGAACATCGGCGCGCGCTCGGTCCCGAGGGCGCCGTGCGAGACCCCCGTTTTGTCGGCGAGTTCGGCAGCTTCACGCCGGACTACCGCAGCTGGACCCAGCGCGAATACGGGCTTCGCATTGGTGTGTTCCGGGTGATTGAGGCCCTGAAGCAAGCGAGCATCAGGCCGGAGGTGGCGGCCAATGCCGAGGTGCTGGAACGGGTGCCCGATCTCGTTAAGCTGTTCACCGACTGGGGCTGCGAGTGGGTGGGCCATGGGCTGGCCGCCAACGATCTGATGCACTCGCGCATGCCGCTCGACGAGCAGCTTCGCCACATCACCCAGTCGCTGGCTACCATCAGCGCCGCCACGGGCCAGCAACCGCTGGGCTGGCTCAGCCAAGACTGGGGCACCACACCCGACACTTACGCGCTGCTGGCACAAGCGGGCATTGAATACACCTTGGACTGGTGCAACGACGACCAGCCCTATGCAATGCAAGCCGCAAGCAACACGGCAAAGCCGTTGGTGGCTGTACCGCTATCGGCCGAGTGGGACGACGTGCAGTGTCAGTGGCTCAGGCACCTGACGCCCCAGGCACATGCCGACCTCACGCTGTCGGCCTTTGACCCGTTGCAGCGCGAGTTCGTGCGCCACGGCCGCCGAACCGTGTTTGGCCTGGCGCTGCACCCCTGGGTCTGCGGCATGGCCAGCCGCATCGGCCCACTGCGTCAGCTGCTGGCTGCCTTGGCCACCCGCCCCGGCGCGCAGTGGACCAGTTCGGGCCAGATCGCCGCGTCCTTTCACAGCCCACAAACCACCGCCAACCCCAATTAAACAAGAGCACACAGAGACACATATGGACTACCTAGACACCTTCAGCGGGTTTGCCGCCAGCGTCAACTTTGCCGACCTGCCGGCCCCATTGCGTGCCCACACCGGCTGGGTGCTGGCCGACACCGTGGCCGCCATGGCGGCAGGCTCGGCCGAGCCCGAACTGCGGGCGTGGGCCGGGCTGCAGCCGCTCACGGGCGGCGCCACGTTGGTGGGTCTGGGCCGCAGCAGCGAGCCCATGATGGCCACGCTGATCAACGGCACCGCCGGCACCTTTTTGGAGATGGACGAGGGCAACCGTTTTTCTCGCGGCCATCCGGCTGTTCACGTGCTGCCCGCTGCGCTGGCCTTGGCCGAAACGCAGCAGCTTGACGCCAACGAATTCCTCTCGGCGCTGGTGGCGGGCTACGAGGTTGGCTCCCGCCTGGGCTCGGCCTCCCAGCTGCGCTCAGCCATGCACCCGCACGGCACCTGGGGCACGCTGGGCGCGGCGGCCGCCTGTGCCAGGCTGCTCAAGCGTTCGGGTACGCAGATGCGCGAGACGCTCAACATCGCCTCCTCCATGACGATCGCCACCTCCAAGCGCACCATGCTCGAAGGCGGCTTGGTGCGCAATGTCTACGCCGGCCTCAGCAACCAAAACGGCTGGCTGGCGGCGCAGCTGGCGGGTTGCGGTTTCACGGGTGAACGCGATGGACTGCAGTCTCTGTTTGGCGCGATCATCTCCGAGCGCTTTGACACCACCGCGCTGCTGAACGGCCTGGGCCAGGACTGGCACATTAGCCGCAACTACTTCAAATTGCACTCGTGCTGCCGCTACAACCACGGCACGCTGGACGCGCTGGATGCCCTGGCCAGCCGCGAAGGCCTGCCGAGCGCCGAAACGATTGCGCGCATCGAGGTGGTCAGCTATTCGCACGCCGCCGAGCTGTCCGACCCAGCACCCACCAACACCCTGGCGGCCAAATTTTCGGTGCCGTTTGCCGTGGCCACGCGGTTGGTCAACGGGCACAGTGGCTTGTCGAGCTTCACCTGGGACGCGGTGCGCGACACCCGCGTGCAAGCGCTGGCGCGCAAGGTCAGCATCACAGAAGACCCCGCCATGACCCGCCGCCTGCCCGATGAGCGGCCGGCCCGCGTGGTCATCACCGACAACGCAGGCCGCCAATGGATGGGTGAGGCGGGCGCCAACCGGGGCGATGACGCCTTGCCCTACACGCCGGCCGAGCTCGGTGCCAAGTTCATGGACCTGTGCGGTCGCGTGTGGCCTGCGGCCCACAACCGCCAACTGCTGGCGGCCACCCATGCGCTGTGCGCCGGGCAACTCGACATGCCAGCCTGGATCGCGCTGCTGCAACACCGCCCCGAAAACTGAAGAGGCCGCTGCGTTTGCGCCCTGGTAAATGTTCTATTGACACAACAAATTGACTATTGCACCATCATCTGCACTCTGCGATTTCACCGCTTTACAAGAAGGTACTTACCCATGCAAACCTCTGACAAAACGTCCCGTCAACTTTTCGCTGACGTCAAAGCCAACCCGACCCGCAAGCGCTTCGGTTTTGGTCATACGCCAGCGCTGATCAACATCGATCTGCAAAAGGCTTACACCTGCGTTGGCGAATTCGCCACGGCCTACGAGACAGACCCGCAGCAGCTTCACCACGTCAATGAGCTGGCCGCCGAATTTCGCGCCCGTGGCTTTCCGGTGGTGTGGACCTATGTGGCCTACATGGAGTCTGGCGAAGACTGCGGCGTCTGGGGCACCCGCACCAACACCCCCGACTCGCTGCAAAACATCAAGGTGGGCAGCCGCCGCGCCGAGTTTGACGACAGGCTTAAGATCGATCGCACGCGCGACATCATCGTTAATAAGCGCATGGCGTCCGCTTTCTTTGAAACCAACCTGAGCTCCATCTTCAGTTTTCACCAGGTGGACACAGTGGTGGTCACCGGCGGCTCGACCTCTGGCTGCGTACGCGCCACCGTCGTGGACAGCCTGCAGCGCAGTTTTCGCACCATCGTTCCCGAAGAATGCGTGGCCGACAAACACGAGAGCCCGCACTTTGCGAACCTCTACGACATGACGCTCAAGTACGCCGATGTGCTGACCATCAGCGAAACCCTGGCCCAGTTGCGAGAGGTGCCAGCCCGCACCACCGCACCAGGAGCCGCGCGGTGAAAAGCGACCCCGGTTTTTACGACTACCTGCCGTACAACGACCGTCCGGTCATCCGCTGGCCCAATGGCGCGCGGGTGGCTTTTTGGGTGGCACCCAACGTCGAGTTTTACGAGCTTGCACCGCCGCGCAACCCGGCCCGCGCGGCCTGGAGCCGGCCCACGCCAGACGTGCTCAATTACGCTTACCGCGACTACGGCAACCGCGTCGGCTTTTGGCGCCTGCTCGACAGCATGAAGCGCTGCGGCATGCGGGGCAGCGTGTCGTTGAACGTGGCCATGTGCGAGCACCACCCCGAGGTGATCCGGGCCTGCGCTGACGAGGGCTGGGAGTTTTATTCGCACGGCACCTACAACACGCGCTACCTCATGGGCATGACGGAAGCGCAAGAGCGCGCCGTCATTCAAGACTCGATCGACACCATCAAGAAGCACACCGGTCAAAAGCTCGACGGCTGGCTTGCCCCTGCGCTCACCTACACCGATCGCACCATGGATCTGGTGGCGGAAATGGGCCTGAGCTATGTCTGCGATTTGTTCCACGACGACCAGCCCGGCCCCGTGAAAGTGCGGCAAGGCAAGCTCACCAGCATTCCGTATTCGCTGGAGATGAATGACGTGATTGTTTACAACGTCAACCAGGTCTCGCCGCGCCGCTATGCCGACATCCTCAAACGGCAGTTTGACCGGCTCTACGCCGAGGGGGAGAAGTCGGGCACGGTGATGTGCATTCCGCTGCACCCCTACTTGGTGGGGCAGCCCTACCGCATCGCGGCCTTCGAGGAAGCGCTGTCGTACATCACCGGCCACGACAAGGTGTGGCTGGCCACCGGGCGCGAGATTGCCCAGCACTTCAACACCCACTACCACGACGCCTTTGCGGCTGCGGCCCAGCCCGTTGGAGAGGCCCCATGAGCACCCCACAGCTCCTGCCAGACGACTACCTGGCGTACCCGCTGCGCCGCTACGGCATGGACCACAATCGCTACGACTGGTCCATCCTGCCAGAGCGCCAGCCGGTGGCGTTGCCCGGTGACGCACGCATGGCGCTTTGGGTGGTGCCGGCATTGGAATGGTTTCCGCTGGATATGAAGAGCCAGCCCTTCAAGCCGCCGGGCGCCATGCAGACCGCCTATCCCGACTTGCGGCACTACACGCTGCGCGATTACGGCAACCGGGTTGGCATCTTTCGCATCTTGGATGTCTTGTCCAAGCGCGGCATCCCGGCGTCGGTTGCGGTCAATGCCGCGGTGGCCAGCCGCTACCCGTCCTTGCTCAAGGCCTGCGTCGATCACGGCTGTGAGGTGATCGCCAATGGACTGGACATGGACCATCTGCACCACGGCGGACTGTCCGAGGCCGAGGAGCGCGACTGGATTGCCCGCACGCTGCAGGTGCTACGAGAGGCCAGCGGCCAACCGGTGCGCGGCTGGCTGTCACCGGCCAAGTCCGAGTCGCTGCTTACGCCCGACCTGCTGGCCGAGGCCGGGGTGGATTACGTCTGCGACTGGGTCAATGACGACATGCCTTACGCCATGCGCACGCGCTCGGGACCGCTGCATGCGATGCCCCATCCGGTGGACATTGATGACTACACCATCCTGGTGCAAAACCACCACACCGAAGACGACTTTCGCGATGCCCTGATCGACCAGTTCGACCAGCTTTACCGCGAATCTGCGCCCGGCAACGGGCGCGTGATGGCGATATCGCTGCACCCTTGGGTCATCGGCCAGCCCTACCGCATTGGCGCTTTGGAAGAAGCGCTGGACCACATGCAGAGCCAGCACGGTGTCTGGGCGGCCACCGGCAGCCAGATTCTGGATGCCTGGAAAGCCGCTCAACGCTGAAGGAGATTTCACATGCCTGTCGTCAACATCACCTTGCTGCCGGGCTACGGGCACGACTGCGAAACCCGGCTGGTCCAGCGCGTCGCGCTGGCCACGAGGTCCGTCATCGCGGCCCAGCCGGCTGGCACCACCGTGTTTGTGCAGCACGCCACCACCTACCTGCGCGACAACCGCGTTTTCAGCGGCGGCGGGCCTGAACAGCCCGACGCCTCAGCCCTGGTGCGGCGCTTCCTGCAGGCCATGCAGGCGCGCGACCTGACGGCTGCGCGGACGCAGCTGGCGCCGGATTTTTCCATGCACTTCCCGGGCAGCGAAACCCTAACCGATCTCGACCAGCTGATGGCCTGGGCCAAGGACCGCTACACCCGCGTGGCCAAGACCTACGAACGCTTTGAAGAAAGCTGGGGCGATGGCGTCACCTCGGTGTATTGCTCTGGCATGTTGCACGGCGTCTGGCTGGACGGCTCCGAGTTCGAGGGCGTGCGTTTCATCGACCGCTTCGAGGTGGAAGCGGGTCTGATCCGCCGTCAGGATGTTTGGAACGACTTGGCGGAAGTCCGGCCCAGGGCTCGCTGAACCGCCATGCCCCTACAGCCACCCGTGGCCATGCATGAGCGCCTTGCCTACTCGGCGGCGCCGCAGCGTGCGCCGGTTGACTGGCCAGATGGCGCCCGTCTGGCCTTGTGGATCGCGCCCAACATTGAGCATGACGGGTACCTGCCGCAGCAGGTGCGCGTGCGCGACCCGTGGCCGCGGGTGCCGCACCCAGAAATTCTGGGTTACGGGCAGCGCGACTACGGAAACCGCGTGGGTGTCTGGCGGCTGATCGAGCTTTTCGACCGTTTCAAGCTGCCCTGCACGGTGTCGCTCTCGCTGGCTGTCCTGGAGATGTACCCCGACATCACCGAGGCCATGCTGTCGCGCGACTGGGAGCTGATGTCCCATGGGCTCTACAACACCCGCTACCACTGGAATTTCTCCGAAGACGAAGAGCGCGCGGCGATTGCCGAGCGCCAGGAAATTCACCGTCAGGTAACAGGCCGGTCATTGCGCGGCTTGTTTTCGCTGGCGGCATCGAACACGCTGGCCACGCCCAAGTTGGTGGCCAAGGTTGGCATCAGCCACCTCTGCGATTTGTATCACGACGACCAGCCCACCGCAATTCGGGTGCGCCAAGGCGAGCTGTTCGGTCTGCCTTGCAGCATGGAGATCAACGACAGCATCGCCTGGCGGCGTGGCCTTGAAGCCAAGGGCTTCGCGCAAAAAATTCGCGACGAATTCGACACCCTCTACGCCGAGGGTGGGCGGGTCATGAACATCGCCGTGCATCCCTTCATCATGGGTCAGCCGCACCACATTGGCGCGCTGGTCGACGCGCTGGCCGACATCCTTGGCCACAGCGGTGTGTGGTGTGCCACCGGCGCCGAGATTCTTGACTGCTGGCGCGCCCAGCAGGCCTCATCCCACGCTACCTAACCAGAGACAAGGCTCAAACAACCCCATGACCACGCCTGCTGACTACATCACGGCCTACCTGGCCGAGCGACCCATCGAGCCAGCGCGCGCTGCCCTGCTCATCATTGACATGCAATACGCTACCGGCTCGCGCGAAGGGGCCCTGGCGCGCACGCTGGCCGCGCAAGGCTCCACCATGGGTGCGTACCGCTTTGACCGCATTGAGTGCCAGGTTTTGCCCCAGATCCTGCGCTTGTGCGAGCTGTTTTCAGCTGCTGGCCTGCCGGTCTTGCACGTGACGGTGGGTGCGGCGGTGCCCGACGCCAGCGACGCGCCTGTGCACATGCGCAAGCTCTTTGTCGAGTTCAAAAACCATGTCGGCAGCCGCGAGCACGAAATTCTTGACGCGCTCAAGCCGCGCCCTGGCGAGCATGTGCTGCGCAAGACCACGATTGGTGCCTTCGCCTCGACCAACATCGACAGCCTGCTGCGCGCGCTTGGCTGCGACCAGCTGTACCTGGTTGGCAACTCGACCTACATGTGCGTGGAAACCACCGCCCGGGAAGCCGCAGACCGGGGCTACGCGGTGACATTGGTCGAAGATGCCTGCGGCACCACCCACGCCGACCTGCACGAGGTGACCATGCGCAACTTCCAGCGCCTTTTCGGCCAGGTGGGTAGCACCAAGCAAGTACCCAACGAAATGGCGGCCTGACATGTCGGACGTTCCACATCGGCCTGAAAACGGCCAGCCACCTCAGGCCACCCAGCGCATTCAGCGGGTTTTGGTCATCGTGCCGTTTGCCATGTCGCCAGAAAACCTGGCCTTGCGCGAAGAGCAGCTGG
>Ga0105050_10006353_pt1 | contig 14711 bp, 15 predicted proteins | sample FRY01_FD_78088 | JGI IMG/M metagenome (GOLD analysis project Ga0105050, IMG submission 78088) | Freshwater microbial communities from Lake Fryxell liftoff mats and glacier meltwater in Antarctica - FRY-01 | ecosystem: Environmental > Aquatic > Freshwater > Ice > Glacier meltwater ... | reverse complement strand
TTTAAAGGAACAAGGGTTGATAAGATCGGTAGTCAAACAGATCTTGCGGCAACCTTGCTTAAACAATTAAAAATTGACCCAAAGCGTTATGTTTGGAGTAAGGATTTGCTGAATCCAAGTACAGTTGATTTCGCCTTTTTCAATTGGGATAATGGATTTGGCTTTGTAGATAAGGAACAGATTATTTCCTTTGACAATATTGGTAAAAATATTATTTTGAGGAAGAACAAGTTAAACTCAAATACAGATTCTGTTCTAACAAGCTATGGAAAAGCTTATATGCAGGAAGTTTATAGGCAATATCTTGAATATTAATTCTTTCCAAACATTGTTTCAATTTAATGAAGAGACAATATTCTTTCATTAGTGTCCGGAGAAAATTTAATTTTTGGCTTTACAAATAACATTACTAGCTCGTCATTATTCTTTTTTCTTTTCCTGCAGCAGAAAAGAAACAAAATGCCGCCGCTGCACCTGATGCTATTAAAGTCATTACTAAGGCTTGGTCAATGCATACCGCACCATCCGCCTTGGGCGGAGGAAAAAAAGGTTAACGGAGATGTATTACTTAGGCCAAAGCTTATGAACATTCCTGTTGGTCTAGGTATAAAATTGCTGGATTAATGGCAGGGAAAACATCGTAAAACTGAGAATATCTTATTCAAACAAATAGCTTGGGTTTATATTTTAATTGAAACTTCAAAACTTATTATCTAGTATATAAATGGATATTTTACTCGCTGTTTTATTTTCCATTGATAAAAATGATTAATTAATATTGAAATCTGTCTTTTACTAAATGAAGGGCAATAATTATCTTTCATCGGCTGATAAATTATTAATGATCAGATGTTTATTTAAGCACTATCCCAAAACCATTCATATCAGATAAACGGTTCCGAAGGACGATTCAAGACCAAGTGCCGGTAAAATCAAAAAAAAGATGCAGAGTCTTTCAAATAGCACTTCAGTGCATTAGATTTTGGGATCATATCCGGAATACTTTCATATTTTACTATCCCCCGAAAGCAGCGATCAATTTTTTTGATGAGCGAGGGTCTTGTGGCCAAAGGCACCTAGGGATTGAAAAAGGCTTTTCTTTCTTTTGGCCTTCAAACCTGAGCCGCCCTTCAGCGGCGAAAGCATGAACGCCTTTAAAAACAACAAAAACCGGTGAATAACAAATTGGCCTTCCCGGCAATAGTCCAAAGGACTCCTTTGGAGAGGGAGGCAAGGTTAAGGGCGGGCTCTTAATTCTAATTTAACTAAAACATCCAATTGAGAAGCCTAAATTCAGATATTCTGTATATTCCTTATTTTACCCGGACAGCAATGATATTCTTTTTAGGATGGATTTGTGTAGTTCCATATTTGGTAATACTTTTCCAAATTCAAAATCGCTCCAACGCTTCTTCAATTTTTGCATAAATATATTGGAGTTGCTCACTCTTGATACAATATGGAGGTAAAATGTATAAAATATTACCAAGGGGGCGAAGAATAATACCCTGATCCAGAAAGAAATTATACAGATTATCCCTTAAATTATTAAAGTAGGAGGTTTCAGCTGAAGTAACCCATTCCATAGCAAGAATAGTTCCTGTTTGCCTGATGTTTTTAAGCCTTGGATGATCCTTGATTTTAATCAGGAAATCACGATGACTTTGAGTAATCATATCAATACTACTTCCCGTTTCCTTTGAGAGGAGTATATCCATACTGGCTAATGCGGCTGAACATGCAACAGGATTAGCAGTAAATGAATGTCCATGAAATAATGTTTTTAGTTTATCATCAGAAAGAAATGCATTATATATATCTAAAGTACAAGTAGTTATGCCTAATGCCATAGTCCCTCCAGTCAATCCCTTAGAAAAACACATCAGGTCAGCCTGTTCTAAAAGGTGGTCAGAAGCAAACAGCTTTCCAGTCCGGCCAAAACCAGTCATCACTTCATCAGCAATAGTTAAAATCCCTATTTTTTTACAATGCATGCTAAGTTCATCCAGATATTTGGCTTCATACATAAGCATTCCTCCGGCACCCTGAACAAGTGGTTCAAAAATAAATGCTGCTAAGTCTGATGCCAACTCTGAAATTTGTCCTTTAAGCTGTTCAATATTTCCCGCATTAGGAACATCTATGAATTCAACATCAAACAATAATTTTTCAAATGGCCGGGTAAAGGCACTCCTTGAACTTACTGCCATAGCACCAAAAGTATCACCATGATATGAGTTATTGAAAGCCAATACTTTTGTTCTTGGATCCCCCAGATTATTGTGGTATTGAAAACACATTTTCAAAGCAACCTCAACGGCAGTAGAGCCATTATCGGAATAAAAAACTTTTGACTGACCTGATGGAAGGATGTTCAGCAGCCGTTCTGCCAGTTCAATTGCTCCGGGATGAGTAAAACCAGCAAAGATCACATGCTCGAGCGTGCGAAGTTGCTCAGCTACTTTTTGGGCAATGTGGGGGTGTGAATGTCCATGAATATTAACCCACCAAGATGAAACGGCATCAATATACTTTTTACCATCCTCTGCAATAAGATAAACTCCTTCTCCCCTAACAATGGGAATATGAGATACTGCATTCTGCATTTGAGTATAGGGATGCCAGATCAAGTCCCTGTCACGTTCAACTAAAGATTTTTCTGCCATTTTTCTTTCAATAATTCTACAACCCGCTGGTCAGTTGGAAAAGTAACATCATTAATTCCAATTTCATTAAGATCCTTCCAGCGGAAGGCCTGTAGAAGATCTCCTTCCTTATCGAAATCAAAAGGGTTATGCCGAAAATCAAGTTTCAATTCAGAAATTGGACTAACAATATAATAGACACTGATTACCTGACTGTCATTAAATGCCGACTGGATGAAAAAATCGGTAGTATAAAAATGTCTGATTACCTCTACTTCAGCATTACATTCTTCATTAAACTCTCGCTTTAAAGCATCGATAAGCCCTTCGCCATACTCAAGCCCACCACCGGGAAACTTACAGAACCTGAAGCCGTATTCTTCTTCATCGCTTAGTAAAATCTGATTCTGATCATTGATCAACAAACCATAAACCCGAACATTAAAATTATACATCCTGCGTAAAATGTTTTTGATTTTTGGTTACATTATCAGTTGTCCAAAGTATGTCAATCCGTTTGGCCTCAGTTCTTACCTCGCAGGCAGACATTCTGCAATAATGGCAACATTCAGGCATACAGGGATCAGCATGAATAAAGAACTCCATACTGATATTGGCTTTATGATTAACCAACTTATCTACTCCAGAAACCTCCTCATGTACTTTACTCAGATTAAAATAATAAGGTAATGTGATATGACAGTCAATGTGCAGATCAGGTCCGTAGCGTTGGGTACGAAGATTGTGCATATCAATCCAGGATTCCTTTCGGTGTTCATTAAGTATGGCTATAATCTCATCTGCGGCATCGAAATCCGACTCATCCATCAAGCCCGAGACAGATCTTCGAACAAGTTTATAACCACTATAAATAATGTAAAATCCGATGAGGATTGAAAGTATACTGTCGAGATAAGTCAGTCCGGTAATATATATCAGAATTAATCCTGCAACGATCCCAACACTTGTATAGGCATCCGTCTGTAAATGTTTTCCATCGGCGAATAATGTCAATGAATTAAGCTTTTTACTTTGTACAACCAGGTAATAACCTAAGCCATAATTGATGAGTCCTGCAACTGCAATAATGATGGTTCCATCCATAAGATCACTGATCTCATGAGGATAAAAAAGATTGTAGACCGATTTGAAACAGATTAGGATTCCGGCAATTACGATTAGACTCCCCTCAATGAATACTGAAAAGAACTCAACTTTACCATGCCCGTAAGGATGATTGGAATCCCTAGGCTGAGCTGCGACATAAATACTGTAAAATGCAAAAAGGCCGGCCAGAATATTAACTATACTTTCGGCTGCATCGGTCAGGATTGAATTTGATGAGGTAATAAAATAAGCTGTAAACTTTGCAAGCATCAGTAAAATACCAATGATCAGGGACAAAAGAATAACCTTTTTTTGAGTTTGCAAGCCAGAATCTATTTATAAGCAAATTTATATAATACAACAGAGCAATTGGTATAAATATCGAAATATAAGTATCATTTATCTTTAATTTTTGCAATGGCTGGGCATGTTCATATATTTGCATTAATTATGAGCATATTATCAAACCGAATTAACAATTTATCCGAGTCTGCCACGATTAAGATGGCAAAAATGGGCCGGGAATTATCAGCAAAGGGAGTAGATGTTATAAGTCTAAGTTTAGGTGAAACAGACTTTTTCACTCCTGACTTTGTTAAAGAAGCCGCCAAAGAGGCTATCGAAAAGAACTTTTCTTATTACACACCGGTTGCGGGTTATCCTGAACTACGTAAGGAAATTGCTGCAAAACTTAAACGTGAAAATAACCTGGACTATGGTTTTGACCAGATTGTTGTTTCAACAGGTGCAAAACAATCACTTGCCAATGCTATTCTTTGTATAGTAAATCCCGGAGATGAAGTGATCGTCCCTACTCCATACTGGGTATCATACTCCGAGCTTGTAAAGCTTGCAGAAGGTGAATCAGTATTTATCAATACCACCCTAGAGAGTGATTTCAAGATTACACCGGAAGAATTAGAGGTTGCAATAACACCGAAAACAAAATTATTCATGTTTTCGTCGCCCAACAACCCTACAGGCAGCGTTTATACTCGTGAAGAGCTCGCTGGTTTAGTAAAGGTTTTCGAAAAATATCCTAATATATTTATTATTTCTGACGAGATATATGAGCATATCAATTTCCTGAATGCTCATGAATCCATTGCGCAATTTCCTTCTATCAAAGACCGTGTTATTATTATCAACGGACTTTCAAAAGCGTATGCTATGACCGGATGGAGGATAGGTTACTCTGTTAGCAATAAAGAGATTGCTGATGCATGCGATAAACTTCAAAGCCAGATTACCTCAGGAACCTGTTCAATTACCCAAAAGGCAGGTATTGCAGCTTACGCAGGTGGACTTGACACCATCCATGAAATGAGAACAGTTTTCAAAGAACGTCGTGATCTTGTTTATGGTTTATTGAAAGATATCCCAGGTTTAAAAGTTAATCTTCCGGGAGGTGCATTCTACTTCTTTCCTGAGGTTAGTTCATTTTTTGGGAAAACCACACCTGATGGCGAAGCAATCAAAAATGCACAAGATCTTTCTCTTTACTTGTTAAATACAGGACATGTGGCTACAGTAAGCGGCGATTCTTTCGGAGATCCAAACTCAATCCGGCTTTCCTATGCAGCAGCAAACGACAAGCTAATTGAAGCAATGAAACGCATAAAAGCTACATTAGGTGCTTTAAAATAGTAATTTGCCCTTAATACCTGGTTAATCACTCGATTTAACATTCATATCCCAAATGACAGATATCTTCGAAAAGTTCAACTCATTGAATATTATGATCATTGGAGATGTGATGATGGATAGTTATATCTGGGGTAAGGTTGACCGTATATCACCTGAGGCTCCGGTTCCGGTGGTAAAAATAAGTAAAAAAGAAAACCGACTTGGAGGAGCGGCAAACGTTGGTTTAAATGTTCAGGCACTTGGGGCCTGCCCTTTTATTTGTGCAATTATTGGTGATGATAAAGCTGGTGAAGAATTTCTGTCACTTCTTAGGAATCAAAAACTCTCAGAGAGCGGGATATTAAAGATAAAAGATAGGCCTACAACAGTTAAAACAAGGATTCTGGCACATAATCAGCAAATAGTGAGAGTTGATGAAGAAACTGACAAGAATATTTCTGCTGAAGAAACGGGGTTAATGATTGAAATAGTCAAAAAAATTCTGACAGAAGAAAAAATTGATGCCATTATCTTCGAAGACTATGATAAAGGCTTAATTACTGCGAAATTAATTAGTGAAACAGTAAAACTTGCAAAACTTGGAAGAATAATAACAATAGTAGATCCTAAAAAACGAAATTTCCATTCTTACAATGGTGTAAACCTTTTCAAACCAAATTTAAAGGAATTGGAAGACGGCCTTAAAACCACGATTGATCCTTCAAATGCTGAGCAGGTAGAAAATGCCATAAACAAATTAAAGATACAGCTTGGATCAAAAGCAGTAATGCTTACTCTCTCAGAAAAGGGTGTTTTTATCAGTTCGGAAAATGGAGAGCGTCATATTCCGGCACATAAACGTGACATCGCTGATGTATCCGGCGCAGGAGACACTGTAATTGCAACGGCAGCATTATGTATGGCGGCCGGGCTGGATGAATTTAAAGCCTCTGAAATAGCCAACCTGGCAGGAGGACTCGTTTGCGAACACGTAGGCGTTGTGCCTATTGATAAAGCCAGATTACTTAAAGAAAGCAAAAAACTGTAAACAAGAATATGTTGTCTGTTGTCAGTTATCTGTTACCTGCGAAATCCAAATATTAAAACGTTTATTTTAATCAATTAAATTATCTTCTATTGATATTAAATTAATACATCAGTTTGTATACTATAACAGACAACAGTTAACCGATAACAAATAACTCTTAGTCTACTTACTCCTAATCGCCTCCACCGGATCAAGCCTGGAAGCATTGAATGCAGGTATAAATCCGGAGATTAATCCTATAGCTGTTGAAAGTATAATTGTTAGAATAACCTTGCTGATATCTACAATAATATTCAAGTCGAAGAAGGTTTTGGATACGAATGCCAAAATGAAGACAATAATCAGTCCGATAAATCCTCCCATAAGGCATAAAAGCACAGATTCAATGAGGAACTGAAGCATGATAAAATAATTCTTAGCTCCCAGTGATTTCTGAATTCCGATAATATTGGTACGCTCTTTTACCGAAACAAACATAATATTAGCAATTCCAAATCCACCAACCAAAATTGAAAAGCCTCCTATGAATGCACCAGCGAAATCAATAATTCCAAATAGCTGATCAAGCTGGGCAGTCAAGATCGTTGTTTTATTTAGTGAAAAATCATCGTCATCAGCAGGTGCAAGCCGGTGTATCGAACGCATGGTTCCTTTCAATTCACTTTCAAGCTCATTAACAGAAATATTTTCCCGACCCTTGATTGTGATCTGGGGCCCATATCGTTCATCTTCAACTTTTATTACTCCTTTTGCAAAATTCAAAGGAATAAGCACAGTTTTATCAGCTGAAATACCCAGCATATCTTCCCCCTCTTCTGTAAATACTCCGATGATAGTCACCTTCCTTCCAAATACTGTAATAACCTTTCCGATAGGATCCTGATTTGGAAACAGGCCATCAGCAATGGAATAACCAATAATTGCTATCGGTCTGCCACTTTTTGACTCGGCATCTGTAAAATATCTTCCGGCTTCAAAATCAAATTTCCAGACCTTATAATAATCGTGAGAAGCGGCAGATATCTGTGCACCTTCAATACTGTTATTTCTATATTTAATGGTGCGGTTCCCAACACTAACTTCATATGAAATTCCTTCAGCATTCATTAAGCGTTCAGTCAACTTATCATAATCGCGAAGACTGGGCTGAGGGCGGCTGATATACTTCCACCATGGAAAATCGGGTCCGCCAACCCAAGGCCATTTCTGAATATAAATAGTGTTACTTCCCAGCTTTTCAACACTGCTCTGGATATTATTCCGTAGTGTATCAACCGCCGAAAAAACGCCAATAATTGTCATGATACCGATCGTTATTCCTAACAATGATAAGATTGTCCTGAGCTTATTCTGACGAAGTGCCTCGTATGCAAACAGGAAGCTCTCCTTTAAAAGTTTGAGAAATATCATATACCAGTTTAGACCAAATTTAGTTAAAAACGTTACAGGTTTGCTGTGAATTAGTGAGATAATATAATTTAAGGGAAATTTCTCAAAATTAAGAATTAAATTTGTAGTTTAAATTCGCTAAATTTGCGCCCTTAAATCCATTAAACCTCATTATGAAATTATCTCAGTTCAAATTTGATTTACCCGACTCTTTAATCGCCCATAACCCTGCAGAAAATCGTGATGAAGCACGCCTGATGGTCTTGGACAGGAAAACTGGAGCAATTGAGCATAAAATATTCAAAGATGTTTTAGGGTATTTTGACGAGAAGGATGTGATGATCATAAATAATACCAAGGTATTTCCGGCTCGTTTATATGGAAATAAAGAAAAAACCGGTGCCACAATTGAAGTTTTTCTACTTCGTGAATTAAACCGCGAATTACGTCTTTGGGATGTTTTAGTTGACCCTGCCCGTAAGATCAGGGTAGGAAATAAATTATATTTTGGAGATGATGATCTGCTTGTAGCAGAAGTAGTGGATAATACGACCTCTCGCGGAAGAACTATCCGCTTCTTATTTGAAGGTACTGATGAAGAGTTTCGTAGAAATATTGAAATTCTTGGTGAAACACCTCTTCCCAAATACATTAAACGTAAAGCTACTGCCGAAGATAAAGAACGCTACCAGACAATTTTTGCCAAACATGAGGGTGCGGTTGCAGCACCTACTGCAGGTCTGCATTTCAGCCGCGAACTGATGAAACGACTGGAGTTAAAAGGGGTTGATTTCGCAGAAATTACGTTGCATGTCGGACTTGGAACATTCCGATCTGTTGAGGTTGAAGATCTGACCAAACACAAAATGGATTCTGAGCAATTTATAATCACACAAAAAGATGCTGATCTTGTAAACAAAGCAACACTCGAAAAACGTAAAGTATGTGCTGTTGGTACTACTTCCATGCGAGCAATAGAGTCTGCAGTTTCTGCAGGACGGGAATTAAAAGCTGCAAACGACTGGACTAGTAAGTTCATTTTCCCACCTTATGATTTCAGTATTGCCAATTGCATGATCACAAACTTTCATACACCGGAATCAACCTTGTTAATGATGGTAGCCGCATTTGGTGGTTATGAGCACGTGATGAAGGCCTATGAAGTTGCTGTAAAAGAAAAATATCGCTTTTACAGCTATGGCGATGCTATGCTTATCATCTAAGATTTTCCAAATAAACCCGGGGGTATTAATTCAGTTTAACGCTGGGTTTTAATTTTGATTTGGTTTTTTATATATTGAGGTGTGAAATACTTTGTAATCATAGTTGGTGGTGGTTCAGGATCCAGAATGCATTCGGAAATACCAAAACAATTTATGTTGCTCAGAGGCCGTCCTGTATTAATGCATACAATAGAAGCCTTCAACAATTCGGAATATAATCCTGAAATTATTGTTGTGCTGAATGTTGATTTCCATCAATACTGGGAAAATCTCTGTGTACTACATAATTTTTCCATCCCTCACATACTCGTTAAAGGGGGAACACATCGTTTTGATTCTGTAAAGAATGGGATAAGAGCAATAAAGGAAAAAGCGATTATTGCTATTCATGATGCTGTAAGGCCTCTTTTAAGTTCTCAGCTTATCGATCGTTCATTTCAAGAAGCTGAGCAATCAGGTAATGCTGTCGCTGCAATAAAAAGCAGAGACTCGGTAAGACATCAAATTGGTACAAATAGTATTCCTCTGGATAGAGAAGAAATATATCTCATACAGACTCCTCAGACCTTTAGCTCTGAGATTCTAAAAAAGGTCTATAAACAAGAGTTTAGAAACGAATTTACAGACGATGCTTCCGTTGCTGAGCGTGCAGGAATTAGGATTAATCTAATCGATGGGGAAAACAGAAATTTTAAGATTACTTTCCCTGAGGATATCCGTATAGCCGAAGTTTATTTGAATCCGGGATTTTAAGTTGTGCCCCTTCTGATTAGAATGGGCACATCCTTAAATTCTGATTATAAGGAACCTCCTCTAATGACACGTAGTAATATGGCAATTATTGCTATTACTAAAAGCACGTGAATAAGGTTACCTCCAACTGGTGAAACAAAAGCGCCGAAAATCCAAAGGATGATCAAAATAACCGCAATAAGATAAAGTAAATTTCCCATAGTTTTAATATTTAGTGAATTGTTCTGTATCACTAATACCAAAACTGTACCATTAGTTCAATCTCAGAACAAAAGCAGGAAATTATAGTTACATGAAGCACAAAAAAAGCCCTGAATTTCAGGACCTTTTTTAATATTCATCTTCATTAAAGAAGAAATCATCTTTAGTTGGATAATCCGGCCAAATCTCTTCAATATTCTCATAAGGCTCTCCATCGTCTTCAAGCGCCTGAAGATTTTCTATAACCTCTACTGGAGCTCCTGAACGAATCGCGTAATCAATAAGTTCGTCTTTGGTTGCCGGCCATGGTGCGTCTTCTAAATGAGACGCTAATTCTAATGTCCAATACATATTTCTTAGAATTTGATTTATACTAGTTTTTGCAAAAATATAATAATTTAAATAACAATATCAATTATTTTCTAACATGTGATCTACACACGCGGAAGCCATTGATTTTCAGGTACATTGATGTCGAAACACAATTTTCTTGCCAGTACAAAAAGATAATCACTTAGTCTGTTCAAGTAAATTATTACCTTTTCATCAACAAAACTCTCAGATTTCAGATGTACAATAATTCGCTCAGCCCTTCTGCATACACATCTTGAAATGTGGCAAAATGAAACTGCCTGGCTTCCACCCGGTAAAATAAAATGTTTCAGGTCAGGAAGTACTACATTCATTGCATCGATTTCCTTCTCCAGCAAACTGATATCTGATAAATGCAGGTCGGGGATCTTCATCTTTGATTTTTCAGGATCAGAAGCAAGGGATGCTCCTATTGTAAACAACCTGTCCTGAATTTCCTTCAATATGTCCTTATGAGCAGAATTAATATCTTGATCCCTGATCAACCCGATATATGAATTAAGCTCATCAACTGTGCCGTAGCTTTCGATCCTCAAATCATATTTGGGAACGCGCGTTCCACCGATCAGTGATGTTAATCCCTCATCCCCTGTTTTTGTATAAATCTTCATTAAAATTCAATTGTTAATTGAAGCAGCAAAGTTAATCACTATATAGTCACAAGAAAGCTATATTTAGAATTATTCAGGCAAGAATTTCTGAAGTAATAAACAAGGGGAAGAATCTAGAATATAATTGCGACACTCATCGTACGACGTATAACGTACAACGAACAACGTACAACGTATAACGTACAACATACACCTCCTACCCTATTTTCTCGAAATCTGATCCTTTGTTATTCATATCTTCCAATCGCGGAGACACCGATTTAACATTCGGGTTTAAATAATCATTTTCTATTAATCCATCACGCATACGTACGATTCTATGAGCATGCTGGGCGATATCCTCCTCATGTGTTACAAGTATAATCGTATTTCCCTTTAAATGAATCTCTTCTAATAAGCCCATTATTTCGATAGAAGTCTTGGTATCTAGGTTACCTGTAGGCTCATCTGCAAGAATGATTGATGGGTTATTAACCAGCGCACGGGCAACTGCCACACGCTGACGCTGTCCACCAGAAAGTTCATTTGGCTTATGATGCACTCTGTTACCCAGACCTACACTTTCAAGGGTCTTTTGAGCACGATCTTCCCGCTGAGCACGTCCAACACCAGCATATACTAGAGGTAGAGCAACATTTTCGAGGGAAGATGATCTTGGTAATAAATTAAAGGTTTGGAATACAAAACCAATCTCCTTATTTCTTATCTCTGCAAGTTCGCTGTCACTCATTTCACTTACCTGATTTCCATTTAATATGTAGGTACCCTTAGTTGGAGTATCCAGACAACCCAGAATATTCATTAAAGTTGATTTACCTGAACCCGAAGGGCCCATCAGGGCAACAAATTCGCCCTTTTCAATGATCAGACTTACAGATTTCAGTGCATGAATAGTTTCAGCGCCGATTACATATTTCCTGCCGATATCTATGAGGGTAATAAGAGGATCTTTGGCCATGTTTTTCTTTTTAGACTATCGGTACATAGTATTTGTTACAGCTTTTATCAAATTAGGGTTTATTAATCACTTTTGCTACTCTGAAAAATTTCCCATCCTGTTTTGGGGCATTTTTTAGGGCTTCCTCCCTGCTAATCTCCAGTTTTACCAGATCTTCTCTGAGAACATTCACCTCATCACTCATATAAACCAATGGATCAACACCATCAGTATCAACCTCATTGAGTTTATCCATGAAGGTCAGAATTTTATTCATATCATCCAATAAGCCCTGCTTATCATCCTCCTGCACTTCCAGCCTTGCAAGATGGGCAACCTTATCAATCATTTCCAGGTTTACTTTCATTTCTATTTTATTATATTAAGATTGATCAAATCAATCTATTTCAAACATGTTTTATATGATTATGATTAAACAGAGAATTATTAATAATATTAAAAACGCGATCTCTCAAATCCTCAACATCTGAGGTAACCATTCCTTTGGTTTCAATCGGTGCATGAATGCAAATATCGCAAATACCCGGGGTACTTCCATGCTGTTTACCATCATCCCACATTAAATTCCAGTTATTACGGATTGTAACAGGCAAAATCGGCACTCCATTTTCAATAGCAAGTTTAAAAGGACCGTTTTTGAAAGGCTGTAAAATAGGAGGATAAAATTCACTTATCATTCCTTCGGGAAAAATAACCAAGTGCTTCCCCTCTTTTAAATTTTCACCGGCCTTTTTAAATGCCCTGAATGCCGACATTTTACTTTCTCTGTTGAGCGGAATATCAATGGTCCTGAAATAAATGCCTGTAATAAAGTTTTTAAGAAGCTCTTCTTTTCCCATGAATACATAATTCCGTTTTGCAAGTAGTATGATGGCTGTTATATCAAGATTTGAAGTATGGTTCGCACAGATAATGTAATTTTTGGACCAGTCAATTTTTTCTTCAAATGTATAGCGAAAAATGAATCCTGAAAATACTGAACTGATATAGCTGAAATACCATCTCAAACTATTCATTGTATGAAACTTTACCGGTTTACGAGAAAAAAAGAATATTGCCGGATAAAGCGTTGAAAAAATCAGTGCAAGCGAGATCTTAAAATAGTAAAGATGTATACTTTTTAACAATCTTTTCATTGGCTCAAAAATAGAAAATTCCATTGATGTTTTAAGCCCTGACTAGGTTTTGAAACTACACACCTTTTTCAGAAAAAATCCTTAATTTCGCGGCTTATGGAAACTGTTGTTAGTGGTATCCGGAGTACCGGTAAACTGCATTTAGGAAATTTTTATGGCGCTGTAAAAAACTTTGTTCAGATGCAGAATGAATATAATTGCTATTTTTTTATAGCTGATTATCATTCCCTTACAACTCATCCTACCCCTCAAGATTTACACGGTAATGTGAAGCAGGTATTGGTAGAGTACCTTGCAGCAGGAATTGATCCTGAAAAAGCGACCATATATGTACAGTCAGATGTTCCTGAAATCGCAGAGTTATACCTCTATCTAAATATGAATGCCTATTTGGGCGAACTCGAAAGAAGTACCTCATTTAAAGATAAAGTTCGGGCTCATCCGGATAATGTTAATGCAGGATTACTGACCTATCCGGTATTGATGGCTGCAGATATACTAATCCATAAAGCTACTAAGGTTCCTGTTGGAAAAGACCAAGAACAGCACTTAGAAATGTCCAGAACATTTGGAAATCGTTTTAACAGGTTATACCAAACCGAATATTTCCCTGAACCTTTTGCCTTTAATTTTACTGAAAAGCTTGTTAAAGTTCCCGGACTTGATGGAAAGGGGAAAATGGGAAAATCTGAAGGTGAAGGAAATGCTGTTTATTTATCCGATGAACCTGAATTGATCCGTAAAAAAGTTATGCGGGCAGTGAGTGACGGTGGCCCGACCGAAGAAAATCAGCAAAAACCGGAGGCAATTCAAAACCTTTTCGACCTGATGAAAATCGTTTCATCTGCCGACACATATGATCATTTTGATTCCCTGTACAAACAGTGTGCTATACGATATGGTGATTTTAAAAAGCAGCTTGCTGAGGATATGATCCTTTCCACAGCAGCAATTCGTGAGAGAATCAATGAAATTGCCAAGGACGAAACGTATTTGAGGGAGGTTGCCCGTTTCGGAGCGATAAAGGCCCGCGAAAGTGCATCTAAAACAATCAGAGAAGTGCGCAAGATCATTGGATTTAAAAGTTTTTAAATTTAGCCTGATTAAAAAAAACAATTTGTATTTTCAAACACGCTTTGCGACTATCGCTTTGCACTTACCAAGATATCATGCACATAGCTATAGTTGGAAATATCGGAGCAGGCAAAACTACTCTGACAGAATTACTTGCCAAACATCTGAATTATGAAGCCCAGTTCGAAGCTGTTGAGAACAACCCCTATCTGGAAGATTTTTATAGTGATATGAAACGATGGAGTTTTAATCTCCAGATCTATTTTCTGAATAGCCGATTTCAGCAAATTCTGGAACTTCAAACCGAAAATCGTAATATTATTCAGGATCGTACAATTTATGAGGATGCTTATATTTTTGCTGAGAACCTGCACGACATGGGCCTAATGACCACCCGTGATTATGAAAATTACAGGGCTATTTTTGACAATATCACCTCTTTCATTAAACCTCCCGACCTGCTTATTTACCTGAAAGCATCTGTACCTACGCTTGTAAATAATATTCAGCGAAGAGGTAGGGAATATGAAGCAGGTATCCGGCTTGATTACCTCTCAAAACTAAATGA